>Ga0099364_10013481_pt1 | contig 10958 bp, 10 predicted proteins | sample TergutTh196P3_FD_73070 | JGI IMG/M metagenome (GOLD analysis project Ga0099364, IMG submission 73070) | Microcerotermes parvus P3 segment gut microbial communities from Pointe-Noire, Republic of the Congo - Th196 P3 | ecosystem: Host-associated > Arthropoda: Insects > Digestive system > Gut ... | reverse complement strand
TCCACCCCCCCGGCAAAGGCGCGGCAGGGCCGGCTCCCGCCGCCGTGAACGCCGGCAAGACGGCGCTGGCGGCCTTCGACGAACTGAACCGCCTGCCCGCGCCCGCCTTTGAAGCGCCGCCGGAGGCTAACGGATCAAAGGACGGCGGCAAGGCCGAAAAGCCCGACCTCCGGCCTGTCACACAAGCGGCGCGAACCGTCGCGGCCGCGCTTGAAATACTCTCAAACGCCGCCGAGGCGCTGTCCGGCGCGGCCGGGACGCTCGCGGCGGCCATGCGGCGCGGAGCGGAGGCGCTCGCCGCCATACCCGTCTCGGCGGACAAGACCGCCGCGCGCTTCGAGGCTCTGGCGGCGCGGCTTGCCGGCGCGCTGGCACACGGCGCGGACGCCCTCGCGCGCGGCGCGGCCGCGGCCGGCGCGCTGAGGGCCGCGCTTGAGAGGCCGCCCGCGCCGGCGCAGGCCGGTTCGTCCGTACAGATCACGGTCGCCGCGCGGATGCCCGCGCCCCCGGCCTCCGAGGGCGGCGCGCTGGAGCGCTTAATAGAGTTCGCGCGCGCTAACCTTCAAAAAGCGCTCGACGCCGTGTCGTCGGCGCTGTCGCGCCTGTGGGCCGCGCTCGCGCCCTTTTCGCAGACCGTCGGCGCGGGGCTTGAGTGGCTGTATAAAAACGTGCTTGCGCCGTTAGGCGGCTTTGTGATAAACGAGCTGCCGCCGCGTTTCCTGAACGCGCTGGCCGCCGCGCTCGGCGTGCTGGACGCGGTTATAACCGCTGTCAAGCCGGCGCTTTTGTATATTTTCGAGCAGTTTTTGAAGCCTGTGGCCAAATGGACTTGCGACGCCGCGCTGGCCGCCCTTGACGCGCTGGGCAGGGCTTTTGGAACGGCAAGCGCGTTAGTTTCGGCCGCCTCCGGCGTCATAGGCGGCGCGCTCGCGGCGGTGACGGACGGTCTGAGCGGCGTCGCCTCTTTTGTGTCGGGCGCGTTCGCGGCCCAGTGGGTGAAGGCTTGGGAGGGCGTTAAAAGCTCTTTTTCGGGCGTTTGGAACGGCATGGTGAGCATGATGTACGGCGCGGTCAACCTGATAATACGCGGCGTCAACGGTATGATAACGGCTTTGAACCGCGTGTCGTTCTCTGTGCCCTCATGGGTGCCGGGCATAGGGGGCGGCTCGTTTGGGTTTAAGCTGCCGCGCTTATCGGAGATACCCGTGCCCCGGTTAGCGCGGGGAGCGGTCATACCCGCCAACCGCGAGTTTCTGGCCGTATTGGGCGACCAGCGCGCGGGGCGCAACCTTGAAGCGCCGGAGGCGCTGCTGCGCGACATCGTGCGCGAGGAGGGCGGCGCAAGCTCGCGCGTCGAGGATCTGCTGGAGCGGCTTATTGAGCTGACCGCGCGCGGAAGCGTGCTGGCGGTCAACGAGACCGTGCTGGGGCGCGTGACCTGGGACGCCCACAACGCCGAGATGCGCCGTCTCGGTTATACAACTATGTCGGTTTGAGGGGAGGTTTTTTCGGGTGGTATTCATCATCGGCGGCACGGATTACGCCAAATATATCGAAAAAGGCGGCCTGCGGTGGTCGCGCAACGACCTCGACGACGCGTATGCCGGGCGCACCATAGACGGCGTTATGCACCGCCGCCGCGTGGCCGTCAAGCGCAAGCTGACCGTGCGTCTGACCGACTGGCTGCCTCAGGCGGCAATGTCGGCCATATGCGCGGCCATCGCGCCGGAGCGCGTGGACGTAACGTTTATAGACCCGCAGCTTGGGCAGATGACAAGGCCGTTTTACGGCTCGTGCGTCGAGGCGGCCGCGCAGATATCGGTCGGCGGCGAGGTGTTCTGGTCGGGCGGCGTGTTCTCGCTGATCGAGGTATAGGGCCGCCCCGCGGCCGTCAGGAAAGGACGGGTTATTGACATGACCTATATGTCGCAGAAATGGCGCGACTATATAAACGCCGGCGGCGGCGCGTTTGAGTATAAGATAGACATAGAAGGCGCCGAGTATACCGGCGGGCATATTTACGACATGTCGCTGTCGGGGGCGCTGTGCGGGCGGTCTAAGCCGGCCGTCGGCGGCTGCTGTATGCGCGAGCTGTCGTTCACGCTGCGCGAGGACTCCGCGAGCGTGCCCGCGCGCGCGCGGGTGACGCCTTATATAAGAATAAACGGCGCGGACGGGGCCACGGAATGGCTGCAAAAGGGCGAATTCTTCGTAGACCGCCGCGCGAGGGACGTTAACGGGACGCGCTTCATCTGCTGCGACCGCGTGGTGATGATGAACGCGCCCTTTGCCGCCGAGGGCTTGCAGTATAACTACCCCATGCCCATGTACGAGGCTATGGATATCATATGCCAGCGCGTCGGGCTGCAGATGGAAAACCCCTGGGGCGTGCCCTTTCATTTTATAGATTACCCCAACGATATGACCATGCGCGAGGTGGCCGGCCACATAGCTTCGGCCGGCGGCGGGTATTTCATGATTACCGACGGCGGTATGCTGCGGCTGACGGTCGCCAACGAATGGATGACGCCGGTCATCGCGCATGAGAAGGCTTTTACCGAGACCGGCATGGAGTGTTATTTTACCTCGGTCGTTATGCGCGGCGGCGGGAACGAGTACCGCGTGGGCTATACAAACGGCCCGGCAAACCGCGAGATGGTTATAGAGAACCCCTGGGCCACGGAGTGGATGTGCTGGGAGGCTTATGACCGCGTCGCCTACTGAGCGCACAGGCCGTTTACGGCCTCGGGCGTGTTTCTCGACCCGGCGGCCGAGTTAGGCGACGTCGTGCAGCTTCTCGGCTCAAGCCTGCCGCTGATTATGTACGGCGCGGACATCAGGCTCGGCGCGGATATAACGGCTGATATATGGTGTCCCGGCGACGGCGAGATGGAGCATGAGTTCGCGTGCGAGGGGCCGTATTCGCGGGCGCTGGCCAACACGGTCTCGATAGGCGAGGTGTACGAGGGCGTCAGCATATCGCGCGGCGACGGCATAATAGTCCGCAGCTCCGACGGCTCGGCGGAGGTTCAGTTCAAGTCCGGCTCTATAGCCATGCGCGCCCTTATAGGCGGCGTCATGAAGGACGTTTTGTACTTCGACGGCGCGAAGCGCACATATGTATTCGACGGCGAGCTGAGCGCGGGCGCGCTCAACGCCACGCAAGCCCTGTTCACGCCGGAGTTATATGTCACTAACCTCTACGCCGCCGCCGGCGCGATAGCCGATCTGGTGGTCAACCGCCTGCGAACCGACTGGGACAAGCCCTTTAAGTATCTGGCCGGGGACAGCTCGGACGTGTATTATCTTGATATCCACAACGAATGTATAAAGTTCATCGAGGCCAAGCACAGGTACAGCTCGATGCAGTACACCAACGTGGACGGCCTGCCGCTGTACTGGTTCAGCCGGGATTACCCGCTCGACATACAGGCCGGCATGACCACCGACCCCTATGAGGTAACGCCGCCCGGCCCCGACGGAAGCGGCGGCTCCGTGACGCCGCGCAATCAGGTCGAGATTACCAATTACGAGGAGCGCGACGTGGGCGGGTTCGCCTTCGAGCCTGTTGTGTTCAACGGCCAGACATACCAGACGCCCGTGCTGACGCTCGGCCGCGGCGACCCCGGCGGCCGCATGAAGGCGCGCATATACAAAAACGAGCGCGCGCTGCGCATCGAATACGACCACTCCGGCGGCGCGACCTATTATCTGGAGATAGGCGAGGACGGCATTAAAACCAACCAGCCCATAACAGTGGACGCTCCGCCCTGAACACAAAACGGCCCCCGGTCTGTCAGGCCGGGGGCCGCCGCGCAAGCTTGCTATAAAGCCGCGAGAGCTTTGAATTCGTCCTTCATTGTAGCGTAAAGGCTCTTGAACAGCCTGTGGAATTTGGCGTATTCCGCCGTGGCGGCCGGATCCGGGCCGGTGGAGCCGGTCTCCTTTATCAGCAGGTCGCACGCGTGTGGCACGGAGGGGTAGGCGCCCGCGCCGACGCCCGCCAGTATGGCCGCGCCCAGCGCCGGGCCTTCCTGACTCTGCACAGCGCCCACCGAGCAGCCGAACACGTCGGCCAGCATCTGCCGCCATACCGCGCTGCCGCCGCCGCCGCCGCAGGCCGTTATGCTGTCCACCGGCGCGCCCATGGCGTGTACGATGTCTAAAGAGTCCTTAAGCGCGTAGGATATACCCTCCATAACGGAGCGGATAAGGTCTTTTTGGGTGTGTATGCCCGACAGCCCGAACATAACGCCCCGGCAGTCGGGGTCAAGGTGCGGGGTGCGCTCGCCGCTCATATAGGGCAGGAAAATCAGGCGGTTGCAGCCTATGGGCGACTGCGAACACATCTCGTCCATCAGCGCGTATGGGCTGATGCCGCGCGCCGCCGCGTCGGACGCGATGTTGGACAGCGTGTGGTCGCGCAGCCACTGAAGCGACAGACCGGCGCTCAGCATAACGCCCATTATATGCCATTCCCCGGGAACGGCGGAGCAGAACGTGTGGACGCGCCCGCCGGGGTCAAGCGTCATCTTCGACGCGTGCGCGAACACCACGCCCGACGAGCCTATGGTGACAAACGCGCGCCCGTCGCGCGCGACGCCCGTGCCGATGGCGGCGGCGGCGTTGTCGCCCGCGCCGGCCACCACGGGTATGCCGGCCGGCAGGCCCGTAGCCGAGGCCGCTTTAGCCGTAATGGAGCATGTGACCTCGCACGACTCATAAAGCTTTCCGAGCAGCGCCTTGTCGATATCAAGCTTCTCAAGCACCTCGTCAGACCACGTTCGGCCGGCCACGTCGAGCAGTCCCATGCCGCTCGCGTCGGAGACGTCGCCGGCGTGGTCGCCGGTAAGCTTAAAGCGTATATAGTCCTTGGGCAGCATTATTTTGGCGCATTTGGCGTAGTTGTCCGGCTCGTGCTTGCGCACCCACAGTATCTTGGGCGACGTGAAGCCGGTCAGCGCGGGGTTGGCCGTCAGCTCAATCAGGCGCTTCGCGCCCACGGCCTCCGTGATCTCCGCGCACTCCTCGCCCGTGCGCTGGTCGCACCACAGCAGCGCGGGGCGTATGGGCGCGCCGCCTCCGTCAAGCATAACAAGACCGTGCATCTGGCCGGTAAGGCCGACGGCCTTTATGTCGTCCGGCCCGACGCCTTGCTCCGCGCCCTTGGACAGCGCGCCGCGCACGGTCTCGACGGCGGCGTTCCACCACAGGTCGGGGTGCTGTTCAGCCCAGCCGTTTTGCGGTATATCCACGGTATACGAAGTGGTGGCGGCGCATATCACGCGGCCGGCATCGTCCATCAGCAGGCTCTTAGCGCCCGACGTGCCTATGTCTATGCCCAGAAAAACCGTCATGGTTCGTCCTCACTTTCCAAAAATGTTAGAACGGGCGCACAACTGCTTCCCGGCCGGGAACCGCGTGCGCCCGCGCAAGCCATAAAGCCCTATCCGTACATGATTCTGTTAAGCATACCCTCGAGCATTTCCTGACGGCCGCTGGCCGGGGACTTAGGCTCGTTTTGGAGCGCGTAGGCCTCCAACTCCTTGAGACCGGCTTTGCCGGCCACGATGTCGGCGCCTATGCCGGCCTTGTAGCCCGCGTAGCGCTGCTCGACGAAATTGTCCAAACGCCCGTCCTCTATTATGGCGGCCGCCTTGCGCAGCGCGAGCGCGTAGGTGTCCATGCCGGTGATAAAGCCATATGCCATATCCTCCGGGGTGTTGGACATGCGGCGCGTCTTGGCGTCGAAGTTCAGGCCGCCGTTGGTGAAGCCGCCGGCGCGTATGATCTCAAGCATACACATGGTGGCGTCGTATACGTCGCAGGGGAACTGGTCGGTATCCCAGCCGAGCAGCAGGTCGCCCTGGTTGGCGTCGATGGAGCCGAACGCGCCGTTTACGGCGGCCATGCGCACCTCGTGCGAGAAGGTGTGCGAGGCCAGCGTCGCGTGGTTGGCCTCGACGTTCATTTTAATGTCGCCGAGCAGCCCGTACGCGCGCAGGAAATTGCAGGCTGTGGCCACGTCGAAGTCGTATTGGTGCTTGGACGGCTCCTTGGGCTTGGGCTCGATGTAGAAGTCGCCCTTGAAGCCTATGCTTCTGGCGTATTCGACGGCCATGCGCATCAGGCGCGCGAGGTTGTCAAGCTCAAGCTGAACGTTTGTGTTGAGCAGCGTTTCATAGCCCTCGCGGCCGCCCCAGAAAACATAGCCCGTGCCGCCGAGCTTTACTGTCAGCTCAATGGCCTTTTTTATCTTGGCGGCGGCATAAGCGAATATATCGGGGTCGGGCGAGGTGCCCGCGCCGGCCATGAAGCGCCTGTGCGAGAACGCGTTGCAGGTGCCCCACAGGCATTTTATGCCGGTGGCGTCCATCCTTTGCCTGATGTAGTCTGTGATTTCGTCAAGCCGCTTGTTGGATTCGGCGAGCGTTTGGCCCTCGGCCACCAGATCGGTGTCGTGGAAGCAGAAGTAGCCGATCGACAGCTTTTGCATCAGCTCGAAGCCCGCGTCCACCTTCGCCTTGGCGTGTGCCATGAAGTCGCGCTTTTCGGCGCCGAACTCCTTGTCATAGGTGCCGGGGCCGAACATGTCCGAGCCTTCGCCGCACAGCGTATGCCACCATGCCAGCGAGAATTTAAGGTGTTCCTTCATAGGTTTGCCCAGTATCTCCTCGTCGGGGTTATAGTAGCTGAACGCCAGAGGGTCTTGGCCGGACGCGCCCTGATATTTAACGGCGGGTATGTTAGGGAACAGCTCGCTCATGCTTGGTCAATCCTTTCCTGATAGCAATGCCCGTATTTTATCACGCCGCGTCCAAATCGTCAAGGGAATCGCGGCCGATTTGGGGTTGATTTTTCCGCGAACGTGTGCTATACTACTGGCTGGACGGCGGTCAAAAGCCGCCGGCGTCATACGCAGGGGATTGGTCAAGTGGTATGACAGAGGTCTCCAAAACCTTTAGTGGGGGTTCGATTCCCTCATCCCCTGCCATAGTTAAAGGCCCCGCCGAGGATTGTATTCTCCGGCGGGGCGTTTGGGTTTTTAGGGGGTTGGCGAAATGAAATCATCGCACCTTTTTGATTGTTTTTTTGGTACGGTTGTGGTATACTGATAATAGGCTGAATAATTGGAGGAAATTGTCCATGCTGATAACATCTACCGAGTTAAAAGCGAATGTTGGCAGATATTTGAACCGCGCCGCAAGCGAGGATGTGTATGTCACGCGAAACGGCAAAATCATCGCCACCATAACCAGTCCGGCACGGGATAAGCAAGCCATCCTTGACAGCTTGATTGGGATCGCCGCCGCCAATCCGCTCACTCTGGAGCAAGCCAGAGAGGAGCGGCTTGCCGGACAATGAGGGTAATATTGGATTCAAACATCATAATTGATGTAATAGAAAAGCGTAATCCGTTTTTTGAAAAGTCCTGCTCTGTCATTCAGCTATCCATGAACAAGAGGATTGACGCTTTCGTTTGTGCCGGCTGCATGACGGATATTCATTACATCATCAGCAGGAATGTGGGTAAACGAAAGGCAAAAGCGGCTATGCTCCATCTGGCGGAGCTGGTCGGCGTGTGCGATACGCTGGCTGTTGATACCGTCGCCGCCCACGCGTTAGACATGGACGACTTTGAGGACTCCGTACTTGCCGCCACCGCCAAAAGAGAAAAGGCGGATTATATTGTCACGCGCAACAAGAAGGATTTTATCAGTTCACCTATACCCGCCGTGGAGCCGGAGGAGCTGCTGGCGTTGTGTGCTTCGGCAAAGGGTTTGGGGGATTGATTTGCGGCGCGGGGGGCGCGCGGACGCACAATGTGCGTCCCTACGGGGTTTGCGCGTAATCAACGGGCCGTAGGGGCGGCCGGCAGCGCGCGAACCGCGCGATTTCGCTTCGCGAACCCCCGGACGTGTAACCGGGTTTGTTAAAACCAGTTTTCGTTTTTCAGCTCGGTGATCCTTGAAAACTCATCCGTGTTGCGGGTGATAAGCGTCCCGCCGCCGCTCAGCACGGTGGCGGCGATCACCATGTCGTTGGCTCCGATGACCTGTCCGCTCCGCTCTAACTCCGCCCGGAGCTTCGCATAGCTTTTGGCCGCGTCGTCGTCAAACGGTACAATCTCATACAGGGACAGAAACCGTTCCAGCCGTTCCGAGTTATACTCACGCCTCGCGCTTTTTTCCGCGCCTAACCGCAGTTCGGCCGCGACCATCGCCGGAATCTTAATGTTGGCCGGATTGACGGAGAGCAGCTTAGAGGTCAATGCCCGCGAGGCGTTCTTATCGAAGTAAATATAGGTGTTACTGTCGATATAGTACATCAGCTAAACGCCTCCCGAGGGGTTGATACGTCCCAAGGGATTTCGGCCGGTCTTACGAATGTCGGGTCAGGGTCGGCCGTCGCAATCAGGTCAAGCAGAACCCGTTTCGCGTCAAGCTCCCTCTTCATCACGCTCGCGCAATGCCCGCTGATAACAGCGGAGATGTATCCCGCGAGCGTATACCCGTTGTCACGCGCGGTCGCCTCCAACTGCTGCGCGACTGTATTATCAAGCTGCACATTAACCTGTGTCACAGCGAACACCACCCTCTGGTATTAGTATACCCCGTTCAGAGAGGGGACGCAATCATTTTTAGATTAACCCGATCAGCGGGGGCTGCCCCGCCCTCTTACCTCACGCCGTCCTTTTCGCGTATTTCGACGCGGCGGATTTTGCCTGAGATGGTTTTGGGCAGGCTGTCCACATACTGGATTATGCGCGGATATTTATACGGCGCGGTTACTTTCTTGACGTGCGTCTGAAGTTCTTTAGTAAGCTCCGCCGAGCCGGAATAGCCCTCCGACAGCACGACCGTGGCCTTCACGGCGAAGCCGCGCTCGGGGTCGGGCACGCCCGTCACGGCACATTCGGTGACGGCCGGATGCTCCATCATGGCGCTCTCCACCTCGAACGGCCCTATACGGTAGCCCGACGACTTGATAACGTCGTCCAGACGCCCGACATACCACAAGAAGCCCATCTCGTCTTTATAGGCCGTGTCGCCCGTGTGGTACAGGTCGTCGCGCCAGACGCTTTTGGTCATCTCGTCGTCGCGGTAGTAGCCCGAGAACAGTCCGAACGGCTTGCCGCCGCCCTCCTCGTCGGTGCGGATACATATTTCCCCGGTAACGCCCGGCCCTACCTCGCTGCCGGCGTCGTCCGCTATGATCATGCGGTAGCCGGGCGCGGGCAATCCCATAGAGCCGAGGCGCGGCTGCATCCACGGGTAGCCCGTCCAGCAGCTCAGGGTGGTCTCGGTCTGCCCGAAGCCCTCGAATATCTTCTGGCCGGCGCCCGTCTGCCAGACGTTGTATATCTCCGGGTTGAGCGCCTCGCCCGCCGCGACGCAGTGGCGCAGCGCCGAGAGGTCGTATTTTTTCAGATCCTCCTTGATCAGGTAGCGGTACATGGTGGGCGGCGCGCAGAAGGTGGTCACTTTATATTTGGCTATCTTCTCAAGGATATCGGGCGCGGAGAACTTATCGAAATCATAGGTAAACACAGCCGAGCCGGACAGCCACTGGCTGTACATCTTGCCCCACAGGCTCTTTAGCCAGCCCGTGTCGGAGATGGTGAAGTGCAGGCCGCCGTCCTCGCAGCGCTGCCAGAAGCAGCCGGTCATTATGTGTCCGAGCGGATAAGTGTAGTCATGCCAGACCATCTTCGGGTATCCGGTGGTGCCGGACGAAAACGCCATCAGCATCATATCGCCCTTGACCGTGTTGCGGGCGACGGGCGTTTCGGGCGCGGCGTCCCACTCGGCGTCGAAGTCGATCCATCCGGCGGGCGCCTCGCCGCCGAACACGGCGAGCTTTTCGACCGTCGGGCAGTTTGGCAGCGCCTCGTCCATCGCCTTAGTAACCCCGAAGCGCGGCGTGGTCAGCAGCATTTTGACCGACGCGGCGTTCATGCGGTATTCAAAGTCTTTTTTGGTCAGCAGATAAGTAGCCGGGACGGCAACCGCGCCCATGCGGTGCAGGCCCATCAGCACAGGCCAGTAGCGCCAGTCGCGCGACATGGTGAGCATGACCATATCGCCCTTGACGACGCCCTGTGAGATAAAGAAATTCGCGGCCTTTACGGACAGGCGGCTGATGTCCCCGAACGAAAAGCGCTTCTCCTCGCCGGCGTTGGACAGCCACAGCAGCGCGAGCGCGTCCGGCGTTTGGGCGGCCATCGCGTCAAGGCAGTCAAAGGCGAAATTGAAATCGTCGGGCACGTTGAGCTTGTAGTTTTTGCTGAGGTCGTCTAACGTGCAGAAGTCGTCACGGTGGCGGCCGGTATATTTTTCATAAAGCGGCATATTTTTACCTCCTATCCCATCACGACGGCCACAAACTGCGCCGCCGCGTCGTCGAGCGCCTGCATGGCGTGTGGTATGGACGCGTTGAAATACACGCTGTCGCCCGGCTCAAGGATGTATTCGGCGTCCGCTATGCGGAAGCGCATACGCCCCGATACCATCCAGTTGAACTCCTGTCCGTCGTGGGCGTGCAGCTCGGGCACAACCTGCCGCGGCTCGGCCGTTACCAGAAACGGTTCGGCCTTCTTGTCGCGGAAGGTGAAGGCCAGATGGCTGTACTTGTAGGCCGCGCGGCGATCCACGGCGTAGCCCTCGCCTCCGCGCACGACGCACCAGCCCGACAGCCTCGGGCTGTCGCCGCTCATGAGGTCGATTACGTCAACGCCCAAAATACGCGCGGCGTTGTAAAGAAACGAGAACGAAAAGTCATGCGCGCCGCTCTCATAGGCGGCTAACTCGTCTATGGTGACACCTGCCTTAGCGCAGAAGGTCTCGGGCGCCATCTCCACGTCGGCCCGCAGCTCGGACAAGCGGCGGCCTATTTCACGAAGCTGATCGGTCATTTGGCTCATCCCCTAAAATCATTTGAAACAGTATACGTTGGAT
>Ga0099364_10013480_pt1 | contig 10959 bp, 8 predicted proteins | sample TergutTh196P3_FD_73070 | JGI IMG/M metagenome (GOLD analysis project Ga0099364, IMG submission 73070) | Microcerotermes parvus P3 segment gut microbial communities from Pointe-Noire, Republic of the Congo - Th196 P3 | ecosystem: Host-associated > Arthropoda: Insects > Digestive system > Gut ... | reverse complement strand
GGGTCGAGATCAAAGCCACGGCCTACGAATACCTGACGGACGACAACGACGAGAGGGCATTCCCGCCCGACCCGTTCGTAAACGGCGATTACGTATATGTGCAGATCGACGTGTAAACCCGCGTGATAAAAATATAACGGGGAGAGTGACGGTATCGTGAAGAAGGCGTTTTTGATCGTTTTGGCGGCGCTGCTCTGTACGGCGGTGATGTCGGTTTGTGTTTGGGCGAAGGAGGTGGAGCCGGCGAAGGAGGCGATCCCACTCAACATCGCGGACGGTGACATTTTTATCGGACCAAAAACATTCTATGTGGGTACTATGTGGGTAGAGGTAGTACTCCAAGAGACTACGATAATGACGAGCAATATTTCCACATAACAGGCAGCTCCAAGAATAATTCGATAACCGTCTTTACCGCAGACATAAAACACGTCGTCGACATCACGCTGGACAACGTGCATATTGAGTTGGACACTAACAATAGCGCCCTCAATTTGGACACGTCGTCGGCGAACGTAAAGCTCAAGGGCAGCAACACACTCATCAGCAGAGGCATCGCCAATGCTGCGGGCATCCGTATCACTCAAGGTTCCACTGGCGGATACTCCTATTATCTAAATATCGAGGGCGACAGCGAGGACGGTTTCGATTCGCTCACAGTGAGGGGCGGTACCGGCAGCGCGGGCATCGGCGGTATTAATCCCGGCAATCCCCTCCAACAGTATTTACGCACCGCCGGTGTAATCACTATCCGAAACTGCATGGTCACAGCGGTCGGCGGCCTTGAAGCCGCCGGTATCGGCGGTGCCGATGAGGGACAGGGCGGCACGATAACAATCAATGGCGCGATTATTGACGCTCGCGGCGGCCGCATGGCAGCGGGCATCGGCGACGGGTACTTCATGAAGCCACCGGGACCGGAATCGCGCGGGGCTGAAATCGCTATCGAAAAAAGCATAGTAGAAGCATTCCCCGGCGTTTTTTCCGGCGGCCGCGGCCCCGATAACGGCCCCGCAATCCTCGGCAAAGGTATCGAAATCAATAATTCCCTCGTCAACGCCGTTGGCCACTTCACCACTCGCGGCAGTACCAACCCCCTCACGGCGGGCATCGACTGCGGAGAAATAACAATTGATAGCAGCTTCGTAACAGCGATAGGGCAACCGGCGCTACGGCCGAATACTGTTACCCTCACCGCAACGCACTATGTCAAGACGAATACCGCAGGCGCAGATCCGGGCGGCGATGGGAAAAAATTTGAGGAGGTAGAGTACGAGAACAACCCAAATAATAGATTCGTGAGTTTCATGTTGGAGCCGCCCGAAAACGCAATTCCCGCGCCGGAAATCACCGGCGCCCAGGCGACCAGCAGCCGTAGTGTGACGCTGACGTTCACCAACGACGACGACGTTCACGACATCGAGGGCTACTTCGTGTGGTGTGAAAACACCGACGCCATGGCGATGGTGGAATCCGGAATCACAAACCCCATAACCACAACAATCACCGGCCTCGCCCCCGCAACCACATACAGGTTCAGAGTGGCGGCTTACACTGCTGACGACATCAGCCCCCCTTCCGACGCCTGGGTGATAACCACGCCGGAATCCGGCGGCGGTGGCGGCGGATGCGATGCCGGGTTCGGCGCAATGGCATTACTGCTGATTGCCGTTCCATGCGCGGCGCGAATGTCAAAGAAAAAGCGCTAACAACCGCAATACCCCCAAGAAAGCCCCCGGATAAATTCCGGGGGCTTCTGACATATGCAGAAGATCTGGACGCATATGCGAGGAAGCGGTAAAATTCCCCTATCGCTTATTTTGGATTAAGGCGGGGAGCGCGTTATGCCGGAAGAACTTCGGAATGCCCTACGATTAGCGGGGACTTCAATAGAGCGCAAGATATATTTTCTCGGATGGCTGAATCGCAGGCTCGCCGCTTCGAATGCGCGGGATTTTCCTGTGTTGGTTGGAGGATCGGCTGTCGCGTTCTACACTACCGGGAATTACGCTACGCAGGATATTGACCTCTGTTACAGTTCCTCGCGCATTGATTCTGTGCTTCTGCCCGCCGGATTCCGCAAAGACGGGCGATATTGGGTGCATGAGGAACTCGATATTCTTCTGGAATGCCCCGGCTCGGAACCACCGGAACGCGTTCTCCGCATGGAACTGAAAAACGGGGATCACGTCTACATCTCATCCATTGAGGACATGATTATTGATCGGCTGTGCGCGTTCGCGTTTTGGGATTCCCCTTCAGACGGGGAATGGGCGCGGGTGATGTTGGAGTCGGAAACGGAAGAAATTTTAATAGACTGGGAATATCTCGAAAAGAGGGCCGGCGAAGAGCAGGTTACGGAACACCTGCGGCTGTTGAGGGGAGAGCGGGCGTCGAATGACAATCGTGACAAAGACTATAAAGTATGAGGATTACAAAAGCAATAAACGCTTTCGTATCGAGCCCTCGCGGCGCGGAACGAAAAAACCGGTCGATCCCGAACAATTCAGAATTTTCGCAGAGCGCCAGAAGCGCCTTCCGGAGCTGTGGCGCGAAATGGGTATTGTCTCGTGGGAAATTATCGAATTGGATCGTAAATAGCGCCGAAATGCGAATCAAATCCCCCTGAAACTGAACTTAAACCGCAGCGGCTTGCCGGCCGGCAGCAGGTGCTCGGGATGCGTCCGCGCCCCCCAGCCGTTGTCGCCGGCCACACCCATGCGCATCAGGCTTGCGCGGACGACGGTCTGATACACCGGCGGCAGTTCCGTATGATGGCGGGCGTTTTCTACCTCAAAGGGAGTGTACGGCAAAGCCGAGAACTCCATCGCGCTGCCCGTAAACAACAGGCCGCGTCCCTTGTTGTCGCACAGCTTCGCCCAGCGCACGCCCGTCTTATTTCCGCTCTCCTGAGGCACAACGTAAGGGGACATGCCGTCCGTCACATTCTCGCGCCACACTCCGAGCCGCGCGCCGCGAAGACGGTCGCAGTAGCTTTCGCCGGGGCCGTTGCCGTACCATTCCAGCCGGTCAAGCTCCGCGGGAAGCGGCAGCAATACGCCGAATTCAGGCATTGAGGGTAAACCCGCCACAGGTTCCCAACTAAGCTCGGCTGTCACCGTCCCGTCGCCCGTCACACTGTAGCGCAGCCTGCAAGAAGACGCAGGGTTGGTGGGCAGGAAGTAGCTGTATGTGACAAACACCACCCCGCCGCTCTGCTCGGCTTCCGGATTGTTCAAAGCGCGCGCCATATCGTCTTCGGTCATCTCGTGTCCGACGTGCGAGGCGTACCGGCTTGCGGCAAGCCACTGGGCGCAGCGCGCGGCCATGCGGTTGCCGCAGTCGTTTTGCGTGGGCGCGCGCCAGAAGTTGGGCATGGGTATGCCGTTTAACATCTCTCGCCCTCCGTATACGTAAGAGACAAGCCCCCCGTTCAGCCGCGAGAAGAGCGCCTCGAAATCGGAGCCGCGAACGCCGTAGTTGTGCGTGCCGCGCACAAGAACAGCGTCCCGGCGGCAAGCGGCGGCGGCCGCGCCGGGCACATTCACCACGCCCTGGCCGAAGGCGACCTCATGGCCGCGCCGCGCCCAGCGCGTGTCCTCCATCAAACGGAAGGACACGTCGATGGTATATTCACCGGGCTCGTCAAAAACGCGAGGCACGGCGAACGGTAACGGGAATTCCCCGCTCGACAGAGGCGGCACGCCCGCGTTCATTCCGCAAGACGCAAGAAGCTTGCCCTCCCTGCGTAATTCCGCGACGCATTCGTAAACGCCTGTGGGGGTAAAGAGGGCATGGTTGTCTATCCGAACCTTATCGCGGCCGACCCTTACCGAGATGTCCTGATACAGATGCCGTATCTCCATCATAAAGGGCTTGGGCTCGCCGCCGCCCGTCACAATGCCGTTCGCGCTGAAAGCATAGTCCGTGGGGCGTTCGCCGAAATCTCCGCCGTAGGCGAGATACGGTTTGCCGAAACGATCTTTCGTAAGTATGCTCTGGTCGATAAAGTCCCAGATGAAACCGCCCTGGTACATGGGCTCGCGGCGGGCGAGCTCGGTGTATTTATAGAGCGCCCCGATGGAATTACCCATAGCGTGGGCGTACTCGCACAGTATGTAGGGCTTGTCGCGATGCCGCGTCAGCCATTCTTCCACCTCGGCGGCAGGCGCATACATGCGGCTTTCAATGTCGGAGGTATCGTTATAACGCCTGTCCCACGCTACGCCCTCGTAATGCACCAGGCGCGTGGGGTCGAGCCTGCGGAAAAAATTCGACATTTTATAGATGTTCGAGCCGCCGAACGACTCGTTGCCGCAGGACCATATCAGTATGCAGGCATGATTTTTGTCGCGCTGGAACATGTTGTTCGCGCGGTAGAGGATGTTGTCGAGCCATTCGGGGCGGCCGCCCGGCAGGGCGTCGTTCAAATCGCCCGAGAGCCTCACTCTGTCCCACATGCCGTGCGACTCCATGTTGACTTCGTCTATCACGTACAGGCCGTACTCGTCGCACAGATCGTAAAAGAAGCTGTTGTTGGGATAGTGGCTGGTGCGCACGGCATTGATATTATTGCGCTTCATGATAACCAGGTCGCGCTCCGTGTCCTTTCTGCTCATCACGCGGCCGGTGACGCAGCCGAACTCGTGGCGGTTCACTCCCCGAAACTCGATACGCTTGCCGTTTATCCGCATGAGCCCGTCCTTCAATTCAAAGCGGCGGAAACCGACGCGCTGGGCTATGACTTCCGTCACTTCGCCGTTCGGGTTTTGCGTTTCGATGTCCAGATCGTACAGCGCCGGCCTCTCGGCGCTCCACAGCATGGGAACTCTTACAGCCATCTCGAATACCGCCTCGCCGCGCAACTCGCCCTCCGCGTCCGCCACTGACTTCCCATCCAGCGACAGAGAGAGGCGCGCCCTTCCCTCCCCCGCCACTCGCAGCGCGACACGAAGCGCCGCTTCGTCGAGGCCGTCGTTCAGCAAGGTTTGTACGCGGACGTCCTCAATGTGCACGGCGGGCACGGTGTACAGAATCACATCGCGGAAAATGCCCGAAAACCGATAAAAATCCTGGTCGTCTATCCAACTGCTGCCGGTGAACTTGAAAACCTGAGCGGCCAGCTTGTTTTCTCCGGTCACGACGTATGGCGACAGGTCAAAGTCCGCGGGGGTGAAGGCGTCGGTGGCGTAGCCGACGTAATGTCCGTTGAGCCAAAGGGCGAAGGCGCTCTCCACGCCCTTGAACGAAATATAAAGGTTGCCCGCCGCCTGCATATCCTCGGGAAGCGTTAAGTATTTCACATAGCTCGCGACGGGGTTGAACTCGGCCGGCATCTGCCCCGGTTCGATTGCCTCATGGCCGTCCCAGGGGTACTGAACGTTGGTGTAGTGGGGCGCGCCCCAGCCCTCCATCTGGATATGCGCCGGCACGCGGATGTCGTCCCAGGAGCGGCAGTCGTAATCCGCCGCCTCGAAGCCGCTTATCGCGCTTTTGTAATTTTTGGCGTAGTGAAACTTCCACAGGCCGTTCAGGCAGTATTCAAAGCCACTTTCATCGGTGGCGAGCTCGTCCCGGTTCCTGAAAAAACGGTGATCCGAACGCGCCGGCAGCCTATTTTCGGCAAAAAAACGCGGGTCGGAGAGCCTTGCGTAATCAAAAGCCATGATAATATTCCGCCTCTCTGTCATAGATGAGGAACGGCGCGGAAGCCTTGCGGTATTCGGATTACGGCCGAATTTGTTCGAATCTGTTTTTCTCCAGGGCGTCTTTAAAATCCTTCTCGTGTTTGAGGAATACTTCGACGATCAGCGGATCAAAATGCGTTCCCATTCTGGTTTTAATAATTTCCACCGCTTCTTCGTGGGCAAACGCGCTTTTATACGGGCGGTCGTTCGTCATCGCGTCGTAAACGTCGACAATCGACATCAACCTCCCCTGCAACGGAATTTCCGCGCTTTTGAGATGACGCGGATAACCGCTGCCGTTCCATTTTTCGTGATGGCTGCCCGCCAATATCTTGGCGTGTTGTAAAAACGCGTTTTCTGTGGTTTTTTCCTCGATTTTCTTGATAATTTCTTCGCCGAACACGGTATGTTTTTTCATTTCCTCAAATTCTTCGTCAGTGAGCTTGTCGGGTTTCAAAAGAATGTCGTCTCTGATCGAAATTTTTCCGACGTCATGAAGCTGTGAGGACATGATAAAGAGGTTTATGTCCCATGACGAGAGTTCCTCGGCATAAACCCCGCTCTCTAAAAGGAAGTTTACCAACATTTTCAGGTAGTGCTGCGTCCTTTCAATGTGCCCTCCGGTAACGTCGTCGCGGTTTTCAACGAGTTCCGACATGGTTTTCAGTATGGCGCTCTGCAATTCCGAAACCGTCTGGGTTTTCTTGGTAACCTCGCTCTTCAGGTTTAAGTTGTATTTCAGCAGCTCTTTTTTCTGCGCTTCGAACAGCAGGTGTAACTCAATGCGCTTCAGCAGCAGCGCTTTCGAGAAAGGCTTGGTTATGTAGTCGACCGCCCCCAGTTCCAGACCGTTTATTTCGTTTTCGGGGTCGATCTTCGCCGTCAGAAAGATGACGGGGATGTCTTCCGTTTTCTCGATACCCTTTAATCTCTTAATGACTTGGAAACCGTCCATCTCGGGCATCTCGATGTCCAACAAAATCAAATCGGGCGTCAGTTTATCGAGAAGCGCGAAGAGTTTTTTACCGGACGGCGCGGAGATAAAATCGTATTCGTCGGCAAGATTATTCTTTGCGACAGCCAGATTCGTAATGTCGTCGTCCACCATTATGATAAGCTCGCGTTTGTCTTCCATGACCCTCGCCTCCGCTTGACATCTCTCGATAAGGAATTATACCTTATATTTGTACTAAAAATAAGTTTCTTTCCTATTCCGAAAGGGTAAACTTCCGCTAAAATAGGCGTCGGGAATCATCGCGGACAAGGAAAGGAGATTCGGCGTGAAGCAGGAATCAGGCGTCGTCTTCGACATTAAACGATACGCCCTTCACGACGGACCCGGTATACGGGTCTCGGTTCATTTGAAGGGATGTCCCCTCTCCTGCCGGTGGTGCCATAATCCCGAAAGCCAAAGTTTCGCGCCCGAACCGCTGTACCGGCGAGACAGATGTATCGGCTGCGCGGCATGTGCCGAAGCTTGTCCGAACGGCGCGGTACTCCCCTCGTTCGAAACCGATTACGGCGTATGCGAGGGCGCCGGCGAATGCGCCGCCGTCTGTCCCGGAGGAGCGCGCGAGATGTGCGGGCGCAGGGTGACGAAGGATGAAATTATGGACGCGGTTTTGAAGGAGCGTATCTTCTTCGAGCAGTCCGGAGGCGGCGTGACCATATCCGGAGGAGAGCCGATGGCTCAGTTCGACTTCACGATGTCGATTCTCGAAGAATGCCGCAGGCGGGAGATAAACACGGCAATCGATACCTGCGGATTTGCCGACACGCGGAACCTGCTCGAAGCGATCCCATTGACCGATATTTTCCTATACGATATAAAGCACATGGACCCCGAAAAACATAAGGAGTTCACAGGCGCCGACAACGAGATAATCAAGTCCAATCTCGTCAGGCTGGGCGAGAACGGGGCGGTGATATTCGCCAGAATACCGCTCATCCCCGGCATCAACGCCGACGACGGCAATATTCGCGCGACGGGGGAATTTTTGTCACACATCCGCGGCGTGCGAATGGCAAACCTGCTCCCCTACCATAGCGCGGCTGCGGACAAACACAGAAGGTGGGGCATGGATTTCGAGCTTCCGAATGTTTTTACGCCGACGGAGAGCATGTTGGCGTCGTCTGCGGCCATCATCGAAAGTTTCGGCATACCGACCGCCATCGGCGGGTAGTTTCGTGTCCGTCTTCGCGACGCGCGAAGCGGTTAAGCGATCCTGAAAAAACGTTTGTAACAGGAGGAATGACGAGATGAACGAACGTATCGAGCGCTTGCGCAAGGAGAGTTTCGAGACTGCGCCCTCTTTTTCCGCCGAGAGGGCCGTGCTTGAGACGGAGTTCTACCGCGAGAACGACGGAAAATACGCGACACCCGTCATGAGGGGCTTGAACTTCAAGCATATCTGCGCGAATAAGACGATCTACATAGGGCCGGACGAGCTTATAGTTGGAGAACGCGGGCCGAGGCCGAAGGCCGTCTCGTCGTTCCCGGAGCTGACCTGCCACTCCGTCGAAGACCTGGAAATTTTGAATTCCCGCCGGATGCAAAGCTACGCCGTCGACCCGAAAGACATCGAACTCTACCGCGAAATCGTCATTCCCTACTGGCGGGGGAGAAGCATGAGGGACAAAGCCTTCGCGCGTATGCCGCAAAAGTGGCTCGACCTCTATAACGCCGGACTCTTTACGGAGTTCGGAGAACAGCGCGCCTTAGGGCACACGGCGCTCGACGGCCTGATCTACGAAAAGGGTATGCTCGATCTGAAGCGCGACATCACGGAGGCGAGGAGCAAACTCGACTTCCTGAACGACCCCCGCGCAACCGCAAAGGACGACGAGCTTCAGGGGATGGACCACTCCTGCGACGCGGCGATTATTTTCGCCGAACGCCACGCGGAACTGGCCGAACGCATGTCTTCGGAGACCTCCGACCCCAAGCGAAAAAAAGAACTGTTAAAGATAGCCGAAGTGTGCCGCCGGGTGCCGGCGAACACGCCGCGCGACTTCCGGGAGGCAATTCAGATGTACTGGTTTGCGCATCTCGGGACGATTACCGAACTGAACGGTTGGGACGCCATGAGCCCCGGCCACCTCGACCAACATCTGGCGCCTTTTTACGAGAAGGGGCTCGCCGACGGAACACTCACGCGTGACGACGCGAAAGAGCTGCTCTCATGTTTCTGGATCAAGGTGAACAACACCCCCGCGCCGCCCAAAGTCGGAGTGACCGCCGCGGAGAGCGGCACCTACAACGATTTTACGAATATCAACCTCGCGGGCTTAAAACGCGACGGCTCGGACGGGTCGAGCGAGGTGACGTACATCGTGCTCGAAGTAATAGACGAACTCCGGCTGCTCCAACCGCAGTGCAACATTCAGGTAAGCGCGCGCACGCCGGACAGCGTTCTGCGCGCCGCGGGGCGTGTGATACGGAAGGGTATGGGTTATCCGTCCGTATTTAACGCCGACGCAGTCATTCAAGAGCAAGTGCGCGTCGGCAAGTCCGTCGAGGATGCGCGCGAGGGGGGAACGAGCGGCTGCATCGAAACGGGCTGCGCGGGAAAGGAAGCGTATCTCCTCCACGGCTACCTCAATACTCCGAAGGTGCTGGAACTCGCGCTGAACGACGGCGCCGATCCGATGACGGGGAAGCAGATAAGCATACAGACAGGAGCGCCGGAGAGCTTCGAGACATTCGGCGACCTGTACGCGGCTTTCGAGAAACAGCTTGAGTACGTCGTAAACACCAAGATCGAAGCCGACAACTATCTGCGGTCGCGCTACGCGGAGCTATTCCCCGCGACATTCCTTTCAGCCGTCATCAGGGACTGCATCGAAAAGGGGCTCGATTACTACAACGGCGGGCCGAGGTACAACAGCGATTATATCCAATGCACGGGGATCGGAACGATAACAGACAGCCTGTCGGCGATAAAGCGCCACGTGTTCGATGACGGAAAAATTACTCTCGCCCATCTCGTCGATGCCTGCAACAAAAACTGGGAGGATTGCGAGGCGCTGCGTCTTTCGATATGGAACAAGACGCCCTTCTACGGCAACGACGACGACTACGCGGACGACATAATGCGCGGAGTGTACGAAAGCCTGTTCGACAAGATCGACGGCAAGCCGGGCATACTTGGGCCGACATATCATATCAACATGCTCTCGACGACATGCCACAATTATTTTGGCAAAATGACCGCCGCGACGCCTAACGGACGTTTCAGGGGCGCGCCCATCTCCGACGGCACGTCCCCGAGCCACGGGGCGGACCGCAACGGACCGACCGCCGTCGTAAAATCCCTCGGCAAGATGGATCAGGTCAAGTCCGGCGGCACGCTCCTGAATCAGCGCTTCCTGCCCTCGGTGATGGAAGGCGAGAAGGGCCTTGAGGGTTTGGTGAATTTGATACGCGCGTACTTCAAACTCGGGGGACATCACATCCAGTTCAACGTCGTGGACGAAGCAGCGCTGCGAGAGGCGCAGAAAAACCCGCAGGAACACAGAGGGCTGCTTGTCCGCGTCGCGGGTTACAGCGACTACTTCGTCGATCTGGACGAATATCATCAGGAGGAGATCATAGCGCGCACGGCGCAGGAGGCGTTCTAACGTGAGTGTGCGCGTTGCGGGCACTTTGTTCGCGGAAAGGGATGGATTAAATGTACGAGCCTAAGGTAGATAAATTCTTCAATACGGCAGGGCCCGGAATAGCAGAAATGCACTACATGCTTGACCCGCTGCGGCGGATCAACTACGACGAAGTACGCGTACTGATTGACCAATGGCGCTATTTTGTCCTCCACGCGCCCAGGCAGACTGGTAAAACCACGTCGCTGCTGGCAATGGCGAAGGAGATAAACGAGGAAGGCATATATAACTGCGTCTATATCAATGTCGAGTCCGCGCAGGTAGCGCGTAACGATGTCAAAGAGGGTATGCGGGCTATCCTCTCCGAGTTTGGACAGCAGATTATATTTTTCCTGAACGACCCCGAACCTTACGAATGGGTATCGTCCATTATCGAAAACGACGGAGGGCTTAAAGCCCTTTCCGCCATGCTGTCGCGTGTTTGCAACAAGCTCGGTAAACCTCTCGTGCTTTTCATCGACGAAATCGACGCGCTGATTGGCGATACGCTGGTCTCCGTGTTGCGCCAGCTTCGCGACTCTTATCCCAAACGTCCCGGGGCGGCTCCGATTTCCGTCATCCTTTGCGGAGTGCGCGACATAAAGGACTACCGCATCCACCGGTCGGACGGAGA
>Ga0099364_10013479_pt1 | contig 10959 bp, 4 predicted proteins | sample TergutTh196P3_FD_73070 | JGI IMG/M metagenome (GOLD analysis project Ga0099364, IMG submission 73070) | Microcerotermes parvus P3 segment gut microbial communities from Pointe-Noire, Republic of the Congo - Th196 P3 | ecosystem: Host-associated > Arthropoda: Insects > Digestive system > Gut ... | reverse complement strand
TTTTGCTATAATAAGATCCATGCCGACCGTCGTTCAATATCCCTGCTCCCAATTCGATTACATCACCTCAGGACGCTCCGAAAATGATGCCCAACAACTCTTCGATGCCTGGATAGCCGTACACCATCCCAGCCTGCTCGAAATAGACTCCACCATGCCCCGATGGGAAACCGCATCCTATCCGCCCTTCAATCTACAACAAGACATCGTCATCATTCCGCCCTGCTGCGAACCCTATTGGAACGACGATTGGGAAAAACAAACTGCCGATTGCATCATCATCCGCAATGCCGCAAACCGCGATGAAATCGTCCAACAAGTGCTTGCCGCCCGCAATCATTCCAGCCAACCCTTTGACGAGGACTTCGTTGCCGACTTCTACGCCTTCGCCGCCGCCCGATTTCTCCTGGCCCTGCTCAGCCGAAACCAATATCATCTGCACGCACCCGATGATACCCGACTCAAAGAATTGCTGGACAGCGCCATCCAAATGTCCCGACACAACGAGCCGGGCGGCATCCAGCAAGCACTCCAACGGGCATTCGACGAACTTGCAACGGCTAAAGATAATTACCATGCCGTACAAAACTATTTTTTGGAACTGATTCTCGTAACGGAAACAACTGCCGGCGAACCGCTCCGCCAACTGCTCCAAACATCGCCGCATGTCAACTTGTTCCTGCCCTGCAAGATACTCCAAACCCTGCCGGAATTGCACCCGGAAACCTTTGCCGAACTGCAATCCGCCGTCGAAAAAGGCAAGGTGCACTTTATCATCGACGATTGGAGCGACGGCATCGACCTGCAATCGCTTGCACTTTTGCCGATTCTGGACGTTGCCGACCGTGTTTTGGCGGGAATTTCGCTTTATCGCGATCTCCTAAACATTTCGCCGACGGTGTATGGCCGACTGACGCCGGGACTGTCGCCCGTTTTGCCCCAGTTGCTCAAACTGACGGCCCTGAAGGGAGCGGTCCACTTCGCTCCGCTTGCCGGTTGGAAAATCAAGGAAAGCGAACAGAGCAAAATCGTTTGGCAGGGAACTGATAACAGCAGCGTGGATGCGCTCGTCCGCTATCCGATTGATGCTTCTTCGCATCTCGGATTCTTTGAATTCGCAGACCAATTCGGCACGCAACTCCATCAAGACAGCGTGCCGACGACGGTGTTTGCGAAATTTCCTGATATACAGAGCCATAAGCCAGGAACGTCTGCCAGCGGTTGGCTTGACATCTTGCGGCGGATGAACCGTTATTCGACGGGATTGGGCAACTTCGTCCATATCGAAGAGTATTTTAGCAGCACGGCCTACTCCGGCGGGATGCAACGTTTTGGACACGAAATCTATCCCGTCGATGCGTTGCGGGAGCCGGTGCAAAATCCCATTTCGCGGTGGAATGCTCTTTATCAAGCAAGTCGGGCCCGGCTCGTGCAGTCCGCATTGGAAACGCTGTTGCATTTATTGAACAAACCTGTTTCGGACAGGCCGATTGCAGAACAGTTTGCGGATGCGATGTTGCCGTCCGCCGCATTGCCGTTAGCCGCTCCGCCCGACGGGTGCCGCATTGCCGTCAATCCCTTGAGTTTCGCCCGAACGATGTACATGGACGATACGCCCATCGAAGTCCCGCCGTTGGGGTATGCGTTCTATAAAAAACAGAGTGAACAAATTGCCGGGGATGAATCGCAGCACAGTTCCCGAACGCATTCGCCCCAAAAATTGATAACACGGCTCTTTTCCCCCAAAAAAAACAAGGCCGAAAAAAACAAGGCTGAACCGGTCTTGGCTCGGCAGGCAACCGACGACATTGGCCGGGGAGAAAAACGGGCGGTCTCCATTTTGGAAAACCGGTATTTCAGTGCCAAATTTGACGCAACGACGGGAATGCTGCGGTCCATTTTCACGAGCCGGTCGCGATTCAATCAACTTTCCCGACAGATTGCTTGCCGGAATAATCAAATCTATACGGTACAGTGCGTCGATGAAATTGTCATCACGAAATCGACTGCCGAAATCGGGCAACTCAAAATTACCGGTCGGCTGGTTTTCCCCGAAGGCGAAGTTGCGGCCCGATTTTCCGAGACGGTGATGATTCGCAGTCAAAGCCGGGTGCTTGAATTCGGCTTGACGCTTGAACCGCTCATCGAATTGGATGATGACCGTTGGAATTCTTACATTGCCGTCCGGTATGCTTGGAATGATGATGCGTTGGAATTGCGGGGCAACTTGAATGATGGAATTTATGTTCTGCCGGAGCGGAAGCATTTGCACTCGACGGGATTGATTGATTTGCGGAGTGAAACGCAGTCGCTGACGTTTTTATCGGAAGGGTTGCCGTTCCATCGTCGGAGTGGCGATCGGCAACTTGACACATTGTTGTTGGTCAAGGGCGAGTCGCAACGGCAATTTCGCTTGGGCGTTGGCGTGAATGCAAAGAATCCGATGTTTGTGTATCAGGATTTTTCGCTGAAACAGGAGGGATTGATATTTCCGGTGCAATCATGTCCGAGCAATCTATCGTCTTGGCTTTTTCAGATCGAGTCGAGTCATGTATTGGCATTGCATTGGGAGGCGGTTTGGGAATTGGAGAAATTGGTGGGCTATATGGTTTATTTGCAGGAGGTGAGTGGCCATCGTGCGCATTTTGTTTTGCGTTCATTTTTGCATCCGGTTCGTGCGGCGGCGATGAATTTTCAGGGCCAGGAACTCAAGCCGATCAAGGTGCAGGACGATGCCGTATTGATTGATATGCATGCGTATGAAATTTTGCCCTTGAGGGTTTGGCTGGAGTAGTTTGGCTCGCTCTGGTGTTACTCCGGCGAAAGCCGGAATCCAGGCATTGCGTGTGATGTCGTTTTTGAGGCTCTCCGAACAAGTCTATTGCCAAATCCCGAGCGTTATGGTATCCTAATACGCAAGGGAGAGGACCAATGTCAGAACTTGCCAAACGGCTGGAACGGCTGTTTTCCAAATTAGATCACACCGCATTGCTCGTGGAGCAAATGCTGGCCGACGCTCTTTTTACGCTGGAAGGCGGAAAAGACGAAGATATCGAAACGCTTATCCAATCCGATGCCGCTATCGATTCCCGCGAAGTCGAAACAGAACGCGAATGCGTCCGATTGCTGGCCCTCTATCAGCCGGCCGCCATCGACCTGCGGCGGATTTGCTTCGTGGTCAAAGCCAACAGCGATTTGGAACGCATTGCGGATTACTGCGTCAAAATTGTGAAACGGGGCCGTAGACTAAACCGAAAAGCGATTGCCATCCAATCATTTCCCGCCTTTTTTGAGTTGGCCGAACAAGTCGGTGCGACCTATCGAAAAACGATTCGCCTCTTTACCCTGTACAGCGAAAAGGAAACGGCGGAACATGCGGAATCGAGTATGGAAACGGCACGGGCAATTATTTCCGCCGACAGCGAAACGGATGTTTTGTTTCGTGCGTTTTTTGAGCAAACCCTTGCGGTAGAGCAAACGTTTCATAACCAACTGAAGGTTTGGTACGATTTGGTCGCCCTTGGCCGGGCATTGGAGCGGATCGGCGATTTATGCACGAACATTGCCGAGGATGCGGTTTTTATGTTCAGCGGCGAAATAATTCGGCACCATACCGCAACCGCTCCGCAGGAGGTCCCAGATTCCGTGATGATTATTGATGGTTAGAGTGTATTTTCAAATTACACTGGACAAAAAAGCCGTCATCCCGGCGCAAGCATCGTCATCCCGGTGCAGGCCGGGATCCAGACATTGCGTGCGATGCTGGTTCCTCTGGGTTCCGGCTTTCGCCGGAATGACGAAAACGCGTCCAGAGCAATTTGAAACTCGCTCTAACCCTATGCAGGTGAGGCAAAAACGAGCGGCAAGTCGGCCTACGGACTGACCGTCAGTTCGTTGTTCACGGCATCAATTCCCGGCTCGAAGCGGAGCATGGAACCGATGAGTTCGCGTTGCCGTTCCGTTGCAACCGTTCCCGAAATGATTGCCGTGCGGTCTCGAACGGCCAAATCGAACGACGAAATGCGAAGCCTCGTTTGGAGGCGTTGGAGAATCGCATCGGTCGTCGCCCCGTTGCGTCCATTGCGGATTCCATTGTTTTGGCCATTGTTTTCGCCGTTGGTGGTTTCGATCACCCGTAAGGGGAATTCGGCAAAATTGATTTTCAATCTTGGCGTGTATCGTCCGGTTTGTGCATCGCCGATAAGCGTTTCCGCAACGGTTTGGTTGGCTTCCGGCACAACGATTTCGCTGACGAGCGGCCCTTCGATTGCCGAAACCTGCGTTTCGGAGGGAGTGCCCGATTCCATCAAAGACGCCGCAATGCCTTCCATAATGTCGGTCGTCGAAATCGCTTCGCCGGCTGTCATGGACTGGATCATCGAACTCGTATCCATTTGGGCCCGTGCCATTTGGGACGGCATCGGAACGGACATGCCGACAAAACCGAGAAGGCCGACAGAGATTAGGGAACAAATTTTGCGCATATCATCCTCCGTTTATTATTTCGACAGGATTCGGCCTGGAACTTGGGGCAAAACGCCGCATCGGCGTCGCCTTGTTTAATTTTACCAAAAGATTATAATAGGGCAACTGCTTGGAGGGTAAGCGAATGGCTAGCGGCCTCATTGGAAATGAGGTGCCGGGAAACCGGTTGCGGGTTCGACTCCCGTGCCCTCCGCTGTGTCTGCCCTTTGCGGCGGTGTGGTTTCTTGGGTGAAATTTGGGGATGAAAGCCGAAAAAACGCCGCCGCGGCCAGCCGTAACCGCCTACGGTCCCAACGGGATCGTATACACCATCGGCTCGCCAAGCACGCCCGAACCGTCGTTTACCGGGTCCGCCCGTAACATCATCTCCGTTGCGCCCGATGCAAGCAACGCACGACCACGCGGTATCGTATAAATGAACTCCTCACGGCCAAATCCCTGACGAGTCACCCGAGATTTCTCCAACGAACGGCCCGGTATCGTTAAACGAAAATCATACGTGTAAACCCGATCACTGTTGTTGATGAATATCTGAATCACCTCCAAATTGCCATCCGCCTTCAGCCGCGATACAAACTCCATATACACATCGGGATTGCCAATCGTCAACTCATCATACACCGCAAACTCCGGTGCGTTGATTCCCGATACCTGCACATTGTACTGGAACAACCGCCGCCCCGTATCCGCCCGTTGCGATAACGTCAATCCAAACGAGCCCGTTCCCGAACCGCCCGGCTCCAAATTCGCCGTCTGCGTTGCTGGAATGATCGTCCAATCATCCGCCCGAGGACTCTGAGGCGCAACGCGAATCGAAACCGGAACCGCCGAGTCGTTGCGGTAGGTATACGTAATCGTTCTCGCCTGGCTCGGCCTCGCCGGAATCGTGCTGACCTGCGTTTGCATACTCAAACGGAACCGAGCAACATCAATGTTCAAACCCGTTACGAAAATCGGCGTCTGCGTAACCGGTATCGTCTGCTCGCTGCCCTGCTGATCCGGCGTCGTTTGCCTGCCCCAAACGTCAATGATTTCCAAATCATTGCCCAAATAGAGCGTTTCGCGGATCGGATTGCCCGGTGCGGCTAAATCATTCCAAACGACCATCAAGCAGCGTCCGCCGCCCAAATCGAAACAATAATTTTCACTCCGGTTGGGAAGCGTGATGCTGCCCAACAATCGGCTGCTGGAAAGGAGCGTTGCCGTCGTCCGCCAGGGAAGATAAAGTTCGCTCGGCGTGCCGTTGTTTCGCAAAACGCCGATATGCTCATCCCGCGGCGTCGTGAGAAAAATATGGTCGATTCCGGCTGCTTTCATCAAAACCAAGCATTGCACGAAATTAGTAATTCGGGTATCGAGCGAGTAATCATCGGCGGGCAGCGGCGAAATCGACACGCTTCGGCGAAACGGCAAGGCCGACATATCGGTCAACGCCGAGGCCGCATATTCCGGCGTAACGGAGGCATCTATCGGGAAATTGAGAAGGAGGTTCGGAATCGGGAACTCGCTGGGAACTTCCTGATACCAATTCCAAGTCATCCCGACGCCGAAGCCGAACTGGTTTTGGTCGAACGCCCGTTGGAATCCCAGAAACCGTTGCTCGCCGACGAGCGTCAAGTTGCCCGTATAATCGAAAAATTGGTCAATCAGGCTCTGGTCGGTATCCGACGTCCATTGCCAATCTTTGATGAGGAGCGAAAGCGTTTGCAGGGTCGGCTGCAACGCATCGCCCCATTGCCGGGGATTGTTGCCGAGTACCGAGGCGGCATTGACGGATTGGTCGGCAGGAATTCGGGCTAAAATCTCCTTTTGGACGGGTTGGAGCAGGCCAATGAGCCGGACCTGCTGTTCGGATAAACCATTGCAAAGCCGGAGCAGGAATTGGCGGTCTCGCGGCGTAATATCCGTTGGGAGCCAAACGGGAATTTTTAATTGCGATAAGCCTGATTGGGCGAGGAGCGGCAAGGCTCTGTCGATTTCCTGAAGCGTCCAGCCGTCGAGCGTCCAGCCGAAATCGCCGCCGGGATGATAGGAACCCTGCCGCATGATCGCGAAAGTCAAGGATTCCGTGTTCTCAAGGGGGTCTTCAAAACTTTGGTCGGGCGGCAGGCGGAGCGTGCGGATATACGACTCCGGCGTTGCAACGCGAATCCGGTAAAACCCGAAGGATTGAACCGGCAAATTCTGCCAGGTTGCGGTCCCGTGTAGGACTTTTTGGGCATCCTGCGGAGAAACGATAAATCGGGCGGCGGGCTGGTTGCCGATCATCAAACCGACTTCGCGCTGGCTGATCACTCGGCCTGTATGGTCCTCGAGGACGAACAATACCGTATGCTGATTGGGATCGAGCCCGTGAAACTGGCATCGGACATGGAGTTCCCGGGTCGTGTGAAAAATGTGGTGCGGATTGGCCATTTCAAGCGAAATGGTCGGACTTTCGCGAATTTCGACGTTGGTAAAATGGACTCGGCTCCCGAAATCTTGGCGATTGGTCGGCATTACGTAAAGTCCGACGGCGATTGATTTAACATGGGGCATATTGGCCGGAATGGGGCCGATTTTAAGTTGTTGCCAGCCGTTGGTATTGCGGATTCGCCGTGATTCGACGGTATAGAGAGGTTGTGCGAGATCATTGCCTTGAGAGTCTGTGCCGTAAAAGGCGGCGAGAATGTAAATTTCATTGAACACGAGGGAATCGGTTTCGGCGAAGGCGGAGAGAGTGTAACTCATTCCGGGCCGGATGGGGATTTTCGGCGAAAACACGGCGGCTCCACCGCCTTCGATTTGCATACGCAGGACTTGATTGCCGAAGGGATTGATATTATTTGCGATACCGATAGCGAGGTGTCGCGGAAAGGGGATGCCGTTATCGGAACCCTCTTTTCGTGTCCAATAGTCGGGCCAGCCATCTCCGTCTTCGGCATCGCTGAGGGCATCGAAGAGGCAGCGGTAGAGGAGTCCGCCGGAGAGGCTTTGCCGTTCGAGTTGGCCGGGCAGCATTTGTTCGGCAATGGTGAGCGAGTTACTGGATGCGAGGCAAACGATAACGGCGCAGAGCGAGCGGATGGCATTTTGCATGGCGTTTAGTATAGCATACTTTCACAATCGGTGCTTTCTGCTATACAGTGTTCGCCGCGTTGCCCTGCGACGCGGCATTCCCTGCCGGGAAGCGATCAAACTCCTCTGGAATAGTCTCGGAAAAATTGCTATCATTCCCCGTTATGACGCTCGACAAATTTTTGATAGTGTTGATAGTGTTTTCGCTTACCTCGACGGGCTGTAATTGTCCCAGCAGTCAGTGCAGTTTGCCGAATCCCTTTGCGCAAACGGCGAAAACCGTTGCACCGCCAGCAACTTTTTCCAGCCAGGAATCCTATCTCGGCCAAATGCCGGGAAATTACGTCCCGAAAACGCCGGCGGCGACCTTCCCGCCGGTAACGACAACGCCGCCGCCTGCCGTCGGTCAAATATCGCCAACTCCGACAATCAGCCAATCGGCGTGGTCATCGGCCGAGGTGCAGGCAACGAATCAAACGGCATTTCAGGCGATGGATGCCAAACTCAATGCGGACACTTCGGCCAGCAGTGGCTTGTCGGCTCATACTGCGGAGTCGCTTGCCGTTGGAAGCACATACACGGTAACGACGATATCGGATGAGTAAGCCGCCATGTTTTGCCGCCAGTCGGAATGACGATTTTGACGGTTTCCGAACACAAATCAATCAAACATTTCCAATGCTCTTTGCCGTACCATGAAAGGCTTCGCTCGCTTATACCAACGTTTTCGCATTGCCTACCATCGGCTCCGGCCCGCTTACGCACTGCTCCTCGGATACTCCCTATACGTCCTCATCACCTTCGCTCTCCTCTGCCTGCCCTTCTGCCGAAATGTTGCCGATGTGCCGATCATCGACATCCTCTTCACCGCACTGGCCGCAATCAGTACCTCAGGTCTCCAAACCGTCAATTTCACCGAAACATACAGCATTTTCGGCCAAATCGTTGTCCTGCTCGGCATCCAAGTTGCCGGTTTAGGCTATATGACCCTCGGCTCCTGCGTAATCCTGGCCTCCAAAGGACATCTTTCAAGAAATCGACTCAAAATCGGACAAGCGGTGCTCGCGATGCCGGAAGCCTTTGATCCCCGCCGGTTCCTGCGGCATATCATCATTTTTACGTTTTCCATCGAATTGATTGGGGCACTGATTCTTTGGATATGCTTTGCGGCGGCGGGCACTCCGAATCCGCTTTGGGCGGCGGTATTCCATTCCGTAACCGCATTTTGTACGGCAGGAATCAGCATCTTTCCCGACAATTTTACATCCTTTGCCGACAATACCGCCATCAATTTAACGATTGCGGCCTTATGCTTGCTCGGCGGCATCGGTTTCATCGTGATGGATGACCTGTATCAATCCATCAAGAGCAGAAGCCTGCGGACGACGCTGACGACCCGGATTATTTTGGTTGCGACGTTGGGTGCCGTGTGCATTGGGACTTTGTTTCTCTTTTTTGATTCAAATCTTGCGGAATTCCCCTTGCAAAAACGCATTCTGACGGCATTTTTCCAAACGGTATCCGCGTTGACGACGTCGGGATTTAGCACGATACCGATGAGCAATCTTGCGGCGGCCACGGTTGTCATCGTTATTGTTTTGATGATATTGGGAGCGTCGCCGAGCGGGACGGGGGGCGGATTGCGGACAACAACTTGGTCGGCGGCTCTTGCGGCGGTATTGAGTTTTCTTCGCGGTCGGGAAGAGATTACCTTTTTCGGGAGCACGGTGCCGCATAGCCGAACGAATGCGGCATTTGCGGCGATCACGCTTTATATGACGACGTTTGCGTTGGGGATTTATTTTTTATTGTTTTTTGACACGCATTCTTTTGAGAGCATTGTTTTTGAGGTCGCATCAGCACTGGGAACGGTCGGATTGAGTTACGGCATCACGCCGGATTTATCGTTTGGCGGCAAGATCGTGATCATGCTTTTGATGTTCATAGGCCGATTGGGCGTATTATCGTTGGCATTGGGTGCGATTGCTCTTTATCATGACATTTCGGCAGAATTGCACATCTATCACAAAGTAGAAGACACGCCGCCGAAGGAGGAGGATATTGTCGTGTAGTGTACCGTATCGCGGACTATTATGAACATTACCGCAACTTGAACTGAGCGACCAAATCACGCAACGTCGATGCCATCGACGTCATTTCGTTGGCCGCACTGGCCGACTCCTCCGCCGCCGCCGTGTTCTGCTGCGTTACCGAATCAATCTGCTGCAACCCCACCGTAATCTGCGCAACTCCCTGCGCCTGCTCATTACTCGCGATCGCGATGCCCGCAACAAGATCCGTCGTCTGCTTGACCTGATCCACCAACGTATTGAGCATCTCCGCCGTTCGGCTGGCAATCTCCCCCCCACGCTCTATCTCCGTCCCACTATTAGCAATCAATTCCGACGTTTCCCTCGCCGCTTTCGCACTCCGCGATGCAAGATTTCGCACCTCCTCGGCAACAACCGCAAATCCCTTCCCATGCTGGCCAGCCCGAGCCGCTTCGACCGCCGCATTCAATGCAAGCAAATTCGTCTGAAACGCAATATCATCAATCACCTTAATCACCCTCTGAATTTCCGCAGAGTTTTGCGTGATTTGCCCCATCGCACCGACCATATCCCGCATCGCATCCTGCCCGTCCGTTGCGGCCTTGCTCGCATGCTGTGCCAAATCACGCGCTTGGCTGGCACTCTCCGCATTTTGCTTCGTTTGACCGCTGATTTGGCTCATTGATGCCGTAATCTCCTCGAGACTCGCTGCCGTATGTTGAGCCCCATCAGAAAGATTTTGCGACGCATTCGACACTTCGGAGGCTCCCGTCGAAACTTGCGAAACGCTACTGTTGATACTGTGCAATGTATTATTGACCTGATCAAGCATGATCGCAAGTCCCCGATTGAGCGTATCGACATCGCTCTTTTCCTTGACGGTAATCTTCCAATCGCCTTCGGCCAATCTGTCGGTGATAATGTCGAGTGCCCGATAGTCCCCCAATACTTGCTCGATATTTCGGCTTATGTTGCCAATTTCGTCTTTTCGGCGTATCAATGCATTGGGAACGTCGGTTCGCGTATCGCCCTCCGCTGCGATGGCCCGCAGGATTTCGCCGCCTGTGTTGAGCGGTTTCACAATTCCCTGTGCGGTGATCCAGGCATAGGGGACGAGAATCAAGATACCGACGAACAGGGTAATCAGGGTCGGCACGTTTTGGTTTCTCAGCCACCACGCGCCAGCCTTGTGGATTTCTTCGATTTCGTTTTGGGTGAAAGTCTCCATGTCCAGCAATGCTTGAAGGAGTCTGGTCGCCAGCGGAGCAATTTCGGTATGATAGTATTCCCTGGCGGGTTCCATGTTGTCCACGTCCCAAATTTCGCCGATTCGCCCGCCATAGCGGTGTATATTGAGGTGATCTTC
>Ga0099364_10013478_pt1 | contig 10959 bp, 8 predicted proteins | sample TergutTh196P3_FD_73070 | JGI IMG/M metagenome (GOLD analysis project Ga0099364, IMG submission 73070) | Microcerotermes parvus P3 segment gut microbial communities from Pointe-Noire, Republic of the Congo - Th196 P3 | ecosystem: Host-associated > Arthropoda: Insects > Digestive system > Gut ... | reverse complement strand
ATTCCCACAGCCGATGCAAAGGTCGTGATTAATCTGCAGTATCTCTCCCGAGCCGTCCATACAATATTTGACAGGACAGCTTGTTATGCATGCATAACAATTGATACACTTCTTTTCGTCAATCTGAATTACTGGTGTAAGTGTTGATTTACTCATTCTTGCCTCCAGTGAGGAATTTTCCTCTGAAGTAATTATACACCAATATGGGGAAAAATGCATCAAATTTTTTCAAAAAATTCTTTGTTTAGCCGTTGTTTACAGTAACCGTTAAACACAGCGCTATCTTTCTTTTACACCTTTTGCAAATCCCTCCGCCTGAAAGACTGTACGATGTAACATTAATCACATTCCTCATTAATTCCAACATACCAAGAATGTAATCGTCAGATTTATGTTTTGTATTATCATCAATATCCAGTTCAAGTTCAATTGATGTTGTCTGTTCACAAATTGGACAGGATACGCCAAGAGCTGTGTTGCTTATTTTACTACTGGTGGCTGCATAAATTCCCGGTATGTTAACTTCCAATATTCGAATTAAAAACCGAAGGTACAAATTAATCAAGAAATCCATTGATACCTCTCTTAACGTTAATAATGTCTGTGAATGGAATAACCTAATGGTTTTACATGAATTTATATTTGTAAATTATGAGATATCGTTTGGAACGTCCAAAATGTGCGAATATTGAAATGTAATATCTTTAGGTACTTCCAAAGAGGATATAATAGTTATTTGAGGATTATCAGATTTTAATTTGTTAAATAATACCCTTCTATTATTTTTTGTCCAGTATATTAAGGGTTTCAAAGTATTTTCTTTTATACTATCCAAAGCTTCGTTAATTATACTTATAACTACCGGTTTTATTTCATAAATATCATTTGTTTTTATCATATTTTTTTCAATTACCCTCTCTAATTTATTACTCAATCCTACTACCCAAAGTATTTTTTCATCAGATAAATGTGGAGAACAAATTTCTCTTCCTATAGATACTCTTACCTGATCTATTACATCATCAATTTGATACCTTTTTTCGCCAAGATCCGCCATTGATTCAAATATTGTAATTAAATTTTTTATTGATACTTTTTCTTCTAATAACCCGCATAATACCTGTCGAATTTCACCAATTGAAAAACATTTCATTACTTCATTAATTAATATCGGATATTCTTCTTTTACGTGATTGATAGTATTAAATACATCATCTCTGCCAAACAGATTTACGATATTTTTTGAAAGAACATCTGATAAATGAATAGAAAGTTGTTGCATTGGATCGATAGAAATATAACTTAATTTCCCATATTTTAAACTTACTCCATTAATCTTTATACAAAACTCTTCGTTTAAACAACTTGAATCTTCGGTTATATTGACATTCGTTATCTGAATTCCAAATATATTAATATTAAAAATATGTTCTTTTGCCAATGCAAATAGAGTTTTGCTTAATTGTAACTCTATTTTTTTAGGAATATAGACAGAAAATATTTCATCTTCTTTTTTACGCTGTTCAACTAGTAAATCATTAAATTGATTTAATTTTTTCTCCTTAGATAATAATAATAAATCTTTTCGATATAACTTGATTAATATTTTTGCTATTGCACTGAAATATTTTTCCGGAATTTCTTTACCTTCTTTTGTATCATCAAACATTTCATTAGCCAAGCCAGGTTCATTTACAATCATTATATCATTTATTTTTCCTGCATTAATTATTTTTTGCGCATAAGAATATTTCCCTTTAATTTCCATTATTGGCGCCTTCATTGTTTTCTCGTCATATCTAATACATAGCGCTAATTTTTGGCTATCGGTTAAGATTACATTAGGTTTTTTATGTTCAGAATATAAATGTTGTAATTTATATTCATCCAGCCAGGAAAAGATATTCAGAGTTTTAAATTTATTCCATTTATTCATCAATCTACAAATTTCCTATAATCATTTGTTACAATCCGATCACGGCTGGGATTATACCTTGCGCCCCATACGTCAGACATCCAATATGGCTTTACTCCATTAACATACGCTTGTGGTTCTACAGTCAGCCATATCCCATTAATCCTCACAGCATTAAATAAGTGATTCATGTCTGTACTGCTATTCACATTAAGCACTATTCTGACATCATCTCTGCTAGGGTAAAGCTGATAAAATAACACAGCAGCGTCAATGCAATTAGTCAACCCATCACCATTAACATCTACCTTCGCATTGTATCTTTGCGCGACAAGTCTTAAAGTAGTCTCTATCCCACTGTAGACCGTACGTGTACTACCTGCGGAAGCTACAGACGCTGGTACAGGGGCAACCTGTTTTAAATAACGCGCTGTGTTATAATAGCTATTGCACTCTCTAATACCAAATGACGCAGCTACGAACAATATAATCCAGACCCATACAGGAGGAAATCCTATTTTAGGTGTGCTATAATGTAATGACTTGGCTGACCTTTCAGCTTGTACCATAAATAATTGTACATACTCTCGTGGGGTATCTACTGGCAGGTACGTATTAATATACTGGTCGCAGTCATTACATTCATAGCACCCAAACTCTTTTGTGCAACGCCCTCTTATTCTGCGCATGGCACATTCCATTGCGCAGTCGTTCAACGCGCCTGAATAGCTCATAAACACCTCTCCTGACATTTATAATGCCTTTGAGATAGGAAACTTAATGGTTTTATTGGGAATTTTTCAAATTAAATTATCTAAATTTTCTTTAAGATCATTGATAAAATCTTTCAGCATTTTAGAAGCAATCGCTTCGGCGCTGGCTTTTTTGGCTTCTGGGTGATATTTTAAATATATTTCGTATTGTTTTGGCTTTTGTTGATATTCATAACAAGCTTCCAGAATTTCATTGTCAAGAACAGGGTAAAGCATGTCTAAGTTATTTTCAAAGCAAAATAAAGTAAAAAGCGCTTTATAACAATCTTTGCTTCTTTCCTGTTTTTTATCCAATACCAATTTAACAGCTTTTTGAATAATCTCTGTATCTATCTTTAATAAATAGGTATTGAGAGGATCATCATAAACACCGACCTTGTCAATGTCAGATGGACTGTTTGCATAAATTTTATTTTTTAAATCAATATATTCTTGTTTTTTAAACCATTTTGATATACACTGTGATTGTTCATCTTCTGTTAAGTTTCTGCCTAAAAAACACTCTTTCATTCTTATAGTATCTTCTACAGCTTTTATTTTAGATTTATTTTCTTTTGTAATTTTTATTAATCCGGATTCGTATTTTCGATAGTATCCCGCTCTTTCCTTTTTCAAAGATGAAAATAGATATTTTATGAATTCTTTTTTATCTGTTGGTATATTTGCTTTACTGTCTTCTCTAACAATCCGCATGGTAAAATTAAATATTTCCAATCCAAGTTTTTCAGCCTCATTTGTAAAAAGATAATCTCTGCACCATATAAAAATTTTTTCACATAATTGGCTGGTTAATACAGGCTTGCGGTCGGGCGATTTTTCGGTCCGGCACCGGGTAAAAAGATTATATATAGCATCTTTAATCTGTTCTTCAGTTTTATTATGTATTGCCATGAAGTTCCTTACATAGCAAAAAAATCTTTTAAGGTTTTTACGGCAGTTTCGGCATCGCCCGCTCCCATTGTACCCATGAGTTTGAAAAGATAATAAAGAGAAGTTATGTCATATAGCATGGGGTTTTCCATATTTCCGGTATCTTTGTTGAATTCGACTTTCCCATAGACAATGTACTGGACAACCGCATCACGGAATTCCTCAACAAACCTAAGAGCGCAAAACAACGAAAGAATTTCTGGTTTATGACCAAAGGTAATGTCGGTGAAAATTTCTGCGTTTTCTTCTATCTTCTCTGTCAGGTCGGTTATGAGTTTGTTGTAGGTTTGTTTTGTGGGATTAAAGTCCATATCTATTGTTTCATAAGACAACACCGCTCCGATTTCTTTGTTGATTTCTTCCAATTCTTTAACGTAGATTTCCATATTTTGCCTGCTCATGCTGTTTTCCCCTGTTGTAAGTATGTAAATTACTTTTACCTGCTCATCTTTTTCAAGCGTTTTTGCCAAGATGCCGTTTATCGGGCAGCAGACGGGATTTTTGTATTCCATTGCTTTGTTGCCATCCATGGGGTATTGTATCGCTTCTACTTTTTGCGGCGGCCTCATGGGGACGGTTATGATTACGGTTTTCATTTTTTCTCTCCTTGTTTTATTAATGGCTGGGATTTGGGGGAGTTAATGGTTTTGTGGAGGTTTACTATTACTTGTTACCTCAATATTTTATTGAAAATTTCAATATCTAAACACTCGTTTTATTTACACCTGAACCCCATAAACCAATTCGTTTGTTTTCAAAGATCACTTAAAGCGGGACAACAATTTACAACTCATCATATATTTTAATCCAATAAGTAAAACACTAATCTCAGTGGATATAGTATCAAAATTTGTAAAATGAGACAAGTACACGGGCATATTTCTATCCCCTTAACCAAGTCATTATTTCTATAAGCATAAAAACATCTCCAAGAGTTGGACAATCCCTTAATTCAGGTCATTAATTTTCACAAAGTATAATGTAAAATATGGTGATGCTATGTATAATTTATAGTCTCAATCCCTTAATTCAGGTCATTAATTTTCACCAAGAACATTGCGCGAATGTAGACGGATCATGTGCGAATTGTCTCAATCCCTTAATTCAGGTCATTAATTTTCACATACTATCGTATTAAGTATTATAGATCACCAAAGGCATATGTCTCAATCCCTTAATTCAGGTCATTAATTTTCACACGAAACTGTAAAGGTAAAGAACATTGCGCGAATGTGCAGGTCTCAATCCCTTAATTCAGGTCATTAATTTTCACGCTGTTAATTATGCTATTAGTAAATATTCGATTAAAGGGTCTCAATCCCTTAATTCAGGTCATTAATTTTCACAAGCTAATTAGTAAAAATCAATCGTATGATTGATTAATATAAGTCTCAATCCCTTAATTCAGGTCATTAATTTTCACCTGTGAAAGTGTTAATGTAGAGACAAATAAGCCTGCTGTCTAGTCTCAATCCCTTAATTCAGGTCATTAATTTTCACTTGGGAATACAACTAAAGTCCAAAATCTAAGTAATAAAAATCAGTCTCAATCCCTTAATTCAGGTCATTAATTTTCACATTCGGATAATTATGTGTCTAAAGTAAGTATGGCTACATTTTAGTCTCAATCCCTTAATTCAGGTCATTAATTTTCACAAAAGTAAAAATCAATCGTATGATTGATTAATATAAAGTTAAGTCTCAATCCCTTAATTCAGGTCATTAATTTTCACTAAATATAATTGCGTATTAGTTGCTTTATTACTAAGTGGTCTCAATCCCTTAATTCAGGTCATTAATTTTCACATTGTTAATGGTTTTTCTACTAAAAATCAGGATTTTACGTGTGGTCTCAATCCCTTAATTCAGGTCATTAATTTTCACTATCATTCAGAGGCTGGGCAACACGCACAACTTTGGGTAGAAGTCTCAATCCCTTAATTCAGGTCATTAATTTTCACGATAATAACAAGCGTTATTATTTCGATCCATTTGATTGTTATTAGTCTCAATCCCTTAATTCAGGTCATTAATTTTCACATGAAGAAGAATGAAACGTTACGTGAAATTATTGATTTTGAAGTCTCAATCCCTTAATTCAGGTCATTAATTTTCACCGGGTCTAAAACATCTTGTTAAGACCTACGGAATACTAGGACTAAGGTCTCAATCCCTTAATTCAGGTCATTAATTTTCACATAACAACAAGCGTTATTATTTCGATCCGTTTGCTATTATCTCGTCTCAATCCCTTAATTCAGGTCATTAATTTTCACTATAACAATATTGATGCTCTATACGATTTTATCAGCCTTGTCTCAATCCCTTAATTCAGGTCATTAATTTTCACTGGCGAACAAAATCTGGTCGGACTATCGAACTGCTAAGGAAAGAGTCTCAATCCCTTAATTCAGGTCATTAATTTTCACCCTTAATTATTTTATTTTGAAAGAGGTTATTTATGGCGAACAAGTCTCAATCCCTTAATTCAGGTCATTAATTTTCACGAAAATTATGAATTATGTAGTAGGCAATAAAACAAGCATAGGTCTCAATCCCTTAATTCAGGTCATTAATTTTCACTGGATAGTGATTAAAAATGGGGACGTTTATGAGTGCCAGTCTAGTCTCAATCCCTTAATTCAGGTCATTAATTTTCACTCTAGACGGTGATGTGTGTATATCATTCAGAGGCTGGAAAACGTCTCAATCCCTTAATTCAGGTCATTAATTTTCACATTATTGCAAAGGGGAGCGAAAAGTATGAAAAGAAGTATGGACGTCTCAATCCCTTAATTCAGGTCATTAATTTTCACAAGTTTGTGTGCAAGCAAAGAAACGTTTAGAGATTAAACTAACGTCTCAATCCCTTAATTCAGGTCATTAATTTTCACAATCAGGATTTTTTTTTAACAAAAATCAGGATTTTACGTGTCTCAATCCCTTAATTCAGGTCATTAATTTTCACTAGATCATGAAGTGTTAATCGGTGATACTATTGATGAAGTGTCTCAATCCCTTAATTCAGGTCATTAATTTTCACACAACGATCGCATGTGCTAATTGACACATATAGCTCTGTTAAGTCTCAATCCCTTAATTCAGGTCATTAATTTTCACGAAAATCAGGATTTTGTGTGTGTGGGGAATAGTAAAACAAACGTCTCAATCCCTTAATTCAGGTCATTAATTTTCACAAAATCAGGATTTTATGTGTGTGGGGAATACAAATCAAAAGTCTCAATCCCTTAATTCAGGTCATTAATTTTCACAAAAGCGAACCTATCAAGAAGAGGATAAAAAATGGATAAAAGTCTCAATCCCTTAATTCAGGTCATTAATTTTCACTAGATAGTGGATACCCATCAATTAGCGTACGGATATACAACACTGTCTCAATCCCTTAATTCAGGTCATTAATTTTCACATTAATATAAAGATAAGGAAGGAATTATGGTTTATGTAAGAGGGTCTCAATCCCTTAATTCAGGTCATTAATTTTCACCGGACACAAAAAGTGCATATCAAGGAATACTTATACAGTAAGTGTGTCTCAATCCCTTAATTCAGGTCATTAATTTTCACTTTTAACCCATACGCGTTGATCAATCATTAGATACTCATTGTCTCAATCCCTTAATTCAGGTCATTAATTTTCACCCTTGTGCTTTTAGTATCTATCGAGGCGATCTTGTTGTCTGTCTCAATCCCTTAATTCAGGTCATTAATTTTCACGCGTTATTATTTTGATCCTTATGACATTATATGTATAAGTAAGTCTCAATCCCTTAATTCAGGTCATTAATTTTCACTTACGATGTTTGGTGCTTATTTAGTATATATCAAGGTAATCTTGTCTCAATCCCTTAATTCAGGTCATTAATTTTCACGGGAATAGAATAGAACCAATAACAAGTAATCTATTATATGTCTCAATCCCTTAATTCAGGTCATTAATTTTCACTCCTCCAACAATTCACCAAATAATTCCTTATACAACAAGGAATTACAAAGTCTAAAAAGCTGTTTTTCGCACTTCTTAACATTATCATCCCTTTTATTTTAATATTAAATATAAAGCTTCCCCATTGTTTCAGTAATTCCTTACTACATAAGAAATTATATTTTCCGCAAGTCTTTACATTTTTTTGCCAATTCTTCAAGAAACACCAACTTGCGGTTTTTCTTGAAAATATACACAGGTATATTTCGTCATTCCAAGGTTAATGAATGATGCCCTGTTTTTTGTCAAAAAACCCATTCTACCCTATAATATTACATATCTACTATTCTCGCAGCTATTCAGTGATATTGTACCATATTTTTCTGATTTCTGCCAATCTTTTTCACAAAGAGGAATTATTACAATGTAATCGTTATCTTTAGTCATCTTTTTCAACTTCATATGACAATTTATGACCGTATCCTCACTAACATCAGACTCAAACACCGACTTTTGTACTCTAATACCATACTGTGAAGTAATCTTCTCTATTTTTCGTAAACGCTTTGGATCACATATGTCATATAGAATCAACCAGTGGCAATGTTTCATAAAATTTCAAATCCCACTCTTTGTAATAATGTTTTATCACCTATTATACGAGATTTTTTTAAACAATCATCACAAATAGGATAGTAAAGTAGACTATCTTCTTTAATTTTTATTCTTTCTAACAATATAGCTTTTAATTCATCTGCTTTCTCCTTGGGAACATCACATTGAAAGATTGATTTTTGTACCCTAAGTCCCAACTGTTCAAGAGTCTTAGATATTTTATTTCTTCTGCGAGCATTTGTAATGTCATAACTAAAAAAATAAGTCACTTATATTGATATCCTTTATATGTTGTTTCTTCTCCTAAAACCACGCGTTTAAAATGTTTTACCTGTTCAATTATTATCTTATTTATAGAAACTTGGTTTTCTAAAGGAGGATAATACACCAATGTATCTATTTTCTTTTCAAAAGCAGTAATAACTTTATTTAGCCCTTTTTTAGTAAGTAAAACAGCTTTTTCTTCAATGTCAGGAATTTCGGAGTCCATATCTATATTATCATTATTAACTACTGTGTGAAAATCATCCGGGGACAATACGCCATGGTTAATTAGTGCACAACATAGAGTATCTACAACAGGAGTTCTAAATTCTTCCATTAAGTCAAATACCAAAGCATTTTTACCATACTCAGATGCATGTAAAAAACCAGTCATTGTATCAAGCCCTGAAACTTCAATTGCTGTTTCAACCCGGTACATAAGTAGTGTATATAAGAAACTTAATACAGCATTTACATTGGTTAAAGGAGGATTCTTGCTCCTCTTAGGAAAATTTGCCCAATCAGGAATAAGATTATATCTAAATATTGAGTAATAATGTTTCGCTCCGATACCCTCATACCCACGAAGTTCATCAATAGCTCTTGCATTTTCAATCTGCTCAATTAGCGTTTTTATTGATTTTATTACCTTTATAAAGTCAGATTCATTATTATTTTTACGTTTTATTCGTTGTATAAAAGTTAATTCATTTTTTACCTTTGCTAAAACAATTGATTTTGCTATGGGCAAAGCAAGATCTACATTGTCAGAAAAAATATACTGTTTCTTTCTTAGGAATACATTTTTAGTTCCTGTAAAGATTAATTTACCGCTATATTTTCCATTAGAACTTATGAATATGGTGTTAATTTGATGTTTTAGTAATAGCTTAAATGCTTTTCCGCTTATTGAAACTACGCCTCCAATAATAAGACTGTCCATTTTATGAGGAAATATTTTTCGTATTGTTCCATCAGCAGCGATAAATTCAAGGGTTTCATTTATCTGATTAAGTTTTCCATGATCGGAAATAATATATACAACAGACATATTCACTCAAATATAATCTTTACAATATCTATATTGCCTAAAATATATATGCTCAAACATTATGATACTTTCAATGGGAAAAGATGCTTGTAGCTCCATAGTTTGTTTAGTAGTAAGGTCATAGTTTAACAGACAAAAGACATCTGGCATATTTTGGCTTTTTCTTCCTTATTCTTCATCAAGTATTAAAAACAACTCATGCATTGCATTATCAATTGATTTTAACACACTAGGAACACTAGGAATATTGGACAAATGCGGATAATCACCTTTGTTTTTACTTCCACCATGGGCTATATGATTCCGCAAGCGTTCGAGATTTTTCAATTTTGAATTATTTTGGTGTATTTTTTTTAATTTTTGATAAGCGTTTTCCTTCAAGCCATATGATATGGCATATGCTGTTCTGAACCAGTCATAATCACCTATTTTTGAAGGATCTATTTTTTCAGTTATTGCCGTCTCCACTGCAACCTGTAATGCTATTACTGCTTGTGTTATTAATTTTTTTTCACGAAGTAACTTGGAATACTCCCAGACAGTTTTAGCAATAGGATATTTCTCGTCTGCATTCTGGCTTAATTTTTTATATATCTCATAAAGTGAATTTTTTACATCCGTAACCCATTGTGGTTTTCCTTTTTCATTGTAATTGCTTAAAGAATTCTTAAATTGATTTAACGCTTCATAAATTTGAAGAGAAAAATTGCACTCAACAATCTCAGTAAACCGTGATAAGAATTTTGCACCACTTTCCCAATATGGTTTTATCTTTTCTGCAAGGAGTTTTCCATCAAATTTTTCTTCAAAAAGTTTAATTGCGGAACTTATCTCATAAAAATCCCAGTATTTAGAAAGATCCCGTACATGGGATATTTGTTCTTTTTTGATATATTCACCATAAATAACCTCAACTTTTCTGCCAAAGATTTTTGATGCATTTAGCTGAAGAGATTGAAAAACAAGAATAGGCATAGAACGAAATCCGTGGCTTATATCAAATAGAATATCAGTATTGGGTTCAAGCAAATCGGGTATTTTCATATAAGTGGAAAATACATTTTCTACATTTTCATACTTTAATTCATCGGTATGGGTGGCGATCTTAAATGGGATGTTATTATACCAACCGGATAAGCGTGATTCTAATTCTATTATTGATTCTTTGCTTATTCCCTTTTCTTTATTCTCACATTCATCCAATATCTTACCCCATAGATGTATATTTTCCTCACTGTCAGGATTTGGTATTAGCATATCCCAACCAGATGTAAAGGTACCCACAAGAACTACTTTTTTTATAAGACGATACTCTGTGTCAATAATTGCCTTTAGAAAAAGTGAGGTTTCGTATTTTTTTCCATTATCCGGGAATTGATACACGGTTTTACGATAACCGCTATTTTTATTATATATCCCAGTTCCGATACAGGAAATCAAAGTATATCCTTTCATTAAAATTACTCCT
>Ga0099364_10013477_pt1 | contig 10959 bp, 3 predicted proteins | sample TergutTh196P3_FD_73070 | JGI IMG/M metagenome (GOLD analysis project Ga0099364, IMG submission 73070) | Microcerotermes parvus P3 segment gut microbial communities from Pointe-Noire, Republic of the Congo - Th196 P3 | ecosystem: Host-associated > Arthropoda: Insects > Digestive system > Gut ... | reverse complement strand
TGGGAGGAATATCGACCCGTGATGCCTCCGGGTGTGGCGTAATAATTAAATATCACACGAACGCCGCGACAACCTCCATGGCTTGTCGCGGTTTTTGCTTGTCAAAGCCGACATTGCTAAAATATAAGCTGTCTGTGAATCAGTCAAAAGTGCATACTTGTTTGACAGCCGCCCGAAAATTTCGCCTTGTTGGTGAAGCAATGGGAGGGTGGGAAACTGCCCTTTACAGATCTCTTGGCACAAACAGGCATGAAGGAAGCCACGTTTTACAGGCGCTTGCGGGAGCAGCGGGAAAAGTGAATGGGCTGTCAAAATTGGACATGATGGAGACGTTATTTGGAGACGCTATTCTAAAATTAATCTTGTCTGCCATGCCAAAATATGCTATATTTGCTGTAGATGGCATAAATTTTAATATTCTATTGAAAGGGTATTCGATGAAAAACAAAACCGGGTTTTCAAAAATTTTGGCGTGGGTGCTGGCCATTGTCATGCTTGTGGGCGCGGCTCCCATCACGGCGCGGGGTGATTACGAAAACGCTCCCGGCGCCCCACCCTCCACAGAGACAGCCCCCGGGGAAGACGGCCCCGGCACCCCGCCCTCCACAGAGACAGCCCCCGGGGAAAACGGCCCCGGCACCCCGCCCTCCGACGACCCCACCTTCGACGACCCCTCCTCCCTCGAGTCCGATTTAACGGATATTTCATATCTTACAAACACGACAGATTTCAACCTCTCCCTCATGTCCGCCAGTTCAAGCGACTTCACACCCTTATCCGACCCGACCGTCGATATCACCGACCTGGATAACGTGGCCGCGCTCCAAACCGCCATCCAATACGCCATAGATAACTTGCCACCCGGCGGCGGCACGGTCAAAGTGACGGGCACATTGTCGCTCAATGATAATAATAATACACGCATCATTATCCCCGCCGATGTCACCGTAGACTGGAAGGCAGAGTATACGAACTCCGCTACGGTACGGTGGCAAGGTACCCTGAGCCTGCCTTCCCAACCCCTGCTGGCTGTTGAAGGAGGGGGAAAATTTCACATGACCGGTGGTCATCTTAAGGCCACCCATCCCGAAAGTTATACTACTCTCCATTTGTTGGCGAACACTACTTTCGAGATGAGCGGCGGCCATATTTATTCGGAAAATGACGCTGCAATCCATGTATTTCCTTCAAGCGGGGGTAGTAACGGCTCCGTTCACATTTCCGGCGGGACTGTCGAGAGCAAAGAAAAAGGTTCTAATACAACTATTGCTGCCATTATAAACAGTGAAACCACCACCACACTCTCCGGCACGGCTACAATCCTCGCCCCCAATGTAATGGGAGTCTCAACCGGCGCGGGCGATGCTGACCTCCGTGGCCGGATCATAGCCAGCGGCAATGTGACCGTGACAGCCGGGCAATCTACCCTGTACTCTTCCCAGATGGATATCAGCGGCGGCACGTATACAAGCACCGGCGGCGCTTTTCCTGTGATATATGCCGGAAATCCCGCATGGAATGGCAAGGTTAATATTTCCGGCGGCGCGTTCAACGCCGGAACGAGTGCTGAATCCCGCGGTCGGATCATCGTGTTCGCGGGTAGCTTACTCGACATAAACGGCGGTACTTTCCGCAATATGCACCAAACTCCCGCTGCCCCGGCCTTCCAGATCACCAAAGGTTCGCTAGTGTTTTCGGGGACTGCGGATTTGGGATGGAATGGAGAGTTCTCGATCATGTTTACGGAGCGTCATAATGCCGCTGATGACGCTGCCTTATACCTGCTGGGCGGCCAGCTCAATATCTTGGATGCGAGCATCCGCGAAAATCTTCAGCCTTATACAAGCAGTAACAAATATGTCTACGCTTTCACTAAAGACGAAAATCTCCTCCACCAAAGCATCCAAGCTGCTAACCGCCGCTTTTTCGACCAGGCTACCCTGACCCTGACAGACAGCGGCGCGGCCTATGCCTACAATCCGGCCCAGCCCCAGCTCTCCGTCACCGCTGCCCTCCGCAGTGACTTCGACCTGAGCGCGGCGGACGTCAGCGTGAATAACGCCCCGGGCGCGCATGGCATCAACGCCAACCGCCGGGCCGTCTTTTCGGGTGCGAATCTTAACCGAAACGACATCAGCATGACGGTAGAGGATGCCCGCCTGAATCTGGCGAGCGAAGTTTTTACTGTACCGCGCTTTGATACCGTCCCCTTCGGCGTCAATATCATCGCCGCCGATACGACGCCGCCCACACCCGGCAACAGCGGCAGTATCACCCGCGCTTCGGCCAGCCCCACCTCTGTCCGCTTGCAATGGACGCGGGCGACCGACGATACTACCCTCCAAAACAACCTCCGCTACTATGTCTATATGTCCACAGCCAACAATATCAGCACCTGGCAAAATTGCGAAGCGAATGGCACCGCCCTCACCCCCAGCGGTTTGAGTGGTACTGCGGCCAGCTTTAACCATGACGTGCCGGGGCTCAATATCAACACGCCCTACTACTTCAATGTCGTCGTCGTCGATGCTTCCGGCAATAAAGCCGCCTACAGCCCGTTTATGCACCAAACCATCTCCATGCCCCAATTAACCGGCCAGGCCAGAATCGACGGCGAGCCCATGTTCGGCAAGCCTTTGACGGCGGTGCTGAACAATCCCGGCTCTGATCCGGCCACGACGGAGCCTTTTGGAGACTACTCCTATCAATGGCAATGGCAATACAACGTGGCCCAAGCACCCACCATCATCCCCGGTGCCACCGAAGCCACCTACATACCCACGGCTACTGTCGTCGACCGCCATGTCAGCGTCGTGATCACGGCGGCCAACCGCAGCGGCAGCGTGGTTTCACCCTCGATCCGTATCGAACAAGCGCTGGCCGATCCGCCCCCGGCCCCGACCTTGGCGGCCAGGACTGCGACCACAATCACCCTCGACACCATCCCCGGCGTCACATATCGGATGGATGGGCGCGTCGGGCAAAGCACCCCCGTCTTCGCCAATCTCTCACCCGATACGGATTACAGTTTTTGGGCTTATTATCCGCGAACAGCGACCCACGCAAGCTCCGACAACGGCCCTGCGGCAGTCTTTCGCACCCAGGCAGCGTTCGAGGTGACAGTCACGACCGAAGGGCTAAATAATTTGAAATTACGCTCTCCGGTTAATGGTGCCATCATCTATACCATCACGGGGAATGGCAGCTTCGGGACAATAAACCCGGCCCATTTCGCCATTAGCGGTCTGCCGCCCGGGCTCAGTGCCGGCACGGCGTTTCAGCGGGATGTTAAAACGGTCGTCGTGCATGTTGGCGGTACTCCTACTGCCATCCAAGGAGGGGGATACTCTATCTCGCTCCCAACTGAGATCCCCTCGTCCAATTTCACCGCCGCAGATGCGGCCGGAGTGCTTTCGGAGCGAACCCTCACCTTTCTCGTGGGGAGGGGGGAAGGCGCCGTGGCTGGTATACCCGAGCTGGTCTCTCACAGCAGCCAAAGCGTGACTGTGAAGTCTGATATACCCGTCAATCCCGGCGACCAAACGCTCCAATACGCGATTAGCGAGACGGACAACGCTCCCGCTCCGACGGATGAGAGCGCCTGGCAGGATGAGGGTAGCTTCCGTGCCCTCAAAGCCGACACGGATTACTACCTTTTCGCCCGGGCGAAAGAAAACGCCCTGTCCGAAGCGGGCGCTCCATCTGCTAGCTTACATTTCACAACCCCCAACGACGCCATCTTTGTAAATGACCCGAACTCAGTGTATCAGCTGACCACCATGCCGGAGATCCTCGATGCCATCAAGGGTGCCCTGACCGAACCGGATGTCGATACCGTCACGGTGACGGGGCGCTATACTATTCCCTTCTCCGCCTTATCGCCCCTCATTCTAAGCATCCCCGCCAAAAAAAAGATAGTCTGGGAAGCCCATTTTACGCGTGAGTCCGGCACTGATGAAAATTCCATGCCGGTTATCCAATTGGAAGCTCCCGGGGGGATCGACAGCGGGGTGCTGGAAATCACCGCCGGCGGTGCCATCATCAGCAATACGACTCTCTCTCACGCGGCTATTAATGTCACGGGCAACCATACGCTAATCCTGAATGGCGGCACGATCAAAGCCAATGGCGGCAATGCCATATCTGCCGTAGGCCAGGCGACGGTAATCATAAACGATGGCCTAGTGGAGACGGATGCGACCGATACTACGAATTCCGCCATTTATCCCGCCATTTCTCTGGGTGGCTCCGCCGTCCTGGCCATTCATGGCGGCGAGGTCAAAAACAACAGGTCCGGGGGATTGGCCATCCAAGCCGTGCTTCCCGACAACACCGTCTACGTGACCGGCGGCACGATTAGCAATAACGGTATCGGACGTACGAATAGTGCCGCGGCTTATTATATCGGCAACAATGCCGCAAAATTCTCCTCCAGCAGCAACGTGTTCAAACTGGACGACTATACCATCACCCCCGAGGACGCTCGCACAACCCCCGTCACCGTCACCTTCCCCAACGCCGTGCGCCTCGACACGGGCGCGCAGCTCACCGCCAACACCGCCGCCGGAACAGCCGACCCCGCCGCCGGAACCTATACCTTCTCCGCTCCATTGCTCCACTATGACACCATCGTCTCCGTCTCCGGCACCCTGGCGGGCGGGCGCATCCCCGTCAGCTTCGAGACCGACCGCTTCGACATCATAGCCGACCCGCCGCGCAAGGGCGTCCACTACACGACCAGCGAGCTAAAAGACGGCTGGACAAACCCTCGCATAGACGCGGGAAACTTCACCGTCACGGCGATGCCAGGCTATCAGCTGAGACTGTTCGCTAGCGACGACCCCAGCGACCCCAGCGACATCGAGGACTGGACGACTTCCCTCACCTGGACGGATGAGACCGACCTTGGCACGGCAGAATTTTTCATCAAAAATGACACCCTCCGCTACGACCCAGCCCCAGTGTCCGAAGAGTACAAGATAGACAGAACCCCGCCGACAGCGAAAGTCAGCTATAACGAAAGCACCTTCAACAATTTCTCCAATCAGACCGCCCTGGTCAGCTTCTTCCGTGACGCGCTCTCGGTGGAGGTCTTGGCCGAAGACAGCCATGGCGAGGCGGGCGCAGAGGGCGAAGGCTCTACCCTGGCCGGCTCCGGCGTGGCCAAGTATGAGTACCATAAAGCGGAGACGGCGGTGAGCGACCCATACACCATCACGGAGTCGGAGTGGAGGACGCTCACGCCCACCGATGGGAAGCAGATTTTTACCTTCGACGGGGTAGGCTCGATGGTCTTCTATGTGAAAGTGACGGACGCCGTCGGAAACGCCGCCATCTTTTATGAGCGCGGGGCCGTCTTCACCGACCCCGAGGACCAGGCTGATGGCGGTATCTTCACAAAGTACGGAGACGACGCCGACCTGGACGTTTCCGTCGCCATGCACGGCAATAGCGTGCGGGAGATAAGACGGGGCGGCCAGACGCTGGCCGAGACGGATTACCTGCTGGACGAGGATACCATCACCTTCACCAGCGCCTACCTCCACACCCTGCCCCTGGGCGAGGCCGCGTTCACCGTCAGTTATTATCCCCTGGGCATGAGCGCCCCGCCGCGTATCGGCAGCGATACCATCGCCACCACGGAGATAAATATTGAGATCGATACCCTGCTCTTCCCCAGCCGCTTCCCGGCCATACGGGGCGAGCATTACACGATATCCGCCCTGGACGCCAACGGCTGGACCGCCGGGAACTTCAGTGTCTCGGCAGCAGCGCCTTATAAGCTCAGCCTACAGGACGGTGCCACCGCCGACTGGCGCGACGTCTTGACATGGACGGCGGAGACCGCCGACGGCGAGGCCCAATTCTATGTGAGGGACGCTACTTCCTTGGACATCTCGGCGCAGGCCAGTGAAAGTTACCGCATCGACCGGACGGCCCCCGTGGTGCTGGTCTCATATAACGGGGCCGCTGCCACCGCGTTTTCCGACAGGAGCAACGCCGTCCTTTTCTGGCGCGATGCGGTCGAGATAGCAATAGAAGCCGCCGATGACGGCGGCTCCGGCCTGGCGGGGCTTTTCTACCACCTCGCAACGGGATCCGTCGCCAATCCGGCGGCGATAAGGAACTGGACGCCGTGGCCGACGGCGGACGGACTGGCGCTGACGAAGCGCGGGGCCTTCGTCCTCTATGTGAAAGCGGACGACCACGCGGGCAATAGCGCCATCCATCATGACGCCATCACCGTCTTCAGCGACGCGCAGGCCAGCGTGGACGGCGGCGAGTTCCAGAAGAACAGCACGGAGGACCTCGCCGTCGCCTACGCCATGAACGGCCAGACGGTGAGGGACATAAGCCTGGACGCTACGCCGCTGGTGGCCGGGCGGGATTATCTGGCCAGCGAGAATCAGATAAGCTTCCGCAATGCCTTCCTGCAGACCCTGGCGGGCGGCAAGGCCCGCTTAAACGTCCGTTACTACCCCCTGGGCATGACGGCCACCCCCCGCGAGGGGAGCGATGTCCCCGGCAGCACCACAATCACGCTCGGGGTCTGGGAGCGGCCCACGGCTATCAGCATCTCCCCCGCCTACGCCGTCCTGAACCACTTCGAGGCCGGCGCGGATGTCTCACTGACGATCCAGGTACAGCCATACAATGCTTCCCCGGCAGGACTGATATGGAATTATGACCCCGATGTGTTCACGGCGACCGTGGAGACGGAAGAAACGCTGACACTGCGGGTCAAGGAAGGCGTGGAAGTGGCGGACATCGTCGGACGGACCTTCCCCATCCACGCCCACATCGCCCACGGCAACGCCGTCTGGCGTTCATACGCCTCGCTGTCCGTCATCAGCGCGGGCGGGGAGCCGGGTGATCCCGAAGCCCCACGGGCCAGGGCGTCGGTGCTGACGGACAGCACCGTCCTGAATGTGGCCCAGACGCAAGGGGCCAGAATCCCGTTCAGGATATGGGATATCACGGCCGCGCTCGGGGCGACCCAGGGCCCCTCCATATACGCAAACCTCGGCGACATCGAGCTGTGGACAAACCACGGCCACCAAACAAAGGCGGCGCGGCTTGACAGCTTCAACGCCCGCTTCATCGACAACATGACCATAGAAATCCACGAAGCCGATGGCAAAAAGGCCCGCAGCGCAAAAGGCGTCACCCTGGTGATCAGCCAGGCGGGGGCGACGGACATCGTCTTTGAAAACACATTGAACATCAGTGTCACGGAAAAATACCCGAACGTACGCATCCAGGCCGACAACCACTTAAACCGCTTCTTCAGCGGCCACACGACGACATTCACGGCCACGGCCGACGGCATCCCGGTCAGTATAGAAGGCATCAATATCCTGACCCATGCGGACAAGGTGGAACCGACGGCGGACGGTGCCGGGCTGCGCCTCGCGGAGGGTGTCTCCGCCAATGCCACCGTGCGGACTGAGCTGCTGCTCTCCTCCCCGGACTGGCGGCGCCTTAATAAAAACGGTAACAACGAGGCCGGCCAGACGGCCTTCGCGACCAACGTCCGCATCGTGAACACAGCCCCGAACCCCAAGCTGTCCCAGACAAAAGTCCTCGCCGAGCGGGAAAAACCCTTCAGCCTGGCCCTCTCGGGAGACCCGGAGGCCGTATCGCATGTGAATGTTTCCGGCGAGGGTGCCGGTGCCTTCAGCGCCCAGTGGCGTCCGGACGGCAGCATCGAGTTCTTCGGCGCTGCTGCGGCCGCAAGCGGCAAAAAAGAGATAGACATCCATTATAAGGGCGGCGGGTATGTCACGCAGCGGCTGGATGTGAGCTTCGTGAATGCCGCCACCCGTTCCTCAACCCTGCGCATAAACCCCGCCAGGCTGAGCATCCACCGCGAATACGCCAGCGGGAAGATCGCCGACATCCACCTGACTCCCCAGATCGTGACGGCGCTGTTTGATGACAGCACGGAGGGCATCGATATCCGCATTCCGGACAAGCTGGCCCCCTACGTGGACGCGGCGCTTAAAGACAATGTCCTGACACTGGAGAGGAATGGCGCGGCGGGGCCGCTCCCGACCGGGACCCACCAGATAAAACTCACCCCGCAGGGGCGCTACGCGGGGGTGAAGGCCGCCACCTTCCGCCTCGGTGTGACGGGAAAGACAGGCGCTGCCCTTTCCCTGAGTGCCCGTGGCCGGATAGACATAACAAATCCCCTCTCCGCCATTGCTGTCACGACGCGGATAAGCGGCAGTGCCTCGCCGATCCGCGAAGAAGGCGGCATCCACCTGAGCGGGGCGGGGGCGGGGCTTTTCCTCGCCGAGCGCACGGGGGAACGGACATTCAGCGTCTCGGCCAATCCCGCCGCCCTGGAAGCAGACAGCGCCGTCCGCCTCATCCCGGGGCTCAGATACGAGCTGACGGCCCATATCAGCACCGAAAACGGCGAGGAACTCTCAAAGACGCTGCGTATCACGCCGACCCAGAGCGTTCCCCGAGCAGCCGCGCATAAAAAATCAGTCAGCCTCTACCGGGACATTCCGACCTACGGCGCGGACATAAGCCTGACCCTCAGCGCGCCGGCCAATGCCACCCTCGGCGAGGTCCGCATCGCGGCCGGGGATCCGGACGGCATCTTCGAATTGATCCGCAACGGCGACAACGACTTCAGCCTGCATTTCGCGGGTGGGGCGACCCCCAGCCAATTGAAGTCCCGCTACAACCTCAAGCTCGAGCTGTGGGCGGCGGGGACATACACACTGGACAACGAAAAAAAGCCCGCCGCCCTCAGGGATGAAAACGGCAGGGCGCGGACAAAGCCACGGGTGGTGACGCTGCGGGTACGGCCTGATTAAACTTAAATTTTAATAACGCTTGCGCAATGGGTGATAAAACCGCGACAACTGCCATAGCTTGTCGCGGTTTTTGCTTGTCAAAGCCGGGATTGCTAAAATATAAGCTGTCTGTTAATCAGTCAAAAGTGCATATTTGTTTGACAGCCGCCCACCATGAGAAAGGAGCGTGAACACATGACAATTTATGCCTATGTCCGCGTAAGCACGATGGACCAAAACGACAGCAGGCAGTTTGACGCAATGAAAGCCTTGAACATTCCGACAGACCATATCTACAGTGACAAGCAAAGCGGAAAAAACACGGCGCGCCCGGGCTTGCAAAAGCTGCTGGCGGCGGTGAAAAGCGGCGACAAGGTCGTCGTGGAATCAGTCAGCCGCTTCGCCAGAAACACCAAGGACCTGCTGGAACTCATCGAGCGGCTCAGCGCGCAGGGTGTGGAGTTTATGAGCCAGAAGGAGCATATCGACACCTCCACGCCGACGGGAAAATTCATGCTGACCGTGTTCGCCGCGGTCGCGGAACTGGAACGCGGGTATCTCCTCGAACGTCAAGCAGAAGGCATTATCGCCGCCAAGGCGCGCGGTGTCCGCTTCGGCCGCCCCATCATAAAGCCGCCCGAAAATTTCGCCTTGTTGGTGAAGCAATGGGAGGGTGGGAAACTGCCCTTTTCAGAGCTCCTGGCACAAACAGGCATGAAGGAAGCCACGTTTTACAGGCGCTTGCGGGAGCAGCGGGAAAAATAATTAATGGCGGCTATCAAAAGGCAGACCCCCGACCCTTGCTTTTTTTTACTTATAAATATATTAAACCCACCACATTAACCACAACTACCCCGATACTCTTCGCACTTTTTTTCAAGCAGTTTGAAGTCACAGCTGTTATATGTCAGTCCTGGATTCTTCCCTCCCAGCACACGCCTATAAGTTCTCTCGGCAAGCAGCCTAATTCTTTCACTATTATCCGAACAATACTTAAGCTCCATCAGGAGCAATCTTTTGTAAGAGCCGCTTTCTTGATTGATTTCCATAATCGTTGCCAATCCGGGTGGAACGGGAAACATATAGTTGAACCGGAGTGATGCCACCGCCCTTCCATTTTCCGCATATATTATAAAATTATCGGCTTTTTGATGCTTGTATGATGAAACAGGAACATAATAATCTTTCTCTGCCACGGTCAATACCACCCCGCAATAGAATTTCGGCTTTCTTCCCCTTTGGGCATAATCGTTATGTGGTACGCGCGAAAAGCCTCTTATCGCCGTTTCAGCTTCGCGCAGATAATCCACGTAATCATTTCCTACCATATAAAAACGCAGTTTATTCATTATAGTTTACCCTCACGGTAAAGCGGGGAACAATAGTCCCCCGCTTTCATTACCGGCCGCCATTCTAAGCTGCGGAACACTTTTCATAAACCAGCCGCCATTTTAAGCTGCGGAACACTTTTCATAAACCAGCCGCCATTTTAAGCTGCGGAACACTTTTCATTGTCGGTCGATATACATCGACCTATGCTTATTATAGCATATGTTGGGGAATTGTAAAGCCCAAAAATACGGCAAAACACCTCGCGTAATATCACCCATGAATAGTAACAACCCGCTCATACAGCAGCGGCAATATCCCCGGAAAGCGCATCTTTGCGGGGATGTCGTCAAAGAGCGCGGTCTCGGCCATCTCGAAGGCGGGAACGGGGCCCAGCTCATGGATGTCGGCGAAAAAAACCTGGCCGTAGGAATGTCCCGTCGGGATGTGGACGCTATAGTCGAAAGCCGGCACGATATCAAAGCGTAGCGCCCCCGTTTCCTCGTGGAGCTCGCGCCTGGCAGCTTCCACGGGGCTCTCGCCCGGCTCGATATGTCCGCCCGCCGTCTCAAAGCCTGCGCGCTCCTTCGCCCGGCAATACAGCCACTTACCCTGATGGCGGGCAAAGACGACGACAAAGCGATAGGCTTTCAAGACACCCAAATCATAACAGCGGACAACGCATTTTCCATAGTCCGCGATTTGCCCCGGATTAAACAAATCGATTTTTTCCATGCCCATGCAGCCCTCGTCATTAAAATCCATCCGCACGACCCAGGGCAAGAGATCGACCATGCCCATGAAGTCCTCATGTCCA
>Ga0099364_10013476_pt1 | contig 10959 bp, 5 predicted proteins | sample TergutTh196P3_FD_73070 | JGI IMG/M metagenome (GOLD analysis project Ga0099364, IMG submission 73070) | Microcerotermes parvus P3 segment gut microbial communities from Pointe-Noire, Republic of the Congo - Th196 P3 | ecosystem: Host-associated > Arthropoda: Insects > Digestive system > Gut ... | reverse complement strand
TTAACATTCGTTCTGACAGTTTTCATTGTTTTTTCCTTTGGGAAAAATTGTTGTTTTCCGAGCCGGGACACAGGCCCGACCCTCTACAGTATATGGTACAATGCCTTGCCGAAAAGTCAACCATAATTTCGCGCAAAGATTCAATAATTTTGCGCAAACCGCATCGAGGGCATAAATCCCCGTTCAGGTTGCTTCGAGGTATTCGCTGTACCAGAGGGCGCCGAGAGGTAGACCGCCGTCGACCATTCCTCGGACAATCGGATCATCACTGGCACGGCGGACCGATGCGAAGCCATCCGGTCCCTTTTCGAGAATCCAGACCTCCTTCGGGTTCAGGGCATCGACCAAGTACGGTTGGTGCGTCGTGATAAAGAACTGTGTGCCGCCGTTATGCACACGGATTTCTTCGACAAAGGCAGCCAGCAATTTGTGGTACAGACCGTTTTCCGGCTCCTCAAAACAAACGAACGGAGGCGGCTCTGGATCGCTCATCAAGAGCATATAAGCGACCAGCTTAAGCGTTCCATCCGACATTTGATCGGCGTAGAGCGGTTTTTCGAGGCCCCGTTCATAGAAACAGAGCAACAGGCGACCGTCTTCCGTCGTTCGGGTCGAAATGTCGGAAACGCCAAGTATCCGTTTGGCAATTCGATCCAGCATCTCTTGGAACCGTTCTTTGTGTTCTCGCTCCATATACTGCACGACATTGGCCAGATTGTCGCCGCAGCTCGAAAGATGCCTTTGCGGACCGGACGCCGGGGTTGTGCGAGCCGCTTCAGGAGAAAAGAAACTGAGATACCAACTGTCCAGGAACTGCCGGAACGTGACGATGTCGGGATACTGCGAGAGATTGCCGAGCGTCGAGAGCACCAAACGGCGTTTGTCGGCCAAGTGGATATCGTCAACGGTCGCGGAACCTGTTTTGACGACTTTTCCTTCGCCCGCCTTAGCAAAGAAGTTCATCGTGGGCGTTTCGTGTTTCGGCTGGAGGTGAGCCAGTGTTTCGGCATGGACGAACGGGACATTGTATTCGTCGGCGGCAACACAGAGCGTGTAAAGGATGTCGCCGTAACGGATTTCAAATTCGAGGATTCGGTCGGAACCTTGCGACACGACGCGATCAAATCCGCCGCGGGAGTTACACGCCTGTTCGACGCCGCTTCGGAGGGAATCAACAATGAAGCCGAAAGCGTCGAAGAGCGTACTTTTGCCGAATCCGTTGCGTCCGATCACGACGGTCAGCGGCGTCAGGCGTTCGCCGCGTTGAAATTCGCCGATGCCGATTTCCGATGTTTCCGGTGGCGACAGCACGGCCCCGAGCGACACGTCACGGAGTACCCGGTAATTCTTGACGCGGATTCCTTCAATGTATTTCACGGGAACGGTTCGTTTTGCGCCGAGCGCAGCAAGTCGTCGAGTTGGAGCGGCCAAATTCGGACGCCGCTGTCGGCGAGGTTGCCCAAGTTATCGTAGTTGAAGATAAGCCAGCGGTCGTCCAGCGTAATGGAAAATTTCGAAATAGGCAATGTCCGGTTGCGGATAATCAGGGAATGTTCGTTTTCGGGTGTTCCTTTCAAGGAGCGAATTCGCAAACTGGAGTCAACGCCCAGAGAAACGAGTTTTTTTCCGTCCGACGTGATCGCCAACTGCTGAATTGCTCCTTGATCCCCTTGGATAACCATCGGCGGCGGAGTAATCCTGTTATCCTTCGGCAGTGTCCAGATCCGAATCGTTTTGTCGAAGCTGCCCGAAATCAGTCGTTCGCCGGTTCTGTCGACGACCAACGAACTGACCCAGCCGAGATGTCCCTCCAAGGTTGTCGCTGCGGCAGACGAAAACGAATTCGAAAACTTCCAAATCCGGATCGTGTTGTCGCGACTTCCCGAAGCGATCCACGCGTTGTCTGGAGCGAACGCCAAGGCCGTCACGCCGAGCCGATGTCCCGTCAACACGGTTGGTTCCGCGTCTGGGAACGGGCGGGTGAGGTCGAACATTCGGACAGTGGCGTCTTCACCGCCGGTTGCCAACCAACGGGAATCCTCACTGATCGCCATTGTATGGATCGCCTTTTCATGTCCCTGGAGGACAATCGGTGACGGCGGCGTCGTTCCTTGGAAGGCGTTCAAGTCCCAAAGCCAAACGGCGTTGACATCGTGCCGGAGCGATGCACCGGGGCCATTTTTGACACTTCCGGCAACATCCGGAAAGCCGGCCAAGACAATGTCATTGGTCCAAGCGCGATGCACAGAGTTCGTCGACGAACCGGGTGTCCGTTTCCTTTTTGAGTCGCCCAACGAAGAATTCGGCGGCCCGCCGTAAGCGACCAGCCAGCGTCCATCCGGCGAAATCCGGAGGTCCCGTAGTCCACGGACCGTGTTCGGAAGAGCGCACACCGCTTCCGCCGGATTCTGGATGGTCATGTTCCAAAGATAAATTTTTCCTTCGACCGTTCCGCCAGCCACAAGGCGGAGATCCGGCGAGAAAACGATCTTGGCCAGTGGAGCGTCAACGCTGTCGAGTTTGAGGCCTTCGCCGCCATTGGCCGTTCGCATGAAATCCCAAAGCCAAACGGTTCGATCCACTCCACCGGTCAGAAGCCAATGTCCGTCCAAACTCGTCACCAAATGCTCAATCGGGGAAACCCCCTCCAGTAGGGCGTCCCCCCAACTTTGCGTTGCAAGGCATTGCCCCAGAATCCAATAGGCTTCCACGGGAATCGACTGGCCGGATTCCTGGAAATGACGAATCGCCTGGAGCGCCAGTTGGATGCTCTTTGCTCCATCCGTCGCGCAGAGCATCCGGGCTTCCACCAAGGCCAATGTTGCTTGGCGGAGACGATCAGCCGGGGTCGGCAAGCCCACTTCGGTCCACCCTTGATTTTCCTTTGGGGAAATGCTCGGCGGCGGCACAGAATCCGATTTTTTCTCTTCCGTTCCCTTTGCCTCTGTTTTTTTTCCTTCGGGCTTCTTTTCCTCCGATTTGGCTGGAGGGGCCGGTTTCTTTTCTTCAGATTTCGTCGGCGGAGTCATCGGTTGCACCGTTGGTGTCATCAATGTCCCCAAGGCAGGTGCTTGGTCCACAGTGATCGGTTCTGGAAACGACAAGGATGTCAGTTGCATGGCAACCTTCTGCGAACCGGCAGATGGGACCAGCAATTCCTTCTCCGTATTGGCACCGTTGTCAGCGGCGACGATATTATTCGATGTTGTTCCCTCAACCGTGGTTGAAATGAATACGGCACCGACGACCAGAAGAGCCAACTGGCAACAAACCGTCAAAAAAAGGATTTTCCAATCCCTCGCCGAGGGAAGCGGGGACTGTGGTAGAGGTCGTGGCGGAAACGAAACGTGAGGGCAAGCGGTCCCACAGATCGGGCAGACTGCAGAGGTCGAGGCTCCGATCCGCGAATGCTCGAAATCGAATTTGCAGTAACCGCAAACAGCAGGCACAACATTTATCATCCCACTCATTCTTCCTCCCTTGCCAACTCGAAGAGTACGATCAGTCGAGGGCGCAATATGATCCCTAGGGAAGAATCGTCCGATAAAACTGATACCATGGGAAAAAACGAATTTGCCGGAACAACCGGAACAAAAGAAAAAACTTCCCTATTTTTTCACGCCCTTGCTCTTAACCGTAGGGAGCGCGAGTTCCCTCTGTAGTCATTGTGCTTTTCCCTTTTTGCCGAATCTGCCTATTGTTCTTCGTCTGTCGACTGTTTGCGATTGTTCAAAGGCACGGTTTCTATCCGAGGGAATGTTTCTGTCGGTTATTCCATTTTTTTGCTAATGATGTGAGGGTATTCTATCGATGTACTGGAAGAGGCGCCTGCACATTTTCCCGATAATCGGAACGACCGGACAGAGGGAACAGGCAGAATGGGCGGATTGTGTGTGCGATCCGTTTGTTAGGAGCGGCTCGAGATCAGGGAGTATTGCTGAAAAACGTCGAAGATATTCGCCGTTAAGTCCGTTGTAACCTCGAGAAAAAACAAAGCTTGGCTTGACACCTTGTGTCGAACCGCCGCGTGACTCGAAAGGAGAATAGTGTTGGAACCGAAAGCAAGAATCAAATCCGGTTTGATCGCCGTGGCGCTGGGATTGACGACGACCTTCAGCCCTATCGGAGTTCTGTTCTTATCTGGGGAAAACGCCGCCGCGCAGACGGTGGGGCCCGCTCCTTATCAGGCCGTCGGTCCGGCTCACGTTGCGGAACTCCACGCCCACAGTGAGCAACGGTTGCACGAAGCCCGAAAGGCACTGGCCGTCAAAGATGTTCCAACGGCGGAGCGGATCGCCAGGGAAGTCAAGGCAATGGGTCTTGCCTATCGGCCACAAGACGACCAGCCCGACTACGTATTGGGGCTGATTCACCAACAATGGCAAATTGCGGCCATCGGTCGCGCACAGGGCAACAGCGAACAGTATCGGCGTGCTTACGCCGCCCTGTCATTGCAACAGGCGGATGACCTGCTCCGACGCGGCGAACTCGAACTGGCAATGCAGTTGACTCACGAAGCGGCGGGACAAAATGTTGTCTACAATCAAGCCGACATCCAGAGCGGTCTTGAGCCGCAAGCGATGTTCAGACGAATCGAAGACGCCAGACGCGCCCGCTCCGCAGTGAATATGGTCGCTCAACACCCAATAGGCCAACCACAGCAACAGCTTTCGCAGGCGGCCCAAGGTCAACTCAACCAAGCGGTGGAAATGCTCGCCCAAGCCCGGGCGGCCCTCAACGCCGGACAACTGGATCGTGCCGACCAAATTTGCCGAAACGTCGTCGGAATGAATCTGCCTGAAACGGTTTTCCCTCAAGGAAGCGACTCGCCCCACCGACTGCTCAATGAAGTTGCCGTCCGGCGCTCGGCGGTTCCCGTTACGGACAATGTTCAGCCGATCAACAACGCACCGGCCGTTTACCATCCCGGACAGGACGTAACGCAGACCGTTCAGGTGCGGGACAATGGCACGAACGCTCCACCCGTTGCGTCCAATCAGCCGCTCGTCGATCAGGCACAGCGGAATCAGCAGATCGTCATTCAGCAGATTGCGTCGGAAATCATGCAATTGATCTCTGATGCCCATAAAATGAGCCGTGAGAAACACGATCCCGACGCGGCGTTGCAGATACTCAAGCAGGCTCGGACCCGTATTGAGTCGGCACCGCTTGATCCACAGACGAAGATGGCGTTTCTTCGGAACATCGACCACGCCGAAGCCAGTACGGCTCAGTTCAACGCCCGTCACCAAGCCGCATTCGATCAAGAGGCGATCAACCAGCAGGTGCTCAGCGCTCGCCGCAAAGAGCAGGAAATGCGGCTCAACACGCAGGACATGCTCAAGACCTATGTTGAAGAGTGCAACAAGCTAATCCAAGAGCAACGGTACGAAGAGGCCGTAAGGTTTGCCAAGAAAGCCCATGACTTCGCTCCAGACGAGCCGGCCACCCATCTCTTGCTGACAACGACCCAAATGGTCGCCAACACCCGAATCGCCCAGCAAATCGAGGATGAGAAGCGGCACGGATTCGTTGCGGCATTACGGGAAGCGGATAAGGCTTCGATTCCGTTCGACTTCAGTAATAGTCCGATCCATTATATCCCGAATTGGAGAGACTTGGTCTCTCGACGGGCCGGTAGCGACGATGTCATCAACGCTCGCCGTCCGGAAACGGAGCGGGAAATCTACCGGCAACTCGAAATGCCGGTGTCGTTGAACCTTGATCGTCCGATGCCGCTGGAATACGTGCTCCAATTGCTCCAAGGGCAAACGGGCGTCGCAATTTTCGTCGATCGTCCGGCCCTGCGTGAAGTCGATGTGACAACCGAAACGCCGGTCTCCATCCAACTGACGCGGGACATTAAGTTGAAGAGCGTCTTGAATGCCATTTTGGAGCAGCTCAGCCTGACATACATCGTGAAGAACGAAATGCTCAACATCACGAGCGTCTCGAAGGCACGGGGCGAGTACTACACGAGGACTCACTACGTCGGCGACCTGATTATGGGAGTTCCGAACTTCAACGGGCAAAATCCGGTCGACTTCCAAAGCGCGATGGATCGGGCAATGCAGCAATCCACCGCTTCCGCAACGGCGAATCCCAGGAATCGCGGCGGCCTTGTCGCCTCGAATACGATGGTCGATCCGAGCTTGGTTGCCTCAGTGGGAAATCAGGACGTCATGGGCCAAATGGGAACCAGTGGCAGTCCGACGGCGGGCAACAGTTACAACCTGCCGTTCCCGCAACAGGGGCAGCAGGGGACCGCCGGTGGTACGGCGGATTTCGGACCGATCATGGACCTGATCGAGGCGGTTGTTTCGCCGGATTCCTGGTCGGAAGGCGGTTCGATGTCGGAATACTATCCGAACCTGAGTCTCGTGATACGGCAAACGGAGGAAGTTCACGCCGAAATCGTCGAACTACTCAATCAACTCCGCAAGTTGAACGACCTGCAAATCACCGTGGAAGTCCGTTTCATTACGCTCTCCGACAACTTCTATGAGCGGATGGGACTCGACTTCAGCATGAATTTCAAGAACGACGGCGCAATGGGCCGCGTAACGACGGCGACTCTGGAGAATAACACCGGCAGTAACAATCAAAACATCAACGATATTGCCAACCAGACCATCTCCGGCGGACGCAATGTGACGGTCGGATTGAATGGGCCGATGAATTTCACGGCGGACCTGTCGATTCCATTCAACCAAAGTAATGCCGTTGTTCCCCAGTTCGGCCAATACACGCCAGGAACCGGTCTGAGCACGGGATTTGCGCTCCTTAGCGACATCGAAACGTACTTCTTCCTCCAGGCGTCACAGGGGGACTCTCGCAGCAATGTGCTCCAAGCGCCCCGCGTGACGATCTTCAACGGTCAGATGGGGTCGATCATGGACATCACGATGACACCTTTTGTGACCAGCGTGATTCCGGTTGTCGGCGACTTTGCGGCGGCGTACCAGCCGATCATCGTGATCCTGAACGAAGGTCAGTTCATGACGGTGCAGGGGACCGTTTCCAGCAATCGGCAGTATGTGCGTTTGACGCTCAATCCGGTCTTCAGCAAAATCACGAAGGTCTCGACGTACAAATTTGTCGGCGAAGACTCCGCGTCGGAGGAAACCGAATCGACATCCCGAGGCGACGACTCGGCGTCGACTGTCGGAGATGAACGGGCGTCGTCTCGCAGACGGACCCAGAGCAGCTCCGGCGTCACCGTCCAGTTACCGGTCCTCGCATCGCTCTCGGTACAAACGACCGTCAGCGTACCGGATGGCGGAACAATCCTGCTTGGCGGAATCAAGAGGCTCAGCGAAGCTCGCAACGAAGTGGGAACGCCGATCCTCAACAAGATTCCGTACCTGAATCGCCTCTTCATGAACACGGCCATTGGCCGAGATACGACCAGCGTCATGATGATGGTCACACCACGGATTGTCATCCAGGAAGAAGAAGAAGAACACCTTTTCGGAGGCCGGGCACCGTAGATCGCCGCACAGGGAGCAGCGGCTGGAGTGCATTAAAATTGGATTTTTCGTTGCTCCGTCGTTTTGCGGCGACCCATTCCGGCTTTTGTTTTACGGCCTATTTTGCAACAGCCGGAATGGAGCAGCGCGAAATGACGGCTAAAAGTCGTCCGGCAACTTCTTCATCTGTTCCAGCGTGAAGACAGGTCCTTCCTTGCAAACATAGAGCGGTCCGCAGTTGCAGCGCCCGCATTTGCCGACGCCGCACTTCATTCGGTTTTCGAGGCTGGTGTAGATGTCGCCGTCGCCCATTCCGGCGTTGGCCAAGACCGGCAGCGAGTATTTAATCATAATCGGCGGTCCGATGACCAGCGCAGCGGCGTTCTTGGCATCGAACTTCGCTTCCTCCAGGATTTTCGGGACGAAGCCGATTTTGCCTTTCCATTCCATGGTCGCACCGCCCGGATCGACGGTCTGGAGGACCTCGACGTTTGGAGCCTCGCCCCATTGGGCAAGATCGTTACGAAACACGAGGTCACGGGCACTCCTTGCTCCATAAACGATGGTTATCTTGCCGTATTTTTCCCGATTTTCGAGCGCATACCAGATCGCACAGCGGATCGGTGGCATTGCAATCCCGCCGCCGACGAACACGAGGTCTTTACCCTCCCACTGTTCCATCGGATAGGCATTGCCGTAAGGACCGCGGAAGCCGATCGTATCGCCGGGAACGACCTTCCACATTGCCTCGGTAACGCGGCCTGTCTTACGAAAACAGAATTCGATGAAGTCCTTCCAATTCGAACTGGAACAGATATTGAACGTCGATTCGCCGTACCCGAAAATGCCGTAGAGCCCGAATTGACCGACCCGGAACGAAAAATTCTTCTGTTTTTCGGCGTCACGGAATCGAATCTTGACCGACTTGACATCGACCGTGTGTTGCGTCGTTTCGAGGACTTCCATCAAGTCCGGTTGGTAAATATTGTCCGTCATGGGATGATGTGTAACGTACGGGTGGTAGAACAACGGCAAACATTCTACCACACCGATTCCTGGAAACGCAAGGCACTGAATTTTCTTTGCCGGAACGTTTTCCGACGGTCTCTTGACGCCGAACGCCCTGTTCGTTACATTGCCCCCATGAGAGCACCGTATTTTATTTTTTCGTTTTTGGCGTGCACTGTTTTGGCATCGGCAGAGGATCGTGGACCAATCCGGTTCAACACGAACTTCCCCAGCGGCAGCCTTGGCAAGATCGTGGCACTGGAGACTCCGGACAGCTTCCGCTGCCATATTCTCGGGCAGTACAACGAGTCGGGACGGAACCGACAAACAAGCTGGTTCTTCTTCCGTATCGAAAACGTCAAAGACCGCGACGTAACGCTCGTGATGACCGACTACATCGGCGAATACAACCTCCGTCCCGGTGCCGTGCCGATGAAAGCGACGATTGCTCCTGTCTACAGTGAAGACGGTCAAACATGGCGGCACATCCACACAATGGAATGGGACAACGAAAAAAAGGAAGCGACGCTCCGCCTGCGTCCGACGACCGACATTCTCTGGGTCGCCCACGTTCCGCCGTACACTCACGACCGGATTTTGAAATTTCTTGACGAACTGAACGTCTCGCCATACGTCCGGATCGAAGTGTTTGGACAAACCGTTGAACGGCGTCCCTTGCACCTTGTTACGATAACGGATTGGACCGTTCCCGACGAAAAGAAAAAACATCTCTTTCTCATGGCACGGCAGCACGCCTGGGAAGCGCCGACGTCGTTGATCGGCGAAGGAGCGATGCGGTTCCTCGTCTCCGATGATCCGTTGGCGAAAAAGATACGGAGCGAAACCGTCGTCTCTTTCGTACCGACGCAAGATCCCGACGGTTGCCAACACGGCGGTGTTCGTTTCAACCGTAACGGTTATGATACGAACCGACATTGGGCGACCATCGATACTCGAAGCAAGGACGATTTGCGGCGTAATCCGGAAGTTTGGTACAGTTGGAAAGCAATAGCGTCTCTTCATGCCCGGCATCCGATTGACCTGTCGGTGAGTCTGCACGATCAGGAAACCGGCGACTGCTTGATGACGTCCGTGGACTCTTCGGTAGTGAAAGAGCGGATGCAACGCTTTGAACGGTTTTTGGACAAATATACGTTTTACGATTCGGCCCGTCCGAAGATGCCGATTCGCTTTTCGCCGCCGGACAAAACGAACACCATTGAGGCGCTTTGGGCGACGCACCGGATTCCCACCGCCGTCTTGGAAATCCGCGTCGAAAAGCACCCCAAGTTGGAGCGGCATCCGACATGCGACGATTATCTTGGCTTCGGTCCCGGGCTGATCCGGGCAATGTTCGAATCCGTAACCTCCGGCGGATAGGAAGGCCGAATTTGGATGGCGGATGATTTCGACACGCCGCTTGAAGATTTCAAGGAGTGCATGGAATGAAATTTCTTTTGGACACACACACGGAATGTTCGACTTTTCCAATCCCGCCCGTTTTCGGCGACTGGTCGGCGGTCAAGAGCGAGGCTTGACGGCAACGCTCTTGCGGACTGCGTTTGGCGTTCTTGAACTTCCTTACGCTTCGGCCGTTTCGATTCGCAACCTTTTGTACGATTACGGCGTGTTGCGGGCGCGGCGCCCGGAGATTCCGATCATTTCGGTCGGCAATCTGACGCTCGGCGGAACCGGCAAGACGCCAATGGTCGCGTGGCTCTGCCGCTTTTTTCTCGATCAGGAACGGCGACCGGGAATCATCAGTCGCGGTTACGGAAAAGCGGACGGCGGCGTCAACGACGAGTTTTTGGAACTCGCCTTTCGGTTTCCGAACGTTCCTCATCGACAGAATCCGAACCGTGTTGCCGCCGCCGAAGAATTTTTGCGACAAAAAGACGCCGACGTGTTAATTCTGGACGATGCTTTCCAACATCGACGGATTTCGCGGGATGTCGATGTCGTTCTACTCGACGCTTTGGAACCGTTCGGCCTCGAACACATTTTTCCTCGGGGAACGCTCCGGGAATCAATGGCGTCATTGCGTCGGGCACAGACCGTGTTGCTTTCCCGAGCGGACGGAATTTCCGAAGAGGAACGCCGCCGAATCCGGAACCGGGTGTTGCGGATCGCTCCACACGTCGTTTGGAGCGAAGTCGCTCACGTTCCGTGTTCGTTGGTTTCGCTGTCGCTGCAGGAATTGGACGTTACGGAACTTCGCGGCAAGCGGGTTCTCGGATTCTGTGCCATCGTCAATCCGACCGCTTTCCGAACGACGTTGGAACATTGCGGAGCCGAGGTCGCCGAGTTTGTTGCGTTTCCGGATCACCATCATTTTACGGCGTCGGAACTTCGGACTCTCGACGAAACGGCGGTGAAACTCCGTACCGATATTGCAGTCTGCACGATGAAAGACCTCGTCAAGATCGACGAGGCGTTCGGCGACATGCCGCTGTACGCCGTTGCGATCCAGATGCAATTTTTA
>Ga0099364_10013475_pt1 | contig 10960 bp, 9 predicted proteins | sample TergutTh196P3_FD_73070 | JGI IMG/M metagenome (GOLD analysis project Ga0099364, IMG submission 73070) | Microcerotermes parvus P3 segment gut microbial communities from Pointe-Noire, Republic of the Congo - Th196 P3 | ecosystem: Host-associated > Arthropoda: Insects > Digestive system > Gut ... | reverse complement strand
GCTATTTCATTGCCTGAAGCATTGACACAGCCCCATTTGCCGTCTAATTTGACAAGCGCCAAATCTTTACTTCCGCGATTGCGCGAAGTAAAATTCAATATCTGCAACCACTGCTGCGCCTCATCGTATTTGACGGGAGTAAGAAGTTCGCCGGTCTTGCGACTGACAAACCCATACTTGTCGCCAAGCCTGACAATCGGGTCTTGATGCCCTTTTATTTCGTCGTAAACAGGCGGTACGACTTCCTTGCCCTGCTTATTAACCAAGCCCCATTTGCCGTTCAACTGCACCCTGCCAACATCCCAATAAAATCGCAGAGCACGGTCATACACAAGCGGAGTAATCTCAACACCCCGACTGTTGACATACCCAAACTTACCGCCTTTGCCCACTACTGCAACGCCATAGTACTCTTCATACGTATCGCGATAATCGTAATCGGCTTGCAGTTTTTGTTTACTCTTTGCCATAAAATTAATGTACCACAAATATTGTGCCAAACTGTATTTTTTCAAGAAAAAAAATCAAAAGAAATCATCATCGTCGTCGTCGTCCTCAATCTGTATTACTCTCGGTTTCGGTGGCGGCAAGTTTCGCGGCTGCGTTAAGATATTTTTTATTTCTTCCGATTTTGATGATAAATATTGTTCCAAAAACGCTTGTTCTTCCTCTGTTTTCACATCGTTTACAACCAGCGTCGGAAACTGTTTGCCGTCTATATCAATACTGCACAAACAAGGCGTTTCGGACAAACCGATTATTTCGTATTTTGTTTTTAGCAGATTTACGGTCGTATCATCTATTATTACAATCAAAGAAGGCTGTAACACAGATACTTCAACGTTGAAATGTTCATAACATTGTTGAAATTTCTCTAAAAGATACGAAGTTTCAAATTCCGGCTTCAAATCATTTTCATGAGAGTTATAACATTTTATGCAACAAGTCATAAAACAATCTTTATCGCTGATATTCAAACTATTATAAAATTTTTTCAGCAACAAATCGTATTGCTTCCAGTTATTGCTATTATAAAAATTTTGGACAACGACTATAGGCGGATAATCTTGAAACGCCTTTAAACCAATATGATACAGGCTTACTTTATCTTTCCCCGTATAGCATTTTTTACAGTCGCCCAATTGCATCTTATTATAAATTTGGTCTGCTACTGAAATCAGGCAATATACCTTTTCTTTTGTAGATGAAGATGATAGAACTTTTGCATATTCATCAATAAATGCGTCCCTGCGAATATAGGATTCGCAACTAAAATGCTCCATTGGCTGTATAATATACTGATTTTCAAAGTCTATATCTTTGAAATACGGTATTTTTTTTGCCAAATCGGGCGCTATTTGACTGGCTTTCAACGGAAGTTCAGGCGAATATGAGTTATAATATGGTTGTGTACCCCAGTCCCTATCCTCGTGGTCGTACACATATACGCCAAAATCGACTATCCCCGCCTCTTTTTTATTATGGTCGTCAAGCCACGGATTAAATTTGCAGGCGCGAGCAATAACTTTGCTTTTTATGGCGGTAATCATTTCTTTTCTGACGTAATAAATATCTGATATTAAATAAAATGGTATATCAGACGACAGACAGAGCGCAAAATTTCCTTCCCTTGCCAATGCATCTTCAATGTTCAAATCTTCCCAGTTTTTCCCGTCGTTCAAAAGCACGATACAGCCTTCAATGCCATATTCGTCGGTCATTATCTGTTCCAAAGTGAATACATCGCATTTCTGCAACAAATTTGTGATAACTTCTTTGTCTAAAAAAAGTTGTTTCAATACAGGAGTGATAGGAATAGTGTAATTTTCAAACAACTCAAGCCAATGCGTTTGACCTTCAACTTCTATTGGCACCGCTCCTTCCTGTCCGCTGTCAAAAACAGCAATATTTCCATTCTTGTCTACCGCAAACCAATCAGTATCCATACTGTGTCCGGCGGGAAAATCTAATGTTTTCATATCATACACGATTTAAAATTAATTGAATTTAAGGCATTTATAATTCCTTTATACGAAATTTCATGTAATGCGGCTCTGCTGGGGCTGTAGGAACAAAAATTGACGTGTTTGTCCCACGAAATAGAGCAAAACCGTTCGCTTGGTCGGCAAGCCATCAGGCACGAGGGCGACTGAAAAGGCTGATTGCCGGCTACTTCTAAAACCTGTTGCGGAGTTGGTTGCAAGGAAAACCGTCGCGGAATAAAAATTATTTCGTTTGGCGAAATTCCGCATTTCAGAAGTCGCTGGGTTAATCGTTTTGTTTCTTCAATTTTATCTGAAGAAACCAATAAGTTAATACCTGCTTTTATGTTTTTCTCTTTAAGCAATACATTAAAATACAGCGCATTATCTACTTCGTCTTCGTTGTCGGGTCTGCCAATGGTTATATGAATTTTATTGGGTTTATTATTCATCAGTTTGTCCCATATTTCCCTCTTTTTCAACGGCAATCCATTGCTTGTAACGCTAACAAAAACATGCGGAACAAGCGCTGAAATTATCTCGAAAATCCCGCCATATTCAAACGGCTCGCCGCCACCCAACGAAACGGCTTGTAATCCATTTTTTGAACAATCCTTTACCAAATCAATTACCTCCTGTGGTTGCCACATGGTCTTTCCATCGGCAAAACTGCGATTGTAGCAAAAATCGCAGGCTTGGCTGCACTTATTGCTCAAATCTATTGAAAGTCGTTGAAGCGTGAAATTCATATAGTTTTCAGTTTTCAGTTTTCAGTTTTCAGTTATCATTGATTTCCCACAAAGGAAACTTTTCGAACGATAGCATTTCCGGACCTTCCGATTTTGTTGCATCATAAACTGTCTGATAAATTTCTGTTATATTTCTTTGTATTTCAACTTGTTGCTTGTCTGTAATATTGCCGCAGAAATTTAAGTATGCGACAAATAAATACAAGGCGTTCAGTTCAAAAAAACAAGACATATTATAGCCCCAGAACATAGTTGAATTAGATTTTACAGTATATTTTAAAATACTTTTTTTGTCGAGCATAAAAGTTTCTGTTGGTCGTTCATCGCCGGAAACAATTAGCCGGAAATAGTCGTAAATTTGTTCCGAATAGTGTACGGCGCTATTGAATGATAATTCTGTTTTTTTGTACAGGAAGGCAGTAAAATTATCGGTGATATTATTAAAATATTCAAATGCTTGCGACCTTTTTCCGGGTAAATTGTTATCCCACACTGTGAACGGTCGTTGAAAGTTCGTCAGGAATCTTTTCAAACCTTCTTTTTTCGGGATGTCAGATTCTACGGTAACGAGCGCTATTTCGTCTGTAAGCGCCTGCAAAGTTTCATCGGAAATCTCTTTGTCTACGTATCGTAATACAATATTGTTGCCTATATCGGGTATAATATACTCACGATTTTTGCTGTCGGCTAATGCTTTTATCAGAATGTCGGAACGGTTTATTGCCCTGAAGAATGTACGTAAATCACAGATTTTTTCATATACTATGTCATCGTCTTCTCTAAACATGCCCCAAAAATCGTCTATTTCGTCTATACGCCCTTTCGCTACATACCAATATATCAAATCACTGTCGTAATAACTGAAACTTTGTTTGTAAGTCCATGGATGTTCTTTGCGAACCCGAAGCAAAAGGTCAACGAAAATCTCATAAATGCCTTTTTGGTAATGCTTGTGACCTAATTCGAAAAGAATTTCGTGGTATAAGTGAAGATGGTCTGTCAGGTGCGGGTACTTATCCATGAAAGCAACAAGATGTTCCCGCTCTTTTACTGTATCGTGAGGCATTTTCTTTATTATATCCCACCACTCGTCGACTAATTTTGTTTCTTCTTCCGATATTTCGGGAAGTTCGGGCTCATCGTTTTCTTCCGTGTCATCAATTAAGTCAGCAAATAGGTTCTGCTCTGAATCGTCGTCTTCATCTGAATCGTCATCTTCGTCAGAATCTTCGTCATTATCAGAATATTCGTCCCAATCGTCTTCGTCATCTTCGTCCCAATCTTTTTCGCCGTCATCGTCATCCCAATCTTCGTCTTCAGGCTCCCATGCGTTTATTTTGGGTTTATAATTGGACGTTGCAGAACTGATAGTACTAATTATATCCTGCTCCAAACAGCATTTTTTGTATTTTTTGCCACTGCCACAATGACAGGGGGCATTTCTTCCGGTTTTCATTTTACTTTTTTTGATTTTATAGCTCCTCACTCTTTTCAGTTTTTCCACTAATCATCCGCACTTTCGATGCGTTTTCGATTGCCTTCACCGCAATATCTTTGACATTGGCTTCGGCGCGATTGGCTTTATCAGTATTTTCCTTCAACTGCTCCTGCTGTTCTTTGATTTTTTCCTGCAAAGACGCGATAATCTGGTCTTTCAGACGGATGTCGGATTCATATTGCTTGTCCTTCAACTGAATATCGAATCCAAATTTCGTTTGAAGTTGTTTGGATATTTCCGTTTCCTTGTCTTTCAGCGCCTTTTCCAACTTGGCGGGAAACTCGGCATTGTTTTTACGCAGTTCGGCTAATTCGGCTTCAGCGTTTTTTAAGTTCAATTCGCGCGATGAAACCTCCTGTTCAAACTGTGCTTTTCGGTCTACCAACTCCTTTTCGAGATGCAACTTTTTCGAATCATACTCGTCTTGCTCTTTTTGGCGACGAATTTTCAGATTGTAGGAATACTCGTCTTCTTCGCGTTTTCTGCGCTTTGTTTGCTCGTCTGAAAATTCTTTTTCTTCCGCTTTTTTTCGGGCTTTTTCCGCTTCCCACTGCTCTTGTTTAGAAGCCATTTCATTGGCAAAAGCCGCTTCTTTTTGCTTCATTTCGGTCTCGAAATTCTCTTTCTTTTCCTTTTGCGCCAGCAACATAGCCGCCAGCGAATCGGTATTTGCAGACAAGGAATACAAATCTTCGAGCGATTTCTTTTCCAACGCAATAGCAGCGCGTATTTCCTCCAATTTCTTGAACTCGTCGCTCATACTTCGAAGGATATCGTCTAACGAATTGCTCAAATCCGTCTTCAGCGTGGTAATGCTCTTTACAATGCCCTCGCCTGAAAATTTCGCCGCCTTGTCCAACGTTTCCTTACGCTGCCTGTCTTCCTGAACCTGCTTGGGAACATCGGCTTTTGCATTCTGAACGTTCTTTAACAACGATTCGTATGCTCTCAATATCTCCGCTTTTGTGCTTTTTTCTGATACTTCCATGATAATTATAATTATGTAATTACGAATTAATTTTTAGTTGCAAAGATATGATTTTTTCTGTCATTCTCAAAAAATATTTTTCTATTTCAAAAAAATATTTTCTGAAATTGCCTTTTTAACAGAACCGTGCTGCTGTAGCAATTCGCGAGCTTTTTCGGCAGTTACGCCAAGTTCTTCCATAAGCATACGAATGCCGCGGGCAACTAATTTTTTGTTAACCAACTGCATGTTTACCATCTTGTTTCCTTTTACACGTCCCATTTTTATCATCAGAGCAGTTGAAATCATGTTAAGCGCCAATTTTTGTGCTGTTCCCGATTTCATGCGGGTGCTTCCGGTAACAAATTCGGGACCCACTAACACTTCAACAGGATATTCTGCGGCTAATGCAATAGGCGAGCCGGGGTTACACGTTATGCAGCCTGTGAGCAGTCCGTTTTCCCGCGCTTTTTCAACGGCTCCGATAACATAAGGCGTTGTTCCCGAGGCGGCAATTCCTATTACGGTATCCATTTCGCCGATGCCAAAATCTTGCAGTTCCTGCCATGCCTTTTCGCGGTCGTCTTCTGCATCTTCTACAGAGCGGCGCAGGGCAGTATCGCCGCCGGCGATAAGCCCTATAAACACGTCGCGCACACCATAAGTGGGCGGTATCTCCGAAGCGTCGAGAACGCCAAGCCTGCCACTGGTGCCGGCGCCAAGATAAAACACGCGCCCTCCGTTTGGCAAACGCTCCATAATACGCTCTACCAGAGCTTCTATCTGCGGAATAGCCGCGCCCGTCGCAACGGCAACTTTCATGTCCTCACGATTCATGCCGGTGAGTATGTCGTGTACTGACATCTCGTCAAGACGCTCGAAAAGAGACGACGACTCGGTGATACTAATTTGGCTTGTCTCCATTATTTTATTAATTATGATACATTATTTCATTATGTAAAATTTTGCGGCAAAGATAATAAATTTTTTATTATCGGAATGAATATTCATAACTAATTAAATTGGCTCACCGGCGTCATAATGCATATACCCTTACAGTAGCTTCATTCCAGCCACTGTAAAATTTTATTTGCTATTGTCGATGCTGCTTCTTCGAGAGCTACTCTGCCTGTGATTTCTTGTGTTGAGGGCGAGCTGCCTCTTTGCGAAAATTCATCTTTAAAAACGCTCACATTTCTGCAAACATCAAAAAAAACGACTGATACATCGGCAAAGCAAACCGTAATGCCGTATTCAGGGTAAGAACTATGAAAGCGCGTTGTTGCTTCAATGTTTACAAGAAAATCAGCCTGTGCCGGATCGTCAATAAAGCTGCATCCCTTCGCTGCAAGCAAAGATTTCAGACGATTGGCGGCTACCGTAGTTGGTTGTGAGAAATTGCTTTCTGCGCTTTCTACATGCACAACGGTTATTGCCAATTGCGCCCGTCTTTGTACAATCCGGTTGCGCAATGCTTCGGTTTGCGTCTGCTGTAAAGATTCGGAGGCGCTACCGCCAATGGCTGTAAGCAAAACCTGCGACTGCTGTATCCGGTCGAGCAATGATTCTGCCGCTTCACACTGGTGACGCGCTTTAATCTTTTCGCATGATGCTTCAAGATCATTGGACGTTTGCAGATAAGCCTCCGCCTGCGCGAGGTTACGCGCAATGCTGGTTTTGTGGTAGGCGCTCAACTCAATACGATTGACATAAGCAAGGGCGTACACGATTCCGGCGCTTTCATCGTAGTACGATTCAGTTTTTACGCCAATCGCTTCTGCGCTGCTTTCGGTAGCCGAAACAATAGTGAAACTCTCGCTTTCGCTGTACCTGCCGCCTGAACTTGCGGCTGACATTTCGCTTTGCGAGCGCGAAATGATTTGTACGCGAATCATTCGCGACAGGTCGGCTTGCGCATCTGTTATCATTTGTTGCCTGACGTCATGCAATTGCCTGCCCGCCGAAAGCTCGCCGTAGGCAAAACCGGTAAAAAAAGTATTTTCGGGAAATCGCGCCCGTCGCAATTCCGAATCAACCCAATCAGGCGTCCCTTGACCCAAAAGAACAAGAGACGCCGATATTAAAAGAAGGGTTGCTGAAAGATGTTTCATAGTTTTGACAGAAAAAAATCATAAAATTGAGTTAATAGACTTATTTAATAGCTCTATTAAATAAGTCTATTAACAAATATTTTACTTCGTAACAAATACGCCGCTCGAATTTATCTCATGCAAGGTGATGGCTTGAGAGGTGTTCCCGTCAAAAAAGAAACCCAATGGGAACTTTGCAACGTTAGCGGCGATCACGCCTGCGCCTGTAAGCATAGGCTTGCCAACCCACCAGCCAATTATATTTGCCATAGTTGTATCACCTCCATAAAGATTGAGTTGATTAAATCTGCCTGTCCAGTCGGCTGATATGGAAGCAGATGCATTGCTTGTTGCTGAGGCGGCAAATAAAACTGTACCTGCCTCTGCGTTGCCCGATAGCGAAAAAGTGGAAGACGGGCTGATATATAAGTCTCCATTCTTATTATTAGTGATTTTTCCTCCTTCCATATTAAAATTACCGCCCTCGATGCGGACTCCCGTGATTGTTGTGTTGTTTATTCTACCAGAGTTGTTATCTTTTATTTCGCCGCCTTTCATGGTAAATGTTGAACCAGCGTCTACCCACACTGCTGCTGCAACAGCATTCCCCATATAATATCCACTAGAATTCTCCGAAATTTCAGAACCTTCAAGCATTATAAATTCAGCGCCTTCGGTTACACGAACCACGAAACAATGGACATAGTTCGCTGTACTATTATTACTGCCATTAAGCGTAATATTTGCGCCAATCGTAAGACTTATCCCTATACGTTGGGCTGCTCCTACCGTAATTAGCGTCCCTGTTGACCGAAAGCTTATCTTGCGCATTCCGCCTATTCCTATAATTGCAAGTTTTACATTAGAAGTATTAATCGTTTGAGACGTAATCACCATATCTGCTCCCACAAGCAGTGTATAATCGCCGGGGTTTGCGTTTACGTAGGCAAAAGTCTGTTCAATCCTGTTTGCTCCGCTTTGCGCCGAAATGTTAACGGGCTCGGGCGCAGGTGTAGACCATACCGCTTTGAGCGTGGTTGACGCGGTGATTGGCGCATCGAAATCAAACGCTGTGTTCTCTCCGTCTTTTCGCCATTCCACAAAATTATATTGCGAAGGAAGCGCATTAAGATCTATCGGATTAACATACAATTCCGCCGTTGCCGGGAATGCTCTCGTCGGGTTTGCAGGTTTGGTTGTTTTTTCGCCGTCGCGTATAGCTTGGGTAGTTACAGCGCTACCGTTGTCGGCGTCGAAAGTTACAGTATGCGCCTTGCTCCATTTTGCTTTAAGCGCCAAAGGACCAGTAATTGCAGCGGAAAAATTCCATTCTGCATCGCCGCTAAACCAACCATCGAAAATGTGTTCTGCGCGCGTTGGATCAGCGGGTTTGGTTGCCGTGCTGCCATGCGCTATGTTTTGCGCGGCTACTGCGCCAGCGCCGTCGCTGTCGAAAGTAACCTGATAGCTTCTTATTGACCATCTCGCATAAAGCGTCCAGTTATCCAACACTTTTTCGGTATCAAAATTCCAAAGCGCGCTTGTTTCGTTATCCGCCTTTGACCAACCTCCAAAAATGTAGCCCTCGCGGGTCGGATCTTCCGGTTTTTTAACCATTTCGCCTTCTTTGATTTCCTGTTCAGGCGGAGTTGGAGACCCGCCTTTTGCATCAAACTTGACGGTAAATTTCGGGTCTATAATGTTACAAGACATCGTTAATGCCGATATAATTAATCCGGCTGTTAAAAATAAATATAATACTCTTTTCATTTTATAAAAATTAATTTTTTAGTCAATTATTATTTACCTAACACATAAGTCAATGTGATAGAAAATGCACGGTTTTTAATAAACAAATCATCAATTATACTAACAAGTCCAAGGTTGTATCCGGCGCCGACTTGAAATTTGTCGTTTAGTTGCATTCCGACGCCTATCCCTAATCCGAAGTCGAAACCTTTAAAATCATCTTTGGAGCTGCTGCCCATGTTTATTTTTTCCGTATCTTTATCGTTGTCTACTAATTTTCCTTCTTCGAATACGGAAGTTTCTTCTGTTGCTTTTCCTCCTAATCCAAAACCAAGATAAGGTCCCGCATTTAACAAAAGCCTGCTACCGCTTTTATACACTATATTGACCGGAATTTGAATGTAGTTCAAACTAACTTTATAAATTTCGTCATATCGACGTTCAGTTCTGAGGTACCGCCGAGTTTCAGATGTTTCTACCCTAACGCCTATTTGTGAAAACAAGAAGCCGGGTTGAATGAAAAGATTTTCGTTTTCTAGAGGAAAATCTGCCACTAATCCCATCTGAAATCCTAATTTATATTTTGCATCTTCTACATGGTCTCCGCCCCATGTGGCAAAATTCGCTCCCGCCCGAATACCTAAGTATCCTTCTTTTCCTCCAACGTTAATTTGTCCATGAGCAAGACACGCCGTTAATAGCACAAAACACGCTATTAAATTGATGTATATTCTACTCATTTGGCTTTTCGAACGCGCCCCGTGTTTTGAAATGGTATCTGCTTCCATTGCACTGTTTTTTGAATGGTTTGCTGCTTCCATTGCTGCACTCCGAGCGGCAGCGGCTACAATTGTATTCAATAAGAAAATCATAACTACTTAAAATTGTTTAGGTTAAATAATAAAATAAGAACTCAATTTGGACAAAACAAAACAGCGGACTTACGTTATCCGCCGTTGAGGTCCTGAGAACTACCTAATTGTCCAAATAAGTGAGCCCGCAACACTACGAGCGTTCACTATTTATTCTTGGACATTATGAAATTTCTCAGGTTTCAACGACAAGAATATAGCAAAATCGCTATTCCATTAAGCCTTCCGCCTCGCCTTCGACCTGAAAAAGTCGCAGGTGATTTGGAAGCGCAAAGATAGATACATTTTTTTCAAAAACAAACTTTTTTCGAAAAAAAGTTATCAATAATTTTGTTTTTTACGTATTATTTTATGTATTATTGACAAGGTTATCAATTCTTATTATCATCCTGTCAAGGCTGTCTGAATTTTTACGGGCATTGTCAATATCCCACGCATTTTGGATGAATGGAAGTATGCAATAGTTATATTCGGGTCCTTTTGAAGCATTTTTTTTAGGTGTTAGTTGCTGAACAAATTCCGAATTTTTGCTCTTTTTTATCAATTCGTGAGTGAGATACCAACTTGATTTACACTTATAAAGATATGTTTAGTTGAGAAATTTTTTCGATTTCTTTTGGCTTGGTGTAGGGAATAACAGCATCGGCTATTGATAACCCGGCGTCAACAATCGGTTTTATTTCTGCTATGTCGCTAACCTTTCGTATCGTAGTGCCTTCCGATGTGTTTTCCAGCAACAAAACTTCGTCGGAAGAAATTCCCGAAGACGAGAGAATATCGTAACTGTGAGTTGTCATCATAACTTGCGAGCCTGATTTTGATTTTTTCGACCGCTGAATTTTTGATATTAATTCAGGAATTTGAGATATAATAGCCGAATGTAGATTTATTTCAGGCTCTTCTAAAAGTATAACTCCGCTATTATCCAGCAATGCAAACAAAAAACCTATCAAACGCAAAGTGCCGTCGGAAAACTGCATTTCCTGCTGTTTGCTCCCCTTTGCCCGCCAATGCGCATACCTTGCCTCCAAATGCGGAATGCCCATTTCGTCT
>Ga0099364_10013474_pt1 | contig 10961 bp, 9 predicted proteins | sample TergutTh196P3_FD_73070 | JGI IMG/M metagenome (GOLD analysis project Ga0099364, IMG submission 73070) | Microcerotermes parvus P3 segment gut microbial communities from Pointe-Noire, Republic of the Congo - Th196 P3 | ecosystem: Host-associated > Arthropoda: Insects > Digestive system > Gut ... | reverse complement strand
AAAAGAATAATAACTTATTGATGTTTCGCTTCTACCGATATGATGTCCCTAACGGGACAGAGGGTTGCTGAAAAATCCCGTTAGGGATTAAATATCGGTAGAAAAGGCATATTTTCTCCATTCATCGTCCCGTAGGGACGAAATAGTTGGTAGAATACATTTGAATATTGCGTACCTGACGGCACGCTAATTGATGGTTTAAATCCGTTATTCTACCGATATTATGTCCCTGACAGGACAGATTGTTGCTGACCCGGTCGAAGCATTGATGTGAATGGAAATGTTAACAGAGATACGAAAAGTTTTCAGTTTTCAGGTGCTTAGAAAAAATTCATGTGGGTTGCCAAGTATTTTCTCAATCGTTTGAGCGCCGTATGTATTTGTGCTTCGACCGTTTTTACGGCAATGCCTTCGCGTTCGGCTATTTCTTTGTATGACAACTCTTCTTCGCGACTCATGCGAAAAATCTTACCGCATTTTTCGGGAAGTCGCAACACGGCTTCTTCAATCAGACGGTGTAAATCGTTCGTTTCAACATCCATTTCTTCGTATATGATGTCGTGGTGTTCAGGCGCAAAAGGTGTAAATTTACGCTTGTCGCGTAAATAATTCAGCGCTTTATGATGACAGGCGGCAAACAGATAGGTGCGAACAGAACCGGTGAGCGTAATATCATTCCTGTGTTCCCATACATATATATAAATATTCTGTACGATATCCTCAGATTCTGTTTCATCCATAATCAGTGTATTGACATAACGGCACAACGGGGTATAATAGTGATCGAAAAGGTAGTGTAAGCCCTTATGATCACCCTGTTGTAGACGGATAAACCATATTTTGTCCGGATCGTCTGTCATGTTTTTTAAGAATTAAAATAATTCGGCAATGGCGTAATAGGCAGTATACAGCGAAAACGCGATAACAGCCCCGATCCATATATTATCTTTCGTGGAGGAAACATGCGAACCCATCAGGTTTTTGCGATTCAGCAAGATGAAGATGGGGATGGCCACTGCAGGGAGGATGCAGGCTTGAAATGCCTGTGAAAAGACCATCAAGGCAGGAGGCTTTTGTTCTAAAAGCGTCGAACCGAAAGCAAACAGCAAAGCAATGAACATCAACAGCCTCGATTGGGTTGAATGGAGGTTGCGCGGTTTTCCCGTGTAATCGGCGATCAGCCATGGCGCTATCAGTACGATCGGGAAAATGGTCGACAATCCGGCGCCTGTAATGCCCAATATCAGAATGAACGCAGCAACTTTCCCGCCGATTGGTTCGAAAAGTGCAATCATTTCGACCGTGTTTTCCAGTTTCAACCCCATCACGTGAAGCGTGCCGGCGGCAACCGCCATGATGACGGCGCTCAGTAAAAGCATCATGGAGGCCGATACAAACGAATCGCGCTTCTCGGTCTTCAGATCATGGACAGTCCATCCTTTTTCGGCAACTACCGTACTGCGCATGATGAACACGGCCGCCGAACAGGTGGTACCCGCTATGGCGGCAATCAGTCCGAGATTTTTGTCGGGTATGCGGGGTATCAGTCCTTCGGCAATGGCCACGGGATTAGGCTTCACCAAAAAAAAGACGGCCACAAACGATAACCCCATCAGGATCACAAAGAAAATCAATACTTTTTCAAAAACGCGGTATTGACCGTACCACAGCAGTAAGTAGAGCACAACGGCCACGACAAGGATAATCCAAAATGTGTCTACCGACAAGCCCGTCAACAGGATGATTCCTTCCTGAATCAGGTCGGCCACAATCCCCATGATGCCGATCAGTGCAAGGAGTTCGCCGACGATCAGCGCCAGCATGATATACAGCGCCAGTATCCAACCCCTGTTGAAGCCTGTTTTGACATTGTACAGGGCCGTCTTGCCGGTGACGATGGTCATCCTGCCGTATGCCACCATCAGAACATACGTGAAAACAGCCGCCAGCGCCAATACCCAAAACAACTCCATACCGTGTTCGGCGCCTGTTCTGGCCATGGTGGTAACGCTGCCCGTACCTATGTTGTAGCCTATCAGGAACAGACCCGGCCCGACAACAGCCAGGGACGCGAATATTTTTTTAAGGAATCGATTCACCGATACAGTTTTTATATGTTCAAAATATCCCGCCGGTATTCTTTTTGCGCCTGTGGCTGGAGGGAGGTGAGGTCGGCGATTTTCACCGGCTGCCCCGAAGCGATGCTTTTGCGTGCGGCTATTCCGATGAGGCAGGAGAAGGCGCCGTCGCGTGTGCCGGCACATTGTTTGTAGGGATCGGGTGTGCTGGGGATGAAAATCTGATCGCGCAGTATATCATCGCTGCCGCCGTGCCCCGACGAAATGACGGGTACCTGGATGTACTGGCGTCCGGAGAAGTTCCTGTACAGGACAATTTCGTTGTAATCAACCTTTTGTGTAGGGTTGGAACTCTGTATCCAGGCGTCAATACGTCCTTCGGTTCCATTGAATGCAATGCGGTAGCCTTCATACGGAGCGAACGCAGTGAGCGAATAGGACACCTGCACGCCGTTGGCATACCGGATGGAGGCTGCCATTTTGTCGAAGATATTGATGTCGTTTTTGAAAACACATCCGTCGCGCAGGTAGCCGTCATATTTTTCACAGTCGAGATAGAGGCGTTTGTAGGGGCTGATTCTGGTTTGTACCGTAACGCCTGCGGCGTCGCGCATCTCGGCCGTCATGGTGGGCCGTTCGATGTCGAAATAGAACTGACATTGAGCCGTGTGCGGGCAGGTACGGCAGTTCTCGGCGCGGTAAGGTCCGTTTTTGCCGTAGAAATCCAGTGAGCCGAGCGCATACACCGATTCAGGGTCGCTGTCGATCAACCAGTTCAGCAGGTCGAAATGATGACTGGCTTTGTGTACCAGCAGCGAGCCGCTTTTTTCCATTAGCCTGTGCCAGCGACGGAAGTAGTCCGCGCCGTGGGATGTATCCAGATACCAGTTTAAATCGGCCGAAGTGATCTCGCCTATTTCACCGGTGCGCAGCAATTCCCACATTTTACCGCAATAGGGCGAATAGCGGGCGTTATGCCCTACGCGGGTTTTCATGCCGGTTTTCATCTCTGTGTCGAGCACGCGCTGTATTTGCTTTTCGTCGGTCGTCATCGGCTTTTCGGTTAGCACGTTCACGCCCAGTTCCATGCTCCGTACGATATAATCGCAGTGGGTGGCGTCAACGGAGGTGACCATCACCAGGTCTGGCCCGGTTTCCGAAATCATCTTTTCAAAAACAGCCATCGGGTTTTGGAGGTCGCTATATGTACGGCAGTTCGTCCCGATGATTTCCCTGCCCGCTTCCACGCGACCGGGGTTCGTGTCGCACAGTCCGACAAATTCTATCCTGTCAGGGTAGCGTCGCATCAGGTCGCGCCCCCACATGCTTGTCCCGCGACCGCCCGTGCCGACCATGGCTAATTTTAATTTGGCGGCGGGGCGGGATAATGGAGCCGCCGCCTGCCCTCTCAACAGCGGATGGATCAGCGCGCTTCCTGCAAGAACGGCTCCGGATGTTGCAAGGAAATGACGCCTTGAAATATTCATAATGGTTAATGATTAATGATTAATGGTTAATCATTTAAAAGTAGATTTCTCCGAAATATTCGGGGCAGTGATAATCCGGCGAGGGCAGGGGAATGGGACTCCATGTCACATAATGGGGATGAGCCGTTTCGTCGGCGCATTTATAAAAATTCCCCCGAATCATTTCCGGCAGATTGGACGCGTCGAGTCCCATCACTTCGAACGGAATGGCCACGGTCAGTTCCCATGCAAAAATACCGGTTTTCTCGGCGAAAGGAGGCGACTGAACAGTCGAATAGCGACGAATCTTTTTGTAATCGTCTGATGTAAAGGGTGTTCGACCATTACGCCCGTTACCGCGCGCTGCAAGGCAAACGCCGAGGCAGTTAAACTCAAAATTTGTATAATACAATTCGTTCGCCGGACGCATAAAAAACTCCACACAACTGTCTGTATGAACATATTCACCGTCCGCAAGCGCCATGGCGCGCAATGATAATCCACGCACAAAATAGTGGAGATAGAGTTCCTTTTCGCCGCGTGCAATATCAAAAGCCACGATGGGTTTGTAGGAAAATTTACTCCAGTTAATAACTTTTACATACTGCCGCAGCGCTTCGGTCTCCATCCGCGCTGCTACATCTCCCAGTTCAAGTCCGTCCAATGCCGGCACATAAGGTACTTTTAAAGTCTTCATACGAAATAAAATTATGAGTTATGATTAATTGATTTTTTGATATGAAATACAGTTATGATTAATTGATTTTTTTGAAAAAATCATTGCCTTTGTTGTCGACTAAGATAAAGGCCGGAAAATTTTCCACTTCGATTTTCCAGATGGCTTCCATTCCCAGTTCGGGATATTCCAGACATTCCACTTTCCTGATGCTTTCGAGCGCCAATACGGCTGCCGGGCCGCCGATACTGCCGAGATAGAATCCGCCGTACTTCTTACAGGCGTCCGTCACCTGCCGGCTGCGGTTTCCTTTAGCGATCATCACCATGCTCCCCCCCTGCGACTGAAACAGGTCGACATACGAATCCATCCGTCCGGCGGTCGTCGGGCCGAACGATCCGGAGGCCATTCCTTTTGGCGTCTTTGCGGGGCCGGCATAATAGATGGGGTGGTCTTTGATATATTGAGGCAGTCCTTCGCCGTTGTCGATGCGTTCTTTCAGCCTGGCATGGGCGATGTCGCGACCCACGATAATCGTTCCGTTCAGTGACAACCGTGTCGCCACCGGATATTTATCCAGCAGTTTCAATATTTCCGTCATGGGTTGATTGAGGTCGATCCTGACAGCATTGCCTTCACCGGCCTGTCGCAGTTCTTCGGGGATAAAACGTCCGGGGTTGTCTTCCAGTTGCTCGATCCATATCCCGTCTTTATTGATTTTCGCTTTGATGTTACGGTCGGCCGAACAGGAAACGCCCATGCCGACAGGGCAGGAAGCGCCATGGCGGGGCAACCGTATGATGCGAATATCGTGCGCAAAATATTTTCCGCCGAACTGAGCGCCGAGGCCTAACTTGCAGGCTTCGTCCAAAACCTTCTTTTCCAGTTCGATATCCCTGAAAGCCTGACCGCCGTCATTGCCTGTCGCCGGCAGGTTGTCGTAATAATGCGCAGATGCAAGTTTTACGGTTTTAAGATTCATGTCGGCCGAGGTTCCGCCAATGACAAAAGCAATGTGATAGGGCGGGCAGGCGGCCGTACCCAGTGATTTCATCTTCTCCACCAAAAAAGCCAGAAGGGTTTCGGGGTTCAGTAAGGCTTTTGTTTCCTGAAAAAGGCAGGTCTTATTGGCCGAACCGCCGCCTTTGGCCATGCAAAGGAAATGATACTCATCACCTTGTGTCGCATACAAATCAATCTGTGCCGGCAGGTTGCAACCCGAATTTTTTTCATCATACATCGTGAGCGGCACGTTGAGCGAGTAACGCAGGTTTTCTTCGGTATAGGTAAGGTAAACCCCTTTCGATAGGGCCTCTTCGTCATTACCTGTGGTCCAGACCTGTTGTCCTTTCTTTCCCATGATGATGGCGACGCCCGTATCCTGGCAAAAAGGCAGCAGTCCTTTGGCTGATACTTCAGCATTACGCAGGAAGGTAAGTGCCACAAACTTATCGTTTTCGCTCGCCTGGGGATCGGACAGTATGGCGGCTACCTGTTGCTGGTGTTCGGTTCGCAGCAGGAATGACACATCGCGAAAAGCCGTTTTTGCCAACAGTGTCAGCCCTTCCGCTTCGATGCGAAGCATCTCTTTGCCTTCAAAAGTTGCAGTCGAAACATGCTCTTTCGTCAGCAGATAATAGTTTGTTCTGTCTTCCCCTAACGGGAACGGTTCCTGATACATAGTTTAAATCAATTACGAATTACGAATTACGAATTACGAATTACGAACTGCCACGAGCGAGATGCTCGCAGACTTGCTGTATTACAATTCAATTATTGTACGATTTAAAAAAGTAACTCAACACCGTTGTCTGACATTTTTGCCAGAATTACAATTCCATAATAGTGCGATTAAAATATCTTGTGTTGCGCGATAATTGTTCGTAATTCGTAATTCGTAATTCGTAATTGAAATAATTGCGCTACCATGCTATCGGCGTTTGTCCGTTGGATAGCAGGTAAGCATTTGCTTTGCTGAAATGCCTGTTTCCAAAAAAACCTCTGCTTGCCGAAAGCGGCGAGGGATGTGGCGACTGCAGAACAAGATTCCTGCCCGTATCGATCATAGCCCCTTTACGTTGTGCGTATGCACCCCACAGGATATAGACAAGATGCTCGCGCCGTGTTGCCAGACAGTTGATGACCGCATCCGTAAACGTCTCCCATCCTTTATTTTGATGCGAGCCGGCTGTATGTGCACGTACGGTCAATGTGGCATTGAGAAGCAGCACTCCCTGGTCGGCCCACCGGGTAAGGTCGCCGTTTTTGGGCGGTGCCGTACCCAGATCGGACTGCACTTCCTTAAAAATATTGACAAGCGAAGGAGGAAATTGAACGCCCTCCCGAACGGAAAAACACAATCCGTGCGCCTGACCCGGCTCATGATAGGGGTCCTGGCCAAGCAGGACAACTTTCACCTTATCAAACGGACAATGGTTGAAAGCATTGAAAATAAACTGCCCCGGCGGGTAAACCGCACCTCCCGCATATTCTCCGCGTACAAAATCCGTCAACAGTTGAAAATACAGTTTTTCAAATTCATCTGCCAGACAATCTTTCCAACTCTGTTCAATCTTTACATTCATCGTTGTTTGATATTCAAATTTTGATGCAAAGGTAATTAATTATCGAAAAAATAAAAATATTTTTCAACTTTCAACTTTCAACTTTCAATTTATTACACTACTTTTGCTGCCGTTTTAACATAGATTTTACTAACTTTCAAATTGTGAAAATAAAGAATCAAACGGGAAAAGGGCTTGTTATTTTGTTGTTAATCATAGAAGTGGGTTTCATAAATGCTTTCGCGCAGGAGTTTTTATGGAAAGCGGGCATTTATAATTTTTTCGATAATGCCGAGTTTGATAAATCAAACGTACAGATACCCCAGACGATGGCCGGCACACATCTTGCTCCTGAAATCGGTTTGAAATGGAATGATACCCACCGGTTTTTTGCCGGCTTTGACGCCATGCACGAATGGGGGAGCGACAGGACCGTCGATTATTTCGATCCGGTGGTCTATTATGAACTGGCAGGCAAGCCTTTCCGTTTTTATGCGGGTGCTTTCCCGCGCAAATTGGCGCTGGAGAAGTATCCCCGTATGTTCTTTCAGGATTCGATTAATTACTACCGGCCTGTGATGAATGGCCTGTTTTGGGAATACGGTCAGGACGAAAACTATATGAATGTGTGGCTTGACTGGGCGAGCCGGCAGACCTATACGCGGCGGGAAGCCTTTTTTATGGGCTGGTCGGGCCGGTACAACCTGAATATGTTCTATGTTCAACATTTCGGCTATATGTATCATTTTGCCGGATTAATGGCGCCGGAAATCCCTGAAGCGCTTCATGACAACGGTTTGCTATTGACATCTTTAGGTATTGATTTGTCGTCGAAAACCGATTTTGAAAAGTTGGAAGCCAATGCAGGCTGGTCGGTTGGCCTGGAACGCGACAGGGATATGGGTGCCTGGCATCGACCACAGGGTCTAATGTCGGAAATAAAAGTCGAATACAAGGGCCTTGCGCTTTTTAATACATTTTACAAGGGACAAAGCCAGCAGGTTTTTCGCAACGGCCATGGGAGCCATCTTTATTGGGGTGATCCTTTCTATCGTACCAGAGCGTATAATAGAGCCGACCTTTCGTTGTGGTTTTACAAAAGCGATGTGGTGAACCTGAAACTGACCATGTCTTTTCATTTCACGGAACAGACCATGTATCACCAGCAACTGTTTAACGCCTCGTTCGACCTGGACAACTTCAGCAGGAAAGGACAAAAGAAATACCGGTATATTTGGGATCACTGGATAAAACAGTAAGCATGAACAAAAACAGAATAGATAACTTGACGCAATTTATAATCAGGCAGGACTGGAAAAAAATCTTTGCCTTTTTCCTGCTTTTCTGGCTCGGCATGAATTTTTTCCAGGCGCTTTTCACGGAAATAATGAAGGATGAAGCCTATTATGCGGTGTACGGACAAAAACTGGCATGGGGTTATTTCGACCATCCGCCGATCATCGGCCTGATGACCTATCTGTCGGCGCTCTTCCTGAAAGGGAACCTGTCCGTTCGTCTTATCACCATTTTCATGCAGTTTTTTACGCTTGTTCTTATCTGGAAACTAATCGACGAAAAAAGACCTGACACCGAGAAAGTGGTGGTGTTTTTTATCATTGCCCTGTCGATGGTCATGTTTCAGGCTTATGGTTTTGTGACTACGCCCGATGTTCCGCTGCTGTTTTTTACGGTATTATTTTTACTTGTTTACCGTCATTTCCTGAAAAGCGAATCGTGGGGGCATACCTTTCTGCTTGCATTGGCGATGGCCGGGATGATTTACAGCAAGTACCATGCTTTTCTCATTATCGGGTTTATCGTTTTGTCAAACCTGCGGCTGCTCGTTCATCCCAAATTCTGGACGGCGGTCTTATTGACGGCCATCTTGCTGATACCGCATGTTTACTGGCAAATATCGATGGATTTTCCAAGTTTCAAATACCACCTGAACGATCGAAACCGGCATTTCAAATGGCTGTTCTTCTTTGAATATCTTCCCAATCAATTGGTTGTGTTCAATCCTTTCTCCTTTGGCGCAGTCATCTATATCCTGATTAAGCGCCGGGCGCGGGATTTGTTCGAGCGGGGACTGTATTTTCTGACCGGCGGATTTTTATGTTTCTTCTGGCTCACAACGTTCAGAGGACATGTGGAACCTCACTGGACGGTTATCTGCTCCATTCCGATGATTGTATTGCTTTATCATAACAGTCTGATTGATAAGAAATTGATGCGTTTTGTAAAAAAATGGATTTTACCGTCGCTTGTTGTGGTATTTTTTGTGCGCATCGTTTTTGTAACCGACTGGTTGCCTGAACGTCTTGATTTTTACGGAAAAAGAGATAAAAGCCAAGCCATCGCATCCGTTGCTGGCGATTTGCCGGTTGTCTTTACCGGTTCGTTTCAGAATCCGTCGAACTATCATTTTTTTACCGGTAACGAATCATTTGTGTTAAGTGCGGTGGACAGTCGCCGGACGCAATATGATATATGGCAGCAAGAATTGAACTACCAGGGTAAACCGGTCTTTGTCTGTCAGCATAAAGACGGGAAATCGAAAGATTATATCATCAGGGGATTTTCATTTTCGGGTTACCGGGCAACCGATTTTCAATCGGTAAACCGGATACGGATCAAATATACATTAGCCCAAAATGAAATCTGCGCCGGCGATACGCTGCGAATTGATTATGAGATGCATAACCCTACACATTTCGACATCCGTTTCCGTCATCCCGAATTTCCGGTAACCTGTAAAGCCGTCTATTTCTTAACTGCAGGAACAACACAGGGTGAAAACAACCGGCATTTCCTGTTTTATGACTGTGTACTTGAGCAGGAAATTGAAATATTGCCGGCACATACAACGATTACCGGCAGTCTGGCAACAATCGTGCCTGATGTCAGTCCCGACGACTACCCCTTTGCCCTGACGCTCGACAATACCATCTGCTACGCCCATAACAGCGATTTTATCAAACTTACGATTAAAACAATGAACAATGAACAATGAACATGTATTGCTGAATTTGCAATTCAGCAAGTGGGCGTATGAGCATTTGCAATGCGAAAAAATATAATAGCGGATTATAAATCCTTATACTCAAGACATTCGGATTGCAAATCCGAATAGACGGAGCAATCCGAATGGACGGAGTGTTGGCAGGAAAATCCCGTTAGGGATGATATATCGGTAGAATAATATATAACGCTCCTCTTTCGTAGCGTGCCGTCAGGTACGCAATCATTTATTGGAAACATTTCGGAAACATTTCGTACCTGACGGCACGATTTTTTACGGAGACATCTTTTTCTACCGATATTTTGTTCCTAAAGGAACATTTTTCTACCGTCATTATTTATTTATTCCTGTTTGATGCTTTCATCGAAATCTCGCAATAAGGATACGGCGTAATACGTTTGCAATTCAGCAAGTGGGCGTATGAGTATTTGCAATGCGAAAAAATATAATAACGGATTATAAATCCTTATACTCAAGACATTCGGATTTGTAATCCGAATGGACGGATATTATAAATCCGAATGGACGGATATCCATTGTGAATTATCCATTGTTCATTGTTCATTGTTCATTGTTCATTGTTCATTGTTCATTGTTCATTGTTCATTAAAATAAACCCTTTTCCTTTCTCCAATTTGATCTTACGGGTTTTGCCGTTTAATTGCACCTGCACCGTGCAGTCATTGGCGGCTGTCAGTGTAGCGGACGTCAGCCGGTTGTTCGCCCATTGCATATCGACGGTGATATTGCCCCGCGCTTTTAATCCTTTGACTTCCCCTTTATCCCATGCTTCGGGAATGGCGGGCAGAAGTGTGATCAGGTTGTCCTGATGGCTTTGTATCAGCATTTCGGCAATACCGGCCGTAAATCCGAAATTCCCGTCGATCTGAAACGGTGGATGGTCATTGAACAGATTGCCTAATATGCGTTCGGAACGACGAATTATTAATCTATAACCATTTAGATTGCTTCGTACCTACCAATGACGAAATCAGAAAACGGTTGAATTGCATGGGTAATCAAAATTCAAATGTTGGCTGGAAAATCCCGTCAGGGATGATATATCGGTAGAAGAATAACGTTCGTCTTTCGTAGCGTGCCGTCAGGTACGCAATTATTCGTACACATTTCGTACCTGACGGCACGATTTTTTAC
>Ga0099364_10013473_pt1 | contig 10963 bp, 7 predicted proteins | sample TergutTh196P3_FD_73070 | JGI IMG/M metagenome (GOLD analysis project Ga0099364, IMG submission 73070) | Microcerotermes parvus P3 segment gut microbial communities from Pointe-Noire, Republic of the Congo - Th196 P3 | ecosystem: Host-associated > Arthropoda: Insects > Digestive system > Gut ... | reverse complement strand
TCATCTTTCCGCATTTCGTGCCAACCGACGATACTCAACTCCTTGGCTATGGAGCCAAGTTCTTTGACCGTCAACAGGTTGAGTTCGTTCGATGTCGCCACTGTGTCTCCTCGTTGATGCCGAAACTAATCGCCAAAGAAAAAAATAGGTAAAATACACGACCCAGACAAGGCAATTCTAACAGAATCCGAGAAAAATGCAACGGGCGGAGAACGAAAAATGTTGGAAATTCAAAGGTTAGTCGCGGAAAAATCGGAACGATCCCTGCCTTTTTCGTTTTTTTCCATCCCTCGCAAGTTATTTTCATTTTCCCTCTTCTTTTATGGGGTCATCGGAAAAGCAGTCCGTCGACAAGTTTCATTTTTTGTATCCGAGTTTTTTGCGACCTGGAGAGGATTGATCAAGCACCGCTCTCGCACTTCTCGCAATGTTCGCTCACCCGTGTTCTTCCGTGTTATCCGTGGCGAAACACAAATTTAAGGCAGGACTCCCCACTATTGTGATGCGCCAGTCCTGCGGTTGAAACGGGAGTTAGAGACTTTGCGCTCTTTCAGAGTGGAGATCGCCACGACCTCCAAAATATTGACACTCCCGAAGGACCAGAAGGCCACTTTCCGTCATTGACAACGTTTCATTCTGGCGTGATAATGCTGTCTTAGGCTTTTCCAAGGTCATTTTTGACCGATAAGCGACCTAAAAATTTGCCCTCCTTGCCACTACAAGAACATTTTGCCTTGGTTTCACATATTGCCAATGTCGAAAAAGGCGTGTGAAAAAAGACTGATTCCGAGGGAAGAGGAAGGCATTGTGTTTATTCAGGAAGGGACGCCACGTCGGAACGATTCCAGCGCAAGATTGTTTTTCAAATTTCACCTTAATGAGCATCCCGCCGAGCCTTTCCGTTCCTGCTGATTGGGCGATCCGCCAACGGATTCGGGACGCTGCGTACCTGTTCGTTCAGGAAGAAAAACTCATTCCGCCGCAAACGCTGAAAAGTCTGAAAACCCACGCCGCTCGTTGTCTGGAAAAATTAGGTCTGTCGGAGAGCGGATTCGACGATTATACCGTCGTGATGCTCAACAACGCTCTGTGGGAGCAATGCTTTCCGAGTATTCCGAAAGACCAGCGGTTATTGTTGTTACCGTTTTGTCTGCGCAATCAATTGCAGTGTCAGGCACCGCGGGACGATCTCGGCCTTATTTGTAACGAATGCGGAGCGTGCAGTATTCCGAATCTTTCCGAAACGGCGGAGAAGATCGGAATGCCGGTGCTGGTCGCCGAGTCCAATTCCCGTGTTGCCGAGTGGGTCGAAAGCGGTGAAATCCAAGCGGTCGTCGGCGTTTCCTGTATGGATTCGCTGCGGTCGGCGTTTCCGGCAATGTTCCGCTTTGCGATTCCCGGCATTGCCGTTCCATTGACCAAAGACGGCTGCAAAGACACCGCGTTCGACTTATCGTTCCTGAAAGACGCATTGGCAATCGGCGAGAACTTGCCGCCGTTTGCCGTTCCCTACGGAAAGATAAGCGATCATCTGGACACGCTCTTTTCCGTGCAGGAAGCCGGAAAGTATCTCCAGGAATTTTCGTCCGATTTACGGGAACTGCCCCGTGAAGTGTACCACGCCCTTTGTTCACACGGAAAGCATTACCGTCCGATGATCGTGTTCGGAAGTTTCTGTGCATTAACGAATCGGGCGGATTTTCCGGAGTTTCTGAACCCCATTGCCTTGGCCGTGGAATGTTTTCACAAGGCGTCGCTGATTCACGACGACATTGAAGACGACGACGCAACCCGTTATGATGAACCGACGCTGCATCAACGTATCGGCGTTGCCGCCGCACTGAACGTCGGCGACTATTTGATCGGCGAAGGTTACCGTCTGCTCGGTCTTCCGTCGGTTCCGGCGGACCTCAAACCGGAATTGCTGACGCAAACGGCACTGGCCCATTGCGAACTTTCGCAGGGACAGGCACGAGAGTTCGAATCGTACAAAAAAGACGTCTCCATCGAACAGTGTTTGGAAACGCACCGTCTCAAAACGGCGCCGGCATTTCGTGTTGCGCTATTGATGGGAGCGATTGCCGCACGGAAATTCGACATTTATCGGGACGTTTTTTACGAGTTCGCCGACCTGTTCGGAATATCGTATCAATTACAGGACGACTTGGAAGACACGCAGGAGAACCCGTCGTCGTCGGTCGATTGCCTGATGCGGACGAACGCCGTTCCTCGTGAGGAGGCCCGCCGTGAGATTGCCGCTCTCTATGAAACGTACCGTGAGAAAACCTACGAAGTGTTGGAAAAGATCGACGATCCCGTAGTGAAAATCTTCCTGTATCGTCTCATCGGAAAAGTGCTGAAAGATGTAGTAAAAACAGAGTTCACATCAGAGCCGCAATCGTAAGACGGCGAACTTGGCGCAGTGCCGCTTGATACCGTTGTTGAAAAGTCGAGAGAATAAGTTAGAACGAGTGCGTTTATGGGGCCCGCCGCGCAAGAGAGTGTCCCTAAACTCTAATTCGTTATATTTCAATTGGTTATGTCGTTTTTGTCTTGGCAAGTAAAGTTCTCGTACGTTGCCGCCCGGCGGTCGGCAACCTACCTCTTGCCAACAAACTTTTACGCACCCGGCCGCCGCAGCTAATTTTTTGCCCCCTTGCAAACGGGAAACAATGAAGCTAGATTATCGACATAATCGAGATGTTGTCCCGAATCCGCCGATTTTATGCCGACTTCGCCGTTCCAATACGAGATGCTGCCGACGACATGGTTCTTCGTGTCGACGCTGATTATCCTGGCGGTGTTCTTCAAGTTCAATCGGCTTTGGAGCGTTCGGAACCTCGATTTGGTCGGTCTGATTCTTTTAACGCCGGGGCTGACCGCCTTGGCAATGAACGACGACCGATGGGGCTACGTCTGGCTCTTCGTCGTCGGATTTCTTCTGTCGATCCGAATGCTGTTCGATACCGTTATGGTTCGCCGGCCCCTGTTGGAACCGAATATGACGCCGGATGGATTGGCCTTTGCGTGTTTCTTTCTGGTTTTTTTCGTTTTTGCCGCGTTACTCATCAATCGGGGCGACCAGCCGGATTCGGTGCGGACCGTGCGACTCGAACAAATCCTGACGACGCGACAGCTCGAAAAGGAAATCGGCATGAACCCGGAAACACTGACGTTTTCGGCAAGCGAACGCCCCAATATTCCGCCGGGATTTCTGCCGTTCCATGCCTTTTCCGAAGCGACGAACCTCTTGGTATTGCCTTCTCGAAAACTGCGTGCGGAAATTCTTTTCGTTGACGATTCGGCGGAAACGGCAAAACCAGCAGAGTCCGTGCCGGTGCCGGACCTGCGGTCTTATGAATTATCGTCTGCCGAGGATGTTGCGCCGCCGGGCTTGCAGGAAGTGCGCACGTCGACGGCACTTCTCGTGTGCGGTTTGGGAACCGTTATCTTTGGACATTTGGCGATCGTTTTCGCCTTGATCTACATCGGACACTGTCATTTCGGCAACATCCGGACCGGAATTGCCTGTGCAACTCTGTATTTGCTTCACCCTTATGTCAACCAGATGGTTGCCCGGCTCGATCATCTGATACCGGCAACACTGATTCTATGGGCCGTGGCGATGTATCGGCGTCCCCTTTTTGCCGGTCTTTTCATCGGAACCGCCGCCGCCCTGGTGTTTTATCCGATCTTCCTCCTACCGCTCTGGTGCGCTTTTTACTGGAAACGCGGTTGGATCCGATTTCTCAGTGGAATCGGCGGTGCTATGGGACTTTTCGTCATTTTCCTTGTCCTCTCCCCCGCCTCGCTCGGCTCTTACGGCAGCCAGCTCCTCCATCTCCTCGGGAAAAGCAGTTTGCTGATTTTCACACAACCCGAAGGATTTTGGCCCCCGGAAGGCGTGATCTATCGCGTACCGGTCATGGCGGTGTTTTTTGTTTTCTGCTTCGGTATGATGATCTGGCCGTCCCACAAGCACCTCGCCACCTTGCTGGGCTGCTCGGCGTTCCTACTCCTCGCCGTCCAGTTTTGGCAAGTCCACCAAGGCGGACTTTATATGGCATGGTATCTGCCGCTGATGATTCTGACGATCTTTCGTCCAAACCTCGAAGACCGCGTCGCCCAATCGGTCGTCGCTTAAATCAACTTCTTCGCAAGATTCGGCACGGTCGCCCGGTGTTCGCCCTGAACGTAAAAGCTTTCGCCGCCATCGGAGACGGTTCGGGCAAGGATCGTTTTCCAAGGCCGGAAATAGTATCGGGGATCGCTCTTCGGCGGTGTTTCGTGAACGTTTTGGCCTTCCAAGGGTAACAGATCGAACACGGCAGTCGTAAAATGGGCGATTCGTTGCCCGGCCTGATGAGCAACGTTTCGTGCCATGGACACCGCCTTGAGATACACCTCCGGGCCGATGACACCGCTGCCGAAGTTGAGGAAAACGCCGCCTTCAAGATTCTGAATCGACGCCGTGTAAATCAGGAAGTCCGTATAAGACGCCGCGCCGAAGGCCGCGCCGTCGCAGTTCGGATGCTCGTGAATAATGTCGCAACCGATGCCGACGTGGACCGTCGCCGGAACCTGGAGTTTGTAAGCATTGTAAAACAAACTCGTTTCCCTGTACGGAAAATCGTTGCAGTCGATCCAGCGTCCAATGGCTTCGCCGAAGCCGATGCCATCGCGGGCCGCTTCCCTGGCGGCTTCGTTCAGTTGGCCGGATTCCGTCCAGAGACCGAATTGGCCTTCGCTGATGTACTTCGCAACGCTTTCACTCGTCGCACCGATCATGGCGAACTCGAAGTCGTGAATCGCTCCGGCCCCATTGAACGCAAAGTGTGTAATGTAACCTTGTTTCATCATTTCGATCAGGAACGGAGCGGTTCCGGCTCTGATGACGTGGGCTCCCATCATCATCATCACGGTGCTGCCTCGCTCTTTGGCCTTGCGGATACGGTCGGCGAGAACGTCCAGCGTCGGATGGTCGAACGCCGGAATCGGTCCGTCGAGCGACAACATATCCGTTTCGTGGTACAGGTCGTGGACACGCTCCGAAAGCGGTTTCAGTTTCAGAAGACGACGATCAAATTGTTTGAATGGCATGGTTTTCTCCAAAAAAGTGTTTATCGTTAGTCGCAGCGACTCCCGCCGCGCTAAACCGCATTGTGGTTCTTCGATGTGCGACGCAACGCCAACCAGCGCAATACGCCACACGGAGCCGCAACCGTAAGGTTGCGCAATACGCACAAACGCAATCTTACGATTGCGGCTCTGATTGCCGTGCTATTCCAATTCCTCGCCGCGTTTCCCGCCCGACTCGCGAAGGATACGCCTCTTCTCGTCCGTGTCGGCAAGGTCAAGGGGCGTTCGATCTTTGCAGTTTTTTGCGTTGACATTCACCATCACGGAAACGAGATATTTCAGGACCGCAACGTTGGGATTCATCCAAGCGGCACGGTGGAGTGGCGTAAAGTCGCCTTCCGCCACCGCGTTGACATCCGCCCCCCGATCAACAAGGCACTGCAAGACCCCAGCATTGGAATTGTCCGAAGCGGCGTAGTGAAGAGGCGTAAAATCGTTGTTCGTTCTCGCGTGGACATCCGCACCTTGCGAAATAAGGTATTCCACAACATCCACGTTGGAATTCGTCCATGCGGCATAGTGTAGCGGTGTTCGACCGCTATTGTTTTTGACGCTGACATCCGCGCCTGCCGAAATAAAGCACTTCAAAATATCAACGCTGTAATTTTTTTCAATGGCAAGGTGCAGCGGCGTAATGCCATCTCCATCTCTTGCGTTGACATCCGCGCCTTGTGAAACGAGGTATTCCAAAAAATCAACGCTGTAATTTTTTGCAATGGCAAGGTGCAGTGGCGTACCGCCATATTTATTTTTTGCGTTGATATCCGCCCCTGCTGAGATAAGATATTTCAAAAAATCAACGCTGTAATTTTCTTCAATGGCAAGGTGCAGTGGCGTACCGCCATACTCATTTTTTGCGTTGATATCCGCCCCTGCTGAGATAAGATATTTCAAAAAATCAACGCTGTAATTTTTTACAATGGCAAGGTACAGCGGCGTCCAGCCATCTCCATCTCTTGCGTTGACATCCGCGCCTTGTGAAACGAGGTATTCCAAAAAATCAACGCTGTAATTTTTTGCAATGGCAAGGTACAGCGGCGTCCTGCCATCTCCATCTCTTGCGTTGACATCCGCGCCTTGTGAAACGAGGTATTCCAAAAAATCAACGCTGTAATTTTTTGCAATGGCAAGGTGCAGCGGCGTCGAACCATCTCTATTTCTTGCGTTGACATCTGCCCCTGCCGAGATAAGGCATTTCAAAAAATCAACGTCGTCATTTTTTTCAATGGCAAGGTGCAGCGGCGTATCGCCATCTCCATCTCTTGCGTTGACATCCGCGCCTGCCGAAACAAGGTATTTCAAGACCTCCACGTTGGAATTGAACGCGGCGGCGCGGTGCAGGGGTGTATTGCCGTATTCATTTTTTGCGTTGACATCCGCGTCTTGCGAAACGAGGTATTTCAATACCTCCACGTTGGGATTTCGCTCAGCGGCATGGTGCAGGGGTGTACGGCCGTCATCATTTTTTGCGTTGACATCCGCGCCCTGCGAAACAAGGTATTTCAATACCTCCACGTTGGAATTGAACGCGGCGGCGCGGTGCAGGGGTGTATTGCCGTCATCATTTTTTGCGTTGACATCCGCGCCTTGCGAAACGAGGTATTGCAATACCTCCACGGTGCGATTTCGCTCAGCGGCATGGTGCAGCGGCGTATCGCCGTTTTTATTTTTTGCGTTGACATCCGCGCCTGCCGAAACGAGGTATTTCAATACCTCCACGTTGGAATTGCCCACGGCGGCGATACGCAGAAGATCATCGACATCGGCATCTTCGCTTTGCGAAACGAGGTATTGCAATACCTCCACGGTGCGATTGTACGTGGCATCGTGCAGCGGCGTACTGCCGTCATTATCTTTTGCGTTAACATCCGCGCCTTGCGAAACAAGGTATTTCAATACTTCCACGTTGGAATTGTTCACGGCGGCAAAGTGCAGCGGCGTACTGCCAAATTCATCTTCTGCGTTGACATCCGCGACTTGCAAAACAAGGTATTTCAATACTTCCACGTTGGAATTGTATCTGGCGGCATAGTGTAGCGGCGTCCAGCCGTCATTATCTTCTGCGTCGACATCCGCGCCTTGCGAAACGAGATATTGCAATACCTCAACGTTAGGATTGTGTCTGGTGGCCCAATGCAGAGGCGTTGCGCCAAATTTATCTTTTGGGTTGACAGCCTCGCCTTGCGAAACGAGGTATTGCAAAACTTCCACGTTGTTGTACCCAGCGGCATGGTGTAGGGGCATCTTGCCGTTTTTATCTTTTGTGTTGACATCCGCACCCTGCGAAACAAGGTATTGCAACACATCCACGTTGGCATTCTTTGCGGCGAGATGAAGCAATGTTGCCTCTTCATGGATGTCGTCTTCGTCCCATCCATCACATTCAAGGTCGATCAGCGATGGATCGCGTTCGAGGTACCGTTTGACGGCATCCCAATCGCCAATAACAGCGGCGTTCCCAATCAGTTCCTCCAGCGGAAACGCTTCTTCGAGTTTACGCACGAATTCCCGGCAATTTTCGTAACGGTCCTTGCGTTCCTTCGCCATTGCCTTGGCAAGCACGGTGTTGACGGTATCAAACGAGTCCTCAATCGGCGGAACCGGATCGTGCAAGACTTGGACAACAAGGGCGTATTCGTCGTCGAGGCATTCATCTTCGACAAAGAACGGTAATCGACCGGACAAAAGTTCATACGCTACAACACCAAGACCATACTGGTCGGTTCGAGCATCCTGAAATTTGCCCCGCCACTGTTCCGGTGCCATATAAGGAGCTGTGCCCGCCTTGCTCATTCGTACATCACGCGTTGGTCCCATATCGGTCCGAATCCGTGCCGCAATGCTGAAATCAATGACCTGCGGTTCCCCATCCGGCTTGACCATAATGTTCGCCGGTTTAATGTCCCGATGTATCAATTCCTTTTTGTGCGCATAATCCAAAGCGTCCGCTATCGGCGTCAAAAGCCGAACAACCTCCGCCGGGCCAAGCTTTTTATTCGGCTTTTCGTGCAAATACTGCCGGAGACTCACACCGGGAATGTATTCCATCACGAGAACGTAACCGAGGCGGTCGTCCTCTTCCATCGGATGGAGCGTACAGATATTCGGATGCTTCAGGTTTCTGTTGATGATTTGCAGGTATTCCTCACGCACCCGATCCATCTTCGTGCCGTCTTTTTGTAGTTCCTTCGGCACGACTTTGAGGACGAATCGCGGAATGACCTCGCTTTCGCACTTTCGAGCGACAATCTGTTCCGCGAGCCATGCTTCGCCCATTCCGCCTTGGCCGAGGCGTTCGATGAGGACGTACTTGTTCGCCACCCTCACACCCTTGGCCAAGGTTACGAACTGTGCAACGTTTTCGACCGGTTCCTGGAATGTTTCGTGAGGATCGAAGTTCATCGGTTGGGAGCCGGAGTACCGGCTAAATGAAAAAACATTCCGGCCGCCATGCTATTGTCCTATTCGCCGGGTGATTTCGTCCACGCTGTCGCCGCCGTATTTGACAAGAATCGCCTTGGCGAGTTCGAGAGCGACAATGTTTTCGGCAACCACACTGGCCGCCGATACGGCACAAACGTCGCTCCGCTCGTAAACGGTCAACGTCGGCTCCTTCGTTCGCAGATCGACCGTCGGCAGTCCCTTTTTGAGCGTCGGAATCGGCTTTACATAGGCCCGCAGGACCAGCGGTTGACCGTTCGTCATTCCGCCTTCAATGCCGCCGGCGTTGTTGGGCGTTCGCACAAAACCCTGAGTCCGGCTCTGTTCCTGAGCGGGATCGTAAGCAATGAAGTCGTGATAAGCCGCTCCGGCTTGGGTTTGATTGCCGAACGCTTCGCCGATTTGCACACCCTTAACCGCTTGGATCGACATAATGGCTTGCGCCAATTTGCCGTCGAGGCGTTCGTCCCATTGAACGTGAGAGCCAAGGCCGATTGGCAATCCGAAGGCGCGAACCTCGACGACGCCGCCAACCGTGTCGCCGCCCTCTTCCGCAACGGCAATCAAGGCTTCGAAAAACGAATCTTCGTCCGGACAGATTCCTAAAACCTTGCTCTCGGACCGCAGTTTGAGGAGTTCCGCTGGTCCCAGTTCGTCCAGTTTTTTCGGAACGATTTCGGTGAACGCAATGGCTCGAACGAATCCGACGACCTCAATTCCCCATAGAGTGAGCAACTGTTTCGTCAGTGCCCCGGCAGCGACTCGCCCGGCGGTTTCCCTTGCGCTGGCTCGTTCGAGGATCGGACGGATCGGCAAATCGTATTTGATCGATCCGGCCAAATCGGCGTGACCGGGCCGCGGCGTGAACAAATCCGGAGCGGTATCGATCCGAAAGTCCTTATTCTTGACCCAAAGCGCAATCGGCGATCCGATGGTGACGCCGCGCCAGAGTCCGCTGAGGAACTCGACCTTATCGGATTCGATATTCTGCCGTCCGCCGCGTCCGCAGGCCGTTTGACGGCGTTTCAGTTCGGCGTTGATTGCGGCAACATCGACTTCCAGACCGGCAGGAAAGCCTTCCAGAAGACCGAGTATGCCGTGACCATGTGATTCGCCTGCTGTTCGATAGTTCATAGGATCTGGCTCCAAAATCTGTGAATTCCCCGACTTCGGCGCAGGCTATTCCGACGCCTCTTGCAACTTTTCCGTCTGGAACATCGTGCGGTAGCCGATGGTCAATTCGGCGAAAACAAACGCCTGTCTCACATTTCCTGGCCTTTGAGCAGAACGTCTCCATCCTTTTCCTCGAATTGTAACAAAAATTCTTTGCCGTAGTCTTCCGGAGGTCTGTTTTTCTCTTCCCGTTCCAAGCGCTCACGAACCCGCGGCATGGCGACGACCGTTCTGCCGTCAATCACAAAGTGAGGATGCGCCGAATAAAACTTGTCGTCGACTTTGATAAGCAACATGCATTTAATCCGATACTTTTTGTTCGGCTGGTTCTTGGTGTATTTGACAAGATGGTCCCATATCGCTCCTGAATTCCAGACCTTTTCACGTTTGCGAAATTCCTCACCCGGCGTCAAAAGTATCGTCCCTTTGTCGACCTCCTTCTTTGGTTCTCGTTCTTGTCCATGCGCAGTCCACCACTCATCCCACTCGTCGTCAATCTCCAAATACTCCACAAACACTTCTTCCTCTTCATCGGTCTCGGTTCCCTCGCGTGGCGGTTCGGCATCCGGGTTAATGGAAAGACTAAAAGACGATTTTTCAATACTTTGATTTAAGAAACGAAAATTGTATTGGAGATTCAACTCGATTCCGTCCGGCTTTTTCGAGAGAAGCGTCAGAAGCATATCGCCGTCCGCTCGCTGAAACTCAAATGTCGCACGAAAATGACGATTGTCCTCACTGGTATAGATCGTAGGGTCCTGGCCGAAGGTATAGTAAGGGGGCTTCTCGTCGGCATAGAGAGATAAACCACTCACAATAATGAGAAAAACAAAAACCGAAACGGTTAGTTTTAGTGTGTTGCGATTTTGCATGGTCGGCTTACCTTTCTTGTCCTTTCATGATAACTTCGCCATCTTTCTCTTCGAATTGTAACAGAAGCTCTTTGCTGTAGTCTTCGGGCACCTTGTTTTTCTCTTCCCGTTCCAGACGTTCGCGAACACGTTGCATAGCGGCGGCAGTTCTGCCATCAATTACAAAGTGAGGTTGCGCCGAATAAAATTTGTCGTCGGCCTTGATCGTCAAATGACAAGTGATTCGATACTTCTTGTTCGGCTGGTTCTTGGTGTATTTGACAAGATGGTCCCATATCGCTCCTGAATTCCAGACCTTTTCACGTTTGCGAAATTCCTCACCCGGCGTCAAAAGTATC
>Ga0099364_10013472_pt1 | contig 10963 bp, 11 predicted proteins | sample TergutTh196P3_FD_73070 | JGI IMG/M metagenome (GOLD analysis project Ga0099364, IMG submission 73070) | Microcerotermes parvus P3 segment gut microbial communities from Pointe-Noire, Republic of the Congo - Th196 P3 | ecosystem: Host-associated > Arthropoda: Insects > Digestive system > Gut ... | reverse complement strand
ATATTTGATAATGGAAATAGTTTGTACTATGATACTGATGATAGAGAAAGAATAAAAGACAATAAAGACAGTTTTTGCAGATGGTTAGATTGTGAGAATGAAAAAGCCTTGGAATATATAGGTTATCCAGAGTGGTATGATAAAAATAAAAAGAGCAATGTATTGGATATAATATATAAAGGGTTAATGAAAAACGAAAATACAGGAAAGAAAAAAGCGGAAATTGTTACAGATATAGTAAAAGAAAGAATGGATATATTTGAGAAAATAATAAACAAAAAAACTCTTAATCCTAAGATTAAGAGTTTTGACTTTTTTCCAAAGTGAATTACCGGTTTAGTATTCACCCTTGCCCTTCCGGTTTCTTTTCATCAGTTTACGGGCGTTTGCTTTTTTCTTTCTGTTAAGGATGGTGGATGGCTTTTCATAGTATTCCCGTTTTTTGAATTCCCGGATAATACCTTCTTTTTCGACCATGCGCTTAAAACGCTTGATGGCCTTTTCCAGCAGTTCGCTGTCATCAATGACTATATGCGCCAAATTAATCACCTCCTTTCCTTAAACGGTTAGCTTTAGAAGCCTTTTCAAAACTTTAGTTTTTTTAAAAAGGCTATTCGTTTCAATTACTAATTTTACTCATTATCAACTCTTTGTCAAGAATTGGACGGTTAAGAAAGGCATCCGGGTCTGTATTTTCTGTGTTTACCCGGATTTCCCAGTGTAAATGAGGGCCGGTAGCCAGTCCTGTCGCTCCTGACAGTCCCAGTAGCGCTCCGGTATTTACAATAGAGCCTTCTTCTACCTCGATTTTATCCAAATGATAATACAGGGAATAAATGCCGGGCGCATGCTCAATTATTATTGAATTTCCGGTAACAATCCTTGAACGGGCAAGAACAACTCTTCCCGCCCCGCTGGCGATGACTCGTGTTCCGGTTGGTACGCCGTAATCTACTCCAGCGTGAATCGATGTGTCGCTTCTGCCGTCTGAATATCGAAAAACACGACGGTTGCCAAAAAAACTTGTTCTTCTGGTAGATGTTACCGGCGGTACAAATGAACCGGTGTGGTAGACCGTATCCCCGGTTGTACGAAGGATTGCCCAAAGCAGGTTCGCTTCTTCGACTCTTTGCGGGCTGGGGTCTGTTCTGATTCCGGTGAGAGTCGGGTTAAGATCGATTACTTCGGAACGGAATGTCCTGTCCGCTATTGTAATGGGAATTTCATAAATAACACTTTGGTTGTTTTCCAGTTTGATAACTGCCGCCCCGGAATTAGCCGCAGAAGGAACTGTCAGCACTGCCGCCATAAAGCCGGGAACGGGAAAAAACGCCGTCCTGGAAAACTGTCTTTCGCCTATTGTTAAAACAGCGTGGCTTACTTCGCCATACACGCCGATTGTAACCGGCTCTCCAGGCCGGGGGTTATCGGGATTTACCGAATACCTTATCTGAGCGGAAAGAGCGGTAATAAAAACTGCCTGGAAAAAAAACAAAAAAAGAAAAAAACATGCGGGTTTGATCATTTACTTTGGCTCTCCTGAGTTAATCATTGTTTCTTTTTAAGTCCAGAATCATCATCTGCGGCGTTTCGTTTCCCTTGTAAAAGTTTCGCGTAACGTTAAAAACAATGTCTATTTTATCGTTAACTCCGAATTCCTTGTTTATCACACGATCCGCGCTTTGCCAGTAAAGGGCAGGCCATTTGTGTTTGCCCGCGTCAAGTGTCATTTTAACATGTTTCTGTTCCGTTCTGCCTATAAAATTAATATCTTTTACAATGATTTTATTTGTTCTAAATATGAGTTGTTCGTTCCCCTTGCCATATGGTTCAAACAGATCGATCAGTTTTAAAATATCCGGTGAAAGATAATCATGCGGAAGTTCAGCGTCAATTTGAATGATCTCTTCCTCCGGCTCTTCTTCGAATTCGATGTTTTCTGAAACTTTTTTTAAACGTTCAAGAAATAAATCAAAGTTTTCCGTTGTTACGCTGAAGCCGCCCGCAGCATGGTGTCCCCCAAAGTCTATAAAAATATCTCCGTATTGTTCCAGCAGGGCGCAGACATTGTAACCTCTGGCGGAACGGATGGAACCTGTGCAGATTTCCTGACCAACGGAAACAGCCATTGCCGGAACATTAAATTGGCGGGCGGCGCGCTGCGCTATCAGGCCGGTAACTCCCTTGTTGATCTTTTCGCTGGAAACTATGGTGAATTTTTCATTGTACTGCGTAAAGTTTTTCCAGAATATTGGTTCGGCAAGTTTCCAGGTTTCATCTTCTAGCGTTCTGCGGTTTTCGTTTAACTCCGAGAGTTCCGCCGCCAGTTTTTCCCTTTTAATTGGGTCTTTTTCAAAAAATAATGCCGCTGCGGTTTCGGCGCTTCCCATTCGCCGGGCGGCGTTAATGGTTGGGCATAGTTTCCATGGTATGTCCTTTGTGTCGAAACGGCGGCCTGCCAAATCCAGTTTATGAAGAAGTTCCAAAAGACCATGTCTTGGTTTTTTTTCCAGGGCTTCAATTCCCCTGCGCGCTATGATTCTGTTTTCGTCTAACAACGGCATAATATCGGCGATTGTTCCCAGCGCTGCAAGCTGAATGTCGGCGTTTTCTCCCGCCTGGTCTTCGGAAACTGTTTTTTCACGAAGCCGTGTAAATGATGTAAACAGATTTACAAAGACATCAAGCTCGCTCAGTTCCTTGTCCGAGTATTTGGCGATTTTTGAAAGTTCCTTGATACGCAGCAAACTAAGACCTGCGGTTTGCGGTATTAATTTGCCAATCTCCGGGGCAATATCTATCATGCCGACTTCGACGCCCTTGCCAAAAAGTTTTGCCAGTGTCTGTTTTTGCAGAGAAGCGTCCCACACGAATATCTGCTGTCCTTCCAGAAAAGCCGGAAGCCGCGTTTCGCTGATGGAGACCATCCCGGGGATAATGTTTTCTATAAGGGTGTCAACAACCAAAAGGTTGCGGGTTTTCGCGATCTCAATAACCCAGGCGTCGTTCAATGGTCTGGTGTTTAAAAGGCATATCTGGTGATCATAAAGTTCGCTTCTTCGCGCGAAGCGAAGGGCACTGACCAGTTTAAAAGCGACGCCGCAACCGGAAAGATCGCGAAAAGAATAAGTTGAATCTTTCAATTTTGGATTGATGATAACAAGGGCTTCCGGCAGTTCATCCTGCGGCTCATGGTGATCTGTTACTATAACATCTACAGAAAGCTCGTTTGCCCTTTTGATTTCCCCGTAACGGGAAATGCCGCAGTCAACTGTAATTATCAGGGTGCCGTCTCTGGCGGCGAACTCTTCTACGGCTTCCATGGAAAGCCCGTAGGACTCATCGCCCGTGGGAATACGCCATGTTACATCCATGCCGATATTTTCAAGGTACCCGGCGAGAAGCGCTGTTCCTGTAATTCCATCGACATCGCCGTCACCAAAAACCAGAACCTTTTCGCCCTCTTCTTTCGCGTCAAGAATACGCTCCACTGCTTTTTCCATCCCGTCCAGGGCGAACGGATTGCGCAGGGACATAATGTCATTTTCCAGAAAGTAACGAATTGAAGCACCCGAACAAATTCCCCGGCGCGCAAGTATCGAGGCTGTCAGCAGGTCGCAGCCGTATTTTGTGGAGATTTCCTTTACCTGTTCAGGGGAAATCTCCTTTTTTTCCCATTTCATCCTGTTTAAGAGTAGCCTATATTAAAGGGTTTTACAATGCTTCAGTTAAAACAGGCATTTTTCTGTGGTATAAACGGTTTTTATCTGGGAGTACCAAATTTTTGCGTCCATCTATTGGAGACAAACCCAACACCAAGATGCGTGAGGGTTGGATCCAAAATATTTGTACGGTGCCCAGGTGAGTTCATCCAGGAATTTATAACAGCCTCTGGTGTCTGTTGCCCGGCGGCTACGTTTTCGGCTACTCTTGACCAGTTAAATCCAGCCCGTGTTACTCTTTCCCCCAGATTGGAACCATTTGAACCTGTGTGGCTCATAAAATTATTACGTGCCATATCTTCGGAGTGAGCCCGTGCCGCCGCACCCAGTTTGTTATCCCACTGCAAGGGGGGAACACCGTGTTTTGCCCGTTCAACATTTGTAAGTTCAAATACCCGCCTCTCAAAATTATTAGCCGTTATTGATTCAGAAGCAGTTGTTCGAGGTGTTGTCGAAGACGTTGTTCTTGCAGGTGTTTCTTTTTTTGTATTTTTGTTTGAGGCATTTGGCCTCCAGCCCAATCCAAGTTTTACAGAAGGGCAAGGGTCCCTGTTCAAACTGATTATATTAGTGTTGTTAGAGAATAGACCCGGAGCATACATCAATTGAGTCCGCAGATAAAAAGAATCTGTAAGGCTAAAATCTAACCCTCCCCCAAATCTAACCCAACCAAAACTTCCTGTTTCATAGGACACGTTTTGATATTCAATATTTGCAAGTGGAAATACTGTTACTCTCCAAAATGAAACAGGAAATTTTAATGAAAACGCAATCCCAAGCGATTGTTTATCGTTATCAGATTGATTTACCATATAACTTACCGATGTTTCTGTATATTTTGAATCTACATATATGTATCCGCCCAATTCGGCTTGTTTACTTGAATTATATACTCCGCCAATACCATAACTGGCACAATTTATAAATATCAAACTAAAAAAGATAGAACTTGTTGTCAAAAAAAATTGTATATGTCTCTTATTCATACTTGTCTTCTTTATTTCAAATTAACACTATATATTGATTTTGGCAATAACCGTTCCGCGCTTTCTCCCAAAATACCCCAACTCCCCATCACACACAAAGAAACGCACAGACACTAACTACCAGTCCCAGCTTGCAAGCCGTTTTCCAAGCGCCCCGGCGATGACAGCGGTAACCAGCGATTTTACTTCATTAAAGGACTTGTTATCCATTGAATAACGGTATAAAAGTGACGGTTCAAGTTTCCCGGTGGCGGTGAGCCAGCGGCGGCAGCCAGGATTGAGCTTTAGCAGATTTGATATATGTTCCCCAGTCCCCATTTCCCGGCAATTAGCGCAATACACACTGTTCTCACTAGGAGAAAACCAAAGCGGACTGTCGGCGGGGGTATTTTCACAGGCGGTACAGCAGTTTAGGTCGGGCTGAATGCCTAAAAGGTCAGCCCAACGCCACAAAAAGTGAGCCAAAAGGCGCGCGCACATCTCCTCATTGGCATTTTCCAGCGTGTCCAGAGTCGCCGCCGCCAATCGCAGAGCAAAACCCCAATCGCCGCCGCCGCCGTGGCTGGAAAGGATTGTTTCCGCCACCCCGCCTGCCGCCATTGTTCGCTCATACAATTCCCTTAGGCCGGGACGCCATGAATGAACGTCAAAATCGCTTAGTTTGGCGTAATCCTTCGCCGGATCACGGTAAATCCAGACCTGCCCGGAATTGTACGGCGCCGAATGGGAACGCAATTTACTTTTTGGACCGCCAAATACAGTCGCCCTGATAATACCCTCTTCGGCGGTAAGCAGGTAAATTTCCCTGTTGGATTCCTGACTCGCATTGGAAAACATTGAAGGACGGTTTCTGAGAACCAAGGCTGAATAAACGGCGGTTCGGGACACGATTACAGTTCCAGCGCAAAGACCTTGCTCTTGCGATCCTGGTCGTAAACCTCGAGTTTTTTCTCAGGCAAGGTTTCTACCGCCGCTTCCCTGAAACCAAGCGCCTCGAACCAGTCCTGGGATTGGGTGGTCAGAGCAAAAATCCGGCGCGTACCGTTTTTTCGGGCCTTTTCGACAAGGAATCTTACAATTTGCCGCCCTAGCCCAAGGTCAGTATACTGCGGGTCTGTTGCCACAGCAGCGATTTCCCCCTGAGACTCGCCCCAGTCATGCAGAGCGCCGCACGCGCGAATAGAACCGTCAATCTCCAAAACGGCGTAATCGTTTTTTTTCTCCTGAATTTGCTCTGGATTCCGCCTAACAAGGATACCATTTTGCATCAATGGCTCCATTAAACGCAGAATATCCGGCATATCACTGGAATGAAGGGCGCGGATAGAATCATATTCATCGGCATGAACCATGATTCCTGTACCAAGATTGGAAAAAAGCTCTCTCAGAACAGAGCCTTCTTCCCTGCCGTTTATAATATGCGCCCGGTGAACACCCGCGCGGTTGGCTTGCAAAGCCAGTTTGAGTTCCCTCAAACTTTGAAGACACAGCCCGTTTTTTGGAGCTTGCTTTATCAACTCTTCCGCCTGAGCAGGAGTAAGCCGTATAAGACTCCCGTCCGCCCTGATTTCCAGATTTGCCCCAGGGCTTGTCCCAAGGCTTGCCCCAGGGCTTGCCCCGGTAGGCTCAAATCTAACCGCCCGCAGCCCGTCCCGTGCGGAAAGAATGAACAATTTCGCCGCCTTTAAGGTTGAGGAAACCGCCAGGGCAATTTCATCACTAGGCACATTGTACGGCTTCCCCGAAGGGCTCCAGCCAATACAGGGCAGAATGGGCACCATCCCAAGGTCTAACACTCTGGTAAGCGAGTTGGCGTAAATTTTGTCCACAGTACCGGTATTTCCGGTATCAATGCCTTTTTGAATACCAAGCCCTCTTGCCCTCACAAAATTGCCTATCACAGCCTCCACCCTGCTGACGGTAACATCCGTAGAGCCACGACGTGTCGAAGGTTTCCCGCCAGAGAGCAAAGTCATAAATTTACTCGCCGAGTTAAAAGCCGCCATTTCCACAAAGGGAATTGTCCGTGCGGTGGTAACTCGGACGGGATAATCATATCCATCTATAGAGATATAATCAGAGGCGATATTGTACTGTTTTAAAACCGCGTCAATATTTTCCTTGGCCCCGGGAACAATGATTACCTTGAAACCCGTCCGTGCGAGCAAGGCCAGATCTTTCACAAGACCCGGAAAGCCGGGATCTTCGGTTATGGGATAATCAATTTTAAAAACCATCGTGGAGCCTTCGAACCGGCTTTGGTAATGAAAGACTTCCCGGATTAAATCTACATAAGATATATCGCTCATAAAATAATTCTAGTATGAAATGGCTCATCTTTCCAGAGCCTAGTGTCCGTAATATTCGGTTGCCATAATAACAATATGCGTTAATTCCTTACTAAATAAGGAATTAACTTAACGTTCATTGTGTCATTTGAATATTACAGGACACTAGGTCATTTTCTCCTAAAGGTAAATTTTGTAATACCGATATTTAAAATGAAATGGGAAAACCCTATCAGGTTTTATTTCAAAATCCAATAGAGAAGTTCCCTGCCGGAGAAAACTATGCGCCCGTTGGGTCTCCATAGTATATCCGGGCATCCTCACCCTTCCGGGAACGGTGGGTCGAGGGTTCTATGTTTTTCAACAAGAAATCGTTGGAAAACAAAATGGCACATGGATATTGCGTGTTATGCCACATGGAATGCTGCGTGTTACGCCGCATATAACGCGAAATATCCGCAAACAGAGAATGAGTTTTTCCGTTGGGAAAACTCAAAAATAAAAAACCGCAAAGCGGTTTTTTTACGGCATGGAAGCCGCGGCGCATAGTCGTCGATGACGACAGCGTCGAAAAAGCCAAAGGAGTGAGTATATGATAATCAATCACAACTTAAGTGCAATGTTTGCCGACAGGTCCCTCAAAACTACCCAGGTGTTCCTGGATAAGAACATGGAGAAATTGTCGAGCGGACTACGCATCAACCGCGCCGGTGATGATGCTTCGGGTCTTGCAGTTTCAGAAAAAATGAGATCGCAAATTCGTGGTTTGAATCAGGCATCTACAAATGCCCAGAATGGTATTTCATTCATTCAGACAACGGAAGGTTATTTGCAGGAATCCCAGGACATTCTCCAGCGTCTGCGTCAATTAGCAGTGCAGGCTTCTAACGGTATTTACGCCGATGAAGACCGTCTGTACATCCAAGTTGAAGTTTCTTCACTTGTCGCTGAAGTCGACAGGATTGCGTCACACGCCCAGTTCAACGGGATGAATTTATTGACAGGCCGCTTCGGCAGACCTACCGGCAACAACGTGGTTACCGCGTCTATGTGGCTCCATATCGGTGCTAACATGGATCAGCGGACGCAGGTATTTATCGGCACAATGACAACGAAGGGTCTTGGTATCCGCGATGTCGGTGACGATACCTTTATTTCACTGTCCGCACCGGACAGTGCCAACCGTGCCATTGGAACTCTTGACAGAGCGTTAAGGATCATCAGCAAACAAAGGGCCGATCTTGGCGCCTATCAGAACCGCCTTGAGCATACGGTTCGCGCTCTTGATATTGGTGCTGAAAATATGCAGGCATCAGAATCTCGTATACGCGATGCAAACATGGCGAATGAGACTGTAAACTACACCAAGAACATGATTCTTACACAATCTGGTACCGCAATGTTAGCGCAGGCCAATCAAAGGGGTCAGTCAGTTCTACAGCTTCTGCAATAGAGGAATCCTAAAAATCAAGTTTGGGTTTTTAGTGATTTTTCGCAGATAACGTCTCTCGGAAAGGCGCCTGACTACTTGCTTTGCAGGTAGTCAGGTTTCTTTTTGCTTGTATCAAACAATAAACCATATCGAAAACCAGTGACATATCGCTCCTATAAGAACAAAGACATGCCACACAGCATGAGAAAGCCTGACGTTTTTCATGCGATACCATATAATTCCAAGTGTGTAGGTTATTCCTCCGGCAATAAGCAGAACAACACTTTGTAAGGGTACAGAGCGGAGCAATGGCACAAAACCTACAAGTATTGCCCAGCCCATCAATACGTAAATAGCTATTTCTATTTTCTTTAATGCCCTGGAATCCAGTATATTAAGGATAATACCTAACAGTGCCAATAACCATTCAAATGCAAACAGGCTCCAGCCCCAGCCTCCCCGAAGGGCTATTAAACAAAAAGGGGAATAAGTTCCGGCGATAAAAATAAATATCAGTGAATGGTCTAGTTTGCGCAATATTCGTTTAGCGCCCTGATGTTGTATTGCGTGATACAGGGTTGACGCAAGAAACATTCCTGTCATAGTTGAGGTAAAGATAAGTGCGGCAATTATCTCTACGCTTTCCGATCTTTGTCCATCCAGGATACCTGTAACTTTCAAATTTAAAAGTACAAGACCGGCTATTGCACCCAAAACTCCGATTCCATGAACAATGGAATTTACTATTTCTTCACCCGTGGTGTATAGAGGAAGAACTGCTGTTAATGATGTTCTTTTTGCTACATTCATACAATTGAGACATCAAAAACGACTCCTTAGTTGCATGTTTATCGTTTAAATATTCTACTAAGCCCAGGAAACTCCTTACCTTCTGCTGCTTCTGCTTGCTCCGCCGCCGCCGGAACGTCCGCCGCCGCCTCGTGAGCCGCCCCCGAGAGATCTGCCTCCCATTGAGCTCCTGCCGCCAATCCCTCCGCCGCCGCCTGGAGAACGTTTAGCATTAAAACGCTGAACCGCAAAAATCATTAAACCCCACAAAGATATAACTATAAGAGATGTCCATGTTTTGTATTGTGGTTTCGGAGGGGCAAACTCGCCTGTGATGGTTTCCAAAATCTTGTTAAAGCCTTCGACTATCCCTTGCGAATATTCTTCTTCAAAGAAGTGGGGCAGTACAAAAGTGTCTAATATGTAACCTGCCGTTCCATCTGTAAGCGCTCCTTCAAGGCCGTAGCCAACTTCAATACGAAGACGGCCTTCTTCGTGGGCATAAATCAGCAGGACGCCGCTGTCATTTGCGCTGGAGCCAATTCCCCATGAATTAAAAAGATTGTTAGCGTATTCTTCTATTTCGTACCCGCCCATGTCCGGTACAGTTACAACCACAACTTGAGATCCTTGTTCTTTGTAAAAAGCGCTTGCCCTTTCCAAAATATAGCTTCTGTCCCTCGCCGACATAAGATAGGCGAAGTCATTTACATAAAAATACTCCGTTGGCCGTGGCTGGGTAAAAGCAGCGCTCGAAATAACAAAAAAGATAAATAAAAATAGACTTTTAGAAACCAAAATCATAATCGGGCCTCTCCCTTGCTTCCTGCGGAATTTCAAAAAATGGTTTAGGCATCATTCCCATAAAGCTTGCAACCATTGATGAAGGGAATACGCGTAATTTTATATTAAAACTGCTGACACTGTTGTTGTAATTACGGCGGGCTACTGCAAGACGGTTTTCTGTCCCTGCTATTTCGTCCATCAGCCGTGTAAATGCCGAGTCTGCTTTTATATCAGGGTAGTTTTCCACCACCACAAGGAACTGCGAAAATGCCCTGTCCAATTGATTACTTGCTTCAATTAGTTCCTCCGCTGACCCTGATCCTGCCAGCCTTGCCCTTGATTCGGTTATGTTGTTAAGAATGCTGGTTTCATGGGCCATCAAGCCTCTTGTTGATTGAAGCAAGCCAACCATTAATTCTGAACGGCGCATAAGCTGATTTTCAATCTCCGCCCATTGTACTTCGATAAGCATTTCCGAGCGGATTAAACTATTGCGTTGGATAACAACAAAGATTATCACAAGCAGAATAATTCCAGAAAGAATTAACAGTATCTTATTATTCTTTGAACCCATAAATTCTCCTTCTTAACCTTGGTGATAAAAGAGTATACCTCTAATACCTATTATAAACAACAGCGCCTGCTGAACCTTGTATGAGTGAACGGTTATCGGTGCTGATATACCAGGGCAGATTATAAGCTTCACCGATTCGATCTCCTTCTGTATAGACTCCTCTTATGCGATAACCATTGGGAAAGCGGGCACTGGTATCAGTACCGCTATTTTCAATAGCTGTAAAGCTGTCTATCCTTAAAACTCTAAGGTTGGAACCATTATACCAAATCATTCTATCGCCTAAAAATATAACTGCATTATTAACATTTAATGCAGCATTAACACTTGCCCATGTTCCATAGATCCTTTGCTGCCCCGACAATTGATTAAATGTCCTTGTTGTT
>Ga0099364_10013471_pt1 | contig 10964 bp, 7 predicted proteins | sample TergutTh196P3_FD_73070 | JGI IMG/M metagenome (GOLD analysis project Ga0099364, IMG submission 73070) | Microcerotermes parvus P3 segment gut microbial communities from Pointe-Noire, Republic of the Congo - Th196 P3 | ecosystem: Host-associated > Arthropoda: Insects > Digestive system > Gut ... | reverse complement strand
CAAAAACGCATTAAAAAGCACAGGGCCAATCATGGCCGAGACCAGCACCATTACCAGTGCAAATCCTAAATCTCGACTATAGTAGTCTGTCAGTTTTTTGAGCATAACCACCTGAAGGATAACAATCAGCGGTGCATCAGCCATCGGAATAGGAACCAAACCGATCAAAGCAGCAATAATAGTAAAAGTGCTGATTGTCGATTTAGCTTTATCCCGAAGCAAGGCTGGTGCCTGTTCTTTTGAAACTTTGTTCCTGATGGTCATCTTGCGTCATTTTTGTCTCTCTATCTTGATAGTCTTAATAACGGAATCACGTATTTTCTAGTGGCCTTCCTTCAACGGCCCTCCCTAGGCTAGGAACCAGCCAAACCACCTATTGCTGCCCCAATCGGAGCAAGGGGTATTTGCGATATTTTTTCCGCCCGCCCTCTCCCTGGGCAAGACGGAAGGAATGGTTGGCGGCCGTGTATCTGCGAAATAACCTAATCCTTGACCTCGAAGGATATCAAGCCCTCTTCCGGGATATAGAGTATGAAGTCCGGCTTCAACCCCTCCTAGGAAGGAGAGTACCAAGCCAGGCAAGCAGTGTGAGTCCGGCTTTTACGGCTCTCCGAGGGTGGAAAAAAAGGTGTTGTACAGAAGGAGGATGGTGGCCATGGGGGCACAACCTAAGTCTTGAAGGTATGATCTTCTGCTATTTTTCGGTTGCCGCAATGAGGGCAGGCGAGTAAGCACAACTAATTTTATTTACTTCACCCGTTCTATATTCTTCGCTCTTTCGGAATGCCTCAGCAAACGAATCAAACAATTTCTCCATTTGTGATTCATCTATTCTCTCTGCATCGGCAAGTTCATAACATTGCATTTTTTCACCATTAACCCAAACGAAAAATTCAACAGAGCGGCTCGTATCTCCAATGCTCGCCCTGAATTCCATCTTTTCAAATTCTGATACTAATCCTTTGACAAGTTCCTTTGCGCGTTCTTCGTTTTTATTCATCCTAATGCACCTCCGTTATTATAAATGGCAACCTGTTTTCTGTAATTCTTGCCTTCATCATCAGTATATGTAATATTGACAGTCGTCTTTTCAAGGTTTCCACCGGCATCATATTCTTCTTTGGTGGAAGAAATTTTTCCACCGGTTTGATCAAGCACATCCTGTATTGTTTCAATGTCTGATTTGCTGCAAGTTTCCTTTAGTTTATCCATCAACGAGCCGTCTAAATTGTTATCGAATGTATAAGCTGTATCTTTTCCATCAATCGTTACTGTGGTGGTAATTTTTGATGGACGGTCAGAATCACCGTCGTATTCAATTATTGCCTTAGTGGACACCTCTTTTCCTTCTTCTAATGCTGTTTTAATATCTTTCTCCATACGTTTATAATCACTTTGGTTTATTCGGGAATCCATAGGGATGAGATTTCCCAGTCCTCCATCACCGCCTATATCTCGTCCTACAATATGGCCACCATGGTCGCCGGGTTTACGGTCATCTCCACCTACCATAGTTTGGGCGTCAGTATCGCGTGTATTTTCTGGTGTTTTTTTCGGAGTGGATTCACAGCTAATAATCCGCCCTTTATCGTCAGTCTTATAAATATTTCCATTAAGTGTGTATTCTGTATTAGGGAGCAACCTGCCATTTTCATTGGTATACAATTTTCCGTTATCGTCAACATTTTCGCCACGAGCGTCATTAGCATATAGGGCCAGCGGTTTATCATATTCGCTCATCGGCTTATCAAATACTTTGCCTTCCGACATCTTGCCAAGTGGGCTCTCAGCAAACCGTTTAACAGCTGCTTCTACTACTTCCTTGAAGCCAATCATAGATTTGCCCTCCCTTCTTTAATGTGGTCGACCCATTGTTTATACAGGCGTTCGCGTACTTCAGTTTCATCTTTGCCAACGCTGAGGTCTTTCATAAAGCATTGGCTTATAGCCAGCATAACTTCGCCAGACGCAGTAATCCCTGATTTCCTTATTATCATGGCAAGTTTTTCAGATAGGTCTTTATTGTCAAGCGCAGTGGAAGCGTAGTTTTCGACACGGGCGCGTACATCTAATATGTCAACGATTTGCCGGGACAACTTTCTTAAATTATCATCCCGCCATATTGCCAGCGAACCATCACCTGACAGCTCCGCAATCTGTTCCTCTATAAATTCGCGGTTTCGAGAAGAAAGTTTAAGTGCATCCATATTTTTTTCTATCTCGTTGATGCTAAAATCAAGACGCTCTCTAACTCTGCCTTGAATCAACATGAATACTATTTGTCTTTTTATAGCTGCGATATCTGCGATAGAAGAATGGTCGGAATAATCATATTGCTTTTCAGCAATACCACACTTGTTTATTTTTACCAAAACAGGCTCCACCCAGTCGTTTTGGTAGACCGCCGCAACACCGCGCTCCAACTTAGATAGTTCTTCAATCTGTTCTTCATTAAGGCTTGCCGAAAGCCCGACAAGTTCACGGTCATTTTGTTCCGGCAGACGCATAATAATTTTAGTATTGGTATTACGGATAACCGACATATCCAACAAGCCCGGCGACTGGTCGGCTATTATAAAGCCCTCTCCGTAGGTTCTCATTTCCGCTATCGAATTTGCTAGTAACTCCACCGATTTCCCAAGCAGATTAGAGCTTTCGGAGGATTGTTCTGTCGATGTGCGTTTCAAAAGATTATGCGCTTCTTCAAGCACGGTGATATGTGATAATGGGCGGTTGGTCTCTTTTATGGTCGAAGAGCGGTATTCGTTCAATTTCATAACCAACAAGCCCATTATCAGCGATTTTGTTTCCGTTGACCCGACCCGGCTCAAGTCTACAATCACGTTTTCATCGAACAAGTCGGCATCCGATAAATCATTGCTGCAAAAAATCATGCCGTTTAAGCCGTTTGTTAATGAATTCACGCGGGTGCATAACGCACCGGAATAATCGCCTTTGCTATCGGCTGAGTATTCCGATTCCTTGATTACACTCTTAATTTGCTCCAATAAATCCTTAAAATTAGGGTATTTTTCTCCTTTTGTGTTCTCGGAAGTCTCTAAATTCCACCCGGCTTCCTCATAAGCCTTTTCCATTGCATCTTTCAATATTGCGGGCATTGCGGCATACATAGGCCAGCAAACATTAAAGAGTTCCACCAGCCTGTCTAAATGTTCAAGGACATGAATATCTGCCGGAAAACGGAAGGGGTTAATTTTTAGTAGTTTCGTCTTTTTGGGGTTTGTCCCATATACAGAAACATCAGAAAATTGACCGAATACATTTTTATATTCACCTTTCGCGGGTTCTATCACTAAGAACGGAATGCGATAAATATTCCTAAGCTGATTTAATATTGCATAAACCGTGTTGCTCTTGCCGGAACCAGTCGAGCCTGTGATAAAGGTGTGCATAGTGAGCGAATCGAGGTCAAGGCGCACTTCTGTTTCGGTTTTACTGCCCATGCAGAATATATTTCCAAGCACAAAATCCGGCTTATCATTGTTGCGGTCGTATTTAACGACTTCTTTGCCAAAATCGGCGTGTTCAATAACAGGGAAACCGCATACTGATTTTCTAGGAAGACCCATTTGAATAGCGAGTTCGTTACCGCTTACAAGTGAAGAAGCTGTTACCGGGATAGCCGAGGTGGCAGACTTGTATTCAAAAATTGGGTGGATAAAATTCTTGATATATTCACAAAGCAGGGGAATCTGTTTTGCGTTATTTTTTTGTCCCCAGAAGTTAATAGCGGATGTTTCAATGCCGGATTTTTCACCTTTCATCAAGGCTTTATATGTACCTGCCGCCATTTCTGCCGTTTCCTGACTATCGGACAAGAAATAAGCAGCGCACTCCCACATACCGAGGCTCTCGCACTCGTCAATGCGTTTTAATTGCAAATCAATCCGCTCAAGCATATTGAGAATGGTTTTATTTTGAAGGGTAAGCTGCATATTATTAGTATCTCCGGAAGTCTTTCCTTGTGTATATGTATAGCTTTCGTTAACGGTTTCGGATTCCCCACTGCTGATACTAACCGTATGAGATGTGTTCTCTGTGTTCGATGTGCCTTCTGTTATAGTTTTTTTAGTAAAAGCTGCAATCATTCCGGCTCCTGCAGCAGAAGCGCCTAATGCTATCATAGGCGCGGTAATGGGAATCGCTGTGCCGCCGCTTTTGATTGTTGCCACTGCCCCAACTGCTGCGGCTGCTCCTCCAGCGATCCCACCAAGGGCGCCCATAACTCTGCTTAACGTATTATCTCGCGTGGTACTCTTATTTTTTGTGGTGCTTGTGCCGGTAGTGTCGGATATATTCGTCGTATAAGATGTTCCTTTGCTTTTTCCGTAAGAAAAAGCTAAGTTATTATTGGTAGCACTATTTGTTCCATAACTAAGCTGAGTTGTTGCCAGCGGTGAGAGGTGAGTATATATGGTTTCATAGGCGCTTCGCGCTTCCGCTAATCGACTTGCAGGTGTGCTTTCCGCTAAAACAACAGCCGTGTACCGCTGTCCCTGCATGGCAAGGGCGAGCTTTTCAAGTCCTTGAATAAACCGCGCATTATCGGTAAATTCTTCGTCCTTGTTTTCCGCCACACAGGAAACGGAAGTTATATTTTTCGATCGAATCTTGCCAAGAAACGACTCCGTATCAGGGTCACGCATATCTTCCGTTTTAACACCGGGGAATTGACCGCAAAGCGCGTTGCGAATGGTATCTTTTAACGATTGCGTTGTGCGTTTATCGTCAAGAGAGCGAACGCCCATATAAAAATCCGTTTTTTTCCCATCACTGTCAGCGATGATAAATACACCGCAGTTAAGGTTTTGGACGGAATTAAATACGGACGCAAATTTATAGGTGGAGTATTCGTCTTTTTGATAAACCATTTCGTTTATCTTAAATACGCGAATATCACCTATTTCTTTCAAACTGTCATCTAAGGGAACGACTTCTAATTCCGTTAGTTTTGTCAAATAGTTTTTAAGAACAATATCATCGACAAGTAAACTCGCTTCCGCAAGCTGCTGTTGCAACACTTCATAAGCCGGCACATTGCTATTAGGCACGGCTTTCGAATTGTGAGAAAGCGTTGTTACTTCATTTTTACCTGCCGAACTATCTGGAAAATCACTCATTTCGTAACCCCATTTTTTTTGCCACGGCAACTACTGCGCCAACAACCACCGCACCAGCTACGGCTCCCACAAAAACTGATACACTGGCAACTTTAGCTATTGCGCCGCCGATTACTCCGCCAGCAACAGCACCTTTTGTTATTCCTCTTTTTACACCGCGATCAGAATTAGCTCTGCGGCTCTGTTTGTCTTCTCGCTTTTGTTCTTGACCATTTAAGTGTAGGTATGGCTCTCTGGTGGGCGGTGCTTTTCTTGTTTGTCCTATGATCGGGGGACGCAAATGTCTAACAACTTTTTTTAAATGCTCTACTCTTCTTTCGGAAAAATTCCCCACAACCTGAACCATTAATTTGTTCATATAGTTGTCGTTCCAAGCTGAAGTATTGTCGTCAAGGTCGCGCCCATCGTGCGCTTCATACAGTCCGCTCACTCCTCTCGCAATGTCATCCATTTCTTTAAACTCTTCAAACGTTAAGTCAACGAGCAAACTGTCTTTCATCATAATGCGTATGCCTCTGAGATCACCCATTGAAACCGCACGTCTAAAAGCACCTGTAATTGTCATCGCGATAACCTCCTTAGATTTCAAGTTTAGATTCGACTTTTTCCATTATATTCTCAAGCCATTTCAGCCGGCTCTCCGATTCTCGGATACGCTCGTCAGCTTTCTCTTTGTTGGTAGCATACTCTTCTAGTTCGTCGAGTTTGTCTTTCAGCACTTCATCAAGTTTATTAAATCTAAGATTGAAATGCTCGGCAATTTCCTTCGATTGCTGCACCGCGTACTCCTTAGCCGAATCACCGGAAGCGAATATGATTTTTTGTACAGATGAGAACAATTCTTGCGCTAGCTCACTTCCCGATATATACTTGATTGATTTATACGTTGGACGCCACCAACCCTTTCCTTTGGGCCATGTCCACGGCAAGTACCATATGCTACCCGGAATAAATTCTGCGCCGTCTTTGACCTCTTTTGCTCGTTCTAATTTGTTAATCGAAAAGTCGCCGTATATACCGCTTCCGCCCATCAATTTTAACGGGTCAATTTTCACCTCTGCAAGATGTTCAGCGCCTACTTCTTCGGCTAACGAGGCCAATTTTTTCCTATACTCTTCAAGCATAGCATCGCTTGTGTCTACCAGATGGATTCTTATAGAGTCGCCGAGCTCCACTTTAAAATCCGGCTCAAGTTCCTTTGCGAATTTTACAAGGCGCTCGGCCTCATATTCAGCATCATCCAAATCAAGTTCTCTTCCGCGCAGTTTATCAAACCGTTCACTTAGAAGGGTTTGAAATTTTTTTATTATACATTCGACGAGTTCCTTGGAATCCTTATTGACTTTTTCCAAAGCGATATCAACATCGTCTTTGAACTTCTTGGCCTCATTTGCGTTTTTCATCTTTTCCCGAATAGTAGCTATTTGCCTAACAAATTTTTCGCTTTCAGCGTGATTCTTCGCAAGTTCAGCCTTGGTTTTCTCGTAACAGTCGAGTTCTTTGATTTTTTTCATAAATATATCGACAATGTTTTTGATTTTGGCAGTCTTCGCGTATTTCTGTACATACTGACGTATTGCCGCTTCAATAGAAACAACGCCTGTATGAATCAACGCTTCACTTTGGTTTTCGTTTTTAGGTCCTTCGTAAGCCGACCGCGTTTCTTCAAGCTGCCTTTCTATCTCACTCCGAATGCTTCCAGGGAGGGTAGCATATTTTTCAAAGTGAAATTTTTCATTCCGGTTTAATTTTCTTACTTTGGTCTCAGTATCGTCAATAGTATCATCGTCAAGATCAGCACGATTATTCTTCATCATGCGAATGTTAAGCGCAGGCAGAGCCGCAGCCGGAAACAGGTTAGGATTATCTATGCCATGTTTTTTAAGATACGAACGCACACGTTCCAAAGTTTGATTCGTGTCACCATCTCCTATTTTGCGGGCATCAAGCTTATTGACAACAAATATAAAACGGTCTTTCGACTGTTTGCCGCCGACGGCCATTTTTTCAGTTATACGTTTCAAGAGTCCATCATCATCAGTAGTACCAAACTCGCCCGTCATAATGTACAGTATAAGTGGTTTGGCGATATTATCGAGAAATCCTCTCTGCACTTCTGAGTGGCGCGGGTCACGCGAATTATTCGGGCCGGGCGTATCAATTAAGACAAGCGAAACATCATCGGACGTTACAAAAGGGATATTCCCCAATATTTTGATTTCGGATACGTTATCGTCGGAATTAAGACTTTCCATATCCGGCAGAGATATGCTCTCGTAGGATTTTATCAAACGATCATTCTTGTCGTATACTTCCGCTTTAAATGGTATATCATCGCTTGATATATCCTTTATACGTGTAATAATCGCCGTACAAGCCTCCTGCTTAGAGGGCATGAGTTTCGAACCAATCATGGCGTTAATCAAGGTGGACTTCCCGGCACTCATCGTGGCGACCACGCACACCTTAAAATCTTCGCTCTTTGCTTGTTCAAATGCGCTGATTATTTCTTTGTTGCGAAGCTCGTCAAAAGGACCGTCTTTAATTTCACTGAAAACTTCATCAATAAGAGCCTCTTTATCCGAGGTTTCTTTTGCGGGTATACGTTCTTTAATTTCGGCCTTTATTTTTCCCAGATTATGTGCCTCTGAAAAAACGCCTGCTAAATCTTCGTAATCAAGAATCGTCCCGTGGAACTCTATCTCAAAATCATCATTATATTCATCAACGAGCATACGCGGTAGTTCCTCAACCCATTCCTGCAAGCGGGGTGGATCCTCATTTTTCCCCCTAATCATTTCGCCAATCTTGCTGTTTTCTTTGAGTTTTTTCCCATCCACCGTAATCTCTGTTTCAAGCTTATAGGGATTGTACTTGATAAATACCTTTTTCATGCGCTTGTCCCTCCGTACAAAATGTTTTCCAAACCGAACAGCCCGAATATGAAACTCGTTTTAGTCAACTCATCACTTATTGCTTTCTTATCCCCGAGCTCCTTGGGATAATACTTCGACAAATCATATTCCGGCTTGTTAAACTTTTTCACATGTTGTTTGAATATGTCTTCCTCATCTTCATTTAGCATATCATTATTTTGCTTCAGCTTCAACAATAATGAGAAGTATGCTGAGACAGGGCATATCACAGGGTTTTTGAAGCCTATTTCTGCCAAGTCTCTTTTCACACCGCTGATGCTTGCAGAAATTGAATCTTCTTTGTTTCTGAAACTATCAAGTTTGTTGATTACGAAAATAATTTTTTCACTTGGCACATTTCTGTAGACATACTTCAAATGGCTAATTTTACCTTCCGCGCCAAGATAATGCGCATTTAACACATATATCAATTTATCATAGTTTTCCTCTACAATCGCCTTTCTCGTCAGCTCGCCATGGCCACTATTCAAAGCTGAGTCAACTCCGGGCGTGTCTATTAGGCAAACCCGCCTTTGCGGATGCACGAAAGACCTAAAGTATGATGCTATGCTTGATGCGGATTCCCTCTCAACGCCTAACAAGTCATCGTATGTGGCATTTAGATTAAGCGGAGATGCCAGCAAGTGAACCCGATTGTCTTCAAATGGCTTGTTATAGAGATAGCAAAGGGAAGCGGTGCAAGCCTCTTGCTTCATTCTCGTGATAGGCTTACCGATTAAGGCATTTATAAGCGTTGACTTGCCGGCACTCATAGTAGCCGTAACCATAATGCGCATTGTCTGCTGCGATGCAAACCTATGATTTGCGCGAAATTGTTCAATGTTATTCTCCGTACACGCAAATATCGGCGGAATAGCCATATCATTGAAAAGCAACGCCGACAGTTCATTGAGCCTTTCCTGCCTTCCTCCACATAGGTCTTTGTATTTCGGCATCATGCCAAAGGCTTTTTTTATCGCGGTACTGTCTAAAAGAATAAGCGCAATATCGCATAAAAGCATCGAGCGATATTCCAGAGTCCACGGCTTTAAAAAAGCATAGATAATCATGTTTATAGCCGCGTCACAATTTTCACTAGTTGATGATGCCGGAACAGCATCATCAACTAGTAAGGCACGATATTGCGAGAGTCGGGCCTCCGTGTATTCCCTATCAACCGCACATGATTTTGCCAGGTGTGCAAGTGCCGCAAAATAAAGCAGCTTGGCCATCTTTCTTGTTTTCATTAAAGGATGCGTACAAAAGCTGAGCGATGCGGTAAATCCGTTCATTTTTTCAATCTCCGCAGCCCCTGTCACTTGAGTAAGTCCTTCAGTAATTCAAAATCTTCTCTCGCTAAGGACGTCATACGCTTTATCATCTCTTCAGTCGTAGCCTCGAATTGCTTGTATTCATCCGCAAGATTTTTCATTAGGCTGGCATTCTCTTTGCTGGTATCGCGAAGGACAGCGCTCAGTTCGACGATTTCTTTTGATGCACTTTCGGATAAATTTATAGCGACATCGCTCATTTCCTTAGTCGTATTTTTCAAGTGGTCGGCAAGGCTTTTCAGCACCTTTCCATTTTCGCCCGCCATGTTCTCAAGCTGCGCTAAAAATTCCTGCTGCCTTCCGCGCATGCCTTCTTCCAGTTTAAGGGAGACCCCCTCAGTCAACTGAACAAGCTGGGCAAGCAAAGCCTTATTGGCTTCCGTATGAAATTGCTTATATTCGCCTAAAGTCTCCTGGCGGGCTTTTATCATGCTTTCCAGCATCTTGCCCAAGGCGCCTAAAGCGTTTTCAAGATTTTTCATCCTTTTGGCGTTTTCGCCCGCCATGTTCGCAAGATGCGCTAAAAATTCCTGCTGCCTTCCGCGCATGCCTTCTTCCAGTTTAAGAGAGACCACCTCAGTCAACTGAACTATCTGGGCAAGCAGAGCCTTGTTGGCTTCCGTATGAAATTGCTTATATTCGCCTAAAGTTAAAGTCCTTGGGCGGGCTTTTATCATGCCTTCCAGTAACGAGCCCAAGACACCAAGCTGCGTATGCAACGCCTTGTCCGCTTCCGTTTTTGATTGTAAACGCTCAAGCTGTTCGTTTTCCTTTGTTTCCTGTAATTCGCGTATAAGCAGGTAAACTAGCAAGCCAATTGATACCGCGCATGCCAATTTTACGGCAAGTAGCGCCATAATCCCCGCTGGCAGATAAACGCCCACAGCGGCAATTGTCATCGCCATAGCGCCCATAATAGCTGTTTTATTCATAACAGCCCCTCTACCAGGAGTTCAGCGTTTTCGCCAAAGCTTCTGACAAAGGACATCAGCTCTTCATCGCTCTGGCTCAGGATTTCCAAAATGATCCCACCATCAGCCATCTCTTCTATACTCTGCTCAGTTGACCACAACCGCTCACGAACATAATCAGCAGCCTTGCCAGCCTTAAACTGGATACGAACCTTCCTTGGCTCATGCCAAGGAAGGCCAAAGAGACCAGGATCACTTTGAGGCAAGGGAAGATTGCTTGTCTTGTCCGTTAAGTCCACTTCTTGGATACGATGGACAGCCAGGTTGATCAGAGTCTTAAACTCATTCTTAACTGTCACTTTTGCCCCAAGAAGGTAAAGAGCATTGCTCTGGCTGACCAAAGAACTGGGGACTACTCTATGCTCTCTGGCTGATTCCTTGCCTGCGGCCTTGTAATGGATAAGACAGACCCGTTTTTCTTCTATAGCCAGAAGCAACCGTTCGATGATCCCCTGTTGAGGAGAATAGTCGATATGGCCTTTACGGAAAAATGAAATCTGGTTTTTTTGAACATTTCCCCTATCAGCATAAGCCTGGTCTGCCATTAAAACCGACAGGTTCAAAATCGTGTTGTCCACCCTTTTGGCAGCTTCTTCCGGCAGGATG
>Ga0099364_10013470_pt1 | contig 10964 bp, 5 predicted proteins | sample TergutTh196P3_FD_73070 | JGI IMG/M metagenome (GOLD analysis project Ga0099364, IMG submission 73070) | Microcerotermes parvus P3 segment gut microbial communities from Pointe-Noire, Republic of the Congo - Th196 P3 | ecosystem: Host-associated > Arthropoda: Insects > Digestive system > Gut ... | reverse complement strand
GCCGTTCCCCCCCCAACCCCCGCCCCCCCGGCCGTAAAATGCCAGCCAGCGGGACGGCTTGCCGTGCGTTCTCGACTGTCCCTCAATACCGTCAGCGTTGACAAGAACACCACCGCCGACCGGCGAAAGATCGTGTGCCGTCCGCACACCAAAGAGACCGTGGTTCGTCTTCTGAACCGTTATGTCGGTCAGCATCTTCATCGTGATCCAAGCGTCAATGATGTAACGCTTTTCGTCGAGAATCTTTACAAAGAACCGCCGATTGTCCTCGATGACGTTTTCGTTATTCCGGCCCCAGAGGCAACGGTCGACGATTTCGGCGGACACGGCATCGATCTTGAATTTGCCGTCTTCACCCTTGGCAAAGGCCGGTCCCTGCGAAACGATTTGGCCGCGGTCGAGCCCTTCCTGCCAGTAATTTCCGCCGTTGACACGGTCAAGACCGAAGAACAACGACCGGTGGTGCGGCCATGGCATGGCGGACTCCGCCGTGAGCGACAGGCCGCTGACCGGTCCGGCGACCGGATAGAAGAACGGATATTTTTGCGTCTGATGGGCACGGTACGCCGTCAGGACGGTGTTGTTTTTTCGTATCCAAAGTTGGTAGAGTTGGTGTCTGCCGTCAACGTTCGGATAGCACGTAATGTGCTCCTTAGCGGGTTCGCCGCCGTTCGAAATGAAATACTCCTGAGCGAACAGGTTCGAAGTGAGTCCCATCCCGGCAAGGGACAGCGACGCCGTTTTGAGAAAGTTTCTACGGAGCATGGGAGGGGATAGCGGATAGCGGATAACGGACAGCGGATAGAGACTTATACCACGTTCTCTGCGTCTTGCCAATCCTACCTCTATCCTCTATCCGCTATCCACTATTTTCCTCAACTTTCTCCTGCGGGTGCGTCGATAAAGCCGAATGATACCGTCTTTTCGGTGGGAGTCCGCATCCGTTCACTCGGCAAGGAAGTCGTCCTATGTTCCGTAGTTTACCAAAATCGCTTGTTTTTGTCGCCATGCTGGCGTTTCTTGCCGTTGGTCTCAAACCGTTGGATGCGGCAACCTATCGTATTGGGTCCGGGGCACCGGCTGGCGCGAATTCCTACGCGAACCTACAGGCGTTATATGCCGCGCATCCGGCGCTTAACAACGATACGCTTATTTTTTACGACGCCGTTGATACCTCTTGGACGAGCCGAGCAGCGTTTACGGTTACAGGAACACTCAATTTGCGGTCCAATGTCGTTGGCGCGGAACGAGTCATTTCAGGAAACGATGTCGGGGGAAGGATATTCCAGTATACCAATGCGACCGTTACTATCGGTTCAGAGTTTGTTTTTGAGAACGTCGACAGTTCCGGTAGCGGAACGATGAGTCTGCATGGTTCGACTACCCTCAACGCCGATGGTGTAACTTACCGTTATAACCGTTCGTATTCGTTCGGTGGAGCGATTGATACATACGGCGGTTCGGCTCAGTGGATCAATGCCCGTGGGGCCAATTTCCTCGAAAACACGGGAAGTCGTGGCGGAGGTGTCGAACTCTTTTTGATGAGAGGCGGCGACTTCACAAACGCCAACTTTATCGATAATATTGCAACTTCGACCCCTGGTGGCGCCATCATCGCTTTGTTAAGCAGTTCTACTCCTATGGAGATCATTCTTGGTGCAACGGATGGCCAAACTTCGACATTCAGTGGCAATGCTTACACGGGAGGCGGTTCCATCCTTGCAAACTCTCTCTACATCACCGACAGTGGAACGGTCAACATCAATATCGTCACTGAGGGAGACGACAGTGTTCTTGATCTCATTGATCCGATCTATCTGACGCCCGGAAGCAATTACACGGCGAATTTCACCAAGACGGGAACGGGGACTTGGAAAATCGACGGCAACACACAGATCAACACCGGAGACGGACAATCGACGATTTCGATCCGCGAGGGGATGCTCTTTATGTACACCGGAGCGCAAATCAACATGACCGGCGCCAATGACTCTTTCACGGTTGCCCGCGATGCCCAAGTGCTTATCAGCGGCGACAATACGATCATGGGAACCACCGTGTTGTTCAGCCCCGGCTCCAATCTCGTTTTCGACTTCAATTACTACTCCAGCGGAGGCAGCGCTCTCGAAACGCCGATGCTCAATTTGAGCGGTGAGACGTTGGATGTCCGCGGAACCCGCATCGACGTGGCCAACGTTCCATTCGGTGAAGTGCCGGAAGGCCGTTACGCGCTGATTCAGGGTGAGTCGGAGTTGACGGTCGGCGATTTCGATCTTTGGGTCGGCAACGTTTTGGTCAACGAGGTCAGCGACAGATACGGATACCGTTTGAACTATGACGATCCGTTGCAACTTGCACTGCTCGTGACCGACACCCAAAACCGTGTCTTGACTTGGCAGAATCATACGGGAAACGGTCGTTGGGATTTCGGTAACGCCAATAAAAACTGGGATGTACCCAATTATTCGGAGCCAACCGATTCCTTCATACCGGGCGACGCCGTCGTTTTCAGTCTCGATGGCAATCACGTCATCACACTGAACACGTTGATGCCGTTTTCCAAAATCGACAACGAGCCTGGTATGCGCATAACCGGTTCGGGAAATTGGACGTTTATCGGCGGCGGCCTCGGCGACATGCACAATCCCGGTGTTTTTGAAGCGATGTGTGCGTTTGTGCATGACGGAACCGGTACCGTTTCGTTACAGACCGACATACCGAGCACCTATCACGGCGGTACGGTCATCTCCGGCGGCGGCGAGTTGGTCGTCATCCGAGGCAACCAACTCGGTAGCGGTGATGTTTCTTTCGCAAGCAATCTGAATAACCGGCTCACTTTCAGTGGAACGACGACGCTTGACCAACAATTAGTCGTTACAGCTGGGGCGAAGGGGACGCTGACGGCGATGCCGAGGACCACCCTGACAATCAGGGACGTCGGTTCCCCGGCAGTTTACGTTGCGTCCGGTGGAACGCTTGCTCTTGAAGGTACCGTTCGCTTTACCGGCAATCAGGCTGCCCTTGTAGTCGACGGAACCGTCAACGCCAACGGAACGCGATTCGAAAATAATGACGACGTGGCCGTAAAGCTTGGCACAGGTGGGACATTTAACGGTACTTCGCTCCGTTTCAGCGGCAATGTCACGGATCTTTCGGGAGCGGCGTTCTTTCAACAGGCGGGCAACACCGATATCCAAAACTCGGAATTCATTGCGAACAAGGCCCAATCCGGCGGAGCTGTTTTCGTGGGAGCCGGAAGCTTCACTGCGGGCGGTACGCTTTTCGATCAGAACGAAGCCGAATTTGGCGGAGCCTTGAGAATGAACGGCGGAACCGTCGATGTGCGGGACTCCAATTTTCGCGACAATACCGCCTCGCAATACGGCGGTGCCATTTACTATGAGTCCTCGGCGGGTAGTTCACTGACCCTCGGAGCGACGAGCGGCAAAACCTCATCGTTTTCCGGTAACCGGAATGGCTTGGTCGCAAACTCGATCGCGTTTTCGGGAGCCGCCAACATTCGGGTTATAACCGACGGCAACGGCGTTCTCAATATGCTTGATCCGATGCGTGGATTGGAGGGTTCCACTAACGCCAATATTACGAAAAGCGGTACCGGAACTTGGCGATTGGACGGCAATTCGATGTTCAGCGGTAACAATACGCAGTTTGCCCTCTCTGAGGGGAAACTGGAACTTTATGAAGACGCAACAATCAGTATTGTCGCCGGAACTTTCAGAATCGACGGCGACGGAACACTTGTCGCCAAAGGCGGAAATGCCGTGACGGCCCGTACGATCAACCTCGCAGAGCAAGCTACCATCGCCTTCGATCTCACCGGTTACGATCCGGAAAACGTTCCACTCTTGAATTTGACGGCAACCACCACTTGGACCGTCAATGGTTGGAACCAAAATATCGATGTAATGTCGTCCAATGGTTTCGAAAACGAAGCCGTGTACAATCTGATGACTGTGGGAGCCAATGCCAATCTCAACGCGGATAGCATGACACTGTTGTACCACGGCGAAGCCGTTGCGGCGATGCGAACGATAACCGGCAAGCTCGAGGACGATGGCACGACGCTAAAAGTCGTCATCAATAACGACCCGGATACGTCCAACGGAATCACCGTCTGGACGAACGGTTCCGGTGACAAACTTTGGAACGCCACATCATTGAACTGGGACGGCCAAGGCACTCTGGCGGGAACCAAGCAATTCCTTCACGGCGACGCCGTAATCTTTAACGATACCGCTTTCGCCAATCCCGGAGCCGGTAACGTAACGGTCAACGCCAGCGGCGTGACGATTGCCACACAAGGCGAGAATCCCGGTATGATCGTCAACAATTCACTTGGAAACGATTACACGTTTTCCGGCGGTGCCATTGGCGGTGCGAAGGCCGGTCTGCGTAAGGAAGGTACAGGAACAGTCACTTTCGCCAACGAAAACAAGTTCACCGAAGGAACGGAAATTCTCGGCGGAACTGTCGTTGCCCAAACGGTTACAGCACTCGGAACCGGTGACATCAATACCGGTAGCGCGGCAACCAAAGGAACCATTGAGTTCAATCTGAGCGTTAGCGAAAGCGGTACATTCGACCAAAAGATCGACGGCGACGGCAACCTCCTCAAAACGGGAGGCGGAAACCTGACACTGACCAACATCGACAATGCTTATAATGGTGGAACGGCGATTCGCGGTGGCAGTTTAAGCGTCACCGTAACCCAAGCAATCGGAACCGGCGACATCGATACAGGTCTCGGCGAAGAAAACGGTGCAGTGATCTTCGATCTCGATGAAAGCGACGGCGAGATCTCGCAAAAAATCTTCGGAACCGGCTCCGTTGTCAAATCGGGATCGAAAACACTGACACTTCACGGTGAGAACAGTTATACGGATGGGACAACGATTAAATCCGGACGCTTAATTGCAACAAACATTGACTCGCTGGGAACTGGTAACGTCAGTAACGACGGCGAACTGGAATTTGCCCTCATTGATGGAGCTTTCAGGTTTGATCAACGAGTTGACGGTTCCGGCGATGTGATAAAAACCGGCAACAGTTCGTTGACCCTCGGCACGGCCAACACGTTCAACGGAACGACGACCGTTGAGGAGGGCCTGCTCACCATTGCCGACGAAATGGCATTGCAGAACAGTACCCTGACTCTTGACGGTGGAACTTTCGGATTTGAAACGCTTGACCAAGCAACGCTTGGCGGACTTGCCGGTTCCGGAAATCTCGACTTGATGAATGACAAGGGGCGGTTCGTCGCGCTGACACTTGGCAACAATGGACAAAACGCGGAATATTCCGGCGTTCTGAGCGGCGGCGAAGGAGCGTCACTGACGAAAATCGGTGCTGGTACACAAACACTTTCTGGAAAGAACACGTATGATGGTGGAACCATTGTCGAGGAAGGCCGCCTCGTTGCTGTCGGTCTTCACGCTCTTGGAAGCGGCGACATCAAAACGAACGGCACATTGGAGCTCCGAGTCGGCCTTAACGACGAAATCAAGACCTTGGAACGTGAAATAACCGGAACCGGTTCCGTTGACAAGTCCGGTGATGGGATACTCGAATTTATCGTCGGTCAAGCGTACACCGGGGAAACCATTGTCAGCGGTGGAACACTCAAAGTCGGATCCTTCGATATTCTGGGTGATGGCTCCGTCAATGTTCGCTCTGGAGGAACCTTGCTTGTCGACGTTGCCAAGGATAGGGAACTTGCCTCGAATGTCAGTGTGGCCGGAACGCTAACGAAAACCGGAGATGGTATCTTGAGTATTACGGGAACTCCATCATTAACCGGAACAATAAACATCAACGGGGGCGGCCTCATCGTCAATGGAACCTCGCAAGCCCGGACAATCATGGGGAGCGGAACAACGCTTTGGGGAAACGGTCGAATCGACAATACCGTCACTCTCAATGCCGGAGCGTCGCAGTACGTCGGGTTACCGAGTGCCACGGGCCAAAGTTCCTTCACCGCCCACAACTTCGTGTACGAAGGTGGTTCCACCGTGTTCATCAAGGTCGGTCAGTACGGTAGCGACCAAATTATTGCCGAGGACGGTTTCGAGTTCGCTCTGAACGGCGGTACGGTGAACGTTGTTTTCTTCAGTCTCGACGATTTCGGCGAAGGTCAGACCTCTTATTTCGACGTATTTACGGCGAAGAGTGGCGTGTTTAAAGGAAGCGAAAACATCCAGTTCTCGACGGACGGCGGGCTCGCTTTCATCGGCTCTGAAGTGAGAAGCGGGGAAAAACAGCGGACTCTCGGCGTTGATCTGTTGGCAACCGGCGAAAATGCTTATGTGTATCTGAACGAAAATCAGCGCAGAGTGCTCGGCAATGCCGGTAGTTACGAAGTCCTTGATCGATTCTTCAACACGACAAAGGAGTACCGGGGCGAACTCCTCAACGAGTTGACCCCGATGCTCCAAACCGCGATGCCGTACATTTCGCAGCGAGCCGTGACGCAGTACAACCTTGCGACCTTTGAGCGGCTACGGTTCCTCCGTGCTCCCCTCGTGCTTGACGCCTCGCAGGAAGCCGACTATCGCGGTAGCTCCCACCGCTTGATGCATCGACATGGACAACGCAATTATATCTGGTTCCAAAACTTCGGCGACTTCCTAAGAACGCAGACAGACTCCCATTGTTCGGGCATTTATTCCGATGGTTACGGGTTCAGCCTCGGCGTGGACCGCGGCGTCGACGCCCATACGGTTGCCGGCCTTGGCCTCGGTGGGTATTTTGCCAAGGCGAGAACAACGGACTCGCTCCAGAGCGGCAAGGCGAACAGTTTCCTGCTCAGCGCTTACGGTATGCGAACCACTGACGACGACTGGACGCTCTCCGTATCCGGCGGCTTTTCGTTCAACCGGTATTCGATTGATCGCAACGCACCGAGTTTCGGGACGTCGCTCCACAGCGGACACGACGGAACAGCTGTTTACGCAGCTGCGGAGTTGACACGTAAATTTATGCTGAACAAACTGGAAGTCTCGCCGTATCTCGATGTAAACTGGATTTGCCTCTGGGAAGACGGGGCGACAGAACAAGGGGCCCCCTCATTGGCGCTCAAAATCAAAAGTCAGAACACGAGTTCGTTCCTGGTGACACCTGGTGTTCGCTTTGGACGCTCTTTTCGAATGTTGGAAAAGAACATTATGAATCCGTCGGTCTACCTCGGTTGGGTACAGGATTGGGGCGCAGGACGTATTCGCACGACGGCGGCATTTCCAGGCGAACCGAACTTCACGATTCGCGGGGCATCCATGCGGAACAATCGAGCCGTTGTCGGTTTGAACCTCAATATGACGTTAAGCAACAGGGCCGACCTTTTCGCCCGATTCCACTCCGAACTCGCGGAAAATTACAGCGATCTGAGTATGCATTGGGGAATCCGACTCGGATTCTAAACTCCGCCGCCATTTAGCCGGTACTCCGCTGCCGTCTACAAAAAGGTATACTGTAGCACGTCAATAACCTGCCATTTTTTGGTAGGCGATTTTCTCCGAAAATCGCGTCCGGTATTCCGGACAGGAGCTCGGTGGGACAGTTTCTCCGAAACTGATGCAATTTCCGGAGAAAATTGCTACCAAGGGTTCCGCCAAACCAAAGATTGCAGGACAGGAAATGAATCAGTGCCACAATATCCTGTGAGCATCCTGCGTTAATCACCGTGGGGTGGCGTCTAGGACTCTTGCGATCACTCGATCACCGTGAGCCGGTTATTGACGGCATCGACGCCGGGTTCCAAGCGAATGAGCTGTTCGGCAACCTTCCGTTCACGAGGCGTGGCGACCGCTCCGGTGAGCGTCACGGTGTTGCCGTCCAACTGGACGGCGACTTGGTCGGTTGCGCCTTGAAAACCCGGCAATCGGGTGATTCGCGTCTGAAGTGCCGCCGAACGAGTGTCGATTTCCATAGGAAAAAAATCGAATTCCGACGAAGAAACGGAGCGAACGGACCGCTGATTGGTCGTCGACCGAGAGGCCATGCCCATTGTGTTCATCCGGCTTGTCATTGTCCGTGAAGCGGTCGCCGTCGGACGCCGTATTGTGGAGGTCGACGGCGTTGAGCGTCGGGGATTGGTCATATTGCGTGGATCGAAGGTCTGTTCAACGCCGATGAACGCCGACGAAATCGGGGCTCCGACGAACTGACTGCTTCCCGGCGTTGTAAAACCTTGAAACACTGCCAAATCCCCTGCGCTGTCCAATGACGTCGGATCGAGTGCCATACCCGTCGACGGGGCCGCTGAACCACCGCCGCCAGTGTTCCCACCCCCGCCAGTGTTCCCTCCGCCACCAGTATTGCCACCACCGATGTTTCCACCGCCGGGATTGTTCGGAACTTCGAACTGGGCCGCAACGACAACGGGACAAAGCAAAATCGTCAAAAGGAAAAATAATCGTCTCATCGCAGTATCTCCTATCGTTTGCGCTGTGGCCGGTACTCTGCACCCATCATTTTATCGGGCAAAACAGTTCCCAATATCATTATACTCCGGGAAATGCGGATTGTATCGGCGAAAAATCAAGAATCGGCGGGGAAAAGCGTCGATTCGATCAAGTTGAGCGTCCGTTCGGTCGCACCGAGTTGCTCTTCGACGAGCCGCTGGGCGTTGTCACCGAGCCGTTGGGCAAAATCGGGTTCTTCGAGCGAGCGGCGGACGAACAGTTCCATTTCTCGCTGATCGTGAACAACTTGGGCGGCGTCGCTCCGTAACAACAGGTCGACAATATCGGCAAAGTTTTTCGTTTTTGGTCCGAAGCAAACCGTCGCTCCGTAAGCAGCCGGTTCGATCATATTTTGGCCGCCGCGAGTTCCCATACTTCCGCCGACAAACGCAATTCCGGCGGTTCCCCACCAAGCACCGAGTTCGCCGACAGTATCGACCAGCAGAATCCGGGGCCGAACCGCTTTATGGGTGCTGCCGCCGTCCAACGATTCCGTCGGTTCTTCCTCTGCCGAATCTTTCAATTGGGAACGGCGTTCCCAGAGAATCTGCCGGGCGTCGAGCATTGCGGCAACCTCGCTGAACCGCTCCGGATGCCGTGGAACGAGAATCAAGCGAAGTTGAGGAAAATCCCCTTTGAGGTGTCCGTAAACATCGACGGCAAAGGATTCTTCGGGAGCTTGTGTGCTACCGGCAAGGAATACGACGTCGTCTTCGGCGATTCCTGCCAATTCGTGGAGCCGAACCGTTACCGGATTGTTTCGATCCGAAGCGGCACCATCGAATTTCATGGAACCGGTGACGTGAATCGCATTACAGGACGTTCCGAGCCGCCGAAACCAACCGGCGTAAGTCTCATTTTGCGATGCCACGGCGTCAAGTTGTCGGAACATCGGAGCGAGCAGGAGACGGACCCAAAGATAGCGTTTGTATCCCGCTTCGCTCATTCGGGCGTTGACGATGGCGACCTTGGCTCCGTAGCGTTTGGCGGCGTCGATCAGGTTCGGCCAGAGTTCCTGCTCGGCGAGAACGAGCATGTCTGGAAGGAGCCGTTGCATGGCTTTATCGACCGCCCAACTGAAATCGAGTGGACAGTAGAACACGGTATGGTGTTCGCCGTAGAGTTTGGTTGCCACTTCCCTACCGGTTTGTGAAGTCGTCGAAATGACGCAACACCAATCGGGCTTTGTTTCCCGAATCCGCTGGAGTAACGGCCTGAGTAAATTGACTTCGCCGACACTGACAGCGTGAAACCAGAGAACCCGTGTTTGATCGGATTCTTGCCCTTTGAGCACGTTACGGCGTCGTGGAATTCTGCCCAGATATTTTTGTTTGAATCCCCGGCGGTATTTACCCTTTTTCAGTGCGCGGTAAAGCAAAAGCGGAGAAAACGCCGCCAACAACACGAAATAAACCAAGTTGAACAGCCATGATTTCATAAGACACCATTACGGCTCCCATTGTCTTTGTTTCCCACGGCAAGTCAAGCGGTATCCGATTGCTTATGCGTCGGGCTCTGTGTTTTGTCCGATCCGCCGCTGCACATATTCGGCCAGTCGGGCTGGGGACTTTTTGATCCAGGCTTCCGGCGGCGTTTGGTTCTTACGCCATTCAAAAAAGAATGCCGAAAACGGATCGTCTTTGACGAATAACGCAAACTCTTTTTGATTCTCGAAGGTCTGCTGTGAGAGTTCGCCAACGCGGCTTTCCAGTTCGTGAACGATCATCCGAATGGTGAGTTGAACCTGTTCGACATCCTCCGTGTATTCCGGAAAGTATGTCAAAAATTCCGCCGCTTCGCCGGTCAGCAAAAAATTCACGATCCGGGCAACCGTCACCACTCCGTTATTGCGCAAATGATGGGCTGCAACATACGCCGGGGATTTGATCTTGACCCGGTTCCAAAATCTGTCGACGACAACGTATCCCTCTTCATTGAAGGGAAGAGCTTTCGCCGCTGCAAGGCATTCGTCGGCAGTGCGGAACGGATACTGTTTCGGTTTGTCGATGCCGATGTCGACGTCGAGTTCCTGAAGCGTTTTATTATTACGTGTTCCGATGTGAATGAGTTTCGCCTCCGTGTAGGGAACGATCACCCGATTGTCCGGACCGATCAGTTCGAACATATACGTGCAGTCCCGATCCAACACGTTGAAGCTCAGTCCCGATTTTTCCGCCGCCTCGTCGAACAGCTCCTGATAGGATCGGTCGGTGTCGTCGTTCAGGTGCGCTCTCCGGGCGTCGATCATTCCCTTGGTACTGACGTGCCAGCCGTCGTCGTACCAGCATTTGATGATGCTTCCGTCGACCTTTTCCTGAACTTTCGCCGATTCCCAATCAATATTGGGGCAATAACCTTCGCCGTAGTTGCCGAACTTGAAGAACGGCACGCAAACCGGCCTGAAATCCTGATCGTTACGAAAAATCGCTCCCCGACATTCCTGAACGATGGGGACGCTAAAATCGCTGTCATATTGGCTGTAGACCA
>Ga0099364_10013469_pt1 | contig 10964 bp, 9 predicted proteins | sample TergutTh196P3_FD_73070 | JGI IMG/M metagenome (GOLD analysis project Ga0099364, IMG submission 73070) | Microcerotermes parvus P3 segment gut microbial communities from Pointe-Noire, Republic of the Congo - Th196 P3 | ecosystem: Host-associated > Arthropoda: Insects > Digestive system > Gut ... | reverse complement strand
AGCAGCCCCAGCAGTACCCCGATGATGGTCCCCCCCGCAAGGATCGGCATCGTGAGCGTCAACGACGGCAGTACCCCCTCGCGCAACACCTCCGCAACAGGCCGCATGTGCTCGGTGGAGGCCCCTAGGTCGCCCTTCCGGAGCGAATCGCAATAGTTGACGAACTGCGAATCGAAGAACCCTGCATTCCGCTTCTCCAGTTTCAGCGCAGGGGTGGGGGGGGTGCCGATGTCCATCCCGACCGCCTTCCACCCCCCCCCGACCGTGAATGCCACTGGGGGGGGCCCTTTGACACGCCTCTCATCCGTCTCGCCCGTCTCGATGTTCTGGAGGTGCAGCACGACCTGCCCCGCGTTGATACGGTAGCCCCCCTCCGGGAGGGCGTAGGATAGCGGGCCCGCCCCCCCCCCCTCAAGGGCTCGCGAGACCCCCGTCCCCCCCCCCAACGCGCGGATGGGGGTCCACCGCCCGAAGAGCAGGGGCTTATCGTAACCGAACCGCGCGTCGAACCCTGCCAACGCCTCCGCCGTCGCGTTCTTGCCCAACACGGTTTCGGCCGGGGACCCCCCGACCACATGAAACAGCAGGAACGTCAGGACAAGCACCCCGGCGGTCGTGGGCACGATTTCAAAAATACGGCGCCAAACGTAACGTTTCATAAATCCATCATATTAACGCAATCGGGGTGGCCTTGGCAAGGGGAAACCCACCCCCTCGCGCCCCCTCGTCAACCCACCCCCCCGTCGCCATCCCCGTCCTGTCAACCCCACAAACGGTTTTTACCATTCTCCGCGCATGTCGCATACTCCGCGTTGGTCTTGCTGCAACCCGTATCTTTGCTGGCCTCCATCTCATCACCGACCACTCACAAAAGCGAGCCAGAGCGGGATGGTGATGAGGCAGAGCAGGTGGGTGAGAAAAATTGTGGAGGCGGAGAAGTCGGCATCGCTTTTGTAGGCCTCCGCAAGCGTGACGCTCACCATCGCCACGGGCATCGTGGCGATGAGGATCAACACGCGGCGGGTCTCCATCCCCAACGGCAGCAGAAGCAGAAACGCGATACAGACCGCAGGGGTCACGACAAGGCGCAACAGGCTCGTCCCGAGGATGAGCGGGGAGAACAGGCGCTGGGGCTGAATCATCGCGATCCGCACACCGCAGATGAGTGCGGAGGCAGGGATGGTCGCTGCGCCAGCCATGCGGCAGGTGGTCAGGATGTTCTTGAAAAATTCATCGGTCAATGTTTCGTCGGCGGGGACGTAGCGGGTACGGATAGCGAGCAGTGCAAACGAGGTCAACAGCGCAATCATCGGCAGGCTCATGATCTGCCGGAAAAACCCGCGTCCGAATTTCTGCCCGGTGATGGACTTGACGCCCAGTGTCCAGACGCACAGTTCCGACCCCAACGCGGAGAGGACAATCAGCGCAACAGCCTTCTCGCCCCACAACGAGGTCGCCATGAGGATCGGGAGGAACGAGTAGTTGTTCATCATGCTCACGAAATGGTAGCAGCGTCTCGTGCTTTCGGGGTGGCGTTTGAGCAGGGGGAGGGTGAGGAAGCCGATGACCCATCCCGTGACGAGAATGAGGATTGTCCCGGCGGGCATCACCCAGTTTTGGAGTAGGGTCTCCCAGGTGAAGTTGTCGAGGAGCTTACTGACGATGAGGCACGGGTAGAACACGTTCAGCATCACCAGCGACAACTGGCGGTTGAACGCGGCATCCAGCCATTTCATCCGGCACAGCACATACCCTGCCAAGGAGAGCAGGATCAGCGGGAGCATTTTGAGGAGGAGAATCAACATACGTTTATAGCTCTACGTAGCCCTGAAAGGGCGGCCGGCACTAGCGGCTCGCGGGGACGCTCGCCCTCCATTTGTTACCGGGCTTGCAGCCCTAACGGAGTGCGGACATTCCTGTCCGCATTGTTGATTGTCTCCCCTTGCGGACAAGAATTCCCCTGAAGGGGCGCATATAGTCCGCACTCCGTTCGCGATTCGGCTTTCTGCCTGTCTATCGGGATATGCTTTCATACGTCAACGGCGCAACTCGCGCATGAGAAAGGCGGCGATGTAGTTTTTTACGTCATCCTTCAGGGTGTCGCCAAATGAAAATTCCGTGTTACCTGTTGTGATGGTGATGTTATTTTTCGGCGGACCGTCCTCGCCTGAAGATAGATTCCCTTTCTTGATTGCAAGAACCGAATGACGGTTGTATGTGAATTTCCGCTTCCACCCCATCACCCCTATGCCGACAAAGACCGTTCCTTCCCCACAGTCCAGATGGATTGTCCATTTCCCGAAAAGCACGAAAAGTATAGACGAGACGAGAAAGATTGTCCCGAGAAGGAACGGAATGCCAAAAAGAGAGCTCCCCAAATCAAACTCCCCTTTGGAAAACTGCGTCCCATAGATTCCGCCTGACCAGACTGCTGTGAACGGAATCATGAAGGCGAGCAGACCAAAGGGAATACGGCGGTAGGACAGCGTCACGCTGTTACCCCTCATCATGTCATGCTCAATCTTTATACCTTTGGGTGGTGGCTGTCGCAGGATAGCGGTGGCGTTCGGCACGTTGCACAATGTGACGAATGACCCCATTACACCACACTTGCGGCATAGCGCAATGTCGGTCGAGACGTTGATGTCCTCCATCGGGATCAGGCATGAGCATGACGGGCAATGAAATTGGTTCGGCACAATTACTCCTTTTTCAACGGCAGGGGATTCATCAGACACCTTTCAAAATGTCGGCGGGTTTTGCCTCCATTTTCGAGAAGGCGAAGAGTTTTTTACCCAAGTCCTTGAGCGACGCGCCGATGTGGTAAACCGTGTCGTCAACGATTAAAAAACGGTCGTGAAACCTGTTGGATTGCGCGATGGCGACGGCGCCATAACCCCAAAGGGGTTTTACATCATAGCTCGGGGTTGCACGTATTCGTGCTACCCCGAGTAAACGTGAGCAATAATTTCCAACCCAAACGGGGTTACATAAACGCGGGATAAGGGTGATAGGATTGTATTGGCAAAAACGTAATGTACAACCCCGTTGAGGTTGAATATTTTTCTTTAACGTCTTCCCAGAGTAGCGTGAATACACGCAACTCTGGTCTTTGATATGAAACCCCTTTGGGGTTGCGGACGTGCGCACATTGTCCTTGAGCACACGGTTTACCCATTGACGGAACAGCGTCCCCTGCCTTGACTTCACGCGGTACCCCACGGAACTAATCACATCGAGGTTGTAGGCAACAATGATTGCTGTCTGCGTGGCACCTTTCAGTGCCCCGTGCTGAGTGATATGTGCAAAATTTGCACATACCACAGTACATTCCAGAATGGAATATATTAGGGCGAAGCCCTTGCACATACTAGCGTAGGGCAACGCCCTACGTAACGGGATACGAAAAAGTTTCAAGGCTGTAAGCCTTGCACATAGGTATGTCCCAAAATGTACAAAGCTTACAGCCTTGGTTTTATGGCGAACTAGATACATAGGGCGTTGCCCGCTAATGCTTACCGGGCTTGCAGCCCTTGGGTATCGGATATTCATTGTTCAACCTCGTTTAAATCCAACTCAATTATTTTGAGGCTCTGGCAGACGGCACGAATCCAATCGGTGTCAGCAGCGTTTATTTCTGCCTCGTTGCCGTCATAGAAATGGATGTATCCGCCCAAAGACGTTTTTTTGCATTGCCACTCAAACACTGCTCTCTTGGCATTACTCATAAGAAGCTTATCCATTTCATCGTCGAACACAAACTCTGCATTTCCATCTTGCACGACTCGCAGCAGTTTAGAGAATACAGCACATTGAATATACCAGTTAACCTCAGGTGGCGACATCGCCCAATTAAATGGTGTAGAAGCGGTTCGATAACATTCGTATCGTAACCTCGGCAGAGTGGATATTGAATCCCGCAACTGAATGTTTGGCATAAGTTTAGTCATCACGAGCATATCGCTATAATCTTGCGGGAGCGAGATAATGACTCCTTTTGTCTCGCCTTTTGTTTCGTACCTATAATACCTGACTGTGCTTTCTTCGGAGAAAGTGTCGTTGTCGATGTGGAATTCCGAGGGAAGCGACAATTCCATTTTCCCGAAATGATGTTGAGCCCAAGTGGCAGGTACCGGCACATACGGCATTTGGCGGCTCTCAAATGGTACAGGCTTAAGTTCATGACGATACCGCATATAAACGTACATCAGATGAAGCCGATAGTGAAACGCTACCCTGATTATCGTGGTGATCACGCAAGCGATTAGAACAACATAAAATACCTTTTTTTTGTTCCACATATTATAATCCTGTCAAATCCTGTTAATCCTGTCTAAAAAATAGTCGCTTAAAAGAACAAATCGCGTTCGCCGTTGCAGATGCGGTCGTAATGCTCTTTCACCGTGGGGTGGAATTTCGGGAGGTGCCGCTCGATTTCCGCAAGCTCGCGGTTGATCACGGGCTCGCACAACGCCTTGGTCGCGGGGGAGGCGAAATCGTCGAGCCATTCGCGGAACGTGAGCACGGCGTTGATTTTGCAGAACTTGCCCTCCTTGCCCGTCTTGAGCGCGTCCATAATGCACCCCCCCGTGCGTCCGCAGCGGTAGCCTGCCGTGCAGAATGAGGTGATGATGCCGCATTGCGCGAGATAGGCGATCACCTGCTCCAACGTGCGGGTGTCGGAGAGGACAAACTGCTGGCGGTCTTTCTCCTGATGCTGCTCGCTCGCGAAATCGCTGTAGCCCTTGATGGCAATGTTGCTGCTGGCGTCCAGTTGCGTGATGCCGTAGCCGACACACGCGTTGCGCGACTCGGGGTTTTCGCGGCAGGTCACGATAATCCCCGTGTACGGCACGGACAGGCGCGAGATGAGGACGATGCGCCGGAACGTCGCGTCGTCAATCAGGTAGGGCGAGGTGGTCGGGACATCCGTGCCGCTCGCGGGCTCGAGCCTCGGCACGGAAAGCGTGTGCGGTCCGATGCCGAAACGCCGCTCCAAATCGCGGGCATGGCAGATGGTCGCTACGAGCTCAAACTGCCAGTCGTACAGCCCGTACAGTACACCCAGCCCGACATCATCTACGCCCGCCTCCAGCGCACGGTGGAACGCGGTGACGCGCCAGTCGTAATTGCCCTTCACGGTGTCCGCCGGATGCAGACGCGCATAGGTCTCGCGATGGTAGGTCTCTTGGAACACCTGAAACGTCCCGATGCCGACCTGCTTCAGCACACGCAGATCCTCGATCGGCAACGGCGCGGCGTTGACGTTGACGCGCCGGATGCCGACGGTCGTGCCTCTGGGCGATTTCACCTGATGCGCGTATGCCGTTCGGATGGTCTCGGCGATGTACTCGGTCGAGGTGTCGGGGTGTTCGCCGTAAACCGCGATGAGTCGCTTATGCCCGATGGTGCCAGCCAGCACGTCAATCTCCTGCCGCACCTCGTCCATGGTGAGGATGCGGCGTTTCTGCTCCGCGTTCCCTGCCCGGAACCCGCAGTACGCGCAACGGTTGACGCAGGGGTTGCTCATGTAGAGCGGCGCGAACGTGACGATGCGGTTGTCATAGACGGACTTCTTGATTGCCAGCGCGGTGTCCGCCATCTCCTGAAGCAGGGCGGGGTCGGTGACCTGGATGAGCGCGGCGGTCTCTTCGGGGAGGAGCGTCTCGATCGCGCGGGACTTCGCGAGGATGTCGCGGACACGCGCGGCATCGTTCGCCGGAGCGTTCCGCGCGTTTTCGAGTGCGGCGAAGATGGCGGTCTCGTCAATGAAATGCGGTCCGTCCGACAGGTAGCGGTCAATCTGATCCTGAACGATAAACCGCTTACGGTAATCCGCCGCGCTTTCAAAGCGGCGGATTGCGCACGATGCGCAATCTGTATGGTCATTTCCCTTCATTTTGTCACAATCATTCTGTTTGAATAATCGTAAAATTATGGAGCGAATCGGGCAGGAAAGCAAGTACAAAACGTGCCGCACAAGACTTATAGCGAAAACACCGTTTTTCTACCGAGAAGACAGTTGACGAACGGGATGTAAGAATGGAACACTATAAATGTGATTTAACTATAGTAATTTAACTTGACGTTGTTACATTTAGCCCTTTCAGCCCTCGCGGCTCACGGGGACGCTCGCCCTCCATTTGCACGAGGGCTTTCAGCCCTGTTGCCGAATGTAACAACGTCAAGTTAAAACACTATATAGTAGTGAGGACGAACGTCCTGCGAACTTTCAGGGGACGTCGGAGACCTAGGGGACGCAGGGAGGGGTACCACTTCTGATATTCCCCTCCCCCTCTGTCTCCTAGGTCCCCTACGTCCCTTTAATCCCCTCTCGCATGTGCGAGGTCCGTAAAGGCTGAAAGCCTTGCGGATATATTGTACGAATGCACACGAACGGTTTTATTTGCGTCCGTTCGTGTTATTCGATGACCCTACACACGCGACTTGGGCGGCCCCAAACGTCAACTATTTCGTTGAGCACGCTACGAGTCAAACGAAAACAACACATCGGGAAACATCTTCGGCGTGACCCCCGCCATTCTCAACGCTTCGACATGAGGCGCAAGCTCGCCGACCTCCTGAAGAGCATGAGCATCGGAGGCCAATGCGATTTTCACATTCTTCTCTACGCAGCACCGGATGAAGTCAGGGTCTGTCCGATAGGCGTGGAAATTGACTTCCGCCGCGACACCCGAATCCGCCAGCAGGTTTGCCACGACGGGATAGAGGTGCTTGGGGGTCTCAAGGTTATTCCACGCGAAGAAGCGGAACGGGTGCGCCAAGACCTTGATCGGAAGCAGGACCAGTTGCGTGACATCGCGGATGAACATTTTTTCCGCCTCTTGCTGTGTGGTTTGCCCCGGCACGAAATCGTGGATAAAATGAATCGCGCCGATCAGAATATCCCAAAAGCCTTCTTCCGCATCTTCCGGTGCGAGCAATATTTTCCCGTTGTCGTACAAGTCAATCTCAAGCCCGATCTTGACGAATGGCGAACGCAGTTTCTCCGCGAAGCGGCGGTAATTCGCCATGCGGGAACGCTCTGGCGTGGCCCACACCGCCTCGACGCGCTGCGGGTCGGACTGCCACTTGCCGCTCATGGCGTAACGTTTCTCAAAGTAAAGCTGGAAGGAATGTTCGAGGACGCAATGCTTCGTGACACCCAAGTGCGTCGAAAGTGCGATGGCAGTTGCCGTGTTCACGGTCGTCGCGCAATAGGCATACTCCGTATGGCAATGCACGTCCGTGAGGTTTGGGTAATGGAGGGCAAGCGCGTGTTCCTCGACCTCCACCTTTTTCCCTTTCAGGCGGATGATGCTGAACGGGAACGGCGCTTCACACAGCGCGGGAACGGTGTGATAGAACACATGGTGGCTGGCCCGCACCTTCTGCCCCTTGTGGTAATGGCCGCTCAGCGAGAGGAACACGCCCGCCTTGCGAAACGAGCCGATAATCTCCGCCGTGTTGGTCGGGCGATACGGGTAATGCGAGTCAATGGCCGGATACACCGGCGCATGTTGCAATGCGATCAGCGGGAGATTGGGATTGTCGTTTGCAATGTCGAGCGTCGCCGCAAGGGCCGACTCTTCGCGCGTTGTCTCCTGTGTGACGGCGAAGATGTCGTCATACACGATGAACCCATAACCGCCAATCGTGTGCAGCTTTGTGGACACATCGAAACACTCGGCAAAGTGCTCGTTCTGGGTGTCGTGATTGCCGCGCACCATCAGGAACGGAATCCCGCTGCGCGTCAGTTCGCTGTGGAGCGCGATCAGGTCCGCATCCGCATTGGGATCTGTCCCGTCCTCGAGGACATCGCCGAGGACGACCGTCACGTCCGGTTTAATCCCCAGATGTTTCAGCCGCAGGAACACCTTGTTGAACAAAATGCGCGCAAGCCCTCCATGCATGTGCGTGGGCTGCGCCACCTGCCGTGCAAGCCCCGTGAAATGCAAATCCGCAACCGCCAAAATCGTCAGAGAAGAATCAATCATTTTCTGCAACCCAAAAAATTGGTGATGTCCTGATATGGCTCAGAACAAAGGAATATAGGGTATTTGAAGATTCGTCCACGGTCAATTAAAAAATGAAGGTTCGCGTTGCACGGTCTTGAGGCAGACCTCGCCGATATCACACAAAACAGGACAGAACACCAACCCCAAGTCCAAGTGCCGCGACAATCCACCACAGGAACCCCTTAACGTTTCGCAATCCCCAGAAATAAAGTAAGCTCGCCCCGAAAAGGATCACCGCCTTCACCAGCACGTACTGTGCGATGGGCATCCACCCGACACGGTTTTCGGCAAGGCAGAAATTTGCCAAATCAACGGCGACGGTACAGCCTGTATAGAGTGCGGCGCATAACAGATGATTGTTTGCCGCGAGGAGCAATCGCACCAACGCAACGATGAGCGCAACTTGCAAAAAAAACATCGTTTAAGCCTTTCATGAAATTAAGATACCGTTTCCAGCAGGTCACGCAGGTAAAGCTGGGTGACGGCGCGGATGTCGAGGGTGTGGCCGGCGCGGTAGGAGACGACGCGGCCGATGAAGCGGCCTCTGTCAATCAGCGCGAGGGCGGCGAGCAGGTCGAGTGTGGCGCGGTGCCACACGGGTTCGAGCGCCTTGCCCCCACCACCCTCCTGCACAAAGCGCGGCGCGTTGTAGAATTTCCGGCGACCGTGGATCAGGATGTTCTGCTTCGTGTATCCCAGGTTCCGCATGTCCGCAAAGAGGATGCCGACGGTCTTCGCGAGCAGCATCTGGCGGTGCGTGGCGTTCGTCCGCGCGAGCGCACCGTGGCGGAACGTCTCGGGGGTCACGTCGAACACGATGCGCTGTTTGCCGATGACCGAGGCGAAGTCGATCGCGCAGTCGAGGCGCAGTTTTTTCTCGCCGTCCTCGGGGGGGAGGAACGTGAGGAAGTCGCCGCGCCCGCCGCCGAATGTGACTGGCTCCTTGACGGTCACAAACGTGGCGGGCTCGTCGCGCTCGACGATCTGCGCTTTGTCCATGGCCTCGACAAGGTCCATGCTGCTGCGGTCGAAGAGGGGGGGGTCGCCGGAGTCCACGCGGATGGTCAGGTCGTCCACGCCCATGCCGAGGCGGAGCGCGACGATGTGCTCGACCATGCGCAGGTAGTTGCGCGGGCTGCCGCTGCGCAGCACGATGTTCCGCGCGGAGGTCCAGACGTTGCGGACGGAGACCTGCGTCCGCAACTGCTCGCGCAGGTCCGCGCGCTCGATCCACCACCCGGCCTCGCGCGACGGCGCGAACGTGACCGTGCGCCGCGTCTTGCCGTAGAACGTGCCGGGGCCGTCCACGGATGCCTCACCCGCCAGCCCCGTGCGCCGTTCCGAAAAGCCCGTCGCGCCCTCGCACAGCCTCGCCTCGTCAACGGCCTGCGCATGGAAACGCCCGTGCGCCTCCGCGACAGCCCGGGCCTCGCCCAGCAACACCCGCCCTATCGGATACTGAAAATTCATTTGCTTTTTTTAGCGCACGCAGATGACGCAGATGATTTGGATGTGCGCAGATTTTTTTTGTCTTATTCATCGTCTCAAAATAATCTGGACACGTTACACAGAGTTTCACAGAGAAGGCACAGAGGGCCACAGAGTCTGTTTTTACATTCTCTGTGCAACTCTGCGGTTCTCTGTGGAACTCTGTGTAATTTCATTTGCATATCTACCTTGTCCAAACAATCATGAGGCTTTTAGAATCTGCGTCATCTGCGTGCTGTCCCCTCTTTCCGCCGCTCACTTGTCCTTGGCGGCCTCCTTCTCGGCCTTTGCCTTCTCATACGGCGAGAGCGCCTTGGCGGCCTCGGCCTTGGTCTCCGTCTCGATGCCGGCTTTGGCGAGCAGCTCCTTCAGGTGCGTGATGTACGCCTTATCGCCGCCCTCCTTGTAGCCGGTCTTCCCGATGCTCTTGCCCTCCGCGTCGAGCAGGATGACCGTGGGATAGCCGTTCACGCTGTACTTGGACGCCAGCTCCGTGTTCTGCTTCATGACCTTGTCCGACAGCTTCTTGGACCTCGGGAAATCTGCCTCGAACAGGATGAGGTTGTCCGCCGCAAACGCCGCGAACTCCTTGGTGTCTAGCACCTCCTGCTTCAGCAGCTTGCACCAGCCGCACCAGTCGCCTCCGGTGAAGAACGCGAAGATCGGCTGTTTGAACGTCTCCGCCTCCGCCTTTGCCTTCTCGAAGTCCTCGATCCAGCCCTTGGTCTTTGCAGGGACCTTGTCATTGTTCTTCCACGACTGCGCCTGTGCGCATACGGCCGTCAATCCCATCGCCAACGCGATGCTCAGTATCCTTTTCATACCCATCCTCCTTTTTCTTTAGCACGCAGATGACGCAGATGATTTGGATGTGCGCAGATTTTTTTGTCTAATCTGCGTGAGTCTAAAAACATCTGTGTCATCTGCGTGCTGTCTCTCCTTCCGTTTCCGTCAACCGTCTCGCCAGCCTCGGCAGGCCCGGGTCGCGCGCGCCGAACGTGACCAGCGCACCCGCGCCGCCCGCCGCCGCCTTGCGCATCCGCGCCTCCGCCTCCTCCAGCGATCCGACGAGACACACATTAACATTTTTCGCCGCCAGTTGTGAAGCCAAATCCGCACTCGTGACGCTCCGGTCCGCGGTCCCCCCCGCGTCATACACGGGCAGCAGCAGCAGCGTGTCCTGTGGGCGGCACACGCGCGGGAACATCTCCGCCAGGCCGCCCAACATCTTGCGCAGCGGCGCGAACCCGTGCGGACGCCACACCGCGCAGACCCCCCCCGGGAACGTATCCGCAAGCGTCGTCCACGCGGCCGCGAGTTTCTCGGGGTTGTGCGCGTAGTCGTCAATCACCGCGGCCCCCCCCGACCCCCCCCCCCGCCCGCCCCCCCCCCCCCCCCCCCCCCCCTCCCCCCCCTTCCCCCCCCCCCGCCGCCCCCGCCGCGTGCGCTGCCTCGCGC
>Ga0099364_10013468_pt1 | contig 10964 bp, 8 predicted proteins | sample TergutTh196P3_FD_73070 | JGI IMG/M metagenome (GOLD analysis project Ga0099364, IMG submission 73070) | Microcerotermes parvus P3 segment gut microbial communities from Pointe-Noire, Republic of the Congo - Th196 P3 | ecosystem: Host-associated > Arthropoda: Insects > Digestive system > Gut ... | reverse complement strand
TATTCTAATTGCGGTAAAATCCTGCTGATTTCCATAACGTAATTTTTCGCTTTTTCCCAATTCGGAACTATTCCTTCAATTTTTGTACCTGTGTCGGGGTGGTTAGGACAAGGATAAATGGCGTTTTCACTGATGATTTTCGCGTTATAATAACGTCCTGTGTCAATATCGAGTTGTGCAAACATTCCCCCTGCGCCCATATTGTCAACCGCACCTGTTTTCTTTGAACCGAATCTAAAATACGCATTGCCTATAGTGGGGGTTTTGCCGTCTTTTTTGAACACAATCAAACGGATTGTGTTTACTGCTCCGCTGTAAATTTCTTTTAATTGCGAATGCATATTTATATATTCTGTCACTAAATAATTATCCGACGGGTCGTTGAAAATAGCCATAATCTCTTCTTTTTTTGCTTTTTCATGGTTTAAATAATACTCGCCGTCTTTAAAAACAAATTGGTAAAATCCTTTTCCTTGACATCCTTTGTCGGGCTTTAATGCTAAAATACCTTTTTCTTCCACAAGTCTGAAAATATCATCATATGACGATGTATACCCTTGCGGACAATCCAAAAGCGGAATGATGGTGTTTGCACCGTTTTTATAACAAATATAATAATAATAACTCGGAAAACATTCACTATAATCAGATGCGACATATTTTAATGTGATTTTATCTTCCAACCAATTTTTATATGAATTGTTAATATGACGTATCCATCTAAATTCAAAATCTGAGAAAATTTGAGGGCGATTTTCTTTTGTAATGCCGTATTGCGGGATTCTATAGGAAAGAAAGCCATTTCTATATGCCCAAATTTTTTGTTTAAATTTTACTTCTTTGGATGTGAATAAATCTTCACATAATTCCAAAAACCACATTTTTGCCGAAAGCCATATTGTTCCTTTTGGGTAAAATAATGCGATTAAAATTTTTCTTTTATAAAAATGAATCCTTTCATAAAATCTTTGTAAAAATTTGCCAAATCCCTTTTCGTTATCTTTTTTTTGTTTTACTTTATCCATCAAATATTGCAAGGTTTCGGGATTTAATTTTCGTATGTTTGAATAACGGGGGTGGTCTACAAAACGTCTGATTTTAAAACCGTTATCAGTAATAATAATTTCAAAACTTATAAATTCAATCAACGGAATGTATTTTCCTATTTTTACAATTTGCTCTTTTATAAGTTCCCAGTTTGGTAAAAATTCAAGGAATTTTTTACCGGTCAAAGGATGTTTATCACAAGGTGTCATATTTCCTTTTTCCACCAAAGTTGCGTTTGAAAGCTTTCCTGTTTCAATATCTACAGAAAATGATATGTGTTTGGATTCAAAAATTTCATCAAGCTGTTCATCAAGTTGTTCGTCCGGAACATGATCATGTTCTTTTTTTGTATTTTCGCTTAAATCAGATTCATCGGATTCGATGGATTCCTTTATCTTAAAAGGCATTACAAACGTAGCTTCACAAATACGCGGATGATTACCGTCTTTATTTATCATGGTAAGACGCAATGTATCTGTTTTATTTTTGGATATTTCTTGTAAATCTTTATGTTGTTCTACCGTTTCGAGCAAAAATTTAATCCTTTTTGATTTAGATAGAATATTTACAAGTTTTTCCGGTTCACATTCTTCTGCGTTTATATAATATTTGCCTTTTGAATATGAAATCACTCTTGATTTTTCCGCGCCTTCTCTATATAAATTTACCCTTTTCTTTTCTCTGATAAATCTAAAAACTTCATCGAAAGAATCACCATAATTTCCCGGGCAATCTATTAAAGATGTAATTTTTATATCTTCATCTCTTTTATAAAATTGATAATAAAATTTCGGGATATTATCGGAAAAAGGTTTTAAAATCACCCGCATTAATAAACTGTCCCGCATCCATTTTTTATATTTTGCGTTAATTGAATTAAGATAATAAAAATTTCGCTGTGAAATATAGGATTTGTAATTTTTTTTGTCCAAATTAAATCTTTCTATTACAGAAGGTAAAAATCCGCGGCGATATGCCCATATTTTTTTACGTAAAGAATATTGTTTATTATAAAGCATATCTCTAAAAAGACGGCTTACCCATATTCCTGCCGATTCAACAGTAAACCCCGGAAATCTACAGCACACGAAAAACACAGCGATTTTTTTAAATCTTCTCACTATTTTCTTTTTTAATTTCGAAAAAAAGCTCATACCAAAAGTCATTCCCCTTTCCCAGACAAGCTGGAAATAACAAATAACAAATAATAAATAAAAAATTATGAAAATATTTATTATTTATTATTTGTTATTTTTTATTTAAATTTCCTACTATATAACAATACCATAAATAAAAGAAACTGTCAATAAATTCGAATTTATTATTTATTGACATTTTACTTGCAATATAAAGGTATAAAATGATATAATGGTTTATATAATAATATCCAATTAAAAAGTTAATAAAAACTTTAAAATATTTTTTATTTATTATTTATTATTTGTAATTTCCAGCTTGTCTGGAAAAGGGGATTTTATGGAAAATTGGAAAAATCGAACTGTGTTATTAATAGGTGAAAAAGCACAAAAAAAATTATCCGATTCTACCGTTGCGGTTATCGGACTTGGTGGTGTCGGCGGAATGTGTGCGGAAGCTTTGTGCCGAACCGGAGTCGGCGGATTAATTTTGTGTGATTATGATACTGTAGATGAAACTAACCTAAACCGTCAAATTTTCACAACCCGCGAATGGATTGGTAAACTTAAAACAGATGCGGCTTTATCAAGAATAAAAGCAATTAACCCCGACTGCAACGTAAAAATTATTAACAAACCATATAATTTAGGAACCCGTGAACTATTATTTAACACAAAGCCAAATTATGTCGCTGATGCAATAGATATGGTAACTTCGAAGTTGGATTTGATTAAAAGTTGTAAGGAACATGATGTTCCTGTAATTTCTTGTATGGGGGCAGGCAACAGGCTTGACCCGACGGCATTTTGTGTTGCCGATATATTTCAAACAAAAGGCTGCGGTCTTGCACGAACAATACGGCGTGAATTGAGAAAATCCGGTGTGGCAGATTTGAAAGTAGTACATTCAACAGAACTTGCTAAAAAAATTATTACCGGCAAAGAAAATGGCAGACATCCGCCCGCAAGCATAATGTTTTGCCCAAACTCCGCCGGTTTAATAATGGCATCAGAAATAATAAATGATTTAATAATACAAAAATAAGCCATTTTTATCGGGATGGCTTATTTTTTATTGCGTTTTCTTAACGTTACATAAATTAAAATGCCAAGTTGATTAGTGTTAAATTCATACAGCGTTTATTGTAAATTTTTGTCTAAAATATAATCTTATTGTCGGTAGAATCAGGAACTTCATGCGTTACTATTAATATTAACGTTGTTTCTGATATTTTTTCTATTTCCGCCAATATCGGTTGCAAAGCTTTTTCGTCAATGCCCTTAAAAGGCTCATCCATCAACAAAATATCTCCGCCGTAAGTTAGTGCGCGGGCTATTGCTACTCTGCGTGCCATTCCGCCGCTTAATTCGGCTATATCCGCATCTTCCCATTCTGAAAGTCCTGTTAATTTCAAAAAATGATGCGATAAAAATATTTTTGTTTTGTCCTGTAAAATTACATTGATATTATTTATCGCAGTAAGTTCTTTTAACAATCTGTCTTCTTGGAACACCATTGATATTTTTCTATCATCAATATTTTTTATAATTCCGCTGTCAGGTGTTTCTAATTTTGCTAAAATCCTCAATAAGGTAGTTTTCCCCGAACCTGAACGCCCGCCGATATATACAATGCCGTTCGGCGGAAAATCATAACTAAAATTATCCAACACTTTGGTTTGACCATAACTTTTATTTAACGATTGTATTGAAATGCAATTTTCCACACTTTTTGTTTTCGGATATTTTTCAGTTTCAGCATGATTTTCTTGCGATAATATAGACATTTCTTGTTTTGATTTAAATAAACCTCTTCGGAAACTGCACATTGCTTCGTTATCCTCCCTTGCAATATCTTCATACAGCGGCGGTCGTCTGCCTTGCACTGCACAGTTTCCGAAGAGGTTTAATTTAGAATTCATATATAAGTTATTTTTTATCACAACGGTTAATTTTACAAAACCTTTTTCCAATAAGACACTCAACAAAATCACGGTTATTGTCCATGCGAACATATTCGGCATATCGAGATAAATTTTCGAATTAAAAAGCTGTCCGCCTATTGTATTGTTGACCGCTCCCAACACTTCCGCCGCTACACCCGATTTCCATGCAAAACCCAGAGCTGTCGTCGCCGCCGAAAGTAAAAACGGCAATACTGCAGGAAGAATAATATATCTAATTTGTTTTGCTCTGTTGAATTTGAAAACGCTCCCCATTTCCAATAATTTATTATCGGTAGATTCAATTCCTGCATACACATTCGCCCATATTAAAGGGACTGTCATTAAAAATGTAATGAAAATCGAAAGTTGTCCTGTTTTCAGCCACATGAGCGCTAATATTATAAATGACGCCACAGGAGTCGCTTTTATCGTGCTTATTAACGGATAAAAGAGGATTTTCAACAACGCATATTTATATGTCAAAACCGCTAAAATCACTCCAAACACAAACCCCGCTAAATATCCTGTAATTATGCGGATTAATGTGTTTAATATCGCTTCCCAAAACGCACCGGTAAAAGACAATGTGTATAATGTTTTCAACACAAGAAACGGTTTGGGTAAAATAATCGTTTCGTTGATGAAAACCGCGGCAATATGCCATATTACAAACCAAAAAAGAACAGCGGCAACATATGCCGCTATCTTTTTTGTGCGTGTATTTAAGATAGTTTTAAGGATTGTAGTATAGTTTTTCATCGTTTTACCTTACCAAAACAAGATGGAAATAAAAAATAAAAAATAAAAAATAAAAAATAATAAAGCAAAAATAAAAAATATTTTAAATTTAAAATATAGAGATTTATTGTAATTATATCAAAAATTAATTATATTTGCAACCTTAAAATTATTATACCCATAAGTCTTGTGCGTTTGCACGAGTAAAATATAATCCATTACTCCTAATTCCTAAATCCTAACTCCTAATAAATATTATACCCTTAAAAAGTTTTTATTTTTATAATTGTATAACTTCCGATAACATATGGCATTAAATATACTATGTTTATATGTTTGTTTGTAAAATATGAATATACTTAATGCCCATGCACTGGGTTTGCACAAAACGCAAATATGAATAGCATGGGTCCGTCGGTAGCCGCTACGCATTTTTATTTTGATTATTATTCAAACTTTTCTGTTTTCAAACAAATTGTCTTCTGTTTTTAAGTTTTGTAATATAATTTCATTAGGTATATCATCAAAGTAAATACCTGCGTTTTTATTAGGTTCTGTTTCACCGTTTTTTATTGATTTTCTAAATAAATTCAAAAAATGTTCGTCAATTTTTACCATATTTTCTAATTGAATGAGTTTTAAGTTTTGCAAATCGACATTTAATGTATAAAACAAATTATTGGGATGTGCCGTTTTTTGAACATATCCCATTCCCGAAAAAGTAATGCTTAAAAAGGTTTTGCTGTAATATTCGATTTTATAATCAATTTCTAATTTGAGATTTCCATTAATTACATCTTTTTCGTTGTAAATACTTAAAATTTCTAAAGAATTATTTTCAATAATTTTGTTGATTTTATCTCTGTTTGAAACAATTGAATTGTTTCTCAAATTTGGATATTTTATTAAAACATTTTGAAATTTATATTCTGCGGTTATAAAATCATTTTTATCAATTTCTGTTTCCGATAAAATAGTATTGATAAAATTCGATGAAATTGTTTTATCTGTTTCAATGCAGAAAGTTGTAATAAAAAACGCAATTACAACAATTATTATAATTATATTAAAAAATTTCCATTGCACGTTCAAACGCCGCTTTCTTTTGCCAGACAAGCTGGGAATAGTAAATAACAAATAACATATAATTATTTTGGAATATATTTGTTATAATCATATTTTAAAATTAAATTTTTTTCGCTTGAAGGGTAATTTTTAATTAATATATCATGCAAACCATTAGATTTGCTTTTTAAAACCGAAATGTCGGAATACCAATTCCAGTTTTCTGAATCATGATAAATTCTCATTGTTGGTAAAGATATTTCTCTATAATCATTTTCGTCTGTTAACAATATAAGAAGTTGTACCCCCGCATTTCCGCCATGAATAGGTGAATGTATCGCAACAAAATAATCATTTTTGCCATCACCGTCAAAATCAAATTCCGTGTAATCGATTTTTATTCCGGCTGTTGTAAGTTTAATTGCGTCTTGAATATCTTTTTCAAAATATTCACGCAAAAAGGGGTTTTCCATTCCGTTTTCAGGATGTGATAATATTTCTTCTGTTATATATTCGAACGGTTGCGTTCCTTTTGTTTGCTCCAATACATTTTTTAGTTTATGCACATCATCAAATGGATTTGGAAATGTTGATGGATAAAGCCGATGCACATGGGTATTTTCGTGTCCGTCATTAAAAATATATTTTACAGTATATTTAAAATAAGATAATTCATAATATAATCTGTGTTCGTGATATTTTTCCATTTTCCCCATTTGTTTTATAAAAAACTTAATGTCATTTTTATCACTCAAAGTATAAAAATATCGTCTGAATTAACAACAATTGAATTAATCAATTCTGGTTTTAAATTGTCTTCATTTCTGTTATTCATGATTATTACATTAATTGTAATAATTGCAATTAAAATTATCAAAACCGCCACAATTGCCGATAAATCAATCGTTTTTTTCATGTTGGAAATTATACCTTTCCCCAGACGAGTTGGAAGTAACAAATAATAAATATTTTTTATTTGTTATTTATTATATGTTATTTAATATAACATATTTACTTATAAATTGTCAACTTAAACGTTCACTTTCTCTTCTGCTTTCCCGCATGGTCTATATAATAATTATCTTTGATTAACAAGTCGTCTAACAAGACAAATTCGTAATTTTCGCTTTTCAATTTATCTAAAATAATATCAAGTGCGGGAGCAGTGCATTTCGGTTTTGCGTCAACGTGGAATAATGCGATGCTTCCGCCTTTTATATCGTTCATTACATATTTTACTATTGAATCAACGCTTGCGGATTCTTGCCAATCTCTTGAATCCGTATCCCATTGGATGACTTTCATGTTCAATTCATCTTCGATAATTCGCATCATGTTGTTATTATACTCACCGTATGGAGCGCGGTAATATTTTGAAGTTACCCCTAATACATTTTGGATTTTTTCATTGCAAGCTATTGTGTCAGAACGCAAGGAATCAGAGCCGATTTGAGCGACATGAGGGTGTTGGTCTGAATGATTTTCAACGGAGTGTCCTTTGTTGTGTATTAATTTTATATCATCGGGATATTTATCGATCCATTTTCCTGTTACAAAAAATGTCGCTTTCGCATCGTATTTTGTTAATATATCCAAAATCTCGAGTAAATCCGAATTCCCCCATGCTGCATCAAAAGTAATGGCAACCTTACGTTCGTTGGTTTCCACATTATAAATAGGAATACGGCGAGTGGAAACAGAAGCAGGCACAAATTCCGTTATATAAGATACAGTAAGTGCGGTCATTAACAATAACGCCGCCGAAAGAAAAATTAAGTTCTTTTTAAAACGAATCATCTATATACTCCTTTATGACAGAAAATACGTATGTGAAGCGGTGAGCATTTATGGCATTAATGTTTATATTTTCCATTTCTTGAAAAAATTTTCTGAACTAACGCCGCAAGGACGTAATATACGTTTTAGTGAATACAAACTTTCGGGTTTGCCTTTTTGTACGATTGCGACTCCTTCATAACAACTTAATGTTGCCTTGAATCCCATAGATTTTATTATATCATCCGATTCTTTGCTAATCGCTCCGAACGGATAGGTAAATGTGGTTGGATAAATGCCTGTTGATTCAAAAAGTTTGTTTTGCAATTTCATTAAATCATCGGTGAGGGACTTGGTATATTCTTCCAAGCTTTCGCCATTTATTTTTTTTGCACCTAATCGTCTGCCTTGATTTTGGTGCATATTATATGAATGATTTTGTATTTCAAACACACCGGAATCGGATATTTCTCTCATTTTTTCCCATGTTATATATGAATAATTTGGGTTAACTTCACCGCTTTGGGAAAATTCTTCGCTAAATTGCCCTACAACCGATATTACCGCTTTCATTTCGTATTGTTTCAATAAACTTTCAGCATAATGCACATTGTTATAGTGTCCGTCGTCAAATGTCAAAACCACGGGGTTTTCGGGCAATTTTATACCGTCATACACAAAATTAATTAAATCCTGCATATTAACGGTTTTATAATTATTGTTATGCAAATAATTTATATCGGATTCAAATAATTCCGGGCATATACAATATGTATTATGTCTTGCCGGATTTTTCAATAATGAATGATACATTAATATAGGAACCTCGACACCGCCATTTTCCAAAATGGCGGATTTTTCCGCTTTCTCACGGTTTATCGCCGCTAATGTAGTACCTGTAAAAAACAAAAAGACAGCGACTACCAATATTGAAATAACCGCATATCTTCTTATTTTAATAGTCTGAAACATAAAAAAACTTCATCCCCTATATCCTAATTCCTAATCCCTAACTCCTACATAATATTGTATATTTAACAATGGCTTGTCTTTATACCAATATCTAAATAAAAAGTTAATAAAAGGATGTGCCCGAAAAGTTGATTCACAAAAATACGGAACTCCTTATTTTTATAATCGTATAACTCCCGACGACATATGGCATTAAATATACTATGTTTATATGTTTATTTGTAAAATAAGAATATACTTCTCTGTTTTCAAACAAATTGCTTTCTGTTTTTAAGTTATGTAATATAATTTCATTAGGTATATCATCAAAGTAAACACCTGCGTTTTTATTAGGTTCTGTTTCACTGTTTTTTATTGATTTTCTGAATAAATTCAAAAAATGTTCGTCAATTTTTACCATATCTTCTAATTTAATGAGTTGTAAGTTATGCAAATCGACATTTAATGTATAAAACAAATTATTAGGATGTGCTGTTCTTTGAACATATCCCATTCCCGAAAATGTAATGCTTAAAAATGTTTTGCTGTAATATTCGATTTTATAATCAATTTCTAATTTGAGATTTCCATTATTTACATCTTTTTCGTTGTAAATATTTAAAATTTCCAAAGAATTATTTTCAATAAATTTGTTAATTTCATCCCTGTTTGAAATAATCGAATTGTTGTTCAAATTTGGAAATTTTATTAAAACATTTTGAAATTTATATTCCGCGGTTATAAAATCATTTTTATCAATTTCTGTTTCCGATAAAATAGTATTGATAAAATCCGATGAAATTGTTTTGTCTGTTTCAATACAAAATGTTGCAGTAAAAAACGCAATTACAACAATTATTGTAATTATATCAAAAAATTTCCATTGCACGTTCAAACGCCGCTTTCCTTTCTTCAATTTCACTCTGACCACCCTGTACAATTTTTGTAATTTCTTCTACCGTTATAATATTATTAATTTTATCATTTATCTTTTTTAAATCAGTCCAAAACCAAGCAGAAGCTTCCCAAGCATAATTTTCTGCTAAATAATCAGCTCCTTGCATTATTTTTTGGTCATTTATTGAATTAGCAAATTGTTGATAATTCCATCTACCAGTTAATTGAATATATCCTGCTCCCCTGTAATTATAACCATCATTTGCATTATTACTTAAATTACCTAAATCACTACGATTTCCATATTTTTCATTGAAATATTCTACATTCCTTGTTGTATCAGGATAATCCCTCCAATTTATTTCTGTTGTTGATTGTCCAAACCATGATTCAACATAACATTGTGCTAAAAAATGTGATATTTGCTCTTTTGATAATATATTATATTTCTTAAGATTTTCGTTTAAATTTTTTACCATTTCATCTGTTGCATTTTTAAATCCAATATAAATTAATTGTTCAGGAGAAACAAATTGCGGTTCATTTTCTTGTTCTATAGTTTCATACAATGCAATAGAACATCGACAATTAGGATGAAACGGCGGAGCAGTGACACCTATTTCAAAATCTTCTAATTTGTAAATATTCCCTTCCATTTCTAAACAAGATTCTGTTGTTTTTTCATCATCTTGTGTAATAATTATATATTCGTTCGCGTCAAGATCTTCAATAGCTTGTCGTATCGCTTCTATTGCTATCATTCGTTCTGCTTCCTTAGTGGCTTTTTCACTCTTATCAGAACAACCCGAAAACAAAAGTCCAAACAATAAAACTATTCCTGTACCAATCGCAATAGAAACCCCTTTTTCTGCAATATCTTTCGATTCTTCAGCAAAAATCTTTATTGATGAATCAAGAAAATGCTTTTTTTCTTTTTCCAACCATCCATAAAACCAAGTAATAATTTTAGATATTTGTGTATCATTTAAAAAAGGAGAATTTATAACAACAATGTCCTTTTTTAAAATATTACTTAATAACATTATAATTTGTTGATAGATATTATAATGTGTTTTTCGAATAATGTTTTTTATTGCTTTTTTTAATTCTATAAACATTTTTTCGATTATCATATTTATTTGAAATTGCAAATAATTTTTATTGTTTGTGTTTTCAACTTGTGCTTTTTCTAATAATATATTAACTTTTTCTTTATTTTCAACAATGATATTGTTAATTTTTGAATGATTGCTATTATCAAGAATTGTTTGTATTATTTTGTTTTGGGTTTTTATAGTGTTTTTATTATATTTTCTTTGCTCGAATTTTTTTGTTATGTATCCTTGTTTGAAAATAATTATATCATTTTTTGAAATATTATATTTTTTTCTTAAATATGTTTCATAAT
>Ga0099364_10013467_pt1 | contig 10965 bp, 5 predicted proteins | sample TergutTh196P3_FD_73070 | JGI IMG/M metagenome (GOLD analysis project Ga0099364, IMG submission 73070) | Microcerotermes parvus P3 segment gut microbial communities from Pointe-Noire, Republic of the Congo - Th196 P3 | ecosystem: Host-associated > Arthropoda: Insects > Digestive system > Gut ... | reverse complement strand
AACGAACCGGAGGGGCCGAGTATTGATGAAATCGTAGTGACAGGTCTCACAGCAGACCCGTCCAGCATACCTGCAGCGGACCGTTTCGCCTTTGGTAGCGCTAACCGCTCTATAACACTGAGGGTTACGGCTACCGGAGGAGTGGTTCTTACCCCGGATCAGGTCGATCAGTTGGAACCGACATGGACATGGAGAAACAACAACACCAATCCCATAGCAAATGTTACAAGAAATAGAAATATTCTTGTTCTGACAGCACGTCCAACGAGCACTAACATAACCGACACGCTAATCGTGACCGTTAGAGGACGGACGGTGAACATCGCTGTTACAATAATCGCGCCAATTCCTGCGACGGGCACTGTCGTCACGCCTAAAACCTTGTCGGTACTCGTAGGTAACACGGTACAGCCTATGGCATCATCAATCCCATCAACCTCAACCGACGGAATTAGATGGTCGAGCAGCAATCCAAACGTAGCAAGAGTTGATTCCGCGACAGGAGTCGTCACGGGCGTAAGCCCCGGAGTGGTCGTAATTACGGCACAGGCAGGAGACGGAACCCCCGACACATGCGAAGTACGCGTATTCCGAAGCGAGGATGATGTGGTTGTCGATCCTGACAGCATTGTATTGCTTCGCGGAGGTTCAGAATCGGTGACCGCTTACACATTCGAGAACAGGCGAGTAGTGTGGGAATCCGATTATTCCGGCGTTACCGTTGTTCCAAGAGAAACCGGAGGGACAGCGGGTAGCACTGTGCATTTAGTCACTATAGGTGCGAATCGAGAAATGCCGATACCGGACGACCAAGAGAGTGTCTTAGCCTCGGTCACAGCGCTCGTAGTGGGAAGCGCTGCTGCAAATAACCCAGGTAATACGAGCGCGTCTGGCAGAGCGACTGTAAATGTGACAGTGAAAGCGTTTATGGATTTGGATATTAGGCTTGTAGGTGGTTCTGTCATGTACTCAGGCCAGACTCAGCGATTGATACTTGAAACAGAGGATCCTGATTTGCGGAATAAGCCGCTTTATGTTCGGGTAAGGACCATTCTGGGCAACAATGTAGCTAGATATGTCGGCGGACTGAGTCCTGTGACGGTAAATGACACAAACATTATGATTGCAGCCAGTGATATAGGAATCGGAGAAGCTAGAATTAGCGTATACGATAATCCCGGATTCAGTGGCAATAACATCGGACCCGAGCTAACTATTGTAGTAGCGCCAAGGAGCATAGAGCATGTCAGGTTTGATTACACGCAGACAAGCGGCAGTGTTTATCGTCCCGAGCTTCCGACCGATTATGCAGGAGGCGAAATCACTCTAGGTGATTATGGGCGGATTATTCAAATGAAGCTTTCTGACAGCACAACAGTAACTCCTAGGGTGCCGCGATCAGGCTCGGAAACCGAGTATGAAGCATTATCTAACAGTGACATAAGGTGGTCGAGGTTGATATGCGACCAATATAGGGAAATTCTATACAGCGTGAGGATAAGTGATACTCCGACAGTTACTAGTTTCGGTGTTGACGATCGCTACATCTTAGATCGGGACGGAAACAGAATCGCAAGCGCTTGGGAAGCCCCCGGAGGAACTCCATCTAGTTTTTACACGTTTTATGAGTGCTTTAGTTACGGGCATGTGGATTCGGGCGAGCTCCCCACTATCACTGAAACTAATCGGAGGATAGGATTTTTTATAAACACAATTTCTGATACCGCTAGGATGGCTGTTTTGCGCGGAGGAGGAACGAGACAAGTAATTTCACAATTAATGGGAGGAAGCAACGGCTTTTTAGCTCCGGTTATTACGATGCCGACAGGGCTTGTTGCCGTGATGATATCGCCTCAACGCCCAGACTTGTCGACGGACATGGTAGGTACTTGGGGGGATTTGTTCTTCTACAATGTGCCGCTATTTGATGATAGAAGCGGTGGGATATTCAATCCTCGTATAGCTCCGGAATCTAGCTTTATCCTGTGGGAATGGCATTCTGGGGATGGCGAATGGGTTCGCACTGATGACCAAAGCGTGATTTACACATTATACCGGTATGATATTGAACCTAATGGATATCGAATAACGGATGCTAACGGAGTAATACTGGAAGGGGATGTGGATGCCCTTGTCATCGGCGATCCTCAGCTTGAAAATAATGCCTTCTATATCAGAGTTCTTCCAGATGCTCTGAATGTGGCAGAACGCGAGGTCACAAAAACAGTGACTTGGCGTGATCCTCTTGATTATTTGCTTGAGGAGTTCAGAGGGCGTTATCCGGGCGATGCGGGGAGAATTACGGTTAGACCCGGCAGTTCTGATGACTATGCTTATCTGGAACTAGATTCTGACACCTTTGAGGTCATTGGCACTGTTACTGACCTTAAAGCGCCATATTTAACGGCAACCGTATGGATGGAGGAGGGTGTCTCCTCCGCAGCTAGCGGAGTCACCAGTAACGACGGTGTTACATATAGTGTTTTTATCAACACGCTGTTTCCGCCGAGTTTCACTTCAGCTAGTCTGCCCTTCTTTTATAGCTTTAGCGTTTCGCAGTTCTCGAAGTTCGGTTTTGAACCAAGGCGCGGGGTTTCAGGAGCGCGGCAAATCCCAGTCGAATCAAGAACTTATGACACAGGTGACAGGCAAGCATTGCGCTACAACCTTACTATGGAAGCTCCGGTTCCTCCTGCTACTTTGACTCCCATAGGATTAGTTTATGATTATAACAATCCTGACTTTATTTATGAACTCTCTCACATTAGTCTTCAAAGCTTCATGCTAGAGGCTGCTACAGCGGGATGGCCTGCCCCTGAAGTTGCATCCGCATTAGCAAGTGATAGATTTGTTAGCAACAACCCAGCTGTGATTGAAATCGTTACTGGTGCAACAAATGGTCTGCGACCGCGACCACCACAGCCCTTTAGCACAGGAAGTTCACTTACAGTTACCCCGCCCGTTGGTTCAAGCTTACCAACACTTATCGTTTCTATCACTGTTACCGAAATTAACGTTCCGACAACGGGCGGCTCCGCTCCCTCCCCTGGTCCCAGCCCCGGCCCCGCACCCTCCCCATCCCCCGGCTCTGCATCAATCTCAACCGATGCCGCCCCATCAGCCATAGCCGGATTCTCCGCTGTTATTGATGCCGCGTTCTCCGCCGGTATTGACCTCTCCGATGCTATTATCGAGAGCGACGATCCCGATATATTGAGCGTTGACGACAAGGGTGTTGCCACTCCGAAACGGGAAGGCCGGGCGCGGATACGTATTAGATCGCGTGATGGGAAGCGTTCAGCCGAAGTTACTCTCGAAGTAGTCGCCGCTGAGACCACACCCACAAAGCCAGCGCAACCGCCCGCCCTCACCGCAATAAGGCTGCGCTCCACGGCGGGGGTTGCCACAGGGAAGACTATGACGCTCATTCCGTTCATCACGCCATATAACGCCGATAAATCGAAGCTGCGGTGGAGCTCATCGAACACCGATGTCGCGACGGTGGTAGACGGGGTGGTCACGGGCGTCAAGGCAGGATCGGCGAAGATTGCCGTGACCGATGAGAACGGCAACTTGAAAGCGGAAACCACCGTTACGGTCAGAAACGACGCGAGACCCGTCACATCGATTACACTGAACCGAAAGACGCTTACGCTGAACGTTGCCGCGTCTAGTACGCTGTCAGTCACGTATAGGCCCTCAAACAGATCCATCAGCGGGGTATCATGGACATCGAGCGACGAGACGATCGTGCGCGTCGAGCCCAACGGCAAGGTCGTCGGCGTGTCGGCAGGAACCGCGACGATAACCGCCATCAGCGACAGCGGCGCAAAAACAGCGGCATGTACAGTGACCGTTAAGATTCCGGTATCGTCGGTGACGGTACCCGATAGGAGAATAACGCTCCGCGTGGACGAAACATATCAGATCACCCCGACAATAAACCCGTCAGACGCAACAATAACAACCCCCACCTACTCGACAAGCTCATCATCCGTAGCCCGCGTATCCGCCGACGGAGTGATAACCGCCCGCAGAGCCGGCACAGCGACAATAACAGTAAGAGTAGACGGAAAATCCACAACACTGAGGGTGACAGTGACAAGGTGAGTTAGGGGAGAGGCGATCGCAAAAATCTAGCGTCAAAATGGCATAAAAAATCTAGTTCACAAACAAAGCAGCAGAGGGCGTAAATCCTTCTGCTGCAATGTGTTTGGTGCGCGAGGCCGGACTCGAACCGGCACGTGCGTACTGCACACTAGAACCTGAAACAAACCTACCATTGATTATCAAGCCTCATTTGGTGTTGCCTGATACCGTAGAATCCCTTGCATTCCAATGGGTTGAGAACAGTTATTGTTGTCATCGCCCGCAGGCCCTTGCGGCTCTATAATTACGTTTTTATAAGATTTTGTTAGAGGATTGTTAGAAAATGGTAATGTGCATAAACACGTTCCAGATTTTTGGGTCTCTATATACCTATAGATGAAGAAATCTACATTCATGCCGGCCTACCAATATAGCGATAATTCCGACATCAGTGCTGAGAGGTGTTCATCCGTATGTGCTAAGTCAATCAATGATACACAGACACTTACGCCATCGTCAGCACTATACGAAATGTCTTTATTTGTTAAGCTCTCTGGGAGTGGGTATAAGAGTACTGCTTTTTCTGCTTGATATTTTTTGCTGTATGCATAAATCTGATACATATCTGCCTGAGATATACCATAATGCTGCATATTCTCAGAAAGTAATTTCCATTTTGTGTCCAGCACAAAGGTTATCTTTTCATGTCTCAGTATAATATCTGGACGAAGTCTAAACGCAATATTTGGTCGGTCAAATAAGCTGAATTTTGAATCCTGTATTAACATTTGCCAGCCATCTGGGATTATACGGCGTAATCTGGCGGCGATGTAACTTTCAAATATCTTTTCCATAGGGAACAACAAAGCAATAGCAATCTCGCTTCCCGCAAAAGCAGTGAAGCTGCTTCCACGTAGAAAAACTTTACACCAAGAAAGAGCTTTTGCATAGTGAGATGCGCTTCGATTGTTAACACATTTAGAGAAATCGGTTTCATAGTCAGTTGAAAATTCAACATTTTCGAAGAGTGTGAGTATCTTTGTCAGATTCATTCTATTGCGGGCATCGCCAGATTTCTTCACAAGAAAACGTAAAGTAGCTTTAATTACACGGTTTTCTGGGCTATTTAAGTTAAACTCGTCGTACCTGATATAGAACTTCTCTTTGTTTATTGGGTGATGCCTAACACTCTGTGTTACATCTATCTTTCCTTTTAAAAAGCACTCTTCGCCCTCAATAGTGTTGTAAGTTGATTTCAGACCTTGCTTCACTAACGTGTTCACCTCACTAATGAACATAGATATAAATACCTCGAGCAAGTTAAGTCGTCCAGTTCGTAGATTGGAAACTTGAAACTCCTTAAATGATATATCTCTTAATGCCCGTATCATTTCAAGAAAGATTTTCCTTGTTTTTATGATTTGTTCTTCTTTGTTATCCCCCGCGGTGTTTCCACATATTTTCGGCAGTATTTCGATTACAGTACCGTCATTCATTGTTATTACGCCAACATGGTTCCTCGCGGTAATTGTTTTCCCGATGCCACGCCGAGCTGACAGGTAGAGTAGGTTTGTCACTTCTGATTCGTTGCCCGAGCTATTTGCGAGAACGAATGACTCCAATGCATCGAAGGTGTTTATTGGCAATGATTGATAACCAGCATAAGGATAACCAGCATAAGTCGTATTGTCCCGTATAAACCCCTCATATTCTATTATAGTGTAGTGATTATTGAAGGAACTCATATGCCTTTACCCTCATGCAAGCATCATTATTGATTTCGTAATACTCAGTATCATCAATCTCTACGTTCTTATTCCCAAACAATTTCTCTGTCGCTCTTCTTTTGATGACAAATTGCATTGTATCATCTGTCTTCTGGTTGTCTCCCAAGACAAGCCGGATTTTTTCGTAATCTTCAAAAAAGTATTCCTGTAGGAGTGGGATTATCTTTTTCGTAAATATCTCTGCAAGTTTTGCCAATGAGGGGTCGTTTTTTAGAGAAATGAAGTATGCGTGCCCAATGGTATGCTCTCGATCATATAAAACCGCTATTCTTGCATTCATTATGTCAAGCATATTTGATATGTTGATGCCCTCTACTTCGTCTACTCCCGCAAGCGCCAATGGATTAGGTTGCATCTCTATAAAACTGAAACGGCGGCGCAAGGCAGTGTCCATCATCGCTATCGAGCGGTCAGCGGTGTTCATGGTTCCGATGATATATATGTTATCAGGCACACCAAATTCAATGCCCGAGTAAGGTAATTTTGATCGCAATTCTTCCGGTGCTCCTATTCGTCTTGATGGTTCAATGAGAGTGATGAGTTCACCAAACACTTTTGAAATATTACCTCGATTTATTTCGTCAATTATAAATACACGGTTTTTCTGTGCGTTCTCATTTGAATAACGGAGACCATACTTTGAAACTAACTCATTTATCACTGCCTGCCTTGCATCAAACAACCAACGACTGCCTCCTGAAAGGCTTTCACGATTAGTTTCTGACAACCATTGATCTCTGATTTTTCCCTTATGTAAATCATTATACGAGTTTTGATCACTTTGCCAATTTACTCGAAACTTTGAGTTGTCTATTAGGATTGCGTTTATTTTAGTTCCCGTCCTACGAGTAAAAGAATACTCATTGCCAGTGTTATTTTTTGTTGCATTAACTAATCCTTCCCAAGCAGTATCAAATACTTCATCATTACTACGCTTTGTGCCTCGAAGAGTGCTTTCGCAAAAATCCTTGAATATACCGTCGCGCACTTCATAAAGAATATTTTCAGTTCCGCCTGTATTTTCGTCAATCGTAATCACGGGGCGGATTCCCTCAATAAAATCCTCATATCCATATGATTGGTGGAAAGTCGTGAATACAATGAGGTGTTCATTGCGGTATCCTAAAAAGCGTTTGTATATCTCTGAGTACTCTTCATTTTGTATTTCTTGAACTGCTTTACTCTCAATGATGGATACTGCATAATTGATAGAATTATATGTCTTCCCTGTTCCAGGTGGACCATGTAAAATAATGTTTTTTTCAAGACTGTAAGGATTCTTCTCATTAAGTGCTGGCGCAGCTATATCAAGTTCTGCAAGGGCTTCTCGCAACTCCCGGCGAAGTTTCCACAGATACACTCCCGCACTGTCTTTTGCAGCACTTTTACCAACATAGAGAATAGGCCACCACTTTGCCTTGCTTTCATCTGGAGGCAACTCGCAGTTGGTTTCCATATATACCCGCTGTGCAAGCCTTACAGAATTCGCATTGTAAAATTCGCCAGTTCTTCCGAGTGCTTGGCTGACTTGCGTACATGTTGCCCCATTTTCAAAGGCAAAGAAACTAGACACAACGGTTTTCGCATCGTTGATAAATACAGTTTTGTTTCCCCATAATTGCTTCCATTGATCCTTGTCAATCCCAGGCGTATACTCATCCTCATCAGGCCACCAATCGGTGGGATTGTCGTCCCATTGTTTGCTAACCCATATAATATCATCAGCTAATAGTCTGTATTGAGCATCTTGGTAATACTTATCAGTTGAGTGCCGTACACTATCTGCGCTCATCATTATCAGCTCGTCATCATTACGAACAATTTCTAGAATTTCGTCACACATTGCGTAATAACTTATAAGCTTGTCTATACCTGTTCCGTCCATGCGCCCGGAATATTTTATCTTTTTTGCGAATTTTATGAATTTTCCAACCCGATTATATAAATAATGCTCATCGGGTTTATATAAAAACAAGTAAACACTGATTGCCCTTTCGTTTTGATTATGCCTCAGTGTCGTAGTTGTATTCGCATTTGCCAACTCTTTTGCGCTTGATAAAAACCTCACCACCCTTTCTGCTAAAAGAGTGTTATCATCTGAGAATAACTGAAGAAACATATTACGCAAAAAGAGGGGATCCTTTCTCGCCAATGCAATAAGTCCCATATATTCGTATGGGGTGAGTAAGTTTAGTTGTTTACTCAACGATTTTCTTAGCATTTCAATGAAGTTATCGGATTGTATCTGCCAGTTTTCTTGGAAGTGCTTCACGGCTTCCCACTTGTATATTTCATCAGGTCGATGCTTTGCAAATGTCCTCTTATATTCTGCAATTATCTCTGCAAGCGCATTTTGGTCAAAGTCCAGCATATCAGTGCCTCCTTCGTTTTTTCTGACAAGTCAAGTTATTCCCCTGTTGTTCTATGATTAGCAGAAGTATGCGCATGGTTATCCAGAAAATGAGCTGCGCCAATCGTTTATCATATTGTTTCGTAGTATGGGTATAAAACCTTTGCAAAATTAAGCTTTTTTGCACTATTGTTGAAGATCAAATGTGGTGGCTCTGTAGTGCAAGCAAATGAATTCTATTGTGTCTACACTTATCGCAATGCTCTTGCTCTATTTTTCTTTGACGCACTTTTAGTCAATCAATTTCAAAACCCATCCTTGAAAAAGTCAAGCAATGACTTTACTGCTAATTCGGCGTCCAATTGAAGCCAGTTATATCGTTGTGATTTTCCAAGCGACTCAACAAAGCCGGGGTTATTCAATACGGCATCCAAACGGGACTCTATATCGCCCATGTTTTTCTCACGCATTGTTATGTCATTGAAAATCACTGCATTTATATCGGAAAGAAAGACAGATTTGTTTATTTCGCCATGTATTGCCAACCAATACATATCAAAAATATCTTTGTATCTTGTTGAAAAAACGCCGAGCCGCAACAGTGATTTCAGCTTTTCGACAAAAATCTGTTCTTTTGTATTAATCAACAAAGTCACACGGTCGTCCAATTTGCCTAAATCAAAACAGTAAATGTCCTGCTCCATTGCAATGTCTTTATGGACGCCAATATCCAGTTTTGTGTCAATGCTTGTACCTTCACCATCGGTCATGCGAATGTGTGCGCGTTTGCCGTTGTAATCTTGATGTTTCAGTTCTTCAATTGGTGCTATGATGCTTATACTGATCTCATCAGATTGCTCGTTTAATTTCATTATAAACGATCTTATAGACTCCTCGCTTAGCGAATACCTGATAAAGTCAAAATCCAAGTCTTGAGTCGCCCGCCTGCTGTCTCCGGAAATATGCTGCATTACGACTCCGCCCTTTATTGTGATTCTATTCGCAAGCGGCGACTTTGCAATCAAAGCCAAAACAACATCTTGGCTGGTTCTCGAACCGGCATCCAGATAGCTAAACCCTTCGGAAATATATGCGTTACGGATATCTTCCAGCCTCATCAAAGCACCTCGAGTCTGAGCATATTCAATAGATATTCATTTTTTTTGAAAATTGAAATGTAGTCTTCAATCTTTCTGTAGTCCAGATCGTCGCTTATTTTTCTATATCCGCCAATGATTTCTTTATAATAATCGAAAGGCATAGATTTTGAATTCCGTAAAGCTTCAACAAGCATTCTTTCACGGTCATAAATTGTTATCGTGGCGCCGTCATAAACCTGTTTCGTTCTTCCTTGTTCGAAAACGCTTTCGCTCAGAAATACCTGTGTCACGTTGCTGTCAGCAATTCTTGTTGCGTTTCTCAGTGTTGCAAGATATGTTTTTTCGGGAATTACATCCGTCAGTCCATAGATATAAAACGCCGTATTCATGGTAACAATCGCAAATGGGTATTTGGCAGCTATGAGAATAAAAGGGTTAACAAAAGGTTTCTCTGAATAAAACCCGCGCCCCACCTTGTATATCTCACCCTTGCTCAAGGCTTCCCTGACTTTGCGGGGATACCCGTATAATTCGTTTATTTCTTTCCAATTGTATAGCATTTCTAACACCCATTCGTATTGTACACTAATTACTCACACAATGCAAGTATGTGTGAGTAATTAGTGCATTTTAGTATTATTGGTTACGCAGGGATGTGAAAACCAATATATCAAACAGTTTTTCATCGTCCAAGCCAGCTTTTGCTAATTAATTGGCGATAAAGTCATTATCTGTCATTTCAGTCGACACCAGTGAATTGCGCTAATTCCAAAAACAACTCATTCAGCTTGTGCCAATCCGCTTTTCGATCTTTTGGCATAACGTCAACCGTTGGGATCCGGGTCGGAGTCTAAGGTGATGAAATAGTCGTAAAACGGCATTAGAAACTTGTACCCATTGACAAGGCGATCCGACAACTCGCGGGTATACAGCTCTTCGCCGTTTTCCTGATTGTGGATTAGAGAAAACGACTTTTTGTTATACCATGCTTCTACCTTTGGGGTCGGAGCCTCTTTTTTTCGCGCGTATTCATCCCCGTCCAGCAAGAATTCTTTTTGCTTTTCAAGCGGGGCGATGAATTTTTCAAATTTCAGAGGGTCGCAGTCGATACGCGCCCGCAGCTTTGCCATCGTCATCGGCCTTGCCTGATAATACCCCATGCCATAGCTCCAGCTCTCGGGAGACAACTCAAACCAAAAAACGGGAGCCGAAGTCCATTCCTCGCTGGGTTTTTCAATGGAGAACCACAGGTTACACCTGTACGGTTCTCCGCCCTTCACGCGACGGGCATCCTTATATATGCGCGATAGTTTGTGTATAAAGCCATACTTGCCGTAATCGGAACTAATCCGCTCAAACACTGCTCTCCCAAGCAGTTTCATCGGGGTCTGAAAATCCCGCAGGAAATCCTCCTTATGCGCCTCGAACCACGCCTTCTCATTATTAAGGCGGAGGCTCCACATGAAGTCAATCGTGCGCTTAGAAAAACCGTCAAACATATCGTATCTCTCCCTTGTTTGTTATGGAGTGGCCTCGAAAACTCCTTGCAACTGTCTTTTCGGCGTTTTTCCCGCCGGAACTGCGTTAAAAAATCTCGAAAGACGGATGTATTCCTTCGATTTTTTGCCTTGTCCGGCGA
>Ga0099364_10013466_pt1 | contig 10965 bp, 10 predicted proteins | sample TergutTh196P3_FD_73070 | JGI IMG/M metagenome (GOLD analysis project Ga0099364, IMG submission 73070) | Microcerotermes parvus P3 segment gut microbial communities from Pointe-Noire, Republic of the Congo - Th196 P3 | ecosystem: Host-associated > Arthropoda: Insects > Digestive system > Gut ... | reverse complement strand
GAAAAGACAATTTCGGAAGTTTTATAGGTGGCAAAATTATTCCCGCCGTGACAGACAGCGGCTTGTTTTCACAAATAGCGGTTGTTACCGACCGGGACGACCGCGAAGAAAAATCTATATGCGATTTGTTCAAATCTGTTTTCAGCATGATAGCGTCAAATGTTCAAAATAATAAATAGGTTAAAAACACCTATATGAACAGTTTCGGTCAAGAAAGCGCCATCGAATTTTTGCTCCTGATTATACCTTCAGACAAAGAAGGGGCACTGGAAACAATAATGATGGACGCTATCGCCGAGCATGAATACGATAAGGCGATTGTCGGCAAAGCCAAAGCCTATATCAATGATGTTGAGCCGTTGGCGGTTAAGTACATAGGAAAAAAGAGGCTGAAACTAAAAGCCTGCTTAGGCGTGATTTGGGCTACGCAATGTCCAGAAAAGCTTTTTTCATATATTGACGAGCAAATACGGTCGGTAAAATGGGAGGATTCTGAAATATTATCTGAGTGCTTCCGTGAGTTGGCGAAGATTTGATTTGCTATGTGAACACGTGCGAACACGGGGACGGTTCTTTTGTTCACTGCATTTATTTTATGAACACGGGGACGGTTCTTTTGTTCACTGCATATATACTATATTTTACACATAAAGATATACACGCTCTCATAACTGTGCTAGAATCATCATGGGCGACTCAACACAGAAAGGTTAACAAAAACGAATATGTATAATGATTCAATAAAAATAAATTGGAACGGTGTAATCACATCGATACAACCTCGCACTCGTGTTTGGCGTTATATTACGCATAACCGCACTCATTATCACATTGGTTACAATATTTTTCTGGACGGCTGTGCCGATGGCGTTGACAAGCAGTTTGTTGTCGCAATTTCCGAGAAACAACAACAAAGCGGAGAGTACAGCATCGGTGACGCAGTTTCCGGCACGGCTTGGACAAAACAATACCCCGAAAGGGAATTTGCCGACTATTACAGAGCAGGGGCATTGAAACGCATTGAGTCTGGAAAAGCTGTACTTGCAAAAGCACCACCGTGGATAATGCTGCCGCCGGACATGGCAACATATGAATGGCGCGGCGCGCGAATGCTGAGCAAAAGCTTATGGAAAGGCAAATGCTTTCAATGCATATGGGCAACCATGTCAAATGTCGAAATCATCTGGGATTTTGACAAGAAAATCAGCAAATATCGCTTCGAGAGTTTTTGCTACGGACCCAAATCCTGCATATTGTATAAAATGGGCAGAGCACGTACAGTAGCAAATAAGAACATGGGGTCATCACTGGATGATGGCTGGCTTGATGATATTTGCACAGAGAATCGTGATTGGGATGATTAGATGGAAGAAAATGAATTCAAAGCACTGGTGACAATTCAACAGTACGAACAGCTACTCGGTGTCCTGTCCAGATATGGCAATTTGCATAAAACAGTCCAGATCAACTATTACTACGACACTGCGGATCTGATGCTATACCAGACGGGAAACACACTTCGCGCTAGGCAGAAGGACGGCAAATTATTGCTCCAGCACAAGCATGGCAAACAAATAAGCGAAAACCTTGTAACCAGCATGGAGTACGAACAGCCCATCGCAGAGCTTCCTCGGCGCATTTTTGCCAAAAGTTTCCCGAATCCATATGGCGAAGATGCTGTTTTCAGTCTTATTGGCTGCTTGGTGACTGTACGGGCAGATTTTAGCATACTCAATGCGATCGTCTCCCTGGATGAGAACTACTATCTTGGTGCGTCGGATTACGAACTGGAAATCGAAACCCAAGATGCCGAATCGGTCGAAAACGTATTGCGCATCATAGGCAGCAACCTGGTATTCAGCGCAGTCGGCAAATACAAAAGATTCATCTCTGCTTACATTGAGACTCAAGATAATGTTCTCTAATGAACACGGGGACGGTTCTTTTGTTCATTGTGAACACTCACTTGTCGGATACGGATGAATTCGGCCCAATCGGCAATCCTGTCAAGCGGGCAATATTGCGATATGTCGAATCTTCCACAACACCATGAACAAAAGGACCGTCCCCGTGTTCACCCGCGTTCAAATATCTGTGTATTGTTCCAGAATGTATGGTATAATGGGAGAAAATTTATGAAAAGGATATGATGTAAATGAAAAAAAGGATATTATGCATTGCCCTGGTGCTATTATTGACTTCATCTTCTACCCCCTTTGTCGCAATTTCTGCTGGTTATGAAATTGGATTTGCCGAGACACTTGCTGTTGATTTAAAAACGCTAGGTCTATTTATGGGTGTTTCCGATACAAACTTCGATTTGGACCGAGCACCGACCCGCACGGAAGCACTTATTATGCTGATTCGTGTCCTTGGCAAAGAATCCGAAGTCCAAAGTGGGAGTTTTCAACATCCATTCACGGATGTCGTAGATTGGGCAAATGACTATATTGGTTATGCGTACACAAACAATCTGACCAATGGGATTTCAACCACCGAATTCGGCAAAGGCAACGCCACCGCTGCGATGTACCTGACTTTTGTGTTGCGCGCACTGGACTACAGCGATGCTGATGGTGGAGATTTTTCCTGGAACGATCCATTTACCCTTAGTAAATCTGTGGGAATCCTTCCCGACATCGTTGACATTAGCAACTTTCGTAGGTCCGATGTGGTCATAGTGTCTTATGCTTCATTGGCAGCTCCCATGAAAGGTTCAACCCAAACTTTGGCAGATAAGCTCATTAATGCAGGTGTTTTTTCAAGAAGCATCTTCGATTCCAACTATGATTCAAACGCCATCGCTAATTATTCTACACCAACTAATACTGCAACTGATGAATTGTGCTATTGCGGAGAACATTATTTGGGCGAAATCATTATGCAAGCTGTGCCGCCAATCAATATACACGCCATAATACCTCAATACGAATACCAGGGAGCGTTCCCCCTTGAAAAGCATAGGAAAAATGTTACGGATTTTCTAAAAAGATTCGATGCAGTCCATACAATCGACTACATCACCTGGGAATCAGATTGGTATGATACTGTGATAATATGGTCAGACACACCTTTGAAAGACTTTTCATTTGTAGCTTTAAAAAATGATGAGAACTTTGATTTTTCCGCAACAGAAGTTTTATTTGCAATTGACGAGCTACCAAGCAATTCTGCTCTTGTAATAAATGTGAATTTTTCATCGGAACGTCTTTATCGCGGTGAAATTATATTCACAGACGCAAACAATGTTCAAAAGCACATCACTTTTAGCGAAACTGCAATCGGCGGATGCGACCTAACATACAGAATCGCCCCTTCCGAATAAGCGCCCGGAGTTACGCGGTGGGTACACGGGGTGACGGTTCATCTGAGTACCCCCCGCACGTGAACGCGGTGAACATGGGGACGGTTCTTTTGTTCATTGTGCTGACGAGTGAACGCGGGGACGGTTCTTTTGTTCATTGTGCACACTCAGTTGCCGGATACGGAGAAAATCAGCCCAATCTACAATCCTGTTAAACGGGTGATATGGCGATCTGTCGAGTTTTTCACATCGCCGTGAACAAAAGGACCGTCCCCATGTTCACGCATGAACGCGGGGACGGTTCTTTTGTTCATTTTATATTGAAATATGCAGGGCTTTCCTGTACAATGAGAAAAACGGATTGCGTAGTTCGCAATTTTGTATGAAGGAGTGAAATAATGGCACGCAATGTTAGGAAACAAAGTAATTCAGGTATATACCATGTTATGCTGCGAGGGATAAATCGTCAGAGCTTGTTTGATAATGACGATGATTTGCAAAAAATGATATCTGTTCTCTCGGAATGCATTGAAATCAGCAGAGTTCGACTTCATGGCTACTGTTTGATGACAAATCATGTCCATTTACTTGCGCAAACGGGCGAGATTTTCGACTCAGAGACGCTGTCGCAGTTCATGAAGCGAATCGCAGTTCGTTACGCGATGTATTACAACAATAAGTATAGCCGCATCGGTTCTCTGTTCCAAGGCAGATATAGAAGCGAAGCCGTAGAAACCGATGCATATTTTCTTTCAGTATTAAGGTACATACACCAAAATCCTGTGAATGCCGGTATCACGAAGACGTCATCGGAGTACCTTTGGAGCAGCTACGGTAATTATGTTGGCAAGCCCGATTTTATTTATACCGAAATGGCTGCCTCGATGTTGGGCGAAGCTTTTGAAAGCTACATGGAAGACATTGAGGACGCTGAAACTCAAATCATTGGTCTTGAGGAAGAGACATATCGGCTGACAGATGCCGAATTGTCAACTGCAATTGAGGCAGCATTGAAGATACCAGTGTCATCCGTCGCATCTCTTGATCGAGAAGCGCGTAATAATGCGCTCAAGTTCATCACAGAGATGAAAGGCTCGACATATCGCCAAATATCCCGCTTGACTGGGTTGTCGATCGGGCTGATTGCCTCCGTATCCAGCAATTGACGAATATTGTTTCATAATGAACAAAAGGACCGTCCCCGTGTTCAATAATGAACAAAAGGACCGTCCCCGTGTTCACGTGTTCAGACGCACAGGAAATGGACGTAGTGATGAGGTACGTCCATTTCCTGTGATTAATATTTCTCTCAGCTTTGGGTAGGTATTCTGCTGAGCGGACTGCGCTTTTTTCTTGTCCTGTGTTCATCAGTCTTTTGCTTTTGATAGAAAATCATTATTGATGACTTTGAAGGATAGTTTATCGTTTCCAACTCTGCTATACTCGCGAGTTCGTACTACAATCCCCTCTTTATCGAGCCCGCTTGTGTACTTGCCTTTTGCTCTGCTGAGGAGTTCGGGCAGCGTGTAGCTAAAGCTGTCTCCCACTTCCTCAATGGGAACACTCTCGATACCAAGCTTTTCGCAATAAGTTAGAATTTCATCAAGCCCGCATTTCTTTAGTTTGTCTTCATCACCGATATGGATTACATCAAATACATATAAAGCTGGCTGAGGTAAGCGCAAACGGTTTTTTTGGATTCCAGCTCCACAGAATTCCCCCTGCAAGGCGATATCTTCACCAAGGGCTATTAGTTTTTTATTCAGTTCATGTTTATAAACATATGCCCACATTGAACAGCTTTCAGCATCTTCCTTGTATTCGTTGTTACGTCCGCATAGACCGACTTTACCATCTTTTACATACACTGTGCAGGAAGTTCCATCCATTTTTGTGCTGATATAATAAGGTTTGCCGTTGAAATGATCTAGCAGTTCGGGCATCGATTGAATTCGTATTTCGTCTGTCGTTGGAATTCCAAAGGGTTTGCTGCCAATTGATATGCCTGCGCTGCCGACCTGTTCAGGCATTTCCCATTTTCTAACATTCAAAAGCTCAGTGACATCACTGCCAACAGCCATGTTTTCGGATAGCTCAGAAAAAGAGCTCATGGGCAAAGCGAGCCCTTGTGATATTTCGCCACGAAACTTGACGGTTTTAATGAGATACCCTTGACCCATATATTCGTTGTTGCGGTAGCTTGTTTTTTTCAGAAACTCGTACCTTTCGTCAATTGGGAGGTAGCTGTCAACCTCAAAGTATATGCAGAGGTCTCCATTGCTAAACTCGCCTTTCTTGGCAACACATTGCCATCCTTTGATTATTGCCAGCTCAATTGAATCAGCACCGGGAATCAGTCTTGTTTCACGAACTTCTTGAATTGATGCTAAATTGCGCATTTGTTTTGCCTCACGTTCATATATTTATTAATGTCCCCATGCCCACCCTCGGAGCATATATCCGTCACTGGTATTCACCGTTAAAGTTTCAAATTTACACATGTCAGACTTTATGCATAATTTTTAAGGGCCAGATTAGCAGTCTGGTGACCGAATTTACTTCAAATGTAAATGTCTTTGCGACGCGCCTATTTGCTCCTACCATCTGGCTTATAATAACTCAGTATTCCAGTTCAATTGCTGTAGCTTCACATCAAGCTCACGATACTGCTGGGCAGCACTATTCATGTCGGAACGTACCTTGTCCATATCAATAACGCGTTTATATTTCACATCTCTGGAACTGTAGTATCCACGATTGCTGCCGATAGCTGCATTGAGAAGCTTGTTATACATGGCAACAATGCGCTTCAAGCCATCGCGCCTGATTATCGCTTGCGAAATAGTCTCTCCTTCTATGATTTCAGTTTTATTGTTAGTCGCCAATATCCTAAGGCTCGTTTCAAGCAGTTCGCTTTCTTTCTCGCGATAGCTGATCAGCAAGACAGTATAATCATCCACAGGTTCTTCGTCATGGGGGATACGAGCGCTTTCTCCCATTCGCTGCTCCAACGCATCAAGCTCTTTTTTTAAGACAGCTTTTCTAAGCAATGCTTCTGCCAAAAGCATATTTCATGCCCTCTTTCATACGAAATATCCATGATTCTTGGAATTATGTTACCGATTATACTTGATGTTTCTTGGATTGTCAATACTCTTTTTCAAGTTTGTTGAAAGTTTTTCGTATGCTGATATAATATAAAGGAGCAGAAGTCGTGGTAATAAGAAGATGCATCAATGAGGTTTAATATCAATGAATCGAATCAGGGAATTGCGTAAAAAAATGGATTTGACTCAAAAAGAGTTAGCACAGCATTTACAGATAGCGGATAGTACATTGTCATATTGGGAAATGGGGAAATATGAACCAGACATCGACTCACTGAAAAAGCTGTCAATGTTCTTCCATGTTTCCATCGATTATATAGTAGGTGGCTATTTCCATGATTTTCCAACTACTCAAGACGAAGTTTCATATGAGGTTGCTTCTGAACCATCGAGCGAAACTGTCGTTTCCATTGTCAGCGAAGCAAATCCAAAGTATGATGAAGCTTCATCATGTGGAAACATCGCAGACCCTTTTACGGAATGTTCTCCCCAATCAGAAGCTAATGATAGTTTATCTGCTTTCCATCGCAGTGAATTTGAAGACTTAACAGAAGCCGAAATCGAAAAGCTCGCAGAATACGCCGAGTTCCTAAAGACAAAAAGAAAGAAGCAAGAATAATTCTCTTCAGCTCGTACCCAGTCGCTCCTGCACGACAGTGGAATCTACTCATTTCCAGCACATTTATGATAGCGGAGTTAGTTTGCAGCGAACGATTTGCGGTGTGCCTTTGTTTTCTTCATCGCCCAATCGTAGTGGCTTGATGTTGCCGATATACAGTAGCTGCCAAGCGTCGTAGTCCCTGTCCACGAAAAATACTTAGCTTTGAAGAGTTCCTCATTTGTGAACCGATCAATGAGCGACATGACTACCTTGTGGCTATCGATGAGCATCTTCTTTGCATCTGCATACGGCGTTGATTGGTGTTTCTCCCAAAACCCTACGTTCATCTCGCCGTAAGTCTTCCAATTATACGGCTCTGGCAAAAAAGGCATTGACACCCCACTTTGGTTCGAGTTGACCCAATTCAAAAGCAATTGATGCCACTCATACAAATGTACAAGCACATCCCTCATGTTTTTGTCACGTTTCCAATGGGCTTCCTTTTGTTTGATGTCGTCGCCAAAACTAAATTCGGCGCTTAACTCTTCAACCGGCATTGAATCTATGAGCTGCCACATTTTATCGTATTGAGCGTTTGCCAGTTCAATTAAATCCTTCTTTGTTGTTGGTCTTGCCATAATAATTTGTCTCCTTTTAGATGATAATTATGCCCATTATATCGAGAATAAGGTGACAACAGTATGTCATCTTTTATTTATGTAGATATTTTTTATTTCATCAAGCTGACGGACAATTTCATCGCGAACGCTTAGCGGTTTGACGACCTCGACAAAAGCACCGAAAGATATGACATAGCTGTAAAGCCAGTAATCGTGTGGCATTATCACCTCAATTATAAAGGAACCATCTTCATCTTTATATATGTTTTCCTCATCAAATTCATCATAGACACGATATGCCGCTTCCGGTGCAAAGCGCAGCGTCAATTCAATCAGCTCAGGAGATTGATATTCTGCCGGTTCGATTTCAGGGATAGTAAAAGCTTGCCTGTCGAAAGTCTCGCCTGTTGCTTCAACGCTTCTTATCCTGCTTGTTTTGAATGTCCTGTGATCATTTCGCGTCAAGCAAAACGCTTGGACATACCACGACCGCGATTTGAAGACTAATCTGAGAGGGCATACTTTTCGCGCAGCAGTCTCGCCTGATGAATTTGAGTAATGGAATGTAACTATCTGTTGATTGATTACGGCATTTTTCAGCATTTCAAACTTTACCTTGTCAGGTGCGTTGTTTCCCCAACGGGAAAAATCAACTTCGATCCAATCCGTTCCGTTCTTTTGGAAAAGGCTTTGCAGCCTCCCAAGGATGCTCTGTGTCTCAATATGCTGCGTTGCAGCCATACCTTGCAAAGCTATAAGAATTTGGCTCTGTTCATCTTCGCTTATGAAGGTTTTGTTCAACACATACTTGTCGAGAATGGAAATACCTCCACCCCTGCCCTGCGAGGTATATACCGGTATCCCTGCTGTGGACAATGTATCTATGTCGCGCAAGATTGTTCTCTTGGAAACCTCGAAATGCTCGGCAAGCTCGTTTGCTGTAATGGTTTTCTTTTCCATCAGTAGATAGACTGTCTCAAACAAACGGTTTATCTGCATAATTCATATCTCTCCTGTATAATTAGTACTTCACCAGTAAAACACAAAAACATGACAACAGAACGTCATCATTAGAAAAATTATATAAACACAGGTGAACACGGGGACGGTCCTTTTGTTCATTTGTGACACGTGAACGCGGGGACGGTTCTTTTGTTCATTTGCGGTACGTGAACGCGGGGACGGATCTTTTGTTCATTTGCGGTACGTGAACGCGGGGACGGTCCTTTTGTTCATTTTCGCAGATGAACACGGGGACGGTTCGAGACTGCTGAAAAAGTCCAGTTGTACCCATATCTCGTCATGGCGAGCCGCAGGCGTAGCAATCCATACGTGAACAAAGGGGACGGTTCTTTTGTTCAATTTTTGAACAACGTGAACGCGGGGACGGTTCTTTTGTTCATTTGTTCCTTCAATTGTGTGTTCGCGGGGACGGTTCTTTTGTTAATCTGACTCCTCAATTGCTGGAAACGTAGGAAATCAATCCAATCAACAATCCTATCATGGGCGAGATTATACGATATAGAATCTTTCGAAAATTGAACAAAAGGACCGTCCCCGCGTTAAAGGACCGCCCCCGCGTTCACCCCGCGGTATCCGATGGCGGTGGGATCCACCATAAATCGTCAATTAGCATAATTCGCCCTTCCAGGTTCGTCGTAAAAATGCTTTCTTCGTTACTTAAATAAAACACCGCTGGAGCATCAGATGCTGTGCTAGGAATGGAAGCGGATTGCTGACGATTTGACTGAACAAGGTATTTGTAGACCCGCGTGGTGATTATTCTATCTTCTTGTGCTGCGTACACATCGCGGGTGTTGTCATGGGTGACGATGAACGCATCGCCATCATACTGGTAATCTGTAATAATTGCATCGCCTTCAATCGTGGACTGCACGACTCGCATCATCGCCGCGCTGCCGTAAGCTACTTCACGATAAAAGATGTCCACCATATGTTGGTTGTAAATCCCATCAGCATCAATGACCACGATGGTGTTGCTGGTTCTTGCTTCGAATAAGTTATATTCGGCGGAGAGATCGGAGAGCGGACGCCAAGAGGACATCCATGGTTCGTAGCTTGCAGCCTGCTGATTCTCCTCATTATCGGGTTGAATTGTAAAATATCCATCAATGATATACTTATCATAATCACCGGGCGTTCGGATATATAGCACTTCTTTATGAATTTGATAATCTCCCGGAGGCAGTTGACCAAAAAGCCACTGCCAGTCTATTGTGATCAGGTCAGTTTGCGATGACGGCTCAATATCATATCCAATGTCATCAAATCCCCAATTTTCGATTATCGGCTTAACAGGTCTCCAACCATTGTTTTCACGGACGTAAAGGGCAAAGGCTTCCCCGTAGGTATATTTATTTCCTGTTCTATTTTCAAACAGATAGGTAATGCCGGCAGGAGACGCGCTTTGAATGATTATCGTTGGGGCATAAGCGTTTCCTGTTTCTTGCTCTGCGACCGGGCTTTCGGGAACACCAGATTGGACTGCCGCAAATATCCTCGCCGGATTCATAAACCCATCATCTTTCACAATAATATACTCGTCAATGGAATAACCTTCGCGCTCAAATACTCTATACTTATCTCTTGTACCTTCCCGAACTGTACCGCTAAAATCTCCGACTGCATACCCAATCTCCTTTAGCCCCCGTGTGCCGCCTAAGAAATCATCGATGAAATAAGGCGAATACACAATATCGCCAAGTTTGAATTGCATGGCAAAGCCATATTCATCAACATCGCTGTAGATAACCTCAAACTCTATAAGATTCACCCTATTGACAGCAAACCCGACAATCAAGATAGCAGCCAATGCGATAGCCGCAACGCTAATTACCCTTGATGGCTGTTTGAAATGGAGCACACGCTTGATGCGCTCTTTCACGCCGCCCTCGCCGAAAGCAAGGGGTGAGCCGCCGACAAAACGCCGCTCCGTGGCAAGCGACAACAGCGACAGCGAGTAGTCCTTTTTCGTTTCGCCGCCCATTTCTCTCAAAACACGCTCATCACAGGACATTTCCATATCCACGCCCATGAGCAGAAATGCGACCCATGCCAAGGGATTGAACCAATGCAGACAGAGGATGAAATACGCCGCAAACTTTACGATGTGGTCATAGCACTCTATATGTGTCTGCTCATGCAGAACGACATACCCACGCTCTTTATCGGATAAGCCCACAGGCAGATAGATTCTTGGACTCCATACGCCAAGCACAAAGGGCGATTCAATGATTTCAGATTCATAGATATTTGATTCAACATGAGCCATTCCTCGCATTTTGCGTTTTAGAACAAGGTAAGACACTAAGC
>Ga0099364_10013465_pt1 | contig 10966 bp, 10 predicted proteins | sample TergutTh196P3_FD_73070 | JGI IMG/M metagenome (GOLD analysis project Ga0099364, IMG submission 73070) | Microcerotermes parvus P3 segment gut microbial communities from Pointe-Noire, Republic of the Congo - Th196 P3 | ecosystem: Host-associated > Arthropoda: Insects > Digestive system > Gut ... | reverse complement strand
GTTATGGTAAAATGTTTTTGAGAAAAAAAATAAAATAAACAAAAAATTGAGCGGCATTTTGTATCAAAATTATACTGCCGTTTTGTATCATTTTAAAACTGCCGTTGACAACAAGGAACGGATAAATACGTTCCGTACAGGATTGAGGGTGTAGAGCAACCCCTTGCTTACAGAATCACACGAAATGGAACAGTGCTTACTGAAACTACTGAACTAACATACACTGATCAAGAGGTATCTAACAACACACAATACACTTATGGTGTTAGTGCTGTTTTTGCCAGTGGATCATCTGAAGAAGAAGAATTCACAATTGTTGTTGTGTATTTCGCACCACCGACTAACCTTAGAGCGGCTTTCGCTATAAATGTGGTAAATTTATCTTGGGAAGAACCTGAAGAAGAAGATATTAACGGCTTAGTCGGTTACAAAATATACCGCGATGATGAACCACTTTCTTTAAACACGTTACGCTTAGACGTGTTAAGCTACATTGATTCTAACATAAACTACAATGTTGAATATACTTACCATGTAACATCAATTTTTAGCATTGAAGATGATGAATACGAATCTGATATGTCAAATATAGTTGTAGTTTTCACAGAAGATGATATTACTTCATCTGAAGAAGAGTATATTCCACATATCACCGAACTGCAAGGTAATTTCCCGAATCCGTTTAATCCAGAAACTACAATTGTTTTTACATTACATAATCCTAGCTATGTAAGTATAGAAATTTATAACATTAAAGGACAAAAAGTACATACTTTAGTTAATGCTAATATGAAGCCGGGTAAATATTCTTCTATCTGGAACGGGACTGACGATAACGGCAGAAACCTTTCAAGTGGTGTGTATTTCTACAAAATGCAAACTGATGAATATACTTCTGTAAAACGCATGCTACTTATGAAGTAGCTGTTCCCTACGAATTGGGGTTTTTTAGTAATTATAGTCACGAATTTTGAGAATATCATCATAAAGAGTGTATTAATTCAGATTTGTCTTTTGTTCTAAGATACTGTTTTAATAAAGATAATCAAAAAAGTACAAACGGCTCTGTTATTGTTTCTCACAAACAACGATATATTCCCACATCATTGTGTTTACAGTCTTGCCAGTTTTATTAGTTGGAGAATTTCTACAAGGCATTGACTTATTACTCAATGCTCTTTCGTAGGTTACTAAATGTTTAAAACCGTTTTCCTCAAATTTTTCAGCTATGAATTGGTCAGTAGGTAGTAAAACATTTTTTACTGTCCGATTTCCTACAACATAAATTGATTTTCCACCACTGTTTACACATTTTGCTACTTGCTGAATGGATGTATTTAAGTCTTCATAAAAGGACGATACTTCTAAAGCTCGCTTACTATCAATTTTATTAATCTGAGCTATATAATCAGCTATTAATCCTTCTTGGATACAATGTTTTAGCTTATTACCACCCATCAGCAGACCATCTATTTTGCGGGCATAGTTAAATCCCATCCATTCATTAGAAAGAGTAGAAAACTGTCCATAAGCTACAGTTGTTCTACTATCTCCGTAAGGTGGACTAGTTAACACTACATCAAAGCACTTAACATGTGTATTAAAAGCAGAATATTTAATATCAACTTTGACATTATCTTTTAATTTTGGAAAATAACAATAGTTATATATCAATATTGTTTCGTTCAGTTTATTTAGGTAAACACTAATAACATCAGGGTTAAAATGTAACAAATCTTCTGATTTCATACGAAAGAGCTTAAACTCGTTATTTCTGGTGTAAGAGCATTCTCTTACAGTTTCAGAAAAAGGTATATAAAAAAGGTCTCTGATATTTATATCTTCGATGTTTTCTATGCAGTGCTTTAATAAAGCGAGTTTATTTATAACCTCATTTGAAAACCAAAACTCAATGTTAGTAATTTGTGGAAAATTCAACGATTCATAATATCTCTCGTTTTTTAATAAATCAAAAATATTATCTCTAAACGATGTTTTTTCATTAAGTAAATCTTTAGGTGTTGTTTTTGTAAATTTAACTTTCGATATTAATACAGCTAAAGGATTTATATCGTATCCATACATTTCTGTTATTCCACATTCTAAACCACTTGCAAATGACGAACCAGAGCCACAGTATGGGTCTAATAATAACCCTTTTTTTATGCCTAGTTCCTTTAGGATTTCTATGCCTATTTGTGGCAACATAGTAGCTGGGTATTTATGTAAATTTGGATAAACTGAGGCATACGATTGACCAGCAAAATCATATTTGTTATTTCTCTCTACTTTGTACATAATCAAAGCACCTCATTTACAAATTTAGGTAATGTGGACATTTTGTCAATGAAATCGGAGTCAATGTTTTTAGCTATAAAGGATTTATCAAAAAACTTAAACATTCCTCGATGTTGAGGATTGTTTATCTCGTTGTAAAAATTGACAGTAGCAAAAGCCACTAAAGGTATATTATCAGACTTATATTCTATATTATACTTTTCTTTAAGTGGGTTTTCACTACTTGCAATTTCCATTAAGAGCTTCCATTTGTATGTTTGCCCTGCTCTTTCTCTTAATGATGTTTTTAGTGATAAAATCATGCATTTTTTGAGAGAATTGTCTTCATTTAGAGAATAAATCACAATATCACAATCAGGCTTTTGAGTTTGTCCATCTACATTTATAAGCGAAATTTCTTTAAATGATGGAACTTGTGACAATTTGCTGGTGATAAAAATATCGTTTCGAATACTGCCGGTTTCTTTATTTTTTAGAAATATATAAATCAAGGCTTGTGAAAATGAGTTTCCTGCGATTGATTTCAATGCTTGTTTTTCGTCTTTAATTTCACCTCTCTTTTTACGTTCTTTCAAATAACCATCGACATAAGATTTTGCATCATTTAGTATATTAAACAATTCGTCAAATACCAATAAATGAGCAATTTCTTTAATATTATGTTTTTTTATAAAATTATCTATAAAAGAAATAGTCTTTTTCATATATGCTGTTTCCTTAATATCTTTTAAGGTTTTTTGTTCGTCTTTATTAAGCATAGCTTATACTCCTTATATTCTCTATAACCAAAATAAATAAGCCAGTCAAATAGTCAAGTGTTTTTTGTGAAATTTTTCACAATTTTTTTGCACAACTGCTATCATTCATCTCTCGTGAAGATAATTTCCGTTTCGCCTTCACGACCTTGTTTTAATATCATTGTGTTTTTAGATTTATCAAACTGAACAGCAATAAAAGCAACTGAAAAATCAAATTTGTCTTTTCCTGCTTGTTGCAAAGGAAGTTGAAATGGTATTCCAGAGCCTGTGATAAATAGTTGGTAATTTTCAATTGAAACAGTTATAGTCAGTCCGTATTCTTCGTTTAAATACACCCCTACATATTTTTCAAACTCTGATGCCAGTTGTTCAAAATCAGGAATATCGTAAGGAATATCAAAAACAGCACTTCGTAAGATATCATCTATATCGCTACTGCTAAAATTAATATCATTTGATGTCCAAGTAGTAGCAATATTTTTATCAGGAAAATAACAGAATGATGTGTAGAAACCGCCAATTGCACCATGATGCCCATGAAATAAATTGTCATTGAAATTCCCACGACCAAGACTCATTCCTTTCTCTCTCATTTCGTTTAGACTTTCATTGGATATCAACTTTCCATTAAATAGTGCATTCCCAAATATCGTCAAATCAATAGGGGTTGAGGTTATACTACCCGTTCCTATCAATATAGACATGTCTTCTTCTGATTTTGAAGGAATTCCAAACCAGTTAAATGAATCTGCTTCATTATCCAAAATGTTTATAATGTCGTTTCCAACATAAGTATTTTTCAATCCCAGAGGTTTGACTATTTTTTCATCAAGTATTTCTGCATAAGTTTTTTCATAAAGTCTCTGAAGAATAAAACCCAACAAGATATGGTTTGGGTTGCTATAATAAAATTTTGAGTCTGGTTCAAAATCACTTCCACGAACAGCTATCAAAGAAATCAGTTCTTGCTCTGTGTAATATCTCGAAACCCAATTTTCTTCTTCTGAGTGAAGATCAGGTATTCCACTTCTATGACGAAGTAAATTTTCGATAGTTATCATTTCTGCATTGATGATTTCAGGAAAAAAGTCTTCAATAGTTTGCTGTAGATTGAGTTTGTTTTCCTCAACTGCCTTTAATACCAACACCGCTGTGAAGGTTTTGGTAACAGAGCCTATTCTATATTTTGTGTCTATATTTACTTTTATATCTCTATCAAAATCAAGAAAGCCAACTGATTTTGTGTAGAGTAATTCACTATTATGTGATATAGCTATGCTTCCCATGAATCTGTTGTTTTCAAATAAAGTGTCAAAGTATGAGTCCAATTTGACTGTGTCTATCATTAACCAATCGGAGATGACAGGCTTCTTCGCTTCGCTTCGAGGTGGCACTACGGAGCTATTTTTTGATTGAAAAACAACACAACCAGTAAAGAAAAGAGAGATAATCATGATATTTATGATAAAAAAATAGCTTCTCTCCACTGTCCCCTTACCCAAGGGAGGACTAAAGGAGGAATCGATGTGGAGAGGGCTATTTAATGTGTCATAGTTTATTATTTTTTTCATTTTACCTCTTTATCTGTGAACATTATAGTGTTTACAGAGTTTTTTTGGATTTCACTGAGAGGTTTCAAGATTCCAGTTTCAAGGAGTTGTTTGAGTATCCGTAATACTCCAGTGCGACTTTGTAGGAGAAAATGTAAACCAGAGGCAACTTCCTGTATATGCTTTGGATAATGTTTTTCATAGATTTTGTTTATCTGAGCAGTAAGTTCGTGACATTTAATTTTTATGTTTTCGGGGACTTCTGGTAAAAGATTTACAAACTCCTCTCTTTGCATAGATATGACGACTATATTTACTATTTCATCTTTTCCAGAATTGACTAAGTATCCTTTTCTAAACATCCTTTCTTTTGAATGCCAATCGGAGATTTGCTCTACATTATTGATGAAGTCTTTATCGGTTGTAGACGAGATAAAATCGTATAAATACATATAATCTGTGTAAAGGTCGTCTGCGACATCGAAATCCCGGTTATCGTGACAGGTATTAAATTGCCAAGCATCTATTATCATGGTGCTATTTGCATTGTTATCATCGGAATCTTTTGAGCCTATTTGATGACGCATTTCGGTTGATCTATCTACATCTGATGTTTTCTCTTCGTAAAATCCACCGACTGCAAAGGCATAAGCTATGTTTTCACCGCCACCAACTCGTTTTACATAATTTTTTGATAAATCAATTCCTTTTTTATCAAATTTGAGCTTTACGCTACAGGCAAAGGAAGTTATCGCCCAATTCAGAAAATTTATGTCGTTTTCTGGAGTGTAGATATGCCCAGAGGTGATTGCTTCGTTCCTCGCAACTTTATTTACAGCCTCTAAAATCATCGGAATATAAGTTTCACAAACTTCTGCTACAAACTCTTTAAAAATCTGGTCAAATTGTTCTGTTATTTCTTTTGTGTGCATAAATATCACCATATTTGTTCGATATTTATTGCCTGGCATTTTTTCTATCAATCCATGTTCTTCTAACATCATAACCTCATCTTCCACAAACGAAGCAGGTGTGCAGATGGTTTCTGCTATTTCTGTGATAGTCTTTGCCTCTTGGTAAGCGGCACAAAGTATATTTTGCGATACAAGCCTTGATAAACAAAGCTTCAAAGCTTGGTCGTCAGCATTATTTACATCATGGATTCCCCAGAAACCATTCCTGATAAACCTGAACGGCTTATTTTCTGTTTTTACATGCTCTTGCATTTTAATTCTCTCCTTCAATCGATTTCTTGTGTTGAATAAATGCCATTTCACAGCACTGGCGCTGAGATGAAGTTTGCCAGCTATTTCAGAGACACTCATCTTTTGAAAATAATACATAATAATGACTTCTCTTTGCAGTTTGCTCAGATAAGAAATCTCTTTTCTGAGTAGATGAAAGGCTTCATCTGTGTCATTCGGGACGAATGACGATACTTGAGAAGAATAATCCTGATACATTTTCTGCTCTTTGACAGCCTCGTTGACATAGCGAGCATAAACATTGCGACAAATCCTATAGATATATCCATCAATGTTTTCCACATGCTCCTTTTTCAAAAGAGAAAAATAAACATCAATGACTATCCTTTGGGCAAGTTCCTCAGCTTTATCCACATTCTTTGTCTTACTCATGGCAAAACCAAAGATGTCCTCTTTGTAACTTATGATTATTTCTACAGCTTTTTCTTTTAGCATTTAAACTCCTTGCATTTTATTCTCTACTTGTATAATGAAGGTTTTGGGAAAATGGTTAGTAAATATTTTAAACTTTTTTTCTGCCAGAACATATTAAATCCATTTCACTATAAACTCAGCTAATAAACCCATCAAAACAATAACGCCTGCAAATATAAATGCTCCAAGAAAATAAGATATTATGGCTTTTGCATAGCTTAGCACATTTCTCTTATCAAAGAATTGCCCTATTGCCCAAACAAGATAAGTAAATGAGCCAAAAGCGAAGCCTTGTAACACATTCACAAGAGTAAACCTCTGAATAACTGTCGCCACCGAAAGCCCTAACACCATAATTCCACCGATATAACACAAGAGTATAAAAGTCTTTAAGAGTCCATAACCATATTTTCTGAAAACTATTTTTACTCCCAAAGTCATGAAAAATCCAGAGATTAATCCAGAAATAGCAAAATTGTCTTTCAACCAATTGATGATTGAACTTATAATTGTCCAACCTTTTATGTCCATATTGAAAAAAGGATTAACATAATAAGTGTGGTCTAAATTCTCTGTATGAAAAAAATAGTAAACGACAGCGAAGATTATACAGCAAATGACAAGGAACTTTACGGGACCAATATACTGAGTTCTCTCCACCCAAATATAGTGTTTCACAGCATCACCCGGCTTGGTGAGTAATCTTTTTATCGTATAAAAAAGTCCTCTATTTACGAAAAAAGCATCTCCAATATCATTTAAAATAAATCGCCAGTTTATTTTTTCAAGTAATCTTGGGCATCCGCAGTTAGAACAAAAATTCCCTTGAATCACCTCATTGCATTTTTTGCAATGATTATCCGCAGTGTCAATCGTCCCGATTGACAAATCATCTGTATCCGCTTTTGATTTCCCCATTTTTCTATGAAACTTTACTATCAGGATAATGATCACCATCAACGAAATCCCAAAAAGTAAACCTGAAAAACTAAATTCATATTGCATTGTTTTAATCTCCTTGCTTTTTTATATACAGTTGCTCTATTAGTATAATGAAGAGTTTTGGAAAATGGTTAGTAGATTTTTTGATATTTTTTTATTTTATGAATAAAATTATTGAGACCAGATTAATATAAAGCAAAATATAAAGGGTAATATGAAAGGTGTCTGGTATCAGTCTTTTGTCAGAGGGCTTGATAATGTGATGTGTTTTCTCAAAGCATTTATTGTAACTTTTGATTTTTCGTTCATTGGGGAAAAGCGTGTATTTGAAAGAGTTTACAGATAAAACCACTATTCCTAAAAAATACAAACTCAGTAAAATCCATTGTCCAATATCAGGCTTAAAATAAAAAATAATTACAGCGATACAATACGGAATCCAGAAAGCCAAATCGATAGGCTCTGTTTTAATACATGAGCCATCAACTAAGACAAAGTTCTTGAATTTAAACCCAGTTACATTCAAAGAGTAAAAGAGGAAAGTGAAAATGGTCAACCAGAGCATAACTTCACCTTACGAAATTATATACATGTTACGATACAATTTATCTTTTTCTACTCCTATAAGCATAAAATTTGCCTCGTTTATAGTTGCATCAAACAGCTCTTTTGAACCTTCAGAACGCAAGTCTTCCTCATATTGAAGAAGAGTAGTTTGAAATTTTCTCCAAAACTCTTTTTCACCTTCTGTTAGGTCAATAGCCTGATAGTTATACCCCAATTCTTTTATACACATTCCTACCTGAGTATATTCTGGTTCTTTCTTTTCCAGTTTAAAGAAAGGTAGTTCTGACCAAAAAATTACCAATTTACCACCATCGTCTAAAAGTGAGTATAAGTTCGCAATTGTAGATTTTAAACTCTCATAGTAGTTTCTGACAGATTCTTCAAAGTTTTCTGGTTCGATATTAGAAACAAAGTATAGAGTATCAATCGCCAATATCATGGAGAATTTTTGGTTTAGTTTAGCGATATCCTTAAAATCAAGAAGTTTTACACATAGTTTATCATTACCTTGAAATTGATTTTTAGCGTATTCCATTGCTTCTTCATCAATGTCAATACAAGTGAAATGAGCAGATGTTTGTTCGCTCATGTAATTTGCGATATGACATGCCCCTGAACCTATATCAAGAATGTTCTGTGGATTTTCCGATTTGATTTTGGTGAGTAATAAATCCATTTCCGCTTTGGTAAACATACCATGTTGCTTTAAATCAATCCCAAAAACGATTTTATTTACTTTTCCCATTGTGGGACTTTCATAATATTTCATTAGTTATTCTCCTTATGTTTTACAAAATACATATACCTATATTTATTTAATGATGAATTTAGGAAAATGGTTAGTAGATTTTTTTCTTTCATGAATAAAACCATAGTCAAAGTATAAGTATAGTATTTCCATTAGGATCTTTCACATAAAGTTCTTTTCCACCCCATACAGCAGTTTTAGGAGGGGATTTAGCTAAACCTGTCAATCAAAATGCTATTATTCAATATGTAACACTATAAGTTTTATTTTCCTATACAGTTTCTAATCTTTGTAAATATCAATGATATTTCTTTTTTGGGAATGGTAATTGACGAAACACCTAAATTTTTAATATAGTTATCGTTTTCATTTGTTAGTTCTACTATTCTAGCCCCATCCAACTTGGTTTTAATATGTCCTACATAAAAACTTGTATTTTTTGTATGATGCACTATTGCATATTTTGCATATCGGCACATTCTATTAATTTTATCCGTTGCAGTTAAACCTGCAAATTCCACATCATCTATGCTATATATGTTAAAATTCAATTTTTCTTTAAGAAATGTTCTTAATTCGAGACCTTTTGATTTTGTTCCATCCCAAATAAAAATAACATACTCCTCTTTTTTGCTAACATTTGCTGTTAGGTGTAACTTCTCTGCAACACATAAACTACCATATATGTTAAAATGTGTAAAATCTTTAAATTTCTCATTTGCATCATTAATGGCTATATTGACAAGGAAATCTCCATATGTTTTATTTAAGAACTTTCTGTATGTTTGTTGATCTTTCAAAGAAAATGTAATAATATTATATATTAATGCACCATTTTCCATTTTTTTTACGCATGATAATGCCTCAGAGATACCTTCAGAATTAATATTTAAATTTTCATAGATTAATAATCTCCTACATAATAATAATTGAGTTAATGCCTGAAGATTCTGCTGAAGTTTAAGAAAAATAAAACCTTCTAACATCATTGGAACTATAATTGACTTTGCTATACTAACAAACTTTACATCATTTTCAACTGATAATCCGTCATTAATATAGTTTCCAAAACTGACAAGATTGTATTCATGAATTTTGAATATATCGAAACTACCAGATAATAATTGGTTTAAATTTTTGAAGATATAATTATTTGCCATTTGAGAAGAATGTGCAACCTGACTTCTTTCTTGATGTTCTGAATACCATTTAATACTCTCACATGTTTTATTTTCGAAAAAACTTAAAAAACCAAGTCGCCAAAAAATACTCTGATTCAAAGAATAATTGTCTTTGTTAAAGAGGTTTGGGTTGTCTGCAAGATACTTTAGCTCATGATAAGCATCGGCGAAATTCCCCATTTGAGAATAAATTTTACCAAGAATAAGTCTTGATTCGTATCTGATAAAAGCATTATCTATATTTTTTAGTTTTTCGAAAATTAATTGAGCATCGTTTAATTTCCCAAATTTTTGATATAATGTCCCCATGACTAGATCTGGAATGTATTTCACTGAATTAATTTCAGATTTGGGAATAGTGCTATAACATATATTTTCAATTTCTTTTACACACAATTCCCATCCTTTCAATTCCAAAATCGATAAAGCTTGACACCAAATATCATTAAAAAAAGTTTCCGTATTCATCATTCAACTACGTGGTCCACTACTTTATCACGACTTATGATATCATAACTAGTTGGAGAAAATTCGATTGCATACCCCTCTTCGATAGTTTTATAAGCATGTGCCCAACCAGGTTTGATGAAAACAAGAGAACCTTCTGTTATGAGGACTTCTTCAATCTCTTCCTCAGGTCTTCCTCCTCTTCTTATAAACAATTTTACAGTTCCTTTTATAAGGTATAAATATTCCTGTTTTTCTTCATGGTAATGATTTGCCCGTGGTATTTTATTAACAGGAAATGTAACATATGCAAGATGATTTATAAAGTCACTGCATAGAATCCAAGATTTGTTTTGTTTAAGTAAAAAAAATGTTATAAATTAAAAATAATACTTGACAGCATCAAATGCTAACTTATTTTGATCCTAAATATTACAAAGATTTAACAGGAGTTTTTTATGGAAAAGTTCAATAATTCATTTGCTGATTTTGAGATTAGTAAATCTATCGAAGCAAGATATTCAAAACACCCACTTTACAAAATAGAAAGATTAGTGGATTGGGAAATGATAGCAAGCATATTACAAAAAGCGGATTTCCGATACGAAGGTCGTGTAGGTGGGGAGTGTTATAGTCCGCTATTTATGTTTATGATACTGTTTATCCAGCGGTTATGTGGATTCTCTGATGAGCAGATGGAAGACCAAATATATGCAAATTTGTTTTATAAAGCTTTTTGTAGAATCAGCCTTGATTCCAAAATTCCTGATAGCACCACTATAGGTCGCTGGCGCAA
>Ga0099364_10013464_pt1 | contig 10968 bp, 11 predicted proteins | sample TergutTh196P3_FD_73070 | JGI IMG/M metagenome (GOLD analysis project Ga0099364, IMG submission 73070) | Microcerotermes parvus P3 segment gut microbial communities from Pointe-Noire, Republic of the Congo - Th196 P3 | ecosystem: Host-associated > Arthropoda: Insects > Digestive system > Gut ... | reverse complement strand
CACAAAAATTAAAGGAGGATTCAGGTATGCCCAGAAAGAAAGCGGAAACAGAGCAAAATATGCGTGACGAAAACATGCAGCCCACCAATGACGGAGAGATGAACGATTTCATTGAAAGCGCGCAGGTTGAAACGGGTACGGATACGACGGGTGATGAAGCCGGAGGGCGGGCGGCGGATGTATCGCCTGATAGCGGGTTTAGTGCGCCTCTGGACATTGAGAACAGGTTGGACGCCGAAATAGCCGCGCTGAATTCGGAGCTTGCCGTTGTTGGCGAAACCGGACAAGACGCCATACCGGAGGTATTGGCGCCGGATTCTGATGAAGAAGCGAAGCCGCCGGAAACTCAGGCCCCTCGGCGTGCCGCCGGAGTCAGGCGTAAAACCGTGAAAGAAACCCTATCGCCGGAGTATGGGGAAAATCCCGCACCGGCTGAGTCTTCCGAACCTGCTAAACCTGCCGCGCGTGGCTCCGGCAAGCAAGCGGCGAAAGAACCCCGCGCCCCCGCGAATTTCTATCAATCGGATTTCCGGCATTTAGACCGCGACTTGACCGAGCAGGAGCTGCAAGAATGGAACGATATTTATGCTTCGTACCGCTCCCAATCCATCTTGTCGGGTACTGTCGTCGGCGTCGATCAGAACGAACTCCCGGTGAGAGATAAAGATGGCAAGGTCGAGATGCGTGTGATTAACAGCCTTGTCGTGATTAGCTACCGCGTCAAAATCCTGATCCCGGAGAATGCGGTTTGGTTTAACGGCGAGGAACGCGGCACCTTCCTCATGCGCGGGATGATCGGCGCCACGGTCGATTATGTTATCATCAACATTGACAGGGAGGGTGAGGTCGCGCTGGCGTCCCGGGGCCTTGGCTTGGTCAAGCGCCGCCGCGCCTTTTCTACCGCGCGGACAAATATACGCCCGGGGGATACTGTTGATTGTTCCGTGCTGGTAGTCGGCCCCAAGCGCTGCCTGCTATCCTGCGGCGGCTATGACGTTCCCATGCGGCCGAGTGATATGAGTTATTCCTCAATCCTCGATATGCGCGAAGTGTACCGGCCCGGGCAGGAACTCAAAGCGCGCGTACTCTCGCATAACCCCGCGCAGGGGGAGCTTCGGATTTCTGTAAAGGAAGCGACGTCCAATCCTTTCGACGGTGCGGAACGGCGGCATCCGGTAGGCAGCCGCAGGCAGGCCGTGATCACGAGCAAGTATAAAGGGGGCGTCTTCTGTACAATGGCTGACGGAACCGTATGTCTTTGCCTGTATTCCAACAGGCATTACGATTCGGAATTTCTGATCGGCGACAACGTAATTATTTACATCTCGCAGTACGATTACAGGCAGAAACATATTTACGGGCGGATTGTGTCTAAGTGGTAGTGCATATACTCATTACAGTGTGCGAATTGTAAATATTTTGTTAACGCACTTGACAAGCATCTAAGAATGTGCTATAAGGTGATTAGCACTCGCCGCCTTAGAGTGCCAATAATTATTTTTTAAGGAGTTGTTAATCATGCCGGGACTTATCCCTTTCAACGCAAGAAGCCATTTTATTCCCTTTGGTAAGGTGTTTGACGGATACGGTAATATGCTTGACGACTTTTTTAGCGGTAATATGTCGAGCCGCAATCTGATCTGCGACACGTTTAAAATCGACATTGTGGATACTGAAACGGGGTACCTTATTGAAGCAGAACTGCCCGGAGTAAAAAAGGACGAGCTTGAATTAAACATTGACGATGAAGGCCTTTGTATTTCTGTAAACCGCTCGGAAGAGGTAAATAATGACAGCAGAAACTACATCCACAGGGAACGGTGTGTAACCGCTATGAGCCGTAGGGTTCGTCTAGCCGGCGCGAAGCTTTCAGATATCAAAGCCAAGATTGACGATGGCGTCCTTACCATCACAATACCCAAGGAAGAGTTGGTAAGCAGCCCGCGTAAAATCAATATTGACTAATGAAGGTGCCTTGTGCCGAGTAAAATAGGGCGGTATTTTATTCCGGCATATTACAAAACCAAGAGCGCAGCCTAACCCTATAATAGGGTTAGGCTGTGCTTTTTTGTCTACTAATTATCCTGATACGATTTATAGGTTGTAACAAGTACCTTTGTTCTTAATGAATTTCCTGATCTAAGCTGTTAAATGCTTCCGTATCGAAAAACTGCGCAAGTGTAATATCGAACCCGTCACATATTTTTTTGATTGTGAGGACTTCCGGACTTTTGGTCTCTTTGTTCAAGATACTCTTGATGGTAGCTTGCGGTACCCCGGCTATATAACTTAAGCCATTAGGCGTAATCCCTTTTATATCGCATAATTCACGTATACGCTCAACTAATGCCATGGTTGTTTTTGACATACCGCTCCTCCTCGCTTTATAGTGCTATGGCACTTACAAGGATAAGGGTTTTAAAATTGCTTTGTTAGTGCTATGGCACTAATTGGGGAAGAATGCTATACTTAGTGTTGTGACACTAGCGAGAGGCAGTATATACCATAGCTATTTATAAAAGGTGATAATCACTGTCGAAAACGGCGATCATCAGAATGAATAGCTAGAAGAAACGAACCTGTTTTATCAAATAGGGTGTATTTCGCGATTGTTATTTTTTATTTTGGTGTGTTGTTTGGCAAGGATGAGAGCGGTACAATAACCACAGGACAAAATGCTGACCAATACAAATGTTTGATATTACTGACATAAACGCTTATGTATACTAAGGAAGTGTTGTTGTCGTGAATTGGTGTTTTTGTTCAATATGCCCTTGCAGATACTATTGCCCGGGAATCTCCATGCAATGCCTTGAATATAAAATGTCATCGGACAATAGCTATATCCACAAAAAAAATAACCAGTTGCATGAATTGGTGCCCCCTATGCCCGATAGCCTGATACGACGGCTTAACTGCCTGGAATAGCTTGTCCGCTTATTGTATTAAGCATTTAATATAACGATTGGGGGCGGAAATATGAATACGCGCAGACCATTGATCAAATACTTAACTTTCATAATAGCTGCCACGATACCGGTACTCTTAATGGCGGCGTTGGCTGTTGATGCAGACGCGCCGGATGCAGAGTGTAGCCACGTCCATGACGAAGATTGCGGATTCATACAGTCGGAGGTTTGTAACCACGTTCATGACGATACCTGCGGCGTTTTTGACCCGGAGCAGTTTTCAGATGAAAATCAAGCGGTATCTACCGATAGCTTACCCCCGGAAACAAACGAGATCACCGAAATCGTGTTAAATAATGCTGATGCTGAGTTAGTGGCAGCAAAGGTCAACAAGATACCGGGGTTAATTGCAAATGCGTCGGGTACTGTTGTGACTGTTACCGGCACGGCGACAAGTAATACTACGCTTGGGTTAAATGTCGAACAAGGAATAAGTGTAATATGGAACGCCAATTTCACAGGCACCCCTAATCCGGTAATTGATTTATACGGCGAAGGCTCTTTTGAGGTAGGTCAGCTTGGCAATATTGCTAATATTAACGCTATCAACAGTTTCACGGCTATTAGGTCACATGGCGCAGAAGTAATAGTGAATGGCTCTGTTCGCGCTGGGATGGGGAGTGCGATAGAAGGTGCCGGACCGACTACAGTTATCATCGTACAAGAAAATGGGATTGTGTCAAATATAGCAACATCGAACTTGCGCCCCACAATAAATATGACTGACCCCAATAACACTTGTCTAAATGTTATTGTTAGGGATAACAGCAAGATTTCCTCAACCCCCGGCAATTCCGGGGCGTTAGTTTATGGATATGCAATTCAATCTTATGGCAATATAGAGGTCAGTGACAACAGCGAGGTTTATAGCAGCGGGAGATATGGGCGCGCTGTTAATCTCGTAGGCGTAAAATCCACTATCACAGTAAATGGCGGTAAAGTATATGCCGATGGGGACAGTGGGGTTGCCATTAGTACGGCCACTACCCCCGGCGTAAATGTAACTGATTCTACAGTAATAATTAACGGAGGATTAATATACGCTTCCACCGGCATGGCGATCCATACCACCGGTGCTAATTCTATGGTTATTGTTAATGGCGGGTGTGTGTTTTCGTATGGTGTTTCCGGGAATTATGTCACGGGTAATAATAATGTAATTTACACACAGAACCACCCATCGGGATTCAAAGAACTAACCGGTGACGGAGTGGTCCTCGCGTGGCATCAAGCTGCGGGAAGAATAGAATATGAGGCCGGAGCCTCAAACGATATTTATTTAATGCCTTCTGATGGCGTGGCAGTTTGGAGCACAGACGATACCGACGACGGAATTTATTATATGAGTGGCGGGGACGGTGGATTTATTAAGCTGGATGTTACTGTATTGAATTATAACTTTGCAGTAGCTGTCAGCCCATCCGAAATAGTCTTCGATGAAGTTACTGTTGAGTATGATGATCAACCGCCGCAGATTGTTACAGTGACGAATATTGGGAATAGGCCGATTAGCGATTTGACGGCGATTTTGGATAATGGTGGTAGCTCTTGTTTTGAGGTCGCCGGACCTGCTGAAGTAAAAATGTTAGAACCGGGGGATACGGCCAGGTTTAGTGTACGCCGGAAAATCGGGCTTGTTACCGGAACATATAAAGATGTCCTGCGGTTCACCGGTCCGGAATTCGATGACCTCACCGTTAACTTGTCATTCACGGTATATCCGTATTATATTATCTCGGCGAAGGCAGGGAACGGCGGTAACATCTCGCCTGCCGGGGAGCAGTTGGCCAAGCATGGAGACAACCGTACATTCATAATTACAGCAGAAGAAGGTTATCACATAAGCGATATTCTATTAGATGGTGTAAGCATGGGGTCGATGGGCATCTTCAATTTACTTGATATAAAAGAAAGCCATACGATCGATGCAGTTTTTGACAGACATCCGGCAGATATTGTCCAGACAACAGATTCTCAGTCCCATGTCATCATAGCCAGTGCGGATCCATATGGCAGGATCTCACTGATTAATGAGGATGGAAGCACTTCTGACCTGTTGGACAGAAAGGTTCTTGTAGAAAATGAACATAGCCGCTCCTTTGCGATCACAGCTGATGCGGGTTATCACATAGGAAGTGTATGGGTGGATGGTACTGAGATAAGATCAACTAATATATATACTTTTGATAAGGTAGTTCAAGGGCATACCATCCATGCTGCTTTTGTTCAGGATACTCCGGGTACACATATCATCACAGCTGACGCAGGGGAAGGCGGGAGTATCTCTCCTTCGGGTACGATTAAAACTGATCACGGTACAGACCGGGATATTACTATTACGGCAAGCTTAGGTTATCATATATCAGATGTGCTTGTTGATGGTGTAAGTGTAGGGCCGAAAAGTGCATATACATTCGGAAATATAACAGGTAACCACTCAATTTCCGCAGTTTTTGCTGAAAATACTCCGGAAGCCCATATAATCTTGGCGTGTACAGGGCCGGGGGGGCAGGTAGTACCAATAGATGGCTTATCCGGATTATACAATAATACGACACGAAAAACACAAACAGGTTGGCGGGTAGAATTAAGTAGTGGAAGTCGCCAAAGTTTTATAGTCGTACCGGAACCCGGGTACAGAATAAACAATGTATGGGTAGATGGCATCATTCGACAATTGAACAGCGAAAACATTTATACATTTTGGGATGTTAATGCGAATCACACTATACACATAACTTTTGCACTGAGTACGCCAAGCGCCCATATTATCATAGCCGACGCGGATGGGGGAGGGAGAATATCCCCTTCAGGGTTTGTTGTGATAAAGGAGGGCGATGATCAACACTTTAATATAAAAGCCAACAATGGTTACCGCATAGCAGATGTACTTGTGGATGGCATAAGCATCGGACCTGTAAGCAGCTGTGTATTTCCAAACGTAACAGGCGGGCATATAATTTCTCCGGTATTCGAGCGTTTAGGGCTAAGTGCTAATTTAATTGAACCTTTAGAAAATGTGGTAATACATTTTCCTACAGAAGGGACCGGGCTAATGAACAGGCAATATGAAGAGGGCACTGTTGTGACGATTACAAAAGAAAATCCGGGGACAGGTCGGTGATGAGTACGGAATAAATTAATCGGACACTTCTAGTGAATAATTAAACGCAAAAAACAACTGAAATTTTTAGCTTATATAAAAAGGAGATGCGCAAAAATGACTATAAGAAAAAAAATCTTGCTTGGGCTTGTTCTTATGGCTGCAATAGGGATGATTCTTGGTACTGTAGGATTGATGTCTTCGGTCATGCTCACCAATATGTCCAAAGATTTACACGCTTTGCAATTAGAAAGTGTAGGGGTTGCAAATGTTTTAAGTGCCCATTATATTTGGCGCCAGGGATTAACTGAGTATGTATTTACCGGTAGCGATTTCACGGGTTCGCTTGATCCGCATACCTGTGCTTTAGGTAGGTGGAGCGAAAGTGATGAAGCAAAGAATATTGCCGATCCTGAGATACTGTCATTATTGAATAATATTAAAGCGCCACACGACTTCATACATCATGAAGCTGAAGTTGTTGTGCAAGCTATGGAAGAAGGGGCCTATGACGAAGCATCCGAGCATCTTCTTACCGCCATCTTGCCGAGAACACAGGAAGTTATATCGATATTAAGCGATATGGAAGAAAGATATTTCTCAATAATAGAAGATATTAATGTTGAGATAGAAGACCTCGGGACTTTAATGAATACTATCATTATTGTGTTTATAGGTGTTTCTCTTATTGCGTGCGTTATATTAGTATGGGTGATGACAAAAAGTATTGTGAAACCACTGATACCGCTTGCTGCGTTTATGGACAAGGCCGGTAAGACAGGCGACACTACGCTGACTCAGTTAGATATTGATACGATCAATGAGCTTTCAAAAGTGAAGGATGAGATTGGGCAGACAATTGCAGCCAGCGCCATCTTTATAAACCATGTCACTGAGATAAGTATGGAGCTTAGCATCATTGCTAAAAATGATATCTCTATTGACTTTGAAGTGCTGTCAGAAAAGGATGTATTGGGTCTGTCATTACAACAAACGGCAGACCATCTTAATGATATGCTGCGGGAGATAGGTACAGCTACAAACCAAGTTTCATCCGCCTCCAGTCAAATCGCTGATGGAGCGCAAGCCTTGGCTCAAGGCTCTACCGAACAAGCAGCTACTGTAGAGCAATTATCTGCAGCGATTTCCGAGATTGAGTCGAAAACTAAGAATAATGCGGAAATGTCTGTGCGAGCTTCTCAGAAGACCGATACGATTATGCAAAATGTTGAAAACGGCAATCGCTTGATGAACGAAATGATAAATGCTGTAAATGCTATAAATACGGCGAGTAGAGATATTGAAAAAGTGATTAAGGTAATTGATGATCTAGCATTTCAAACTAATATTCTGGCTCTTAATGCTTCAGTTGAGGCTGCCCGCGCCGGACAGCATGGCAGAGGTTTCGCTGTTGTAGCTGAAGAAGTCCGTAACCTTGCATCAAAAAGCGCCGAAGCGGCTAAGGATACCGGTGAGTTGATTGCCAACTCGATAGAAAAAGCTGAGTTAGGCTCACGAATAGCAAGGGATACCGCCGATAGCCTTGAGAAAATTGTATCTGGGATAGAGGAAAATCATAGAATTTCTGTTGATATAGCAAAATCGTCTGAGGAGCAATCACTTGGTATCGCCCATATAAAAGAAGGGATTGAACAGGTTGCGCAGGTTGTACAGCAAAACAGTGCTACTGCCGAAGAAAGCGCAGCCGCATCAGAAGAAATGAGTGCTCAAGCACACCTGTTAGAAAAACTGGTTTCGAGCTTCAAACTGAGGGATGATACAAAAGCAAGGTATCCCGGGGATAATGCAAACCCCGCTCAAAAAGCACCGGTATCTGATAGCACTGAGTTTGCGCTTACAAGAGGGACAATAGCAGGTGATAAGTATTAACAAGATTTAAAAGCTTATAATACAAGGAGGTTTTTTGATGTCTGTTTTAAAAGGAACGAAAACAGAAAAAAATCTAATGGAGGCATTTGCGGGGGAAAGTATGGCGCGAAATAAGTATACATACTTCGCCTCTAAAGCAAAAAAGGAAGGATATGAGCAAATAGCGTCCTTCTTTAATGAAACTGCCGACAACGAAAAGGAACACGCAAAGCTCTGGTTCAAGTTACTTTGCGGCGGTGAAATACCGACGACTGTCGAAAATCTAAAACTTGCTGTTTACGGCGAACATGAAGAATGGACTGTCATGTACAAAAGAATGGCAGATGAAGCTAGGCAAGAAGGGTTTCATGAAATCGCGATACTATTTGAGATGGTAAGCGCAGTAGAAAAAAACCATGAGGAACGTTATCTTAAGTTACTCGATAACATCGAAAATGGAGAGGTTTTTTCAAAAAAAGAAAAATCCGCATGGATTTGCCGTAACTGCGGTTATCAACACGATGGTTTTGCTGCATTGATGAAGTGTCCTGTATGCAAGCATACGCAATCATACTTTGAAATCCGGGCAGATAATTATTAACAGTAGGAGCGGCGGTAGCAATGCCAATTCTTGAAGCAAAGAAAATATCCGATTCGCAAACCGAACAAGTTCAAATAATTATGTCCGGTGACATAAACGGTTATGGACGGTTATTTGGCGGCCGTTTGGTTGAATGGATTGATATTGTTGCGGCTGTGGTTGCCAGGCGTCATTCCGGGTATAACGTGATAACTGCTTCAATGGACAATTTGTATTTTAAAGCACCGGCTTACGCGAATGAAACAGTAGTGTTAGTTGGGCGTGTGGTGCATACCGGGCATACTTCTATGGAGATCAGGGTCGACACATATGTGGAAAACAAGCAGGGTAAACGTAACCTTATCAATCAAGCGTATGTGGTGATGGTTGCATTAGATATAAGCGAAAACCCTGTGCCTGTACCATCCTTGAAGCTGGAAAATAATAGTCAGCGAACAGAATGGGAAGCTAGGGAAAAGCATTACAGAATGTCTAAACACAAGCGTTGGGAGGATTTGTGATTTCCCCCAATAACCATTGCTGTATTTATTTAGAAAGGAGGAGGCAATTATGACGTATGAATGTGTATGCGGTTTTATCTATGACGAAGAAAAAGGAGCCCCTATGCTTGACATAGAACCGGGAACCAAGTGGGAAGATATATCGGATGACTTCACCTGCCCACTTTGCGGTTTGACCAAGGACGCTTTTTCCCAGATTTAATGTGTAGCAGAAATCGTATTGTATGTGACAATTTATAAGGGGGCATATAAAAGTGCAAAGTGAAATGGTGTTGGCTGAAGCATTAAGCGCACAAATAAATGCTGAGTATTATTCGGCATATCTATATTTGTCTATGTCATCTGCTGCGGTCAACCTCGGGCTCAAAGGTTTTTCAAACTGGCTCTTTGTACAAGCACAGGAAGAATTGGCGCACGGTACTAACATATTTAATTATATGTTAGACCGCGGTAGCACACCGAAGTTAACTCAAATTGCTGAGCCGCCGAATTCCTATGCAAGTATAGGCAGCATTTTTTCGTCAGCTTTAAAACACGAACAATCAGTAACGAAGAGCATTAACTCAATTGCAACACTAGCCATGAAGGAAGGGGATCATGCTTGTTATCAGTTCTTGATGTGGTATGTCAATGAACAAGTAGAGGAAGAAGCTACATTCACAGATATTATCGACAGATTGAATCTAATTGGGGATAATAAAGGGATGCTTTTACCTCTTGATAACGAGCTTGGCACCAGGGTATTCGTAAATCCATTCCCGGCAAAAAATAATTAGTCAGGAGAGTTATAATGAATTTCTACAAATGCGACCTTTGCGATAATCTAATTGGCGTAATAGAGAACAATGGCGGACCGCTGGATTGTTGCAATAATCCGATGAAGGAGCTTATCCCTAATAGGGTTGATGCAAGCCACGAAAAACATTTACCCGCTGTAACTGTTACAGGCGATTGTATTAGCGTACAAATCGGCAGTGTTGCACACCCAATGGAAGAAGCCCATCACATAGTGTTTGTCTACTTACAAACAAAGAAAGGCGGCCAGCGTAAGAGCCTATGTATAGGCGACGACCCTAAAGTGTCATTTGCTATTGTAGATGACCAGCCACTGGCTGCTTATGCGTATTGCAATCTTCATGGCCTTTGGATAACTGAGATATAGCTGTTGTATCGCCGGTCGCAAACCTTGTTAGCCGCGGCTCAATGTCAACAGGTTAATGATTTTACCTATTCTCGGTCATATTCATTCTCACATATTTAAAATCATTACCATCTCCTTATAAAGATATATTGAATGGAAAATCTTTTAACCTGTTGACATTGGGCCGCGGGCTAACAGAGCATAAATGAAAGGAATGACCACAAATATGAACATTACCGATATTAAAGTACGCCGCCTTTTTGATGAAGGCAATGTGAAGGCTCTTGTGTCCATTACTCTAGATAATGAATTTGCTATACATGAGCTTAAAGTAATCGAAGGGCGGACTCGGATGTTCGTATCAATGCCTAACCGCAGGGATTCCGATGGCGGGTTTTTAGATATTGCGCACCCCATGACTCGGGATGTGCGGTTAATTCTTGAGAAAAAGGTGCTTGAAGTATATTATGAGAGCTTAGAGAAGAAGATGAAGCGCGTACAAAACGTCGGTTAAGCGCTGACATCATATAATTATAAGAAGGATAAGATTATGGATAAAAAAACAATAGGGATAATACTAGGTAGTTTGCGGCGCGACTCTTTTAGCAAAATAATAGCGCAGTATATGTCTAAGTTATTAGAAGATCATTTTTATGTTACATTTTTAGATATTGCCCCTCTTCCCATATATAATCAAGATTTAGATAATGACAAGGACGCTCCGACAGAATGGAAGAAGTTTCGGGATAATGTCAAGGAGTTATATGCTGTGCTATTTATTACAC
>Ga0099364_10013463_pt1 | contig 10969 bp, 8 predicted proteins | sample TergutTh196P3_FD_73070 | JGI IMG/M metagenome (GOLD analysis project Ga0099364, IMG submission 73070) | Microcerotermes parvus P3 segment gut microbial communities from Pointe-Noire, Republic of the Congo - Th196 P3 | ecosystem: Host-associated > Arthropoda: Insects > Digestive system > Gut ... | reverse complement strand
AGCGACACCCTATTGCTTGCCGTAATCTTCGCCGGAGAAGAATACCGCGTTTTGCCGAAATAACCGCACGCCGCACAAGCAGCGTCAACTCACGCAAGCCGTTCTTCAACAATCGAAAGGAGATACGTTGTTATCGCGCGCATCCCGTATGCCGTGGCCCCCTTAATGTAGTAAGAGTACGGTTCCTTTACGAAATCCGTCGCCGCTATGTCCAGGTGTATCCACGGAGTATCCTTCGGAACGAAGTTTTCGAGGAACATGGCGGCGGTAATAGCCCCGCCGTAGCGTCCGCCGGAGTTAATAACGTCGGCTATCGGGGATTTAATCTTTTTGCGCAGATTTTCGTCGTTCATCGGCAATTTCCAGAAACGCTCGCCGCTGGCGGAAGCTGCTTCCAAAAATGCATCTCCGAATTTGTCGTCGTTGGTGAAAAGGCCGGCGGTTGTTTCTCCGAGGGCAATCGCGCAAGCTCCGGTTAGCGTGGAAATGTCGATCACACAGTCCGGATTGTATTCGCATGCGTAGGCGAGCGTGTCCGCCATTGTAACGCGTCCCTCCGCGTCGGTATTATTCACCTCTATAGTTTTGCCGTTGTATGTCTTTATCACGTCGTCAGGGCGATATGCGCAGCCTCCCGGCATGTTCTCCGCCGCTCCAATGATAACGTGGATCGCTACCGGCAGTTCAAGCGAGGCGGCAGCCCTTATTGCACCCAGCACCGCGCATGCCCCGGTCTTGTCTCCCTTCATGGTCGTCATGTGTTCGGACGGTTTAATGTTGAGCCCGCCGCTGTCAAAGGTGATTCCCTTTCCCACAAGCGCGACGGTACGAATCGGAGAAACGGGGGAGTATTCGAGGTGAATGAGCCGGGGCTTGGAAATTGAACCCGCGCCGACCGCAAGCAGGGCGTTCATGCCCTTTGCGGCAAGTTCTTTTTCGTCCAGAATCGTTATCTTAAGTTTTTTTTCGGCCGCCAGAATACCCGCAACATCCACCAGAGCCTCGGGGTTGATTACGTTACCGGGTTCATTAGCGAGATCGCGCGAATACGACTGACACTCGCCAATAGTATATCCTTCCGCCAGCTTTTCCGCGTCTCCTTCAAGCACGGAGACGCTTTCCGGCACGGCGAATCTGTCGTCTTCATCGCGCGAGCGGTACTTTTCAAATCTGTAACATGCGAGCGCGGCGCCTTCGCCTATCGCGCGGGATATGCCCGATTCGGAAGCGCGCGGAATCGCCATGGATACGTTTTTGGCGCCCCTTGACGCGGCGGTTCGGGTTATGTGGAAAGCGGCAAGTCTGAAATCGTCGGGGCAAGTCTCATTCTGCGCGCCGAGCCCGACAAGCACGATACATTTCGTGTCGCCGCTCGCGAGAGGAACTATCAATGTGCGGCCTTTTGCAGCTTTGAATTTCTCCCTGGGTATGTACATCTCAACGAGCAGGGCTAAACTGGAAGGAAGCGGAGAAAGATCCCTGGGCACGAAGTCTTCGTAAAGAGCTATTCCCAGGACTTGACGTCCTCCAATTCTCGAACCGGATTCAATTATCTCGAATTCCATTGCTAAACCCCCTCAAAGATAAACAACTATTTCTACAATACTATCATGATTTTTTAATCGTGTATAATCCAAAATATATATTACACGGGAGATTTGCCAATATGAAGAAATCATACGATGCGGTAATTGTAGGAGCCGGCCCGGCGGGGTTATTTGCGGCGTACGAGCTGGCGAGCCGGGGTAAGCGAGTCGTTTTGCTGGACAAGGGACGCGATCTGGACAGGCGCGTCTGTCCCATGAAGCGCGGTTCTCGCGAGTGCGTGCAATGCAATCCCTGTAACGTGATTTGCGGATGGGGAGGAGCCGGTTCGTTCAGTGACGGGAAGCTGACCCTGACCCCTGACTTCGGCGGCAATCTCGAACAGTATTGCGGCAGAAGCGAGCTGATTTCGCTCATTTCGGATGTCGACGAGGTGTTTGTTACGCACGGAGCTTCGAAGAATCTCTTCAAGCCGGAGGGAGAAATGGCCGCCCGGATAATGGACAAAGCAAGAAGGGCGGGGATCGAGGTTATCCCGGCTACAATAAGGCACATGGGTAGCGACAGATCGAAGGATATACTTCAGAATATTTATGAGCATGCTAAGGGAAAATTTGAAATCCGCACCGGCGTTATGGTGAGCGAGGTACTTACGGACAAGAACCTGGTCGCGAGGGGAGTGCTGCTTGAAGACGGTACCGAGATAAAAGCGCGCGCCGTGCTGCTTGCCCCCGGCCGGGAGGGAGCGCCCTGGATGGAGGAAGCCATACGCAAGCTGGGACTGGAAATCGCGTCGCTCCCGGTTGATATAGGCGTGAGGGTCGAAGTGCCCGCCGCGTGGACAAAGGAGATAACAGACCAATTTTATGAGATAAAGGCGATATACGACACTCCGACCTTCGACGACAAAGCGCGGACTTTCTGTATGTGCCCGAACGGCGAGGTCACGGCGGAATACCAGTCAAGGCAGTCAATATTGACCGTGAACGGCCATTCCAATCAGGAAAATGCGCGAAAGACGGATAACACAAACTTCGCTATCCTCGTGTCCACTCAGTTCTCAAAACCGTTCAAAGATCCGACGGGATACGGAAGTCACATAGCGCGGCTTGCCAACATGCTGACGGGCGGGATTATTGTGCAGCGCCTCGGAGATCTGAAAAAAGGCAGACGCTCCACTCCCGAGCGGATAGCGCGCGGACTGGTGAGTCCAACGCTGACAAGCGCCGAACCCGGCGACCTTTCGTTTGTTCTGCCGTACAGGCATCTCAAAGGGATAATGGAGATGATAGAGGCGCTCGACGATCTCATTCCAGGCATCAATGGTCAGCATACTCTGCTTTACGGTGTGGAGGTGAAGTTTTTCAGTCTCAGGCTCGAACTCGGCGCGGACTTATCCACAAAAATCCGGGGCCTGTGGGCTGCCGGTGACGGCGCGGGCGTCACGCGCGGAGTCATTCAGGCTTCTGCGTCGGGAATCTGGGCGGCGCGCGCGATGGCGGAGGCTTTATGAGGCAGGTTCCCATACAAAGGCGATACGAAAACGGTGAAGTATTTCCTTACGGAGGAAAATCACTTGAACTCGCGTTACTAAGCGAGACGCCGGCCTCCGGCGCGAAGGTAACGGCCGATGACGGGCGTCTTTTAGTATGCGCGTCGGAACAGGAACGCGCCCGCCAATTGATTCTGTATTGGTACACAGCTCAGACGCAGAGCATGGCCTGCTCGCTTGTGCCTGAGTGGTCGAAAAAACTCGGCCTCCGTCCGAGAGCTGTGACGGTAAAGTATGCCCGCACGAGATGGGGATCGTGCGCGGCGTCCGGGAATATATTTCTGAATTCGCGGCTCGCCATGCTATCCGGGGAAGTGGGGGAGTACGTTGTCGTCCATGAGTTGTGTCACTTGAAACATATGAATCACGGGTCTGAATTTTGGGATGAAGTGAAACGCGCCCTGCCTCTTGCGATGTCGCTGAGACGTTCGCTGAGAGAGCAGGAGCGCGTGGCGGTGCTGTAAGTTATTTGCGATTTCGCGGCTACCTCAGGCGATATTTGTCTTTGAGCGCGCCCAGCTCGCCTGATTCATTCAGTTCACGCAAGGCGTTGTTCAGCGCTTCGAGGAAAGCGGCGTCGTTTTTACGCAGAGCGAGTGAAAAACCTTCTTCGTCGTCATTTATCATTTCCTTGAACGCTATTTCAAGGAAGCCTTCAAACCTGTCGCTTTCGAGAAACCCATTCGCCACGGGAGTATCGATCAGCACTCCGTCAATCCTGCCGAGAATCAGTTCGCGAACCGCGTCATTCACCTTTTGGTATCTCCGTATGTTCGCGCCCAGATTGGCGTCGGAAAGGAACAGATCTTCCGTTGTACCGAGCTGAACTCCGATATTTTTCCCGTTCAGATCCGCCGGTGAACTCATGCTCTTGTCGTTTGCATTGACGAGAACCGCGCTGTCGGCAATTTGATAGACGTCGCTGAAGTCGACGACTCTGTTTCTCTCCGGAGTTGCGTTCATCGCGGCCGCTATCAGGTCAATCTTGCTCGTAATCAGGGCGGGGATCAGTCCGTCGAACGCCATGTCCACGAATTGGATCTCACGGCCGATCTTCTCGCCGATCAGAGCCATCATCTCGATATCGAATCCGGTGAGAACATTATTTTCGTCGTAGTATTCGAATGGCGGGTAAGTACCCTCAGTTCCCACCATTATCACATTCTTATCCAGCACTGAAGCAAGCGCGGGCGGCGCCGCGAAAAACACCGGCGCCAGCGTAACCAAAAATACAACTGCAAAAATTTTCCTTATCATGCTGTTCATTCCCCCATTTTATTTTTTTGCGTTACTTTTTACTTTATCGCCGATTCCCGAGACTTACGCGACGCTCCATCTTTTTTCGACGTATTGCAGCGCAAATCCGGTGATCGTCGTCATGCAAAGATATATTGCGCCGACTATTATAAATGTTTCAAACGATGCGTATGTCACGCTCCGTACCTGTTGCCCGACCATGGTCAACTCGGCGATTGCCAGCGTCGACAAAAGCGACGATTCTTTGATAAGCGTCACGAACTCGTTGCCGAATGCCGGCAGCATATTTCTCATTGCCTGAGGGAGAACGATGTGCCGCATAGATTTGGCGTACGACATGCCGAGCACCTTGCCCGCCTCCCATTGTCCCGGCGGGATAGCCTCTATTCCGCCGCGCACAATCTCGCCCATGTAACCCGCCGAATTGAGCGACAATCCTATTATACCGGATACGAGAGCGGACAGGTTTATCCCTATCGACGGCAGGCCGAAGTAGATGAAAAACAATTGGATCAGCGCGGGAGTGCCGCGTATGACATATATGTAAGTCGCCGCAAATATCCTGAGCGGACGCGCCGGCAGAACCCTGAGAATGCCTATGAACGTACCGAGTATAGACCCGAAAAAAATTGCAAGAACCGACACCATAAGCGTGTATCTCGCCCCCGCGAGGAACATGCCCATTCTGGGAATTACGGCTGAAAAATCAAGCCCCACCTGTCATCGCCTCCGCCTGATTCCGGTTTCCGCCCGGGAGCATTCTTTGGAGAAATTGCTTTGTGCGCGCGTGCCTGGGATTACAAAACAGCTCCGCGGGGGAAGCCCGTTCGATTATCACGCCTTCGTCCATAAAAATTGTTCTGTCCGAAATATCCCTCGCAAAGCTCATCTCATGCGTTATCACTATCATAGTCATTCCCGAGCGGGCGAGGCGCGTCATAACATCCAAAACTTCCCCCACAAGTTCGGGGTCAAGTGCGCTCGTCGGCTCGTCGAAAATCATTATCCTCGGGTTCATGGCAAGCGCCCGGGCTATCGCAACCCTCTGCTGCTGCCCGCCTGAAAGCTGTCTTGGGCGCACTTCCGCTTTGTCCGTTAACCCCACGCTGTCAATGAGTTCCATTGCGCGCTCCCTCGCGGATTCCGGCGACATGCCAAGCACATGTACCGGTGAAAGCATAATATTACCCAATGCGGACAAATGGGGGTACAGGTTGAATTGCTGGAATATCATCCCGACAAGGCCGGCTATTTCGCTGTTTTTGTGGCGGCCTCGCGTTATCTCCACTCCGCAGATGAAAATACCGCCGCTGTCGATCTTCTCAAGCCCGCATACGCATCTCGCCAGAGTGCTCTTGCCGGATCCGCTGGGGCCTATGACGCTTACGACTTCGCCCTCCGTCACATCGAGGTCGACGTTTTTTAAGACCTGCAAGTCCCCGAAAGACTTGTGAAGTCCCCTTACCGAGACGATCGCCGCATTGCCGTTTGTCCTTTCATTCGCAACGCCGCTGTTTCCGTTTGGCAATGACCGCTGCCTCCTCAAGAAGCGCCTGCATACGCGCCCGCGCTTCAAATATGTAAGTACCATAGCGCAAATAACCCAGTCAAGCGTAAAAGTATCCCAAAAGCATTGAGAAAACCGTTTCATTCAATCAAGGTTTTAAGCGCATCAATAAACCTCCGGGTATCCCGCGACAACAGGACAAGATTTTTTTCTCTTGCCGCTTGCTCCAGTTTCGCCGCAAAACCGGACAGCTCTCCCTCTTCGATGCTCGACAGGGCGCTTTTCATCCCATGTACTATAGTCTCATAGGTTTCAAAATCCGCATCATCGAAGCGATCAAGCTTCATATGCATTTTTTCAAGAACATTAACGGCATTTTCGGCGTCCATAATAAAGACTTCACGTAACTCGGACAATCCTCCGCGGTTGCCCGAAAGACCGCCGGCATCACTGCCGGCTGACCGGAAATGCTCAGCCGGCCTACTGTCGCGTATGAACTTGTTTAGGATATAGTTTAACTCCCGCGAATCAATAGGCTTGGATATATAGCCGTTAAATCCATTTTCCAGAAACATCTCGGCATGTCCCACCAATGCGTTGGCGGTCAATGCGACGATACTGTTTGTATAGCCCATATCACGCAGGATTTTAGTCGTTTCAATCCCGTTCATTTCCGGCATCATATGATCCATAAATATAATGTCGTACGCATTGCCTTTCTTAATCTTTTCAATAGCCGCGGTTCCGCTGTTTGCCGTATCTATTTGCAGTCCGTACGGCAGCAGCAGCCCTCTTGCGACATATATGTTCAGTTCCACATCGTCTACCACGAGGGCGCTCCCGTACGGCATATGCTCGCGGAGGAACCCGCTCTTTTTTGACATAGCCGTACTCCGAAAACGGTAGTTCCGTATTCTTTCCGCCAAATCGGGGCCGCATACAAGCCCGTTGATACGTTTATGCGGGATGCGCGCGGTAAACACGGAGCCTTTGCCATGTTCGCTCTCCACATATATCTCGCCGCCCATCAAATCGAGGAGCCTCTTTGTGACGTTCATTCCAAGCCCGGTTCCTGTTACAGCCCTGTTGATATTCATGTTGAAGCGGGTGTATTCGTCAAAAAGCTTGTCGATCTGTTCCCCGGTCATGCCCTGTCCCGTATCGCTTACCTGCAAAACGAGCGTAATATCGTCGTCTTCATCGCTCTTCACAGGTTCAGACGAAACGGACAATCTGACAGTCCCGGCGTCGGTATATTTGAAAGCGTTAGATAGAATGTTGTTGAGGATTTGTTTTAACCGAAGTTCGTCGCCGAACAGATTGAGCGGCGTGTCCTTGTCCACTTCAAGCTCAAATTCTATAGGCTTGCTTTCATAACGAATCCGGTTTTCGTGCACCGCTTCATTCAAAAGGCTTGTTATATCATATTCAGCAGGCACAAGTTCCAGCTTTCCGGCTTCGATTTTAGAAATATCAAGTATATCGTTAATGATGTTGAGCAGCAGATTCCCTGCCTCATGTATCCTGCCCAGCGACTCTTCAGTGCTTGCAGGCAATGATTCATTTTGCAGCTCTATTTCCGATATCCCTAATATTGCGTTCATCGGGGTGCGTATCTCATGGCTCATGTTTGCGAGGAACGCGCTTTTCACTGTATTGGCTTCTTCAGCCCTTTCCTTGGCGCGGACGATTTCCGTAATATCCACGGCCTGCTGTAAATGAGCCGTTTTGCCGTCCGTCCATTCAATCATGGTTTCACTGTTTCGATACCAACGGTCTGACTGTTGATTGTAATACTCCCAGACAATGGGCGCTTCCTGTTTGCCGCTCAGCTTTGACTTCGCGCAAAAATCGCAGCGCTGGTCGGAGCCGTTGTATACCTGCCAGCATGGCAAGCCCGCGGGATCGTAATCAATACCATACTCCCGGTTACGTTTTTCGTTAGCAAACAGAATCCGATCAGAGTCAAGGTCGGTAACCATAAGCTGGACGTCCACTCCGCCCAGAATATACAAGAAGTTGTTCTTTAGTATTGCTATGTCGTTGGCGTGCCTGATATCTCGTGATTTCAGCGTTCCCGTCATAATGACGATGGCTGTTACCGCCAGGATTATCGTCGCCGCCTTCTCCATTCCCTTTGGGTCTTCCGTCAGTATCAGGAAAAAATAGAGCGAGTAAGTAGCCGCGATCACGCCGCTTATTGCGCCGCCCCAATATCCGTCTGAATAAGTGAAAAACACGACGGGGATGATCAGGATCATCATTGGGTTTGGAATGTTCAGTATCCAAACAAGATAAATGAATAACAGTGAAATCGGTAAACTGAGAATCCGATAGACAAGGCTCTTCTTCTTCAGCATAACAGCTCTCCATTACAAAACACTGTATGGTATATAAAAATATGCGCCGCTCTTGCCCGTTTTAACGGCTCGGAAAAAATACTATATACAAAAATACTGTATACAATCATTGTAACACTAGTATAATAAAATGTCTTTAATTTCAATAGTTTTTGGAGGTTGGCAATAATGAATATTACCGCCAGAGTCGCGGAGGAACTGAAGATAAATGAAACGCAGGCTGCCGCCGTACTTGAGCTTTTCGAGCAGGGATGCACCGTACCGTTTATAGCCCGTTACCGCAAAGAGGCTACCGGTTCTTTGGACGAAGAAGTAATCACCGCCATACGCGACCGCAACGAAAAAATAAAAGAATTGGAAAAACGCAGGGCCGCTATATTGGAATCCCTGTCGGAACGCGAACTTCTGACCGACGAACTTAAAGCGTCCATAGAGAGCGTAAAAACCATGACCGCGCTTGAAGACGTCTACATGCCGTATCGGCCGAAGCGCAAGACGCGCGCGTCCGTTGCGGCCGGGAAAGGGCTTTCGCCTCTTGCCGAAAAAATATTTTCTCAGTTGGACAACATTGACCCCGTCGCGGAAGCCGCTCTTTTCCTGTCGGAGGAACTTGGCGTAACGTCCGCGCAAGACGCTTTGGCCGGGGCTATGGATATCCTGGCCGAGCGTTTCAGCGAGGACGCGCGCGCGCGTCGCGATATGAGGAGAATTTTTGCCCGAAAGGCAACGCTTTCGAGCGCTCGCTCTAAAAGCGCCGCCAAGCTTGGCGAATCTGATAAAAAAACTGATGCCGATAACTACCGTGACTACTTCGACTGGAGCGAGACGGCCGCCGCCATGCCGTCGCATCGCGTACTGGCAATTTTCCGGGGAGAGCGTGAGGGTTTTCTGTCCGTGTCGACCGAGCCCAAAGAGGAAGAATGTCTGTCCATATTAAAGCAGATATTCGTAAAGGGAACGAACGCCGCCTCGCGTATTGTGGAGGATGCGGTAACAGACAGCTATAAACGCCTGCTGAAACCATCTATGGAAAATGAACTTCGAGCCGCGCTCAAAAAGCGAGCCGACGCGGAGGCAATAAAAATTTTTGCGGAAAACGTCAGAGAAGTGCTCATGGCCGCGCCAATGGGACAAAAAGCAACGCTGGCAATTGACCCGGGTCTTCGAACCGGATGTAAAATCGTCCTTCTGGACTCTTTGGGCGGCTTGTTTCATAACGACGTGATCTTCCCCCACACAGGCGAACGTCAGAAAAATGAGGCGGCGAAAAAAATTTCGGAACTTGTAAAAAAATATTCGATTCAAGCCATAGCAATAGGCAACGGAACAGCCGGGCGCGAAACGGAGTCATTCATACGCGCTCTGGGATTGCCCGCCGACATTATCGTCGCCTCGGTCAACGAGAGCGGAGCGTCGGTATTCTCGGCTTCCGAGGCCGCGCGCAGGGAATTCCCCGACCACGACGTAACGGTGAGAGGCGCGGTGTCCATAGGTCGCCGTCTCATGGATCCAATGGCTGAAATGGTAAAAATAGACCCAAAATCAATCGGCGTGGGGCAGTACCAGCACGACGTGGATCAAAAAGAGCTGAAACGATCTCTGGACGATGTCGTGACGTCATGCGTAAACGCCGTGGGGGTGGAGGTCAACACGGCCAGCGAGGAAATACTGTCGTATGTATCGGGTTTCAATAAGCAAACAGCGGTTCAGTTGATAAAGCACAGGGAAGCAAACGGCCCGTTTGAATCGCGCGCAACCCTGAAAAAAATTCCCCGTTTCGGTCCGAAGGCTTTCGAGCAAGCGGCCGGTTTCCTGCGTATTCGGGGCGGGAAAAATCCACTGGACGCTTCCGCCGTTCACCCCGAAAATTACGCTACGGTCGAGCGCATGGCCGAAGCATCCGGGTGTTCGGTGGCGGATCTTATGGATTCTCCTGAGCTTAGGTCGAAGATAGAACTTGAGCGCTTCGTTTCCGATAAAGCTGGATTGCCCACTTTGAAGGATATATTGCAGGAACTGGCAAAACCCGGGCGCGACCCCCGAGTGGCGTTTGAGCAATTTGCATTTGACCCGGACGTCCGGGAATTGCGCGACCTGAAAGCTGGAATGGTGCTTCCCGGAATAGTTACAAACGTAACCGCCTTCGGGGCGTTCGTCGACATAGGCGTGCATCAGGACGGCTTGGTTCACGTAAGCCGTATGTCGGACAGCTTTGTAAAAAGCCCGCAGACGTTTCTTAAACCGGGACAGCAGGTGAAAGTCGCGGTATTGGAGGTTGACTCCCAACGTAAGCGCGTATCTCTGTCGATGAAAAAACGTGATTTAGGCAAGCCCGGAGAGTTTGCCGAAGGCGCCTGATTCAATCAGCGTCCGCCCATAAAAAACGCGATGTAACATGAAACGAAATGTCCTTTGATCCTCTTGGTTGACCAATGAAAGGGTCGGCGGGTTCTATTGATTATTGTTGAGCGGCACAATCTCGATTGTATAGCCGAGTGGGTGCAGTACTTTGAAAAGGGTGTCTATCTGCGGCGTAACTTTCATGCTTTCAAGCCGGGCGATTGCGGGTTGCTTTACGCCGGAGATTTCCGCAAGCTCCCTCTGCGACAATCCCTTCTTTTCTCTTGCCTCGATCATCTTGCCGATTAATGATATTTCAAAATTTATACGCTCACGCTCTGCGGGGCTTACCCTTGTTTCATCGTTCATGTAGTCGGAAAACGTATCAATGACTTTACCCTTCGCCAC
>Ga0099364_10013462_pt1 | contig 10969 bp, 9 predicted proteins | sample TergutTh196P3_FD_73070 | JGI IMG/M metagenome (GOLD analysis project Ga0099364, IMG submission 73070) | Microcerotermes parvus P3 segment gut microbial communities from Pointe-Noire, Republic of the Congo - Th196 P3 | ecosystem: Host-associated > Arthropoda: Insects > Digestive system > Gut ... | reverse complement strand
GCTATGACCCTCATCCCATCTTGTTTAGACGGGCAGGGCAGAAAAAACTCCTCGTAGGGCAGAATTTCGGGGCGTTTAAAGGGTCCTGCCGAACAAGGAACAGCTTTTTTCCCCAAACGGCGGAGCAGCGAAACAAGCGTCAACTGGCTGCTTACACAGTCTCCATCAGGTTCTTCATGCCCAACAACGATAAAATCTGTCCCTTGACGAATAAAATCCAGTAACTCTACTGGTCCAGTATAGCTGGACGGTACAGCTATGCTGGACGGTACAGCTATGCTGGACGGTACAGCTCCGCTGGACATTATATATCGCTACTATTGCGTAATCCGGCTAAGGTCAATTGATTCCACCCCTTCAAAATTACTATCCAGGTTGGCGGTGGAAGGAAGATGACCCCAGGTTTCATGGCCTAAACTTCTGGCTAAATGGAGCCGTACCTTATAAAACTCTCCTTCCCGGTAAAAAACAGTCATATACGGCCAAATATTGCCCGATCCCAATTGAATTAGTTCAAGTTTTCTGTTTTCGGCGTTGCGCCAGCTGTAAGGGACAAAGACTTGAGTTAGATCTGCCAGTCCCTGGCGGAATACCACAACATATCCCAAACGGTAATGGTACACTTTTTCTATTGGAATACTGATATAGTACAAACGGGATATATTGGCTGGATCCCATCGCTCCTCAACACTCTGTTGTTGATTCTGCTGGGCGGCTATAGATGGACCGCTAAGCGCCATAATACAGCCAAAAATCAAAAGACCAGCTAAAAAGCTGGATAAAATTATCTTCACCTTCATAGGTACTCCTCCATTTTCATTGTATATTAAATAATTAGAAAGAGCAAGTAAAAATGCTCTCAAATTGAAAAAATTCATTTCAAAACTTTTAAATATAAGGTATACTGGCAGGATTATATGATTAAAATAATCTTTTCACTTCGTTTTCAGTCTCAGCTTCGCCGAACAAAGCCAAAATTACTCCGAGGGCTGGAAAAAATAATCAAAGAGACTTTTGAGGGGTTTGGTGCGAAGGTTGAAGCAGAACAAAAGATGATTATTGCGGTTTTTAACCAAAAAACTATAGGGTTTTGGCTGGATATATTCTGCGTACTGGAAATAATACAGGATGTATTAAAAAAAGCAGCTTCTGAATTATTCGGTCATATTTGCATTATAGGAGAAAATTATACAGAAGAGGAAATGCCCTTCCTTTTACGGGCATTTCCCTTACACCCGCCGGGGACGGGAATATGGTGTGCTCCGGAGCTCCAGCACTCTTTGGAGCCATATATTGAATTTGATAAACCCTTAAAGGCAAACAATCCCATAATCGGGTATGCACAGATCCGAAGCATCCGAAATCTTATTAATGATACAAAAATTCAAACACGGGAAAAAAACAATTCAGAAAAAATCCGAAGCTATCTAAAACAAGGTTCTAGCCGGAATGTTATTATTGTAGGAGATGAACATATTGGAAAGCATGAGGGGCTATACCGTTATTGCAAAGAACAAATGAAAGGGTTTCCCCCGCTTTTGGTACGATTTAAGGAAGGGGAAAATATTATAACGAGCTTTTTAGATGCTTTTACACCAGAAATTAGAGAGCTTTTTCATGAAAATAAAAAGGCTGGCTCAGAAACAGAGGAAAACGAGTTTTTAGAACTGGGCAATACCCTCTTTCTGGAACGGCTTAGAGATGAATTATCCGATTTTTCCGAAAAACGGGGTGAATACTTTTTTTCCATACTCCTGGAAATGTACCGCCAGGCTGCAGAAAAACAATCGCACAAGCCCATGCTTATTCTGGAAAATATTCAGAATGCAAAGCCAAGAACAAGGGCATTTATATCCGATATTTATTTTTCCTATCCAGCCAGAGAACGCTTAAAAATGTATGGAACAGCGACAAAGCTAAAAGGTCTGGAGTTTTGGGAAGAACTTTTCCCAAGAATTATAAAATTTACTCCGGAAAAAGTAAAACCTCTTCCAGCACCAGTATTGTCCCGGGATCTTGAAGAGATGAGATACTGTTTAATGCTATTAAAACGCTATTTTCCCCCCTTTCTCTTTCCGCAACTGTTACAGGAAGAAGGAAAAAATCCAGTTATGATAGAAAAAGCAATGGCCATTCTTTCTCAACTGGAAAGCGATAAGGGTGCCTATTCATTAAAGCAATCAGAAGAAGCTTTGGATAAAGATGCAGAAAATGTCCGGGTTATAGTCCGCACGCGCCTTTTAGCCTGGGTGCAAAATTACCGGCTTTTGCCCTGTTTTTCTCTTTTAATTTCCCTGGTAGATTTATCGTCCAGAGCTGACGATAATCTAATTTTAAATTCTATATCTGCAGATATAATAAACGGGACATTTCAGAGTATTGAAAAAGCAATACAAGAAGAGAATTTTGGTGCTATAGCAGGAATGGAAAATAAAACAATCCTGCTTGGAATTATCAAAACGCTCAAAGCTTTAAACCATGGGGATAAAGAGGAAATTCTGGAAGCTTTTAAGGATGCATCTATTGGTGTATCTGAACCTGCTTGTTTTAGAGTTATTGCATTAACCAATTTAGCTTCGTATTATTTTAGCATTTGCGATATACATACAGCCATGGATTCTGTAAAAGAAGCCATGCTTCTATCGCAAAAAGAGAATTCCGGTCAGGGACTTGCCCGGATTTACCGTCTCTTTTCTCTTGTAGAATTTGTTAATCAGCGTCTTTCGGACGCTTTGGATTATTTTACCTTTGCACTGGAAAATGCAGAGAAATCCAGAGATAGAACAGAATTGGGTATTTCAACCTATTATGCTGCTGTGGTTAGTTTTATCTTTGGTAATATTTCCAAAGCCAGAAAGCTGGCTGCAGATGCACAAGAAGCTACTATAGAGGCTATTCTTCCAGGTTGGGCAGATCGGAGCCGTTTTTTGGAAGGACGTATCTGCTTTGAAACAGGCCTATATCAGGAAGCCCTGGATATATTTAAGGGGCTGCTGGAAGAACATATCGGACCTCACTCAGAGAGTTTTGAGCATACAGTAAGCGCATGGGCTGCCCGTGCAGAAACATACTTAAACAATACAGCGCCAAAGTATACTAAAAGCAATACAGCAAAAGGCCTGGATGCCCAGCTTTTTGAAGCAGAAGCGGCTTTTTTAACCGGAAATTATCAGAAAGCGCTGGAGCTTGTTGATAAACTGGAAAAAACAATACAGGAAGAACACTTTATTTTTATTGAACAACCGGATTGGAGAAGCGGCTTTTACCAGTGCGAACTTCTATTGTTTCCCTTAAAGGACTTATGGAACAGGATGATTCATACCATACGAACATTAACACTTTGTCATATAAACGAAAAAGGCCAAAAAGAAATGCCTAAAGCTTTGAATGCAGAAATACAGGAAATGCAGCGAATAATTAGAAGCGAACTGCCGGAAACAGACCCTAATGACAGTTTTTACCTGTACTCCTATTATCGTATTCTAAAACAAACTGAGGCTCCGGAAGTCGACCTCAATACAGCTATTAGTATTGCCTTCAAACGGCTCCAAAAACGAGCAAGCCGTATAGAAGACAATAAAACCAGACGTACCTTTCTGTCCGCACATAGCTGGAACAGTGCCTTAACAGCCGCTGCCAAAGAGCATAAGTTAATATAAAAACTGATTTTTATACAGTAGGGTTAGTTCCGAAAAAGCAGCCTTGTCGGGTCTACAGATGTGCCGTTTCTGCGTAATTCAAAGTGAAGATGGGGCCCTGTGGATAAACCAGTAGAACCAACCCTGCCAATAATACTATTGGTAGAAACATTGCTCTGGAGGCTTGTAGAAACCGAAGATAAATGACCATAAAGACTTACCCAGTTATTATCATGTGCTACAATAATATAGTTGCCTAAAACCCGGTCAAATCCCAATTCTACAACTCTTCCTGCCCTGGCTGGATACACTTCTGTCCCCAAAGGAGCGGCTAAGTCCACACCCTGGTGGAAATGAGGATGTCCGGAAAATGGATCGGCTCTCATCCCAAAGGAACTGGTAATCCTATAAGTCCGCAAAGGAAACCGAAAGCCCTGGTTTAAAAAGAAAGCACGTTCTGTATGGCTAAAGTCTGCTCCTGGAAAAAATACAAACCGTTCTGAACGGCCGCTGTTACGAATGGTTATTACAGTTTCTCCCTCCATTTCTCTAGTTGCAGCATATAAGCGTTCAATATCATTACCAGGGGTTTCCGGAATAAAAAGCCCCGGCATGCTTGGAAGCAGTACAGAACCCACAAGCATATCCGGATGGTTTATCCGGTTTAGGCTTGCCAAAGTGGCATAGGGTATATTACAGCGTGCAGCTAGACGAAAAATATCTTCATCCGGCTGGGGTGTATAGGAATAAATACGTAAAAAGCCAGGAATCTCCTGCCTGTCCTGGTTTCTATTGGAAATTAGACGCCGTGCAGTTTCGACATCAGCCAGATACTGCCTAAATACTGTGTCGCGAGTATCCAGTCTTTCTATCACAGGAAACAGTCCACTCCCCTGAGCCTCTGCATTATTGTGAAGAATGGAACCCTGTAAAAAAACAATAAGGAAAAAAAGTACTATTTTACACACCTGATATATATATCGGCTAAATTACAGAGAATAGTGCATTTTTTGGTTTTAAGCTATTTTCTAGCCTCTTTTAGCCTTCAGAAATGGCTTCAGTAGGACAAATTGCAACACAGACGCCGCAATCTGTACACTTTTCCGGATTGATCCACCGGGCATTGTCCTTTTCAGAAATAGCTTCTACAGGACATTCGCTATCGCAGGCAGCGCAGTTTACACAGGCATCGCTGATCTTATAAGCCATTATGATCTCCTTGCTTTTGGTTTTCGGGTCATATTATCATAGCCTGGAAAGATAATCAAGAACCCTGTCACCTATGGGGAAGGCACCATTGATGACAGGGTATCTTGTTTACCTAAAACATCTGACCAGGATCACTAGCCTTTTGCAGCATCTATAAAACGTTTGGCATTATCCCTATCTATGGGATTAAAAAGAAAATGATCTTTCTTAAGATAGGTCCCCACAATTACTCCGTCTGAATATGCAAGCTCCGCTTTAATATTACCGGGATTAGCTCCGCTGTTGATGATCACTGGAATATCCGGGTTTATAGCCTTGCAGCGAGCAATGACCGAATTTTTCTCTGGTTGTGCAGAAGATCCCATGGCGTAGCCTGTTATAGGTATATTCGCAGCCGCAGAGAGATATTTTTCCGTCACATCCCGCTCGTCAAGAAGAAAGCCTGCATGAGGCTCTATTAAGGTATAGGCAGGCATATCTACAGCGCCTATGGATTTTGCATAACGCCAGATAGCACCAGGATCCTCATCAATATGACCATGATCACTTATGGAAGTATAGCAGAACATACCCCGGACAAAAGCGGCATTTACAGCGGCAGAAAGGGCAAAGGTAGCATAAGAATCCAACTGTATACCCACTCCGAAGGGTACTGTGATATCCCGGGCAACTTCGCTGACTATGGCTGTATAACAAGCTACAATCTCATGACCCACCTTAGTCATATAGGGAATATCCCCCTCATTGGCAAAAACCACAGCATCATACCCCAATTCAGTGAGTATAGCCGCTTCGTTTTTTAAATCATCAGTATGCTGCTTAAAAGAATATGATGGATCCCAGAATGGTGTACCCGGAAGGGGCCTGAGGTGCAGACATCCTATCACAGGTTTTTTTATTCCGAGGAATGCTTTTACATGTTTTTCCATCAGATCTTTAATATTCTGCACCTTCATATACCCTGTTCTCCTAACCAAGAATATTGAGCAAAGAGCCTATAATGCCGACGACAAACATAATAATTATAATTCGTACCGGTTTCATGCCTTTATTTATCAAGACAAAAGCTCCAAGGAAAACAAGGAGAGGCAGCAGCCTGGGCATTATCGTGTCCAGTATCTCCTGTATCGGTACCGAGACTTCACCGTATCGGAGAACCAGAGGCATTCCTATGCCAATATTGGTCGCTACAAGGAATCCTACCACCATCATGCTTAGTACACCCAAAGCTTCCGTTATCTGCGCAACTTTCCCGCTGCTTAATAGTTTAAGCACCGAGTTCTTTCCCATATTGTAGCCAATAAAGTAAGCCCTATTACTGATAAAGAAGCAGTATGCGCTCATAATAAGGAAAAAGAAAATGGGGCCAAAAGCATTCCCCCGCAGTGCCATCTCGCAGGCTATACCTAAGGTAATGGTTTTAACAAGGCTTTGGGTAATGGTATCGCCTATACCGGCAAGGGGTCCCATGAGGGAGGTCTTAATATTCTGAATGACGCCTTCGTTTGCTTCCCCGCCGTTGGCCATGTCTTCTTCCAAAGAAGCACTGATGCCGCCTATGGCAGCACCCCAGTTGTTTTCGGTGTTATAGTAGGTAAGATGGCGGTTGATCGCCTCTCCACGTTTTTCCGGATTATCCGGATACAGTCTTTTAGTTATGGGATTCATTGAGTGACAAAAACCCATACCCTGCATTATCTCGTAGTTATAACACTGCTGCCCGAAATGAATCCAAATAAGCCAGGATTTTATAAGATCCATTTTTTCAAGTTTAACTGCCATAGTAAAGCTCCTATCTCTGTATGGATGAATACATATAGTGCAGCAGAGAAAGCGCTGCTCCTATAGCTACAATAGCGATAATTCCCTGATTAAAATAAATTGTTAAGCAGAACCCAATGATAAAGAAGGGAATAAGTGATTTTTTGAAAACCAGATTCATCAGCATGCCAAGACCAAGGGCAGGCAGCAAATGTCCGACTGTACTAAGAGCTTTGGGAACCCACAGAGGGGCTGCATTTAGTATATTATCCAGAGCGCCAGAACCGTAAAAAATTAGAATAAAGCCCGGGATAAAGTAGATTGCAAAAGCCCAGATAAGAGGCGTAAAAACGCTGTAAATCATTATCATACGATTATCGCCCCTCCCCGCAGCTTTTCTTGCACCTGCAACCCACAGAGTATTAAGAGTCATTTCCACAGGGCCTATTGCTGCACTTAATGCTCCCAATGTAGCTGTTACGGTAATCCCAACCGATGGGTCTACTCCAGCCAGCATAGAAACGGTAACTCCCAGAAAACCGCCAAGGATAAAATCTCCGGGCAAAACATTTCCAACTACAGCGACGCCTATATATACCATCATCGTCGTCGCGCCCATTACAAGGCCATAGTTAAGATCTCCCATGATTAACCCGTTAATAAATCCCGCAATAAGCGGTGCCCCAAGCCCCAGTGACCATCGTGACCACATTGGAGCGCCTGTTTTTACCAAGGTCGCCAAAAGCGACATAATCAGGGCATGAACAAACAATGACATACTGTCCCTCCTATAAAGGTTTTATACAGACAGAAAACTATTTTCCGTCCTTTACATCCATAATATTGATCTTCTGATCCTGAGGTAATTTTTGAATATAAACATTTATACCGGCGCTACTCATTTCTCTTGCACACTGCATTTCTTCATTTGACATATAAACACCCTTGGTCAAAAGTTTGCGTCCTGCTCCCCCTCCGGAATTTCCTATATTCAACTCAACAAATTTAAAGCCGCTTTTAAAAAGGTCGTAGACAGATTTAATCTGTTTGAAGAGAAGCATTATATGATCAGCCTGAGGGATCTTTGCCAGGGTTTTTTCAGCATCTACAACCGCAATAACTGTGATTTTTACACCCATTGGTGCTGACATAGACAGCACTTGTTTAGCAAATTCATCGGTAGAAATATTATCATCTATCAGGACAATATGGTTAATCCAATATTTTTTCACCCAATTTACCATAACCTGCCCATGAACAAGCCGTTCGTCTACACGCAGCAGTTCTACCCCCATTTCTTCTCCTTCTTCAGAAAACCTTTATGTTTATCTAGCAAATTATGTGCCAAGTTCAGTGTGATTAAAGAAAAAGAGGTGATTACATAATTTTTTAACAAAAACTGCTGGAATTTGTTGTTTCTAAGTGTAAAATATCATAGATAAATCCCAGTTCTGCAGCAGGAATTGTGACACTATAAGTTAATTCTACGACACTAAAGGCATCTTTAAGTTTTTTTATGATTATATAGTGACACTGTTCTAATTCTTCGATATCAGGATATTTTAATACTTCGTCTTGACGCATAAGCCGTTCAACCATACAACCCAGATGAATATACAGGGTATATCGTTTATCATTAGGAAGTACCCGGTTAAATAAATGTTCCAATCTGGCAAAGGATTCGTCAATAATTTCCATCACCTTTTTAGTATCAAGAATGGTCAGGGCATTCATTACATTTTCGAGAGAAAAATTCCGTACTATATTCCTGTTTATAGCATCCGTATCCGCCTCACCGGAGAATTTTCTGAACATTTTATTTACTGTATCCATGCCGGCGCCGCTAATTAAATCTCCCAGCGAAATAAAGTTTACGTTTTTAATATTCGGATCCATAGTACCCACTATTCCTATCACATCATATAGTGACAACAGAGCTTCCTGGAAAGAGGTATCTTTAATCCTGTCATAATCATAGGCAACTACCTCAAGATCAAGAGTTTGGGGAATACTACTTTGCAGAAACTTTTGCAGTTTTATTGCTGTTCCAAGTCCTGTGGAACAGGAAGTAATTAGCACCTTTTTCCGTTCCAGTTTTGGATACAGAATCGTATAGCGTATTTCGTTCGTTTTTCTAATCTTTTCAATTATTTCTTCTATGTAGTTTCTATTTAGTATCAGTTCGCCAGCCATAAAGGCAATCTGCGTGGAAACATTATCAATAATCGCAAGCGGTCCTTTTATATATTTCTCTATGTCCCGGCAAAGATCCATGAGAGAACCCAAGTCAACCATTAGAAGTAATCCCTTGGAAGTATCATTTTCCCGAATATAATCCAAAAGATATGGTGCAAGTTCTGTGGTAGTGGTTCCCGGAGCTATATCAAAAGATTCAAGCACATTATGATGAAGCATGCTGTTTACATAATTTGCAATGCTGCTGGCAGTGGCATAACCATGAGCCATTATCACTGCTTTTAGCCGATGTTTATATTCTACGCTTATACTCTTGCAGAAGAAAAAGAGAAATATTTTGTCTTCTGTAGAGATGGTAAACTCCTGCATTTTACCAAAAAGCTTTATAAGCTTGTACCCCAGGAAATTATCTTCTTTATAGTTTTTTATAATAAAATTGTACAGATCTCCTAGTTCCTCTTGTTTTTTATCATCAAAATCTAAACTATTATTCAACTTGTAATAAAAATATCCCACCAGAGCATAAATTCCGCTCTTGTTAAATTTAAGATTTTGGCTGTGATCCAGGTATTTAAAAACTTCCTGTATACTAGCAGTAAGGTATTTTATCATTCCATTTTCTTCTGACATTCCGGCGCTGAAAACAAGCATATTTGAAAGAGAAAGCACTTCGTCAATAGCAGCATTTTCAAAAACCTTTCTGGAAACAGTTTTTTCCCTGTAGCGGCTGTATTGAACCAGAATATTTTCAAAAGTATGGCGAATAAGTGTTACACCTCTGGCTTCTTTTTGAAAGAGTTTCTGCTTGTCCATGTAAACAGAAAAAACAATGTTTTCATCGGCAGTGTCTGTCTTTCTTTCAATAGTGTCCATATTTAATGCAAGCAGTTTTTCCGGAAGATGATTAATTTGAATAATAAGCCTGTCTGCACTAGTGTTGTGGGAACAGGCGTTTGCACAGATATATTTTACTGTATCTTTCAGTTCCCCTACATTTCCTTTATAAATATAACGTAAAAGGAGATTCTGTATTCTATTGGGAAGTTCGATTTCATTTTTCAGCACCAGGGTTTCATCGATAAAAGCTGAATACAGAATTTCCTGTTTTTCTTTCCAACCCCGTTCTTCCAGCGATGGAATGGTAAGAGATACAGTTAACCTTCGGACAAAGGTATCCAGAAACAAATCCGAGAGGGATTGGGTTGTGGCGAACACAAGCCTTACCCGGGCAGACTGATTTTCTCTACTCTCGCCAAGTCGGCGGAAAGAACCGGTATCCATAAAGACAAAGAGTTTTTCCTGCCCTTCGGGACTTAGACGATGGACTTCATCAATAAAGAGAACTCCGCCGTCAGCTGATTCAATTACCCCCTCATTTGCTTTTTCAGCTCCGGTAAAGGCTCCTTTGGTATAACCGAATAAATTAGCCGACAGGAGCTCAGGATTATTAACATACTGGGCGCAATTAAAAACAATAAAAGGAGCTCCCAAATCCAGGACTCCTCTTTCAATACAGTATTTATGCAATAGTTTTGCTATGAAACTTTTTCCAACACCAGTTGGTCCATTGATAAAAACTGGCAGACCATTTCCGGGATATAAAGCAGCCATTTTTATCTGTTTGACTATTCTTTGAAGGCTTCCGTTTACGCCTATAAGTTCATCAAAGACATCTGTTTTTCTATTACCGGAAAGTCTACTTAAGGGGTTGATTTCCTGATTCTGCGGTTTTTCTCCGTTTAATTTTTCAAAACTTTCATATACCTGACTTTTAAGTAAACCATGCCTCGCTTCGAATGCTTCCCTGTGGAGAAAATATACAGGTCTTGTATTGATTTTAACAATTTTTCCCTTCCTAAGCATTTGGTTCAGATAACTGCTTATGGTATTTCTCTTTACACCAAAATGAACACTCATGGCATCAGCAGTAAGGAATTCATATACCGCCGTATTATCCATCAATTTAGTCTTATCCTCTAGATAATGCAGCAGTTCAGTCTTATCCATGGTTAATTATATATCAAATATCATGAAGAAAAAACAAAAAAAAAGCCTGGCAACTACCTACTCTCCCGCGGCTTAGCGCCGCAGTACCATTGGCGTAAGAAGGCTTAACTGCCGAGTTCGGAATGGGATCGGGTGTTACACTTCCACTATTGTTACCA
>Ga0099364_10013461_pt1 | contig 10970 bp, 7 predicted proteins | sample TergutTh196P3_FD_73070 | JGI IMG/M metagenome (GOLD analysis project Ga0099364, IMG submission 73070) | Microcerotermes parvus P3 segment gut microbial communities from Pointe-Noire, Republic of the Congo - Th196 P3 | ecosystem: Host-associated > Arthropoda: Insects > Digestive system > Gut ... | reverse complement strand
TATTACATTTCCAGCCGCAAGCTAAACGCCAATGATTTTCTCGAACGGGTTCGTTCGGAGTGGAAAGTTGAATCTATGCACTGGCTGCTTGACGCACATTTTGATGAAGACCACACGAGAGCGTTTAATGGTAACACCCAGAAAAACCTCAATAGTATCAGGAAAATCGCCCTTAAACTAATCTATGATTTCAAAAAGCTAACCGACAACAAAAAGCCTGTTTCCGGCGTTATGCGTTATCGGCACTTTATCTTTTTGCTGTTAAATTTTAACGCTGACTCTCAATTACCATATTTTTACTATAGATAAAAAAATTAACTCTGCTAACAAAAAACGGGATTATGTCTTAAATTTGCTAACAAAAACAGCCGTTTTGCTAACAGCGCAAATCACGCCTTTTTCCTGCTAACAGGATTTTCGCTCTGCTAACAAAGGCAACAAGCTATTAGATTTGTTTTGTCAAGGGTATTTAAAAAAAAGTGTAAATATTTTTATTATTTCTAAATAGACTGCACCTTAGCATATTCACGCCGTTTGACAAAATAAAAGGGTAATATACTGAAGCTGGATTTATCATAATGTTTTTCGGCACCATTTTTTAAGAAGTTCAAGTATATAATTTCCCATCAATAAATTTATTTAATTTCGGCACATATTTATTTAATTTTTGCAAACTATTTTCATAAATTTTATGTTATAATATGATTTAATGTAAAATTTATAGAAACTCGATTGATAAATTTGGGAGGAAAAATATTATGAAAAAGAAAATCACAGCTTTTTTCTTATTAATCTGCATTATTTTAGCTGTGTTGATGTCGTGTCAAACAAACGATACAATAACGGATAATGACGATGCAGAGAAACAACCCGAAAATAACGGAGATGCAGAAATATCTGCTGTTTCCGAAGACGCAAGAGCGGCGATTCCTGATGACTTGCCTGATATTGATTTTAATGGGTATACATTCACGATTTCGACGAGAGAACACGGACAAGCTTTCTGCGAACACATGAAAGATTTAGTGGTAGAAGAACAAACCGGCGACCTCTTAGACGACGCAGTATATAACAGAAACAGGACAGTTGAAGAAAGATTTAACGTAAAAATAGAAGCTGAAGCCGTTGATGGTGACAACAGTACCGGCGATACTCTAAGACGTTCTGTCCTTGCCGGAGAGCAAAGATATGATATGGTTATAGGTCACGCAATAGCATTGGGGAACATAGTGACCTCCGGTATTTTTTATAATTGGTACGATTTGCCTCATGTCGATTTTGATAAACCGTGGTGGGTGAAAAGTGCCACCGAGCAGCTTACTGTTGATGGAAAATCTTTTTTCGCCGTAAGCGATTTGTCATATAATGCTATTGATTACACATACTGCCTGATGTTTAATAAGAGAATATTCGCGGACTACGGAATAGAGCTTCCGTATGATAAAGTAAGAAACCGCCAATGGACAATAGATTATCTCAACGAGATTACTAAAGATTTATATGTGGACGTAAATAACGACGGAGTAAAAGATGCAGACGATTTTTACGGTTACGCTTCAAATACTTTAAGTGCTGGTGCAGCATATACTTTTGCGTTCGATAACCCAATTACGCGAAAAAATAATGAAGGTTCGTTTGATATAGTTTTTAACAACGAGAAATCGGCGAGCATAATAGATAAATTATACAGATTTTTCTGGGAAAATGAGGGTACGTATGTTATATATAACGAATCGCCTCAATACCGTGGGGTAAGCTTATGGGACTTTCACTGGAAAATATTCGGAGACGGAGATGCTGCCATTGTAACGGCACTGTTTGTAAATGCAGTCAAAAATCTGAGAGATATGGAAGACGATTACGGATTCCTTCCACTTCCGTTGTTTGACGAAAATCAAGAGAAGTACCAGACATATCTTGACCTTCATGGTACGCTAACAGCTGTCCCGATGAACTTGGATAATCCGGAAAGAACCGGCATTATAATATCTGCTTTGAGTGCAGAGGGTTACAAACAGGTTACGCCTGTATATTATGATGTTGCGCTGAAAACTAAGTTTACCAGAGATGAAGAATCTGCCGAAATGATAGATATAATACTGGCAGGCAGAACATTTGATTTCGGCGTTCAGTATGATGACTTTCTCGGCGGCAGCTGGTATATAAGCAATCTTTTGGGTAATAATGCGAGTACAAATTTTGCCTCATATATAGAAAGACGAGAGTCGCAATTACAACGGAGATATGACCAAATTATTGAATTTTATCAAAATTTTGGCGATTAGTTCGCCAAGTTTTTTCGAAAAATAATTATTAAAAAGGAGTTTTAACAATGCACCTAAAACTTTCGAATATCGGAGGATTGTGGGGACGGCGAGTCAAAGATTCTGCCGAAAAGTGGATAAAAAATGTAAGTGAAGATATGCTTTTGGGCGGTTTTAAAAACCGCCCCGGCGCACAGGCGTGGATTGGTGAACACGCAGGAAAATTTTTGAGCGGCGCGATTATGACCAACGAAATCCTTAACGATGAGGTCATTTGGGAAAAAATTGACCGTATTATTTATGAATTGATTGAATGTCAGGAAGAAGATGGGTATTTAGGAACATACTTGCCGGAAGCGAGATGGACCAACAGCAAAGACTGGACAGCCATGTGTTCATGGGATTTGTGGGTGGCAAAGTATTGTATTATTGCGCTTGTTCAGCATTATAAAAAATTTAAAGATGAAAAGGTTCTTACAGCCGCTTGCCGCGTTGCGGATTTGGTTATAAAAGAATTCGGCGGAAACGGAACGCGAAACCTTAATGAAACAGACTTATGGAGCGGGCTTGCGTCGGGGTCGGTTCTTGAGTCGATTATGCTGCTTTACGGAATAACTAAAAACGAAAAGTATATTAGTTTCGGAGAGCGCATCGTCAAATATTTCTGGAACGAAGATACCCCCGGTACGCCTAATTTGATTAAATACATGACTTCTCCTGAAAAATTAAAACTTATCGGCCGAGGCAAGGCTTATGAAATGATGAGTTGTTTTGTCGGTTTAATTGAGTATGCCCGTTATTCCGGCGAAAACGAATATCTCGGAAAAGTTATAACTGCCCGTGATAATATAGCGAAATATTTTAAACAGTTAAACGGCTGTATGAGCGTTAGAGAATCTTTTAAAGACCCGAATACGGCTACGGAAACAGATGATTTAGAAAATTGTGTTGCGTTTACATGGATACAATTAAATATGCGGTTATTTGAATTGACGGGCGATTATAAATGCCTTGATTATGCCGAAGAAACGGCGTTAAATCATATTATGGCTTCAATTTGCCCCGATGCGTCAACGTGGTCATATTTTATAAATTTAATTGGTCCGAAAGATTATACTTATTGGAGCCAACTTCTCGATTCGGAACACTTTTTAACTGTTACCGGTGACGCGCCCAAAAAAACAAGCGACGATACTGAAGCATCATTAAATAAAGGTGCGCCTATGACTTGCTGTCACACAAACGGACAACGTGTGCTTGGGCTGTTTCCCCGTTATGTTTATACAATGAAAGAAAAGGAAATATCTATTAATTTTCTTTTATCGGTGGATGCAGAATTTGACTTGCAGGGGCAAAAAATTAAAATTTCGCAGAATACTGATTTTCCCCGTTCGGGCAAATCAACAGTTATTATACACACAGACGTGCCGGTAAAAATAAAGTTTCGTATTCCTGCTTGGGCGAAATCGTTATTTATCAACGGCAAATCTTATAATCATGGAAATGAAGCGGCTTTTGATGTTTCGGCGGGAAAAACGGAATTAAAGCTTGATGTTCAATTTAATTTACGGCTGATGTCGCCCGGTCATGTGAATAACGGGAAGTTTTCAATAAATTACGGACCACTTGTATATGCCGTTGATGAAATTCCTTCAAGTTGGGCTTTTAATGAAGTCAATCTTATACTGAACAATGATGAAGCTTTTAAAAATGCCGCACTTCAAGACGAAAACGGCTGGAAAAAACTTGTCGTTAAAGCTTTCCGCCGTCCCGTTGAAACGGGTGAACTGCAATCGCAAAATAATATACTGGATTTGTTTGAAAAAGGCGATGTTATTCTCCGTCCGCTTATGTTCGCCGGATTAAACGAAAACCTTGATTTTGCTCAGAAATATGACGTTGATAACTTAAATTTTGATAGAAATATTAAAACATCCAAGTATCGTGTGATTTTTCCATGTTTTTTTAACTCGGATTTCGGATAAACCACTATATTCTTAATTCTTTTTATAATCTGTCGGTGTATAGCCTGTTATTTTTTTAAAAGCGCGTATAAAACTTGAAATATTTGAATATCCCACAAGTTCGCATACTTTGTGTACGGGAGTTTCTTCTCTCAAAAGTCCCCGCGCTTTCATGATACGACAATACATTATATATTGGTGCGGGGTCAGCCCTGTCGCTGTTTTAAATATTTTAATTAAAGTCTGTTCATTTGTGAAAATTTTTTTAGAAAGTATATCTAAATCTAATTTATCAGCCAAATTATCTTTGATATACTCCATCACGATATGCAAATGTTCCCGGTATTCGTAACGTTTAAGCGGAGGATTTATTTGATTCGCTTTATAAATTTCATTCAGATAAAGTAAAATTTCGCATAATGCAAGTTTAATTTTCAGCTCATAAGAATCATTGCCTTTGGTTTCATAACATTCAAGCATTTTATTTAAAAGCGTGAGCATTTTTTCTTTTTGTGATTCGTCAAATGAAATGCAATGCCGGAAATCTTCGCTCCTGTTTACGAACTGTTCTGTAATTTCCGGGTATGACAAGCATATATCCTGTATAAATTTAGAACTGAAATGAAGGCTGAATCTGTCGTATAGAATATTTTTAGGCGCGATGACACTGTGTATATCGTCGCCGTTAAAAACTGCGGCAGAACCGCTTTTTAAGGTGTACGATTTCGTTCCTACGGTACAAATTACGTTATCCGTTAAAAAAAAGAGTATTTCATATTCATCATGAAAATGCAGGGGCAGTATCTGATTGTAAGTCTTGTCATGGCAAATAAAATAATCCTGACCCAGAAATTTTACTGTTTCTATTTTTTTCATATAAATTGTGCCTTCCATTAATAAATTTATATAATTTTAGCACACATTTATGTAATTTCAGTAAACTATTTGTATAAATTTTATTATATAATATATTTATTTTATAAAGCTTTGAGGAATTAATTATGAAAACAAAAAGTTTTTTATTGTTTGCTTTATTAATAACTGCTTGCGGTGTGCTTTTTGCCTGTTCGGGCAGTGATTCCGATGGTGCTAATGCTGCTGACGAGCATAATTTATATTATTCTGACGCTGTGTATGACAGCGAAGATATAAATAATGATACAGGAGAAAATATTATGAACGCGAATAACAAGCGTATAGTTATCGAAAATAACGAATTTACGGTCGGCGGTAAAAAAATTTGGATAAACGGCGCAAATACGCCGTGGAATAAATGGAATGATTTCGGCGGCGGGTATGATGATTCATGGTGGGACGAGCATTTCAGAGCGTTGCATGAAAACGGCGTGAACGGCGTGCGGGTATGGATTAACTGCAACAACGACAACGGCGCAATAATTATAAACAATGACGGCATGGTAAGAGGCGCGTCTGATAAGCATTGGGCGGACTTGGATAAATTTTTCGCAACGGCGGAAAGACGCGGCATATATATTATGGCGACGCTTCTTTCGTTCGACCATTTCAAGAGCGGTAATGCAGAAAAATGGCGGAATATGCTTGCAAGCGATGAAACAGCAGATTCGTTCGCAGAAAATTATGTTGTGCCCTTCGTCAACAGGTACAAGCATAACCCGTATCTTTGGAGCATTGATTTGTGCAACGAGCCCGACTGGGTTTTCGAGAATCTGGAGTGCGGCAATGTACCGTGGGAACAGATTTCAAATCTTTTTGCCCGTGCAGCCGCCGCTATACATGAAAACAGCGATATACTTGTTACTGTTGGCTTTAGCTTCCCGAAATATAATGCAGATGGTGCGGGGTATGAGGGCAATAAAGTATCAGACGCTTTTTTGCAGAAGCTGTACCCGAATCCCAATGCGTATCTTGATTTCTGGTCGCCGCATTATTATGATTGGGTCGGCCCGTGGTACGGCGTGCCGTTTTACTCTACTCCATCGGGACCAATGCCCGGAGGCTGGGGACTCGACGGGTCAAAGCCTGCGTTAATCGGCGAATGTATGGCAATCGGCTCAAGCGGTCAGACAGCGGGCACAGAAAATAACACGTTGATTACAGACTATGAAAACGCATACTTGAACGGTTGGCAGGGCGTTATGGCGTGGACATCGAACGGAGTTGACGGCTGCGGCAGTTTCGATGATTTGATTCCGGCGACTAATTATATGCTTGAAAAATATGGGGATTTGATATTCCCGTAGATTTTCCATGTCATTCGCCGTAACTGTCTTGAAATAACAAGAACACACGAATCCCTAATAACAATAATAATTTACATTTAAATCAGCTCGCCACCACAGAAAATCTCATCGTGCCTCGCTGTATTTTCACGCAAAAATCGAGAGGGGATTATAGCGGAAAAGTTTTTGTGCAAGCAATGCACTATGCACGCATAATGCGGCTTGTTGGGGGAACTTTTCCCCCAATCCCCCGGCTCGAACGGAGCATTTCTGCTCCGTTCGTTAAGCCGCTTCGCGTCTGCTTTTTTTGCGGCTCTCGCCGTATTTTTTCGTGAGCGGTTCGCGTTATAATATTTGCCGGGCGACTACTCTATATACCGTAAGAATTGCTCCGTCTGTTGTCGTGTGAGCCGTTGAGATTTTGCGCGTCAGGCTTCACGCCGAGTATGCGGTCGGCGTTGCCCTTGGCGACTGTCAGGGAGTTGCGCTGTTCCTTTAAATCTTTGAAGCCAACGTACAATTTTTTCTTCTCCGCGGCGAGCACCGTGTATTCCTGTTTGAGCAAATTTATCGTCGGCAGTTTCTTTTTATTTCTGCCGTAACCCTGACCATCAAAATATTTCTTCGCCGCTTCGTGGAGCGTAATGTCAGCGCGGTTATTTTCGTAAAACTCATCGCGTTGCTTGGGATTTTTGATTGCATTGTACTGCCTGTAGATGTCGCGGGTTTTGCCATAAGTGCCGATGTGCTTTTGCAGGTTTGTAATCTCGCCAAGTGTCTGCTCAATCTCTTTTACTTTTGTTAGCCTTCTGTTATATTCGACAGCAACAACAGCAGACTTTTTAACAAGCTCGTCATAAGAATCAATGCCGACTTCTTTAAGAAACAATAAAGTTTTCGCAGACTCCTTCAGATTGAAAATCCGCGCCCAATGCTCGTACCCTGCGCCTTTGCCCTCTTGGATTTTTTGCTGAATATCAATGAGCAGGCTTGGTCTATTATTTGTTGCACTCGGCACGATAGGCGCGACCGAAATAATCTTCGGGGTAACGACGCGCTTGCCGGAAATTCTTTCGAGAATTGCTTCGTAGGAATAGTCATCGCCGAGCGTGTCTTGGCGTGAGAATTTCTTGCCGCCCGGCACTCTGAACGACAACTGCTTACCGTGTTTAATCTCAACACCCAACGCTTCAAGCGCGGCGAGGAAATCCTCGAAAGTCTTACAGCCGTCAAGCGCGGAATCCATCAACGCCCGCAACTGGTCGCGGACTGTCGGCGATTTATTTAAGCCGAGATATTCGTTACGATTGAACCCTTTGGACGGCTTCGGCTTCTCCACAATCGACAGACCGTTTTCAAGGCAGATTTGGTCTGATAATCGGCGCAGAGCGATTGAGCTGAACTTGAAATTCCTGAACTTTTTCGTCGCTTCGATATTCGTAGAATTGAACACAATATGTGTATGCGGGCTATTCGTGTTCGTATGAGCCGCGACGATGAACTGGTGCTTATTTTTCGTCCAGCGTTGGGCCAAATCGTAGCCGATTTTCAACGCCTGTTCAGCCGTGACTTCGCCGGGTTTAAAACTTTGGCGAACGTGATAAGCAATTATGTTACCCTTGTATTGGCTTCGCCCGGTTTGCTGTTCATATAATTTTTTTGACAGAAGGAAATCCGCGTCAACTGTGCGCTCGTCGCACTCGAAAGCGGCGATTAATTCGCCGCCATCAGTTTTATCAGCATCTTTTGCGTATTCCGTTCGCAGTTTCAGCGTTGACGCGACGGATTTTCCCGCGTGAATTGGCTTAATCCATGTTGTAGCTATAATAACACCTCCCGTGTGCTTTAAGGACCGCGGTCCTTAAAGCAGTATTCATTTCAAATGTTTGCATAAGGGGTGGACTGCCGTCCACAGGGCCGCAGGGATAAAAATTTGCCCAAGGGTATCAAGGGTATCAAGCGTATCGCCAGCGCATATTTTCGCCGCCTGCTACCCTTGAAACTGTTGAGCTTCTTGATACCCTTGATGCGGCTGCGCTGTCCAGAACCATACATTGCCGCGCTTGACGGACGTTAGTTTTAAGTCTGATTTCGCCCGTTTCATAGTAGCTTCCGGGAAACCTGCCGCCTCGCCTTTGGCGAAAACTTCATCAGAGCGAACATCGCCGTGCGCGAGAAGCCCTGTGATAAACGCTTTCGCCAAGTCAAGCTGTGACGCGCCTTTTTCTTCCTTTTTGCCGTCGAGCAATTCCTTAATCGTAACATCGCAATCACCGAGCCAGCAGAAACCGCCAACGGGGTCAAGCCCGAACGCCTGCGGTTTTCCGGCAGGGGCGAGGTTTGATTTCGTCTGAACAAATGCCCGCATATTTTCGTCAACATCAACAAGCCGCCCGACTGTGAGAACACTCCGCGCGGCGGCGGGAATGTCGATAGAGCCAAGCCCGCGGTATACCGATTTACTGCCGCCGTTTTTATTCAAATGCCCGACTAAAACAATAGCGCAGCCCGTTCTGTCGGCAATTCCTGCGAGGTTTTTCATGAGCGGGCGAACCCCTCCCGTGCCGTTCATGTCCGCGCCGCCCAAGTAGCCCTGTAACGGGTCGAGGCAGAATAATGCCGCGCCTGTGCGGACAATCGCCGCTTCGATACGCTCATCAACGAGTGATAATGTTTTATCATCTTCATCTATTATATGAACGCGGGAGCAGTCCGCGCCAAGCTGTTCAAGACGCGGCTTTATAGTGTCAGATAGTCCATCTTCGGCTGTCTGAAATATAACGTCGGACGGCATGAGAACGGCATTTTCGCCGCCCTCCGTTATACTTTCTCCGCGTGTAACCGCCGCCGCAATCGCAAGCATCATCGTGGTTTTGCCGTCGCGGGGGTCGCCCTGAATTACGGAGATTTTGCCGTAAGCAATATAAGGTTTCCATAAAAACCTGATGTGTTCAGCTTCCACATCGCGCATATTAATCAATTTCAATTCTGACATATTATACCACCCCTAAAACTTTCGCCAAACTCTTGATTATCACTTCCTGCTGCTGCCAGATTTCATCTTGCCGCTCCTTGATTTCGTCCATGTCAGCGGCATGAATACTGCCCGTTTCATGCGCTCTTTTCACGATTTGATTAATATTATTGCTGATATTCCGTAGCAGTCGCGCACACTCGTTGACGTTAGTCAAGTCAATATGAATTACCCGCCCGTCAACCGCCATTTTAAGCAGATATGCGCGGAGATTACTGATTTTTGTTTGCCTCATGCGCTTGTAAATCATAGCTTTTTCCTCCGCAGTTACGCGGAAGCCCATGTTAATAGTGCGTGTTAATTTTTGCATAAATCTTCCTCCATGATTGTTGTTACAATGAGAAACCACCCATAAAATCACGTTTACAGGCGGTTGATTGTACCTTACGCCCCGCGGGGCGTAAGGTTATATATAGCACGAAATCCTGTGGAACCGCGGCTCACAGGGTCAGTTGAGTAAAGGTACGGACCGCGGTCCGTAGGTTCAGATTCGTGCGTTGGCAAGGGGTGGACGGTCGTCCACAGGGTCACATTTTGCAGAAAAACCATACAAAAGAGGTCAACTCCGCACCGCTGCGGAGTTGACCCTCCCTTTTTGACTTGCATACCTAACCCAATTCCGCAGCACTGCGGATTTGGGTTGTTTTTTTAATTATATTATTATTTCTGCACTTTTTGCCGTTTTTTCCGCCCTTATTCGCTCGCGCTTTTTGCGTGACCATTCCCGTGCGTACTCCTGACGTTTTTTGGTGCGCTGCTCCCGCTGAACCTTTTCGGCTTCATCTTTCGCGAGTTGCTCTTGTTTACGCGCCTCCAACTCCGCATCAGAGATTTCGCCAGTCTCTAACGCCCGCTGCCACTCCACTTCACGCTTTTTCTTGGAGTACCAACGCTTGTTTGCTTCACGCTGATACTCCAACCTTTTGCGCCGTTTTTCCTGCGCTTCGAGTTCCTCAACGGTAAGCGGGACTTCCTCAACCGGCACGATAAAATTCCCGATAAAGTTGAAATATATGTCCACTTGCTGAACACGCTCGCCGCTTGATTTGTCGGCTCCATGCACCAAAACTCTGTGAATAAACTCGTTCAGCATCGGCGTTTTGAGTTCTCCAAATTCTGTGTACCGACGCACGATTTCGATGAATTTATCAGCCTTTACGCTGTCTGCGTTGAAAGCGTCCAACTCCGATTGCAGTTCAAGATTTTGCGATTTTAACTCGCGCTGTTCAGTTTCGTAAGCACTTGATAACAGCCCGTAACGCTCGTCACTCAGCTTAGCGTTCGCATTATCTTCATAAACTTTCCTGAAAAGATTATCAAGTTCCGCTATTCGCCGCTCGTTTTTAGCAAGCTGCTTCTTGTGTGATTTCGCCGTTTCTGTCTGCTGAACCGTTGATGCCTCGCGGACTTTCTCTACAAACTCCGCTTCATTCTCGCGAACGTAACCGCTGATTTTGCGTATCGCGTCAAGCACCAGCTCACGGATTACAACCGTGCGTACAAAATG
>Ga0099364_10013460_pt1 | contig 10970 bp, 6 predicted proteins | sample TergutTh196P3_FD_73070 | JGI IMG/M metagenome (GOLD analysis project Ga0099364, IMG submission 73070) | Microcerotermes parvus P3 segment gut microbial communities from Pointe-Noire, Republic of the Congo - Th196 P3 | ecosystem: Host-associated > Arthropoda: Insects > Digestive system > Gut ... | reverse complement strand
CTCCCGGCGCCGCTTCCCCCTGGGTGAAACAAGTTTTTGTTTTTTGCGATGTCCCGGTGTACGACCAGGCAGCTTCCCCCGGTCTGGATATACTCAAGTCTTCCCCCTAGGCTCCTGTCATCTTCCAGGGCCTCGGCCAATTCGGGGGGCAGACATTTAATTAAGCTCTCCCACTCGTCGGACGGAATGGCGACCCTTTCCTTCACCCACTCGCAGAGGGTAAGGGCGTCTTCGGGAGCCCAGCCGGGGATTTCCCGTTTTAGGCGGGAGCAAAAGTCATCGACCAGTTCCTGTTTAAGGGCGGGCCTTGAAGCGGCGTTCCCCAGGGCTTCGGCAATGACCCTGTCCGAAAGGGAAGGGCCCCCGGCATTTTTCGAGGGAGGGCCCAGGAGGTCTGGCCTCTCGTCGTATTGGTACATGAGGGTATTTGTCTCCGCCCAGGAGATCTCCCCCGAAAAGGGACTGTTCTGGCGGGTCCTAAAAAAATCAAGGCTTATTTGGCCGCCGTTAATATTATCCAAAAGGGAGATAAATCCCTCCATGTCCAGTTGCTCTTGTAGACAGCATCTCCAGGCCTCGGCGGAAACGGGGAAATCCCTGTAGCGGCTGACCGCATCAAAGAGGGCCTTGGACTTTTGCCGGGTCACCCAGAGGGGCATCCTTTTCCCGAAGGGCGGGCGGGGCAGTACAAGGGATCGTTCCGCCGCTTCCCTAAAGGCCGCACCGAAAAGGCCCGAGGACTCAAGCCTTTCTTTAAAACGCTCTTCCCCCTTTCCCTCAAGACCAAGACGGCGAAGTGAATCCAGGATCATCGAAGCGGGGTCAACCACAACGGAACGGGGGAGTCTTAAAAAAACCGCATTGTCACTGGCGGACCCTTCTATTCTAAGGCCCGTGTGCTTCTCTAAGTCCTGGGCCAGGGCCAGGGAAAGGGGAAAATTTATTCCGCCCCCCCTAAAACTGTGGAGGACAATAAGGCAGGCGTCCCCCCTCTCGGCGGGATTATCAATTATTTCTACGGGGATAAAATAAGGCCCTGCCAGGGGAATGCCCTTCTGAAAAGACCATTGGGAACGGAGGAAATCTTCCAGAGCCTCCCTGGCCTCGCCGGAAAAGTTATCCAACATCTTCTCGGCCTTAAGGGAAGTCCAGCCCTTGGGATAATATCCTTCCAGGATCGTCAACATTCTGTCGCTTAACTTGGGGCTTCTGTAGGCAGTTTCGCCCTTCCAGAAGGGTGCAGAGCCCGCACCAGTTTCAAGGGCCACCACCTCCACCGCCTCGTGTCCTATGGCGGTGATCTTCCAGGAGCGGTTTCCAAAGTCAAAGCGGTCCCCCAGGCGGCGTTCCCAGACAAACTCCTCGTCCAGTTCCCCTATCTTTGTGCCTGCCCCGCTTGTACCCTGGGCAAGCCTTAGGGAATAATAACCCCGGCTGGTAATGACCCCCCCGGATGTGTAAAGCCAGATCAGGGCACCCGGGGCGGCGCTTAGAATTTTGGAATCTTCGTCCCGGAAGATCCGGCGTTTTAATTCCCTAAGGCGGGTGCCCTCATAGGCCCCGCTTAACATTCCAACGATCCCATCGTAGGCCGCCCTGGAAAGATTGCGGTACACATAAAAACCCCGGAGGCTTTCGTATAGCTCGTCCTCCTGTTGATCCCCCTCGGCCACCAGGGCAAGGATGAGCTGTGAAAGAAGGTCCAGGGGATTATCTATGGAGAGCGTTTCTTCCAGTTCTTTTTCCTCCACCGCCCCGGCCACCGCCGCAGCCTGGAGCAGGTCCATGCCGTGAAAGGGAAAGAGCCAGCCCCGGCTGATCTGACCCACCCCGTGACCGGAGCGGCCTATCCTTTGCAGGGCCACCGCCGCCGAACCGGGACTCCCCGCCAGGATCACCTCGTCCACATTTCCTATGTCTATGCCAAGTTCCAGGGAGCCCGTGGCAACCACGCAGGGAATCTCCCCGGCAGCCAGGGCCATTTCTACTTCCCGGCGGACATCCTTGGATAGGGAACCATGATGGCAGTAGGATATGGGCCTATTTGCAAGACCCGGATCACTTGCAAAGTCAGGCTGTTCTGCCGCCGTCAGGTTTAGGAGATAATTCAATCTTTCGGTCCGGCGCCGGGAATCGGTAAAAACCAGGATGGTCTGGCCCTTCCTGGCCCTTATTCTGTCGAGGATAAATTTTACCAGCTCCGCATAACGCTTGCCGTAGAGTTCGCTGTTATCCTCAGGGCTGGCTTTCTGACCGCCGTCCTTGCCGCTGCCGTCAGTTTCGTTGGGATATATAACCTGAAACTGGATTTCCTTTTTGCTTTCCGGTGCTACTATATGTACTTTTCGTTTTCGGTATGGGCCGCCGGGGCCGGAAGATACTTTTTCCAGACCCCCCGTATAATCCGCAGCCGCCTCCGGTGGTTTAACCGTAGCCGAAAGGGCTATGCGCTGGAACTCCCCCGCCGTCAGGGCCAGGCGGTCAATCTGGCAGGAAAGGTAAGAGCCCCTCTTGCTGCCTAATGCCGCATGGATCTCATCGAGTATTACATAACGGATTGTAGAAAGAACCTGCCGGCCCCTGGGATTAAGGAGGAGGATCCCAAGGCTCTCCGGGGTCAGGGCCAGGATGGAGGGCGGCCGGTTAAGGAAACGCCTCCTTTCCGCCTGGGGGGTGTCCCCCGAACGGGTTTCCACCCGGATGGCCGGAAATATTTCCCCGGCCCTTTCAAAATGTCCCCTTATTCCCTCAAGGGGTAAAATCAGGTTACGCCTTATGTCTTCGTTCAGGGCCTTAAGGGGCGAAACGTAAAGCACCGAAAGCTCATCGGCTTCGTAGAGCCCTTCTGCAAAACGGGAAATGGCCGCCAGAAAACCGGTGAGAGTTTTCCCGCTCCCCGTGGGCGCCAGGGCAAGGACGTGTTCCCCCCGGGCGATCAGGGGCCAGGCTTCTTCCTGTACGGCCGTAGGCTCCCCGTAGGTTTCAGTAAACCAGGCATTGATCAAAGGGTGGAATGGCAAATTCATATTGTGTTATATTAGCCATTATTTGACTTTCTTGGCAATGGACAGCAATAGGAATGTCCGAAATATCGGATACTTTTTGATCGTTGAATGTCCGAAATCTCGGACATTTCTTTTTTATATTTGTAAAAGGTGTTTCCTGCTATTTTAATAAACTCCCAAGGATGGTAAACTATATAAAGGAGCGTTGTATTGTTTAAAAAGAGGCTGACCCTGACCATTCTATTTTCTATTCTGTTCATTTTCGCCGGTTTTGCCATTGCCTACAGCTATATAGATTCAAGGCTTACAGAAAATAGCGTAAGCATAGTCAGGGCTAGAGAAGGCCTGTTCAACCGCCCTATGGCTCCTTTGCCCGAGGGCATCGAGATAATAACCGAAGAAGAGTTTATTGCATTTTTGGAAGAAGAAACCATTGAGTTAACCGATGAAGAAATGAGAGAGGCCATAGAAAGAGATTTTAATGAGGGGGCATTAGCGCCCGGGGCTATGACACCAGGAGTTTTAACTCCCGAAGCTTTAGCTCCCGGGGTTGTAACCCCATTTGTGGAGGAAGGATTCATCACGGGTAATGCCATAGACGAAATAGCGGCGCTGATGCTCATGGACCCCATATACGAGAGGGAAGAAATTTCTGACAGGATAATAAATGTTTTGTTTCTCGGCGATGACGCCCGCATACACCAGAGCCGGGGACGCTCCGATACGATGATATTGATCTCCTACAACCGTGATACCCATGTTATCAGCCTTACATCATTCATGCGCGATACCCTTGTTCCCATAAGCCTTACCAGTTCTTACTGGAACCGTATTAACACGATGCACGCCATAGGCGGACCCGGGAGGGCCATCAATCTTATAAACAACATTTTTTCACTGGATATTCAGCGATACGCCGTTGTCAGGTTCACCGGCGTTTTTATGCTGGTAGACGCTTTGGGCGGGCTTGACCTCTATCTCCGGGAAGAAGAAGCCGTAGTCATTAACAGAATTTTCCCCGATTATGACCCGGTGTCCGCCGGTTTCAATTTGCTGGACGGCCGGCAAGTCCTGGCCTATTCGCGGATGAGGGTCATCGATCATGATATGGCCCGCACCCAAAGACAGCGGAATGTTTTAAGGACCCTCCTTGACAAAATCCTGGACACCCAAAATGCCGGTGACATTTTTACCATCGCATCCTTTGCTTTGAATTATTTAGAGACAAATATATCCCTGGATGAAATTATCCCGCTGGGCCTTGAGCTGTTTAGCGGCCCAAGGCCGGTCGTAGAGGAGCTGCGCATACCCATTGACGGAAGTTTCAACCACGCCCGCTTTAACGGCGCCAATATACTTACCATCGACTTTGCAAAAAATATCATTGCCTTGCATGAATCCATTTACAACAGTTCTGACGGTATATGGGTACCCTACCTCATGCTGCCTCAGTTGGATTGACAGGCATCTGCCCCAAGGGAGGAAAAATTAATTCTGGAAGAAAAAAGTTCAGCGATCTTCCTAAATAATTGGGGTGTTCTGTTTGTTACCCTGTCCTGTCTGTCCGCAAATACGGTCCGGGCCCATTCGTAGCCCACCGGGGAAATCTGCCATGATGGCCTCTGGGGGCAGGCGGCGTTTGTCGCAAAATCTAACATTGTTTTCATAATTCACTCCTAATAGAAAATGTTTTTAGACAGGTTAATTCCCTATCTTGATTTTAGTATAGCGAGAATTAATTACTATGTCTAATACTTTGTTAAAATAGTTTATTATGCTTATTATGTATAGTTAAAAACCGACTTACCCTGCAGCCTTTCTAATCAGAAATAATTTTCATGTTTCCTGATAGGTGTTTTTTACATAGTCCAAAAACAGGGAGGCCGCGGGGCTGAAGATCCGGTTTTTCTTCCAGGCTATTACATGACCGGATTTTCGCTCCGGGCTGAGGGGCACGAAACAGAGTTTGTCGTTGGGCCTTATAGAAAAAGATCCGGAGCCTCCGATAGCGTAACATAGTCCCCGCTCGATCAAGAGGCTGGTATTGGTAAAGAGGTTATGAAAGCCAAGGACATTCATCTTTTTCGCAAGCTTGCCAAACCAGCTTTCCATCTCATCTGCTACGATGCGCCGGTGGGATATGAACAGGGGCAGACCCACCAGGTCCTGAAGCTTAAGGCTTGTCTTTTTCGCCAGGGGATCGTCTTTTCGCATAATAACTCCCCAGGAATCGTAAAAGGGGATTTTTATGAATTCATATTTTGCAACTTCCACGGGTTCCACCAATATGCCCATGTCCACATGGCCTGAGTCAATTTTTTCCTTGACAAAATCACCGTTGCCGGTAAATATATCGTACTGTACTTTGGGGTGAAGCCTGCTAAAGGCCTCCAGAGCATCGGGCAACAAGCGGGAAGCGGAGGTTTCAACGCAGCCTATGGAAACCATGCCTGCCAGGACTTCGTTTTGTTCGGCCATATCCTTTTCGGTCTTGTCTACGAGGTCAACAATCTCCTGGGCCCTTTGCTGGAATAAAAGACCCGCTGCGGTGAGGGTGACCTGCCTTTTCCCCCGGATCAATAACTCCGTCCCCAACTGCTCTTCCAGGTCCATTATCTGCCTGCTAAGGGTGGGCTGGGTAACATAGACCGCATCGGCGGCCTTGGTAAAATTACCTTCCCTGGCAACGGCGAGAAAGTATTTTAATACCCGGACATCCATGGGGCGCCTCCGTCTTTTATTTTGCATCATCATTGTATCGCTTCTTTACTATACCCGCAAGGCATGGTAAGCCATATAAATGAAAAGTATTGGATATTTAAGAAAAACATGGAAAAATAAAGAAACAGGGTGAGAGGTTCATGACGATCTGTTAATTCAAACTTAATATTTAGTTCATTCTTTGTTAAGAATTCCAGTTTATCCTCTATATTAACAGTTTCATAGAGACTGAATTTTAGTATTAGGAGAAACAAATGGAAAACCCAAATTCAACAGGACATGGAACCGCCGCCGAGGCCGAAGGCCGAGCCTCCCCTCCGGTGACAAAGAAGGGCTTTAATCTGCATGGAAAGAGAAAATGGATAATTGTTATCTGCATAGCCGTTTTTCTTTTGGGTAGCTGTGCAGCCCGGGGGGCCGGTTTGCGAGGCGGCCTTGGCTGGGGCTGGGGTAACAGAGGCTGGATCGACAGGAGCTCTGTCTTAATGGGCACCGGAAACATCATTGGGAATACCGCCGGCATTTCAACTTTCGCAGCTCCCGCCAAGGATTTTGAGTCATTGGGGATTGTATTTGCCGAAACTACCGCCTCGCGGAGAAACGGCTACGGAACTACCCATAACGCGCTCATGAGGGAGGCGGTTGCAAAAGGGGCCGACGCAATTATCAATGTCAGCATTGCCCCAACAAGCGGAGTATTCAATAGAACCTGGACGGGATCAGCCTTGGCGATAAAGTATCAAGATTGAGGAGGATTCATAATAGCTCCATTGAGGCAGCGGGGCTCGCTGGTGCCGCTGTCTTAACAGATACTCCTTGTGTTGATATACTGGCGTTATTATGTCAGATAAAACCAAAAGTTATCAAGCCGATTATCCCCGCCCCCAGTTTGTGCGGGATCGGGAATCCTGGGAGAGTCTCAATGGCCCCTGGGATTTTTCTTTTGACGACCAAAACGAGGGGATAGCGAAAAAATGGTATAACGCTTTCCCCGGGGGGAAGAAAATTATCGTCCCCTTTGCTTTCGAAAGCCCCGCCAGCGGTATAGGGGATAGCTCCCGGCATGATGTGGTCTGGTACAATAGGACCCTGCATATCGATCCCAAAAAGAGGGCCGGTAAAAAAGTGATAATCCACTTTGAGGGGAGCGATTACAACACCCGTCTCTGGGTAAACGGCTTGTATGCGGGCTCCCACGACGGCGCCTATGCCCGTTTTTCCTTTGACATAAGCCATCTATTAAGGTCCGGGGATAACAAAATTACCGTCCGGGCGGAAGATTCCTTTGACATTTCCCAACCCCGGGGCAAGCAGCGCTGGAAGAGCGAGAGTTTCGGCTGCTGGTATATCCAAACCACGGGTATATGGAAAACCCTATGGCTTGAATATGTGGGGAGTGAGCATATAAAAAATGTAAAAATGACCCCCATTCTTTCGCAGGGTTTACTTGAAGTGGAAGCTGATATTAATGCCTCCTTTGGCGAAGGACCCGGCGGCGAAGATGAACTGGAACTGGAGGCGGCTGTCAGTTTTCAGGATATCCCCGTTAACAGGCTTTCGGTTCCGGTAAAGGGAAAACGCCTAAGCTTTTCTGTCAATGTTTTTTCTACGACCCTAAGCGAATGGGGAATAAAAACCTGGTCCCCCGGGCAGCCCAACCTCTACGATATTTCCTTTACCCTAAAAAAGAAGGGCAGGGTAATTGACGAGGTTCTCTCATATTTCGGCATGAGGGAGATCCGCATAGAGGGACAGAACATACTCCTTAACGGGCGGCCTATTTATCAAAGGCTCATCCTGGATCAGGGCTACTGGAAGGACAGTCACCTGACTCCCCCGGACGAAGAGGCCTTGATAGAGGACATAGACAAGGTGATGGCCGCCGGTTATAACGGTGTCAGGAAGCACCAAAAAATAGAGGACGAAAAATTCCTTTACTGGGCCGATGTAAAGGGCCTTTTGGTCTGGAGCGAGGCCGCCGCCGCTTACGAGTACACCGACGACGCAGTTACCATGTTTACCCGGGAATGGATGGAGATAATCGCCCAGAATTACAACCATCCCTCAATCATAACCTGGACTCCCTTTAACGAATCCTGGGGGGTGCCCCAGATCAAAACTGATCCCAGCCAGCAGAGATTTACTGAAGCAATCTATCACCTAACAAAGGCCTACGATAAATACAGGCCCGTCGTCTGCAATGACGGATGGGAGCATACGATCTCGGACATCATTACCTTACACGACTATGTTGAAAAAGGAGAGGAGTTAGGGGAGCGCTACGGAAATTACCTGGAAGAAATTCTGGACAACGAAATATTTATGAACCTCTTTAAGTCCGCCTTTGCCGAGGGTTATTCCTACAGGGGCCAGCCCATTATATTCAGCGAGTTCGGGGGCATTGCCTTCAGTAACCGCGGCGAGGGATGGGGTTACGGCAACAAGGTAGCTTCCAAGGATGAATACATAAAACGCTTTGACGCCGTCACCAGCGCCATAAAGGAGATAGGCGCCATCTCTGGATTCTGTTATACCCAGGTTACTGACGTTCAGCAGGAGGTAAACGGCATCATGGACATGGAGAGAAACTTTAAGGTGGAGCCGGAGATATTAAAAGAGATCAACGAGCGTAAGGTGAATAATATCAGAAAGCAGTCTTGAAGCTGATATCAGCCTCTGGCCTGCGCCAGCTTCCTGCCTACCGCCACTTCCTGCCTACCGCCAGCAGCGTACAAGGTGGCCGGCTCCCTCCCAGGCGGCTCTTAGCTCCGGCTTTTCCAGGGAGCAGCGTTCTTCTGCGTAGGGGCAGCGCCCGGTAAAGGAGCAGCCCGCCGAAAGATCCGCCTCCCCCTGTCCTGGCGCCGCTTGTCTGGCCGCCGGCCTCTCGGGCACTTCAGTTCCGGCGCCTTCAGTTCCCGCCGACGAAAAAAGCAGTTCCGTATAGGGATGGAGGTGTTTATTCCATAGCTCCGTTGCAGGGGCCTCCTCCATTATTTCCCCCCTATACATTACGCCTATGCGGTCGCAGAAATAGGAGGCCACCTTTAGATCGTGGGCAATAAAGAGGAAGGAGAGTTCCTGATTGGAGGCCTTCCGGTGCTCCCGCAGATCCAGGAGCAGGTTTAGAATCTGTCCCTGAATCGAAACATCCAGGGCGGAAACTACCTCGTCGCAGATAAGAAGCCTGGGTTTCATCATGAGGCCCCGGGCTATGGAGATCCGCTGACGCTGGCCCACGGAAAACTCCGCGGGCCGCCGCTCTAAATCGTCAGCCGAAAGTCCCACTTCTTCAAGGATGGCGGCGGCCTCGTCCCTGCGCAATGCCTTTACCGCGTCAGCGGAGCTGGACCATTCGGCGCCGGAGCTGAGCACTTCGTATACGGTCATCCGGGGGTTAAGGGAGCGGGCCGGGTCCTGGAAGATATACTTTACCTTTTCCCTGTAGCGTTTCAGTTTTGGGCCTTTGAGTTTTCCCACGTCGATGAAGCTGTCCTTAGATTCACTGCCCATGGTGTCATCAAATTCCCCGGCCTGGCCCTGATAGAGAATCTCCCCTTGGTCGGCCTCGTACATCCTCACCAGAAGCCGGGCGGTGGTGGTCTTGCCGCAGCCTGATTCGCCCACCAGGCCGTAGGTCTCGTTTTTGCCTATTTCCAGGGAGACTCCGTTCACCGCATGGACATAGCGGCCCAGGCGGGCGAAAAAACCCGCTTCCAGGTTAAAGCGTTTATGAAGATTCGTTACAGAAAGGACGCTCGATTCGCTCATTGGGCAGCTCCTTTAAGGCAGCGGAAACTGTGGCCGCCCTCACCGCCGTGGCTGCTTTCGCCGCCGCTCATTCCCGGCGTCATTCCCGGAATAGTTTGACGGCATTCATCAGCGGCCATGACGCAGCGGGGCGCAAAGGGGCAGCCCGCTTCCGGGTTGGAGGGGTCCATCACCCTGCCGGGAATGACCTTGAGCCTTTCCTGGCTATAGTGGCTCCCGAAGCGGGGGCTTGCGTCTAACAGTGCCCTCGTATAGGGATGGACCGCATTGGAGATGATCCTTTCTGAGGGGGCAGATTCCATCACGAGGCCCCCGTACATCACAAGGATTCTGTCGGATATGTCCGCCACAAGATCAATGTCGTGGCTTATAAAGATGATCGAAATCTTCCGGGTCTGGCGCAGGGTTTTTAACAGCTCCATGATCTGCTTCTGTATGGTTACGTCCAGGGCAGTGGTGGGTTCATCGGCAATAAGAAGCTCGCAGCCCTGGGCCAGGGCAAGGGCAATGCCTATGCGCTGTAGCTGCCCCCCGGAAAACTGATGCGGGAAGTTGGAAAGACGGTCCCTGGCATTTGGGAGTCCTGTTTCTTCAAGGAGTGCTACAGCTCTGTCCATTGCCGCTTCTTTGGTTATTTCGCTATCGCTGTTTCTGAAAGTTTCAAGAAAAACCCTTCCCATATTCTGCAATGGATCGTAGGAGCGGCCTGGCTCCTGAAAGATCATGCCTATCTTTTTACCCCGGTACTGCCTGAGTTCTTTCAGGGGAAGACCCTGAATCTCTTTTCCCTCGAACAAAACAGAACCTTCCACAACAGCGTTATGCGGAAGCAGGCCGGGAATGGCCTGGGTGCTGACGCTCTTGCCCGAGCCGGACTCGCCGACTATGCCAACAATTTCCCCCTTGTCCAGGCTAAACGACACACCCCTTACGGCATTTATCGCAAGAAGCTTCTTCCCCCGCAGCACAGAGAATGTAACACGCAGATCCCTCACATCCAAAAGCGAAGATGATTTCTCAACATTATCTTCTCTCTTCTCTCTTCTCTCTTCTCTCTTAATTAACTTTCTTCTCACCGTGTGATAGGGATCAAAGTAGTCGCGCAGAGCATCGCCCAGAAAGTTGAAGCCCAGGGTAACGCCTAACAGGAACCACACGGGGCTTAACAGCCAGGGATAGGCCAGGAGGTTTGAAATTGTGGAAATATCACGCCGTATTAAGGAACCCCAGGACACAGCCGGGTCGGCTATGCCAAGGCCCAGATATGACAGTATGGTCTCCGCCATAATGAAGCCTGGTATTGAAAGAGCTATGCTTACGATAAGGAGGCTTGCGATCTGCGGGATTATATGCCGGAAAATGATCACAGGAGAGGGGATCATTTCGAGCTGGGCGTTCTGGATAAACTCCTCGCGTTTTATGGCATGGGTCATACCCCTAAGAGTACGGGCCGTACCCGGCCAGCCCACAAAAGAA
>Ga0099364_10013459_pt1 | contig 10970 bp, 7 predicted proteins | sample TergutTh196P3_FD_73070 | JGI IMG/M metagenome (GOLD analysis project Ga0099364, IMG submission 73070) | Microcerotermes parvus P3 segment gut microbial communities from Pointe-Noire, Republic of the Congo - Th196 P3 | ecosystem: Host-associated > Arthropoda: Insects > Digestive system > Gut ... | reverse complement strand
CGTTGTGCCGTCGGCTGCTTCCGCGGAAACCGTGTAGTCCGTACCCGGAACCAAATCCTTAAAACCATCGTTGATTTTGGCGATTGTATTCCCATTCAGGTAAACATAAGCGGTTTGGCCCGACGCGCTTCCTTTTATAAAAGCGATACCACCGGTTATCAATTCGGCGTCTTTATATATCACTAAGCTGTCCGAATAAACCACCGAATTGCCGTCGTTGTCAGTTACACGAACATACAGGATGTACTTATCATACTGCGCAATGCCAAACGCAGCCATAACCCCGGTTACGGTGGTCCATCCCGTGATATCTTCCGTGTCGGCAACCGCCGTTTCCGTTAAATAATACTCTATGGTCGCCACGCCGGAGCCGTAGTCGGCTGCCTGGACCATTATGATCATGTTGTTTTTATAGAAGCGGACAAAATCCGTTTCGTTTGAAAAAGCCTCGGGCCCGTTGAAGCGGTACTGTACGGTCGCGGTTGGGGCAGTGACGTCTTTGGTGTACGCGGTAAGCGGGACGGGAGCCACGCCGGGGGCGTCATTTTCATCGCCCTCGGTCCTTGCGAAAATATAGTAAAGCGTATACTCATCCAAACCATCGAAAGTAAGTTCCGCCTGCCAGCCGGAGTCGGGAAAGGCGTTTCTTGTGTTGATGGCATATTCCACGGCCCGCCCCGAATCGGCGGTGACGGCGTTTATCGTGAGGCTGTCCGCTGTTCTAACCGCGAGGCTCGGCACCGGAATCATTTCGACGGGCGGTCCGGAAACGGGCGCCGGGTATACGAAGATATATGCTTCGCGCGAACAAAAGATACTACCGGGGTTATCCGGATCAAAAATCGTCGCTGAAATCGTCACCGTACCCCTGGACTGCGCGGTAAATATATTGTCGACAATCACAGCGCCCGTCCCGTCGTCGTCTTCTTCGACGGTCCAGATTATCGAATCCTCCTGATATATCGAATCGCGAGGCATCACCATCGCTGTGAGCTCAAGCGGCGTGCCGGCCATGATTTCGTCAGGGATGATTATGATATCCGTCGGATAAGAGTTTACGGTGGGTGGCAAAGTAATCTTGTCGTACAAGGCAGTCAAGTCCACATCATATGCGGGCATTACGAACGAGGCTTTAGGGTTATACTCCCCTGTTATCGTTATCACCGGGTCCGAAAGCCATTGCACGAAAGTCCGCTGCCCCGACGTCAATCCGGCGTCGATCTCGACGGTCGCGCCCGGCTCGTACCGTCCCGCGCCCAACGCGGCCATATCCGCCGTAACCGTGACATTATAAGAAGCCCCGGGAGTGACCGTCACATCGGGTACGGGGAAAAACCCTGTATTGGGACCGTTGGAATAGGCGATGCCCGAGCCAAGCTGTGCATCGTAGTGCCATACCGCGCTGCCGGATGGGATTACGGTCAAACGGGTCGAGGTACCTTCGATATAATCGTATTTAAAGTTATTAGCGGGAAAACTTGTAAATTCTCCCATACTCCACGCGGCGATTACGGCGTCTTCCTTCGCGCATGTATATACTTGTTCATTTTCTTCGCTGAGGTATGCGCTGTTCATAAATTTTCCAGAAACACCGGTTCCGAAAATGAAACCGCCCGTAGCTATAAGATTGCCGTAGTAAACGGCAGCGCTCAATAAAGAGGAGTGTACCAGCCCTCCGCTGATATAAACATTATGTCCCGGCGCATAAATGGCGCTGCCCGCAGTTCCCCCGTCTACCTCGCCGCCGCTCACGTAAACGCTGGTGTCCATACCGTTATTTCTCAATTCGATGGCTGCACCACCACTAAAGGCGTATACCAACCCCCCGCTTATATTGATATCTCCGTAGCTGTAAATAGCCTTGGCAGCGAAGCCGTTCGCTTTCACAGCGCCCCCGGTCACGGAGATGGCGGTGCGTCCGTAAGGGACGCCCGTGTCTTTTCTTATCGTACAGGCAGAGCCGTTATTTTCTATTACGCCGCCCGTCACTTCAAACGTACCGCCGCCTGCCAGTACGATCAGCCCCGAATTTGCTTCGGATACGGTACCCGAATAGTCCGCGCCCCACTTGACCGTTACGGCGTCCGGAATTGCGAACGCGAGCGGTTGAGTGACGCCGGATGCGGAACCCGTGACTGTCACGGTGCCATAATAATAAACCGCGCTCTCTATCTCGTTTTTGATTTGCGCGACAGTTTTCCCCGTGATATCGACGGTTTCGGCTGTTGTTGGTACAATAACGTCTACGCCGGGCACAGGGAAAAAACCCATGTTGTCGCCTCTTGAATAACGGATGCCGCTTCCAAGACGATTATCCCGGTCCCATACCGCGCATCCGGCGGGCGTCACGTTCAAATCTTCCGCCGTTCCGCCCGTGTATGTGGTATTCCCCGAGTTTACGTTCCACGAAACCAAAATGCCGTTTCCGTATAAGTAGCTGTTAAGCGCCACTTGGGCGGACGCGCCGGCTCCGTTGGTAGCGGCGAACACACAGCCGCCTGATATGGCAGCAGGGGCGTTGATGGCGGGAGAGTTGGTCATATTTACGACGGCGCCGCCTACGATTTCTAAATTCGGATAACTCACGTTGTTTTTCTTAATCGTAAAACCGTTTCCGTACACCTGCGTCCAGCCGCCGAAACTATCGGTGGTGATCCTATGCCCGACGGTTTCGAATTCGCCGGTTTTTATCAAAAATCCGTCCATCATCTTAAACGTCCCGGAGCCGCTTAATTCGACCATCCCAATGTTCCAAATCCCGTCTGTTTCGCCGATAGACTCCGCGTACCACTCGACCGTTACGCCTTGCGGGATGTTGATATAAAGAGGTGTTAGTTCGTGGGGGGGTATAGGAGGAGGAAACTGCATGTCCCATCCCACACCTTTTATTTGAACAATATCGCCGGGCTGGTTGAAATAACCGAGCAAGTTGTCAATGTTCGTTTGGGTCACTCCTAATAATGGCATACTGGTGACATCGTACACACCGATGCGGGGATTGACGTCGACAGACAGCAGGTTGCTGCGGTTCGCGTAGTTTGCGGCCAGAATATACAGGTTATACCCCTGCGGAATCGGGCCGACGGTGATGGTGTTAATGCCGTCGTTCATTATCATCACGCGCGGGTCTTGTGCGTTTATTAAATTCAGTATAGGTTTGATCACTAATTCTTCCAATACTATGTCGTACGCCTCATATGAATGGGGGTAAACACCATAATAATAATAGCTGTCGAAGCCGCCTTTGTTGCCGTAAAAACTCACCGTGACAGACCCGTCCGATTCCACCGTCGCCGATTCGAGCTTAAGCAGAGGCGCCGACTTAGGCGCCGATTGAACGGCAAGGCTCCCGTCCGCCGCGCAGTTGAACGTGACTTCGACGGGCCTGCTGCAGAGATTTGTACCATATTGATATGACTGTTCCGTGAAAATTTTTAGTTTATACTGCCCCGCGCCAATCGCCTGGTAGGGGATTTCAATCGTAACTACCCCGTTTTCGTCCGCGGGGGTTCCGACGTACTTTAATTTGCTATAACCCATGACATTGTCGTTCATATCGGTCAAAATACAGGATATATGGCGGTCCGCTCCCGTCGAGGCGTTTCTGTAGTCGAAGGTAAAACTCCCGTTGGTTCCGGTCATTTGGGAGTCGGTGGGATAAAGGGATATGTCCAGAGACGAGTTATAAGCCCTCAGTTTTATCTGATTCTTTTCCAAAGCGGTCAGTTCGTATGACAGGAAAGGACGCGCGCGGACCAAGGAAGACTCGGGAAAGGCAAAAAACATGTTTCTTGTGTCGACATAACAAGCTGGACGTATCGCCCTTTCTTTATCAACTGTCCAATAATCGCCGCCGAGTAGACTTGTGCTAATCTTGCCGCCGTCTGCGCGCTGGACCAACGCCGAGGTCGAGCTTAGCCATGTCTGCGAATAACCGGTCCGCAGCCAGTAATCTCTGGGGAACTGACTATAATAGCCGAGCATTCTGGTTTCGTCTTCGGACAAAGGCCATACCCCCGCAGTTACAGCGGGTCCGTTGATTTTGTCGAGCGTCCGGTTAATCAGCATGTTTCTTTCGTGTGCGGGCATGCTGTTTTTGATCCAATCCATTTTGCCTTGCAAGGTAGACCCGCTGTAGTCGTTCGGGTTCGAGCTGTTCAAATTATCGTAATAATCGCCCGTGGGATTCTTGATCAATTGCCTGTAAGCGGTGGTTCCGAATACATCGGTTTTCGCAACCAGATAGAGCTCATCGATGAGCCATTGATCTGAATCAGGCATTTTATCCAAAGCATACCATTCGTACCCTCCGAAAAACATAGTGCTGAAAGACCCGGGACTCAAATTCTCGTAAGTTCGGCCGTTCACAACAAAACTTAAGACACGGGCAGCGTGAACCGGAATGGTAATGGCCGGCAGCAGGCTTAATGTAATCGCCAGCGTGAGTAAAATACTTAAAAATCTTTTCGCTTTCATGTTATTTGGCCTCCTTTGGTTTTTGGATTTCTGTTCGCCTTCGCAACTCGCATATGCACACGCTCCACAAAGGGCACAAAAATCCCCTATAATAGCTCTGACACTATCATAGGGGAATACTCACATATCGGTGAGTGTAGTTTTACATTGAAAACTACACTTTTTATGTTAAAAGACATACTCTGAGAGATGTTTTTTACCTTTGATGTATAGTTTTTGATAGATGATTTGCATATGATTGTTGACTGTCCCAAGGGCAATATTAAACCGCTCCGCTATTTTCCTGAAGGGGACTCCCTGGGCCGCGAGCCGCGCCATCTGATATTCCCGCGAGGTAAGAATATGCGTGATATTCTCTTTGGTAAAGCGGTTATGGAAGATGACCCAGCCGGGAACAGCGCGGTCGGCCAGTTCTCGCAGGTCAGCGTTATACGCGGGGTAATCTCGTTCGACAAGTTTCTCAATTAGGCCTCCCGCCATCGGCAAGTGGAGCGCGAGTCCCGTCAAAAAGCCATGAGGCAAGCATGAGCTCATGACGTCGAGCAAGTAGGGTTCCGCCTCCTCTGTACGGCCAAGCTCGCTCAAAGCGAGGGCGCAGGTGATTTTCAGGCTTATTTCTGCGTCGAAAAGCCCATTCTCCGACGCACAAAACTGCAGAGCGGTCTGCGCCACGGCCAGCATGGAATCGAACTGCTTCAGGTTTTTGAAATACCGCGCGCGCATGCACAGCGCATTGGGCTTCGCAAAATCCGGCAGAGCCGATAAGTCGCCATCCTTCAACCACTGGGCGACCATTTTCGGCGCGGTCATGCCGGTGTAGGCGTTGGCGAGCGCCAGCTCAGCAAAAGCCGATACGCCGCTGTTTCTATACCTTTGAACGATGCCTGTCAGATATGCCTCGATCTCCTGAAAAAAAGGGTAATCTCCCAGGCAGATGGACGACGCTATAGCCGCTGCGCTGGCACAGAGCTTCACTGCGTCGTCTTCTTCAATCTCGCGGTAGCGGCGCAGGACTTGCTCAAAATCGCCGCGCCAATAGGCAAGCCCGTTCTCCGGGATTGCCCGCAGCCGCTCGGTACCCACGATTTCAATGAGCGCGTCCGGATTATCGCGCGGCGCGGGCTTATATGTGGCCTCAAGTACATCCGCAAGATCGTCCGACAGGGATTTCCGCTGTGCGCTCGCAGACTCAAAGCGTGGGTCGCCGGGCTTTTCCGCGTCGGCGGGGACAAGCCAGTCTCTCATATGTTTTTTTGCGCCGGGTATCCTGCCGGAAGCTAATAATCTTTGTACCGTTCTGACCGAAATTCCCCATTTTTTTGCTGCTTCGGTAGCGGTTATGTACTCCATATTTCATTCTCCTAAAAGTGTGAAGTAACCTTACTTTTTATAGACGGTATAACGACAGCATGAAAAATATTTTTCGTATGGCTTCTAAGTGGAGACCATGAATTCGTATTGTCGGCGTAGTGCGCGGCGTCTGGGTTGTGGGGCGCGAGCCCCTCGTTAGAATGATTACAAACATCTGATCGGTATGATGGAATTGTTCTTGTCTAGTGGAAGAAAGTCATTTTTCAGACATATAATACCGCCATGCCCGACGAGTTTATTGCTCTTTTCGAGAACATGAAATACTCTTGTAAGACGGGCGTCAGGATTGGAAGTCTTCTTTATTTCCAACGGATAGAGCGTACCGTTTGCCTCCCACAAAACATCTATTTCTTTCGCGTCTTTGTCCCTATAGTAATTCAGATAAGGTTCCAAGCCGCTATTATGATAGCCTTTCGCAATTTCTGAAATGACGAAGTTCTCTAATAAGGCTCCGTCCTGCGCCCCGTTCATTAGAGTTTCGACACTGCTCCAACGCGCAAGGTATGCAACAAGCCCGCTGTCATAGAAGTAGAGTTTAGGGGATTTAATGGTGCGTTTGAGCGTGTTATTGGAATAAGGATGCAAATAGAATATCAGCCCCAACGTTTCCAGTATGTTGAGCCAGTTTTTCACTGTGACCTGGTCGATTTCCGCATCATCTGCAATAGATTTATAATTGACAAGCTGGCTGCAGCGGGCTGAAACGCTCGTTATGAAGCGATGGAATTTCAGCACATTGATATCGCCGGATAAATCCCGCACGTCCCGCTCAATATATGTCCTGACGTAGCTTTGGTAAAATGTATCCCTGTCGAGAATTTCACCGCTGATAAGCTGCGGCATTCCACCATTGAAAATGCGTGCGAAAATCTCAGTCGGCGTTGTGTCAGATATATCCGAGACGCGCTCTTTTATGCTTTCAAAACGCGTGTCAAGGGGAGCGCAAGGTTTATGGTTATAAATCTCATTTTGAGAAAGGGGAAACAAGTGAAGCAGACCGACCCGCCCTGCAAGACTCTCGCTCACTCCGCGCATCAGCCTGAAAACCTGCGAGCCTGAAAGCCAGTAATCTCCCGCTTGCTGTCTGTTGTCCACATTAATCTTTATATAACTGAACAATTCGGGGGCATATTGCACTTCATCAATGAACACCGGTGGGGAAAAGGTTTTTGTGAATGTTTCCGGATCGTTCTTTGCCAGTGTGCGCATGGCAATGTCGTCAAGGGAAACATATTTTCTATCCGTGCCCTCCATCAGCTTTTTCAACAATGTAGTTTTCCCTACCTGGCGCGGTCCGGTAAGTAAAACCACCTTGAACTGGTCGGAGGTTTTCATAAAAACTTTCTCAATATCGCGCTTGATGTACGTCATGGAATCCTCTCGTCGGCTAATATATTAGAGCGATGTCATTATAGCCGAATTAATACTACTTGTCAATGAGAATTCAACGCCTACGGCAGCTCAACGTCAAAGGCAAAGCTCATATCGTACTCAGTGCCACGGTAGCTTTTAAATAGTCCCGAAATCGTGTAGTGCGCACTGTAATCCGCAAGCGGTAGCACATTGCCGGTTAACTGCGAGCTTGCGACGGTGTAAAAGTCGCTGTGATCCCATTTCTCAACCTTGACGATGAAGTCGCCTTGCGGCGGATAAGTGAAGTCAAGCCGTACCTCCGTCACCGGAGCGCCTGACACGCCGCCAATGCCTGAGTCGCTCAAATGCTCGCTAAACGCTATGCTCTCGCCATTCTGTCTGACCGAGTGAATTGTGCGCATGGCGTACATCGGCTCGTTGTTCATGGCGAGGCCTTCGGCAAAATACATCAACATCTGCGGAGGCTGCGGCGCGGGGTCGGGGTTTTCAGCGTCAAAGTCAAGAAGCGTATTGAGGTATTCCCAATCAATCTCGTCATCAAGCAGAAATATAATATTTCCATAATCGTCGTAAGGAATGTTCGCAACAAGCAGCTCGTCAGTAATCACAAACCGTGTGAGACTCGCAACCTCACCATCTACAACTTCCGCATAATCGACAGAGAGATAACGCACATCATGGTAGGCGAAGGTGTAATTACCCGAGTATACCTGCTTCACACGAAGTGATGAGATATACGCAGTTAGGGAACTCTCGTTCCAGCCATAAACGCTACTGTATCCGGAATATTCACTGTCCCATTTATCAGTGCCGATACTTTGAACAGCAATTTCAGACGCCTTCCTTCGTGCAATCCAACTGAGAGGGCTAAACCAGCATATAGCCGCACAGAAGCCTATAAACAACTTCGTTCGCGTATCCGCTCTCAATATATGCCGAAGCTCATGGCGAAATACTAGCCTCAATTCTTCCTCTGTATAGTTTTGCTTAGGCATGAAAAGTCGCATAGTTCTGTCAAAGCAGCCGATGGTAATGGGCGTATTGACGGCTTCCGAAATCAAAACAGGTATCTCAGGCTTAATGCCATGTCGCTTAGCTTCACTATGCCATAAGGAAAGAGCTGCGGTATCGGTAAATTCCTCTGCGCCTTTGAGTAAAGATCTGCGATATCTGCAATGGGATAGTAGCTGCCAGTTTACTACGGCAACAAATCCTACTGCCCAAATCCAGATGAGGCCAGACAGCCACCCCTGCGGTACAGTGATAATCAGCCGCGGACTTGCTACGTAATCTGTGAAATGAATTGTAGAATAGAGAAGACTCGGTATAAGCCAAAGGGTTGCACAGGCCCATGCGCTTATCATCCGCCGAAGCAGAGGTAGCAGCAGCAGTAAAACCGCATAATAGACGCTGATATAAACAAACAACAGACCCCAATCCACGAATGCTGCGCTTATGCGCAAACCGCCGTCCATGATAAGCAATGTGATAAATATTGTTACAATACATATCGGCAGCATTAATGGCTCAATGAGAGCGGTTTTGTGACCTTTTTTTACACTCTCAAACTTAAGTTTCTCCTCCATGCTCATCCGATGACGAAATGCGAATACGGTCACGATGCCAATTAGTACGGCAAAAATCAGTTGGCTCATAACTCACCACGCTCCAAAAGACTGCGTAACTCCTTAATATCCTCTTTGCTCAACCCACTGTCGCAAAGCGCGGTAGCAAAGAGCTGCATATCCCCGCCGCATAGCTTTTCCAAAAAACTTCTGCTTTGTACTGCGAGATAATCTTGCCGGGATAGTAGTGGTGTGTAAAGATTACTCCTACCGTTTTTGTCAGCGTGAACGGCGCCCTTTTCAACTAAGCGGGAAAGGAGCGTGAGAATTGTAGTCGTAGCCAGAGGATGTTTTTTATTGATGATTTTCTCAATATCCGCCCTTGAAACAGGCGGTCTACAATCCCATATAGCCTGTATAATTTCAAGCTCTGCGTCAGGAAGTCTGCGCGTGAAAGATTGCATTGCGTCTCCTCCTCTACAAACGTAGTATATATTTATTCTACATCCATAGAAGATACTTGTCAAGCATGAAATAATAAAACAAGAATCAGGAGCTGGTACAATATTGCTTTATATTTGACTGCTCTTTATTTTGTGTTACAATAACATTATATTGTTGTACAAGGAGACGGTAAAATGTCTGATACTACAGTAACCATTAGAATAGATGAAGATACAAAACGCAGGTTTGAAGAGTTTTGTGCCGATGTCGGAATGAACATGTCCGTCGCTGTAAATATGTTTATTCGCGCTTCTTTGAAAGAACAAAGAATACCGTTCCCCATAGAATCCTCAAAGGCTTCCTCTGGATTAACATTGCTCCGAGAAATGAGGGCAGAAGCAGCAGAACGGGGCTTTTTATCAGATGAAGAAATCGATGCTGAAATCCGTGCAGCAAGAGCCGATTATATGGCAAGGAAACAAAAATAAATGCAAAAAGTCGTAGTGGACACTAATGTTCTGGTTTCTGCATTATGGTCGAAACAGGGTAATCCGAATAGAATTCTTGAGATGATTTTTTTAAAAGAAATAGTATTGTACTATTGCCCTGAAATCATGGAAGAATACAAAAATGTATTGTCACGAGAGAAACTCAATTTTGCAGAAGAGAAAACACTGCCTCTGTTACAGGAGATAACCAAAAATGCCGTTTTAACTGAACCAGCGACAAGTACTGTTTTCTTTTCCGATGAAAGCGATAGGAAATTCTATGATACTGCCAAAGAAAACGATGCAATATTGATAACTGGCAATAGTAAGCACTATCCTGACGAACCTCAAATATTGACTCCATTTAAGTTTTTGCAGTATATTAATTATCGCCCATAACGCCCATATAAACAGTGCGCTCCTAACCGGCGCGCCAAGGACTGACCTTTACACTCTTTTTACCGAAGCTTGGAATCAGACTGGTGTATCGCTCGAAGCCCTCGACCCCCATTATACCTATATGTTTGAACTAACATCGCCGCATAACCGGGTGGTTGTATGGTATGCGGAAACAGCTATCCGGCATATCGGGACGCGTGATAGCAGGACGCTGCTGGAATGCGATATGGATATCGGTATTGCAAAGCCTAAGACATTCCCCCTTCGAACGCTTGAAGCGTGTATAGAAAGCGCCAAATCTCTTAGCCAGGATGCGGAAGGCTATGTGATTGTCGATCAATATTATAACCGCCTGAAAGTGAAATCCCCGCTCTATGTGGCGCTCAACTATCTGTCGCAGGGCGTGACTACCCACGGAAATATCGTAGAAATAATCCTGAAGAATGAACAAGATGAATTTCTGGCGTATTTTCCGGAATACCAAAAGCCTTTCGATGACGTCATGAAAAATATGGAGCGATTTATTGCTCAGCAAGAGGTCGATTTGGCGACGCTCAAAGATCACGCATTCGCTACACGGAAGGATCTGGCGGCGATGGTTACCAGCATGTCATGTCCGGCATGTTTGTTTAGCCTGTTCGACGGCAAATCTTCTGACGCGCGCGAATGGCTTTTTTCACGCCCGCCATCCAAAATACTTCAATATATAGGATTAAGCGCTGATTAGGTTCGGAGATGTAAAGGCGGCGGTTTGGCCCTTTTTTGGGGAAACCGCGCCCTTTTTCCTTTCTTTTACTTTTTTTTTTTGCGTTTGGGGGCTTTTTTTCTCTATTGTTTTTTTTGTTTGCTTTCT
>Ga0099364_10013458_pt1 | contig 10970 bp, 6 predicted proteins | sample TergutTh196P3_FD_73070 | JGI IMG/M metagenome (GOLD analysis project Ga0099364, IMG submission 73070) | Microcerotermes parvus P3 segment gut microbial communities from Pointe-Noire, Republic of the Congo - Th196 P3 | ecosystem: Host-associated > Arthropoda: Insects > Digestive system > Gut ... | reverse complement strand
ACGGTGTCCCGCCTCTAACATTCAAAGAGCTTTTTATTTAAACGAGGAGCGTCCCCTACATAAGCTGTTTCTGTATGCTTAACAGATTCGTCATTCATGCGTTTGGCGTGCCCCACACATCAATAAGAAGTGACAAAACTCCAAATTTGTGGTATAATACCACTTTAATTGCCTGCAAGGTGTTATTTGCTACAAAAAGTGAGATTACGTAAAAACTTTTTGCTCCATCAAACCACCTCAAAAGAAAGGAAAAATACCATGAAATGTCCATTTTGCTCCTGCGAGGACAGCCGCGTTGTGGACTCTCGCCCCAGTGACGACGCGTCGCGGATTCGCCGCCGCCGTGAGTGCGAGGAGTGCAAAAAACGCTTCACGACCTATGAAGTTATCGAAACAATCCCCATTATGGTGGTAAAAAATAACCTCACCCGCGAACCTTTTAGCCGCGAAAAACTCCTGCGCAGTCTGCTCACCGCCTGTATCAAGCGCCCAATTGAAACCGCCGCATTGGAACACATCGCCATGGAAATCGAATCCGCTCTGCAAAACACCATGGAGCGGGAAGTCCCAAGCGACAAAATCGGCTTGCTAGTGCTAGATTATCTGCGCCATCTGGACGAGGTTGCCTATGTGCGTTTCGCCTCGGTATATCACCGTTTTAAGGACATTGCCGCTTTCAAAGAAGCAATTGCCCAAGTCTTTGGCGACGACGGGAATGAGTAGGAGAACTAGTCGGAAAATGCAAAGGCGAAAGCAGTTTTCACGCAACCTTGACACAGCTTCAGCTCCGCCGCCCACCTGCCCGCGCCTGTTTTGGGCGTCATTTAAGCTCAGTGCCTTCACTTTCGGCGGGGGTTATGTTATTGTGCCGTTGATGGAGCGGCAATTTGTAGAGAAATACCGTTGGTTGGAGCAGGGAGAAATCCGCAATCACATCGCTATTGCCCAAAGTGCGCCGGGAGCGTTGGCGGTAAATGCCGCTCTCATGGCGGGCTATAGCCTAAAAGGGCTTGCGGGGGCAGTGTCCTGCCTTGCGGGTACTGTGCTGCCGCCGTTTTTAATCATATTGTGCGTCTATTTTTTGTACGCCCAATTCGCCGCCAACGAATGGGTACGCATCGCCCTGACGGGCATGGGTATAGGCGCGATAGCGGTGCTTATTGATGCGGTCATCGGCTTGGTGATAGGGATAATCAGGGAGAAAAATCTCTTCAGCGGGGCGGTTTTGGTTTTGGCGTTTACGGGTATGTTTGCCTTTGGAGTGCCCGTGTGGGCTGTTTTGCTCGCTAGCATCGTTGCAGGGGTTGGGTGGAGCCTGTTGCGGGCTTCTAAGATGAAAAATTAGAAGCTGTATTCAGTAGGTTAAACAGATAAATTTTTAGCGCTTTTTTTGCCAAACGAGGTAAAAAAAGCAGGAATAATTTGTTCATTTCGAGCATGGTCAACTGATTACTGACTAGCAACAGACTTACCTGCCCCTAAGACGCGCTCCGCCTGAGGCACACGTAAATAGACGGGTAACAACTCTCCGGCGCTGACGTAATTTTGACTGCGGTAGGCGCACTGAGCAACGGCAAAAGCGCGGGGCAGACGCAGATGCTCGGGCGGGTGGATAAAGGGAGTACCCGTCAGCAAGCCCGCGCCGTCGCCCACACAATATATGGGTTCGTCGTATGGCGCGAGGAGCTGTGCAAGTTCTGAGATTGTCAACGCGCTGTCAGGCAATAGCCGCTCCAGATGATCGCCGTCAACGCGAAAAAGGGCGGTGTAGACCTGTGAACAGCGAGCATCCATTAGAGGCAACACCAAACCGCGCCGCCCCAACATATTGCAGGCGGCACACTCAAGGCTGGACACCCCCGCACAGGGTTTGCCCAATGGTAACGCCATGCCCTTGACGGCGGCGATGCCGATGCGTACCCCTGTGAAACTCCCCGGACCTGCCGCGACGGCAAAGGCATCCATCTCCTGACACGCTAAACCCGCCGCTGTGAGGGCGGCGTTGACAAGGGGCAACAGGGTCTCACTGTGGGTTCGTCCGTTGGCGGTGAAACATTCGGCGGCGCACTTGCCGTCGATTAATATTGCCGCGCTTGCGGCTTTTGCCGCGCATTCCAGTGCTAAAATTTTCATGGTGTTCCTTAGTATAGTTGATTAACTTGAAAATCGGCTATATATTAGATCTTTCTGCAACAAAAAACGGCACAGTTACCCGTGCCGTTTTCTCAGTATTTTACTCTGCCACGGGTGTTTCTTCAACGGGAGCTTCCTGGGCTTTTTCCTCAGCGGGGATTTCTTGCGCAACCTCAATTGGTACTTCTTGCGCTGCTTCGGCAGGGGGTTCCTCTGGGGGGAGGTCGTCGCCAACATAGTCCTCGGCGGTGATACCCGCATCGTCGGAGTAGACAAGTGCATCGCCGGAGCTTACGCCATCTTCCCCGTCACTGCCATCTTCAAGCAGAGCGCGGATAGACAGGCTCACACGCTTTGTGTCCGCGTCGATGTCCAAAATTTTCACCTGTACCGTCTGCCCGACTTTCAGCTCGTCTTGAGGTTTGTCAATGCGCTTGTCGGAGATTTGACTGATGTGAATCAAGCCCTGAACGCCAGGGATAACGCTAGCAAAGGCACCAAAAGTGGTCATGCTCACAATTTCTACGCTGATAACGTCACCAATGCCGTATTGTGCTGTGAAAATATTCCATGGGCTGTCTTCCTCTTTGCGATAGCCAAGAGAGATTTTCTTTTTCTCGGGATCGAGCTTTTTGATGTAGACCTCCACCTCTTGTCCTGGCTTGACTATGTCGGAAGCCTTGTCAACACGGGTCCATGACAATTGGGTGATGTGAATAAGCCCGTCAATGCCGCCCAAGTCAACAAAAGCGCCAAAGCTTGTGGTGGTGCGCACACGCCCTGTGTAGACGTTGCCCTCTTCAGCGGTTTCCCAAAATTTAGCGGCTTTTTCTTTCCGCGCCGCAAGGTTCGCCTCCCGGATTGAGCCGACAACCTTTCTGTGCTTGCGGTCATTCAGCCCCGCCTCAATAACCTTGAACTTGACATTTTGTCCAAGCAAGTCCTCCAAGGGTTCGCTGCGGCGGTCTGACGCCAGTGAAGCGGGGACAAACACCCTCACGCCGCTGACATAAATCAACAGTCCGCCCTTGATAATCTCGGATACAACGCCCTCAAGGATGGCTTTTTCTTTGTATGCCTTTTTCACGCTGTTCCAACCTGCCACTGAATCGTAACGGCGCTTGGAACACATAATCATGCCCTCGTTGTCGTCGGTTTTCATGATGATGAGATCCAACTCATCCCCCACTTTGACCTCTTCCATGTGGTTCACAGCGCGGTCGCTGCTGTATTCGTCCGCAGAGATGTAGCCCGCCTGTTTGCGGCCCACAAGATCCACGCGAATCTCTCCCGGGAATACTCCTGTGACGATTCCCAACACGACCTTGCTAGTCATGCTCTGGTTCTCTAAAGAGATGTCAAGTGCCTCCTCAAAGCCCATGTCGTCGGTGATTTCCCGACGGGGTTTTTCCTGGGATTCTTCGGTTTCTCCGGCATCCTCTGCCGCTGTTTGCGCAGTTTCTTCAGGTGCCGTTTGGGTTTCCGCGGCTTCCTCCACAGCGGCAACCGCTGCAATATTGTCAACAACGGCCTCCTCTGGTAGAAATTCTGCCTGGGATTCCATTGTGTTTTCCTCGATAATTTTGTTTTCTTCGGTCATGGTTGTTACAACCTCCTCAATGATTGACGCGGGGGTGCTAGCTCCTGCTGTCACGCCGATTGTACCTGTTTGCGGAAGGTCAAAGTAAGCGAGTTGATCTGTTTTCTCTATGCAAAAAACAGGACAGTAGAGCCGGCATACCGCCGCAAGCTGCCGCGTATTAGCACTTTCTTCCCCGCCAATAACGACCATTGCCGAGCATTTTCGCGCCAAGTGAGCAGCCTCACGCTGTCTTTCAAGCGTTGCACCACATATTGTATCAAAAATTCGCCCATTTGTCAAAAGTTTTTTTAACCTTTTTTTACATTCTAGCCAAATTTCTTCATTTGCGGTAGTTTGTTGGACAAAAAGCCCATTCTTTTGGTTATTTTCACTAAAGATTTTTTCAAGCTCTTTGTGGTCGGAATAGACAAAGGCTGGGGATTTGCTGTATCCAAGAATTCCCACAACTTCTGGATGGCTCTTGTCGCCCAACAAATAAAGAGGTGTTCCGTCAGCGGTTTCACGCTCCACTATCCTGTGAATTTTTGCCACATAGGGGCAGGTGGCGTCCGCAATCGCCGCGCCGCTCTCCTCTAAACACCTCTTGACGGCGGGAGAAATCCCGTGGGCGCGAATCAACACTGTGTCCCCTTGCCGCGCTTCTTGGGGGTTTTCGATGACTACCGAGCCCTGCTCCTCCAATGAACGCACCACCTGGGGATTGTGTATCAACGCCCCCAAGGTACGCAAACGCTTCCCCTGCTCCAACAGAGAATACGCCATATCCACCGCGCGGCGAACACCATAACAGAAACCCGCCGACTTAGCAAGTGTGATTTTTTTCACGGTGCGCACGTCATCTCCTACAGAAAAATCCGCCGATTCTTCACGTTTATTCTCCATATTCCTGCTTCAGCCTGTGCCAGATTTTGGAGATTTCCTCCATGATTTGCGCCGTCGCCGCCTTGCGGTCGTGGGAGCCGCCAGTGCCCAATTTCAGGGCGGAGTTCTCAATGAGCTTGCCGAAACGCAGTATTACCGTATCGCCAAAGGCGGCGCGGTTGGGGCTGTAGACGGCGCAGGGGAGTACAGGAGAGGCACTGGTATACGCCAATTTTGCGACACCCGTGCAGGCGTCGTCGCAACGGGGGGCGCAGCCGGGATAGCGTGTCCCCTCGGGGAAAATCCCCACAGCATGACCCTCCCGCAGGACGCGCAGGGCGTAGTCAAGGGCCGGTCTTGCACCGATACCCCGCTGAACGGGGAAAGCGCCGCCTTTCCTGAGGATCATCCCTGCAAGGGGGTTTGAAAACAGCTCGCTTTTTGCCATATAATGGATAATGCGTTTGGGGTAGGCAGAGTAGAGAATCGGCACAGGGTCAAGGGCGTTTAGATGGTTGCAGGCAACGATGAATGCCCCCTCGTCGGGGATGTTTTCCTTGTCGATGACAATAAGGGGTTTGTAGAGCCTTGGGATGATTTTGTGAAAGAACCAACCCGTTTTTGTCTGTAGTGTGGGCTCGTGAATTTTTGTGTAGTCAAATTTCATGACACCTCTCCGCTGCGTTTTTTTCTGGGTATATTATAACATAGATTGGGTGCAGGTGCAATAGTATAGTCGATTAACCTGAAAATCAAGGCTCGAGCCGTTCCCTAAAGCGGCGATAATTTTAATGCGTTTTGCACAAAAATTCCGGCGCAAATTTAAGCATTTTGCTCAATTGTTTTTTTTTTCAGTTTGTGTTATAATATGCTTTGGATATTCTAGCAACAAGAAGTGAGGGACAAGAGAAAACTTAACGGCTAACCTAGCACCCCCATTCATTACCTTTGATATTAGAATAATCTAATATCTGCTATAGACAAAATCTATTCAACATTGGAGGAAAACATTTTGAAAGCTTACACCGCAAACGAAATTCGCAACGTCTGCCTTGCAGGTCACGGAGGACGCGGCAAAACCACACTGGCTGAGGCAATGCTCTTCAGCGCAAAGGCAACCGACCGCTTTGGCAAGGTTGCCGACGGAACTACCGTCTGTGACTATGATTCAGAAGAAAAACGCAGGTGTTTGTCCGTATCCTCTGCCGTCGCGCCGCTTGAATGGAACGGCGGGAAAATCAATCTCATCGACACCCCTGGTATGTTTGACTTTGCGGGGGGGATCGCCGAGGGCGTTCGCGCCGCTGAGGCAGTGCTGATTGTCACCGCTCCCGGCGGTACATATGACGTGGGCGCGGCAAAGGCGTTCAAGGCGGCGCAAAAACGCGGTCTGTCCGCCATGTTCGCCGTCACCCGTTGTGACGGGGACAACATCGCCTTCTACAAAACCTTTGACGCTCTCAAAGAGGTACACGAGGGTCAGCTTTGCCCTGTAGTCGTGCCGTTTATAGAGGATAGCCGTGTGGTGTGCTATGTGGACTTTTCTGTGGATAAAGCGTTCAAGTATGTGAACGGCAAGCCCCAAGAGGTACCGGTACCGGAGGGCGGGCGTATTGCCGAAATGCGCGATATCTTCACCGAGGCGGTGGCTTCTGCTGATGAGGAGTTGCTCATGCGCTTTTTTGACGGTGAAACTTTTACCCAAGAGGAAATTTCCAAAGGGCTTGTGGAGGGAGTTCAGGCGGGGAGCATCTATCCCGTCTATGCCTGCGCGGGCTACACCCTTGACGGCGTGGATTTGCTCCTAAACGGAATCACACGCTGTGTACCCACCGCCGCACAGGCTGCCAGTGAGGGAGATGTTACCTGCGGCGAAAACGGTTCTTTGGCGGCAATCTGCTTCAAGACCATCGCCGACCCATTTGTGGGCAAGATGAGCTTCTTCAAGGTTGTGCGGGGCAAAATCAGCTCCGACGTTCAGGGTTTTAACGCCCGCACCGGGGAGAGCGAGCGGTTGGGCAAAATCTTGCGTGTCACAGGGCAAAAGCAGGAGGACGTACCCGCGATTGTTGCGGGAGACATCGGCGTCGTCACCAAGCTCGCGGGCTTCAAGACAGGGGACACCCTCACCGACCCGAAAGATCCCGTCACCCTTGAGGGACTGGATTTCCCCGCACCCTGCCTTTCTATGGCGGTTCTTGTCAGCAAAAAGGGCGAGGAAGAAAAGGTGGCAAGCGGTATCAACAGACTTCTGGAGGAGGATCCCACAATCAGCTTCGCGGTGAACAAGGAAACCCGCGAGCAGGTTCTCTCCGGGCTTGGTGAGCAGCATTTGGACGTTATTGTGTCCAAGCTCAAGACTAAATTCGGCGTTGAAGTCACGCTGAAAGTGCCGAAAGTGGCGTATCGTGAAACAATCCGCAAAAAAGTTGAGGCACAGGGACGGCATAAAAAGCAGTCTGGCGGACACGGGCAGTTCGGCGATGTGTATATCCGCTTTGAGCCTTGCGATGAGGAATTCATTTTCGACGAGGAAATTGTTGGCGGCTCTGTACCCAAGCAGTATTTCCCCGCCGTTGAAAAGGGCTTGCGCGAGTGCATTGCCGAGGGTTTTCTTGCGGGATATCCCATGGTTGGACTAAAAGCCACGCTGTATTTCGGCTCCTATCACGCGGTGGACAGCTCGGAAATGGCGTTCAAGGTGGCGGCACATTTGGCGTTCAAAAACGGTATGCCCAATGCACAGCCCACAATTCTTGAGCCTATCGGCACACTGAAGGCCATCATGCCCGACGAAAATTTGGGCGACATCATGGGCGATATCACAAAACGGCGCGGCAGAGTTTTGGGCATGGGCGCGGCAGATGAGCCGGGTCTGCAGGAGCTTGACGCGGAAGTGCCCATGGCGGAAATGGGTGATTTCTCAACAATATTGCGTTCCGTGACGGCGGGTCGCGGCTCGTTCAGCCTTGAGTTCACCCGCTATGAGGATGCACCCGCCAACGTTGCGGCGAAAGTGATTGAGGATGCCAAAGAGGGCGCGTGATTGCGGATAAAGGATAGAGTTTCAGTGTAAAGAGCCTATAAATTACGGGCGGCAGATTGCCGTCCGTAATTTTTGGTACGCACAGACTGCAACACGGCAAAAAATTTACCTGCTAAAGTCTTGAATTTTTCAAGATGTAGTGATATAATTGATATTGGAGAGAGGTATGCGGGAAGTTTAACAATAGGTCATTCTTCTTTAACTATTGACAACAGCGACCGGCAATGCTCGGCTTTATAGTCGATTAACTTGAAAATCGGCTGAGGATTTGCGAGAATATTTTTCGTCTGGCAAGGAAAAAAGCGCAGGAATACTTTCGTATTGCGAGCATTTTTGACGACGTCAGATGGAAAATAGGGCGCAAAGACCAGTTGATTTTCAAGTTAGGAGACTACATATAAAAACACCTGCGCAAAGCGCGGAAAACAATACATTAAAAGGATGATATTCCCATGAAAACGCTCACAACACAAGAACACGGCTTCCGGCAATGCTCCTCGGAAACCCTACAGGTGGTTAGGATACAACGCAGCTGTGTTCACGACGGCACGGGGCTTCGCTCCACCATTTTCTTCCGCGGCTGTGGACTTGAATGTAAGTGGTGTCACAACCCAGAAACCCGCTCTTTCTCCTCCCAGGTAGGCGACGAGTTCATAACAACAGATCCTAGCTCCATCGCCCAGGACATCGCCGAAACTGTCCTGCGGGACAAAAAATACTACCTCGTTTCTGGGGGCGGGGTGACGCTTTCCGGCGGCGAACCGTTTTTGCAAAACACCGCCGCTCTTGAGGAACTGCTCAAGCTCCTGAAAGCTGAGGGCATCCACATCACTGCGGAAACCGCCCTTCACGCCCCCTGGGAGAACATCCAAGCTCTGATGGGCTATATTGATATGTTCATCGTGGATCTCAAGGCAATTGACACTGAACTTCATAAGGAACTTACCAACCAAACGGCACAGCTGATTCACGAAAACCTTGAAAAGCTCGTCAGTGCGAAAGTTCCCCTCAAGCTGCGTATGCTTATGGTGCCGGGCTTAAACGACGGCGAGGAGCATATCAAAAAAACCGTCAAGTACATCAAAACGCTTGGGCTAGACAGCATTGAGCTTATGCGCTACCACAATATGCACGAGGGTAAGGCGGAGCGTTTGGGGCTAGATGTGCCCTTACTGGGCATCACCCCCGACCAAAGTCTTGTGTCCCTGAAAAAGGGTATTGAACTCTTTAATAGCCAGGGCATTGCCGCGGACAACGACGAACTGCGCGACAAACCGCCAATGGCGGAGTTCACACCCCGCGTTAAGATGTTGCGCGACGAGATTCTGGAGGCTCCCCGCGAGATTTCATTTGAGGTTGCGCGGCTCAAGACAGAGTATTACAAAAAGTTTAAGGGCTTTAAAAAGCCTGTCCACATACACCGCGCCGAACGTCTGCACCACGTCATGGCGAACAAAACTATCAAAGTCTATGACGGCGAACTGTTGGTGGGCAATTTCACCGAAAAGCGCGTGGCGGGACAGCTTTGGGAAGAGCAATACGGCTCACTTTACGCTACCTTCCTCCACAAAGCACACAAACAGACCCCTGTGCCTTTCATCGCCTCAAAAGAGGATAAAAAGTATTTCTATAAAGAAATTCTCTTCTATTGGCTCACCAAAAACACCATCTTCAGGGGCGGCGGCAGTCTTTCTAATATCGTCCTGAATCTCTCACGTGTCGCGGAAACCTCTACAGGCTTCAACAACAACTTTGCGGCAATCGCTCACTTTGTTGTGAACTTTGAGCGGGTGTTGAAATTGGGAACCAATGGGATGAAAAAGGAGATTGAGGAAGCGAAAATCAAGTACCCTGAAAACAATCAGGACTTCTATAACGGTGCGTTAATCAGCATTGAGGCCTTGGAGCTTTGGTCCGAGCGCTATGCCGCACACCTTGAGGAGTTGGCAAGCAAAGAGAGCGACCCCAAGCGCAGGGCGGAGCTTGAGAAAATGGCGGAAATCTGTAACCACGTGCCGAAAAATCCCGCACGGACTTTCCATGAAGCCTTGCAGAGCATGATGTTCCTGCACATGGCGCTGTGCATTGAGGCGTACGAAAACGCCATATCCTTTGGGCGCTTTGACCAAATTCTCTACCCCTATTTTAAAGCGGATTTTGAAGCGGGGCGTATCACCTATGAGGAAGCCAAGGAACTGCTGTGCCTGTTCGTCATCAAGATGGACGAGGTGATTATTGTCAACGACGGCGACGGCGTTTTGAATATCAGCAAGCTCTTTGAAACTCTCTCCGTTGACCAAGCATTGACTTTCGGTGGCGTTGGCAAGGACGGCAAGGACGCCACCAACGATGTGACCTATATGTGCATAGATGCCTGCGAGCTTCAGCCCTTGGCAATCAATATGTGTGCCAGAATCCACAAGGATAGCCCTCAAAAATACCTCGACCGCCTTGCGGAGATTTATATCAACGGCTGCCCCATGCCTGAATTGTTCTCCGACGACATCTACATAGAGAGCCTGCTGCGCCACTACGATACGAGCATTGAAAACGCGCGCAACTATTCCATTGTGGGTTGCGTTGAGCCTGTGGCGTCCGACGACCATTTCGGCAACACCGACAGCGCCAACATGAACCTCGCCCTGCCCCTGCTCCAGGCGATGAAAGGGCATGAGCATGACCTGTGGCACTTTGGTTTGGGTATGCAGATTGAAAAACTACTCACCCGCTTTATTGAATACGGCGCGAAAAACGGCATAATCAAGGAAAGTGCCGTGACAAAGCGAGCGAAAAAGGTACACAAGCGCAACATAAAGCGGGGTATGTTTGAGTACAGTCCGCCCAAGGACATGGATGAGCTGCTCACCCGGTTTAGGGCGAGGTTGGGAGAGCTTGCCAAGTCTGTTTTGGACGACCAACAGACCATTGAAAAAGCACTGCGCAACTACTTCACCACTCCCCTTGCCTCCTCTCTCTATAAGGGCTGCATCGAAACGGGCAAGGACGCTTACGAAGGCGGCACAAATTACCGCACGGCGGGGATACAAGCTGTCGCCGTAACCGACGTCGCCGACTCTCTCCATGTGATTGAGGAGTTAGTTTACAAGCAGAAGAAGTACACAATTTTACAGCTTATCCAGGCGATTGACGCAAACTTTGAGGGCTATGAGGAGCTTCACAGGGACGTGAACGCAATTCCAAAATTCGGCGACGACTCCTCTCCCCGTGCCGCTGAGTGGGTTTCCTGCGTCATGGGCGTGTATAACGACGTGTTGGATGCGACCCCGTACGCTGTCCGCGACGGCAAATACACAGCGGGCTACTATG
>Ga0099364_10013457_pt1 | contig 10971 bp, 9 predicted proteins | sample TergutTh196P3_FD_73070 | JGI IMG/M metagenome (GOLD analysis project Ga0099364, IMG submission 73070) | Microcerotermes parvus P3 segment gut microbial communities from Pointe-Noire, Republic of the Congo - Th196 P3 | ecosystem: Host-associated > Arthropoda: Insects > Digestive system > Gut ... | reverse complement strand
TTTCTTGTTTCTCATTTTATCGCCTTTTCTGAAATTATACCCCCACTCTTTACACTTGTATTTCTGTACTCCTGTTATTTTTCCGTTTTTTACTATTTCCTTGCTCTCCCATTTCTTACTCTTTTTCATCTTTTTTTATCTCCCATTTATTCTTGCAAATATTATATCATTTATCTATTCTTTTCTCTACACGCTCAATAATATATGTAGGGACGAACTGTGTTCGTCCGTGAAATTTAAATTATGGCATAAATTTGCGGCGTGTAATAAAATAAATCCAATGTCTGCATAAATCCACGGCGTACCGAGGTCGCCGCACCCTACGAATACGCAATAAAAACAACACGGGACGCCGTTTTCGGCGTCCCCTACGAATAAATCGCCGTAAGGCAATAAAAATCGCGTTTATTTCCGTCGAACTCACGTTTCATCACCATTATTATCGCTCGCAAAAAATTCAACTATTGTTTCCGCATTGCTTTTGGATATGCCCTTAACTTTTGCGATAGCTTCTGCTCCTGCGGATTTTATTTCATCTATTGATTCAAAATGCTGAAGCAGTATTTTTACTTTTGCGGCTCCAAGTCCTTTTATATCTTCCAACACAGACTTTTTCATGTTTTTCCTGCGTTTTATATCCATTCTGTACAGGGAATATCTGTGTACTTCTTCTTGTATTTTATAAAAAAATATAAAAACCGACTGGTCTTTAGCGATATTTATATCATGAACGCCGTCCGTAAGTTCCCTCGTCTTATGAAATTCATCTTTTACCATTCCGAAAACGGGAATATCAATATTAAGCTCGCCGAGAACTTTTTTTATAACCGAAACGTGTGCTTTCCCTCCGTCAAGCAATATCAAATCGGGCAGTATTTTAAAGCTTTCGCCTGTATTTTCCCCCTCGCTGCTTCTGTCCCTGAAACGTCTCGCTATCGCCTCGCTCATCGCTGTATAATCGTCTTGATAATCTATAGATTTGATATTAAAACTTTTATAATCGCTTTTTCTGAAACTGCCGTCCTGTATCACAATCATGCCGCAAGTAATATTGTCCGCGCCCGAATTAGATACGTCAAACGCCTCTATTCTCTGCGGCAATACTTCAAGCGACAGAGTTTTCGCGACAGCGGCAAGCTTATTAGTATCTTTTGAATACTTTTCTTTATATAATCTCTGGCTTTCTTTTGCGTTTGTCACCGCCAAATCGACTATGTTTTTACTTTCGCCTTTTTTAGGCGATATAACAGTAACTTTCGTTCCCAGTTTCTGACTTAGCCACTCCTGCATCAAATTATTATTTTCTTCGCTTAAATTCATGCTCACCAAAATATTTTTCGGCACAAAGTCATGGTTAAAATAATAACTTTGAATATACTGCACAAAGCCGTCCTCGTCCAGAATTTCATCATACGAAAAATGTTCTGTAATCTTATCTGTCAATATCCCGTATCTTATGTTTAAAACAGTAATGCACGAACTTGTATCGCCCACGCACAATCCAAAAACGTCTTTATCAACATTCGGCGCGTCAACAATTTTCTGCTTATCGCGGAGTTTTTGCAGAGAAAATTTTTTATCCCTGAATAACGCGGCTTTTTCAAAATCCAACTCTGCGGAAGCTTTTTTCATGCTCTCGTCATATTCTCTTATCAGATTTTTATATTCGCCTTTAATAAACATCACGACATTGTTAATCAAAGTTCTGTATTCGTCCGCAGAGACCTTTCCCGTGCATATTCCTACGCACCTGTTTATTCTGTGGCTCAGGCAAGGGCGTTTTTTGCCAATATCCCTCGGAAATTCGTTACTGCACGTCGGAAGTTTAAAATGCTTGTTTATCTCATCAATCAATTTAAAAATACTGCCTTTATTTGAATACGGACCGAAGTAAAGCGATTTATTGCCGTCGTCTGACCTTGCGCGCACTACCCGCAATCTCGGGTATTCGCTTCCTGTATCAATCTTCAAATACGGATAATTTTTATCGTCTTTCAATTTTATATTATACTTTGGATTATGCAGTTTTATAAGTTGATTCTCTAAAATCAATGCTTCGATTTCATTTTCCGTTATAATAAAATCAAAATCGCGTATGTTTTCTATTAATTTATTTGTCTTGGGGTCCCTGTGCGGATAAAAAATAAAATACTGTGAAACCCGCCTCGACAGAATTTTCGCCTTGCCTATATATATAATTTTTTGTCTGCTGCCTTTCATCAGATATACGCCGCTTTTCGACGGCAGCGACAGGGCTTTTTTCTTCAGCGTTTTAACCCTCGATTTTATTTCTTCCTCGCTCGGTTTATTTATCTCGTAATTTTCTATTTCGTTTTCCTGTTTGTTTACATCTGCATCGTTTATATTATCCACAACAAATATCCTCATTTTTTTATAATTATAGATTTATTTTCAGAACTATTATAATAGACCTCTTCGGAAATGAAATCAACGTAAAGATTTTGTGCCAAAGCCCTCTTTAGTAAAGAGGGTGGCACGAAGCGTAGCGAGTGACGGGTGTTTTTGTCTCCCCGAACAAACACCTGTAATCGCAAAACACCCGCCGCTGCGGCGGCACCCTCTTTACTAAAGAGGATTGGGAGACTAATTTCCGAAGAAGCTTAATATATAACAAGAGAAAAACGACTTAAACAAGCGGAAGCTTGTCATGTCGTTTACAAGAACATCATAATGCTTAAAAATGTTTCGATTTTCCGCATTTAATTAATAATCGTTAAATCCTGATTCTATCAGAGCTATAAGCCCTTTCAGAACTTCTTCTTCATCAGGTCCGTCGGATAAAATCGTAATCGTCGTCCCTTTGGAAATACCCATAGACAATACGCCGAGTAAACTTTTCGCATTTACCCGCCTGTCGCCTTTTTCTATCCAAACCGAACTCTTATATGAATTAGCCTTTTGAACAAAAAATGTCGCCGGTCTTGCGTGCAGTCCGACATTATTTTGCACAGTAACATCTTTAGATACCATAAATTCCAACTCCCTATCTGTATAAATTATAATAAGATATGTTAAATATAATATAAAGAACCGACCGCACAGATATTTTATGTGCGGACAATACGCAACTTTAATAATAAATTTACTTCTCTAATAATATTATATCAAATAATTTACAGAAAATCAATAGGTTTTAGAGTTTTTAAAAAATATATTTTTAAATAAATTTATTGACGGTAATTTCTATTCTTCCGCAGGGTTTATGCTTAAAACAGTCATAGTAGTTTCCAAAGGTCCGGTGTGGAATAAAAATTCTTTTCCCGTCGCGCAATATACGTTGCCGTTTATCATATATCCAGTATCAACTCTTCTGCCGTAAGAAACCATTACGCCCGTTATGTCAATTCTTCCCGGACGTTCGCTTTCTACCATGTATGTCGATTCGCCGTCCTGTATCTGAACGAATATTTCCGAAGGTTTTATATCAAGTATTTCTTTTATTTCGCCGATTTTTATACTTGATATGGTTATATAAACAGATTCTCCGGCTGTAAGATAGTTCTGCGAGTATTCCTGTATATCCTGTATTATAAATTCTATCTCGAATTTATCCTGATTAGCTTGAAAATTTATATTTTTCGCCAAGTCATATCTCAGGAATATGCCGGCTGTTATAAGAACTATAATTAAAATTATCGAAACGTCTATTATATTAAATTTAGCTTTTTTAGCTCTCGCGGTCATCTTTAATTTTCCTCCTCTTACTTTTTAATCGCCCTCGATTTGTTCAAGTTCTTCAATATAGATACAACGCCCGGAATAAATAAAGTGCGGAGTTCTGAAATCCAATCCTACCCCTACCATTATATTTTTACCGCCTACGTAATATTTTTTAATATCTGACTTTTCAGCCTGCGTCTGTACGGTTAAGACAACCCTTGAATGTTTGGGGTGACGCACTCTCTCGACAACGCCCGTTACGCGATTTTCCAAATTAAAATATGCGTCCTCTATCTCCACGTCGTATATAGTGCCTATCGGTTGATTTCTCACGCTGTCAAGAATTTCATTTCCCGCTTGGAGTTTTCTTATATCCGCAAGTGCCGCGTTCATAATTATCGGAACTTCGATTTTATATACAATAGTAGTATTCTGTGAACTTCTTATAATATTGTTACCCATCAGAACATAAACAAGCACTCCTGCGGCCGCGGCGATTATTAAAATAAGAAAAACATCAATAATATTAAATTTATGCGGTTTTTTCATAAATTCTCTGCTTTCCATATATTTTTATTACCATTCCTTTCATATTATAAATTACATATTTTTTAAAATTTAAATTATTTTCCTTCTCACTACAAAATTTCAGTAGTGCTCTGATTTTTCAAACTGAACCTGCACATGGCAACCGTAAGCGACACTACAATCCAAAACATAAAATATACTCTGTAGTTGTACCATACAAAGTCTGTGAACCCGTTTAGCAAAAATCCCGCAGTCGCACACATTCCCGCTGAAATAAACAGCTTCAGGTATTTTTCGCTTGTCTTGATTATAGCAGTGAAGCAATACTGCAAAAAGAAAAATATCAGAAGTATCAGTATTAACAAACCCAAAATACCGGATTCGACGCATATCTGCAAATACAAGCTGTGACTGTGCGGCGCACTCTCAATACCTGCGAGGGAATATTCGGGATAGACCATTTTAAAGGCTTCCAAGCCTGTGCCGATACCGCTCAACGCGAAATTTTTCATCATTTCAAACGAGGCTATCCATATAGACACTCTGTACGAAGTCGAAGAATCCGCCAAGTTGCCTATACTTAAAAATCTTAAAACAACATTTTCAGGCAAAACAAAAGGCAAAAACGGAATTAAAAACAAGATGCCGATATAAACCGCGACGGCTCTTTTATATAAAATAATAAATAATATCGCCGCGCTGAAAATAAATCCGAGCCACGAACCCCTTGACCATGTATAGACCAAACACAGCAGCGTACACGTCAGATAGACTAAAGACATAAGTTTGCCGTATGTTTTTTTGCTTATAAAAAATGCTATTATGCCGAACGGTATCACTAAAATTAAATACTCCGCGAGAACATTCGGGTTCTCGAATGTCGATACAACACGCCCCGAAATCTGCGCGAACATATCGCTGTCCTGCCACGTAGTATTGACCGTGACGAAAAAGTTTTGATATATACCGTATGCGGCGGTCAAAAACCCCGAGAACATCAGACACGCGATAGATTTTATAATCATTTCCTGCGAACGAATCATGTTTACTACAACAAAATACATCAATGCGAAACCCGTATACAACAGAGAAGGTCTTAAACTGCCGCTCCCGGCTACTGAAATAACGCCACTGAACAGTATAATTATACAGAATATCAGCACAATCAAATCAAATAATTCAAAAGAAAACGCACGCTTTCCCCTTATCAGTTTCGCTAAATAGCAAACCCCCACCAAAATCCCGAAACCCGCAAGTGCCATTGTCGGGAGAAACGGCAGTCCCGCGAATATCGCAAATATGCCTATTTCAGGCTTACAAAGCAAAAGATATAAAAACAAAACTGCGATTAATAAAACGCATATTAACACAGGCGAAACAAAATAACTAACCAGACCCAAAATCATTCCCAAAGAATACGCCGTTATATTTATTTTTTTGAAATCTTCGGTGTCGCGGTGTTTATTTATATTTTCAAATGATTTTTCGGCAAAGCCTAAAAATTTAAAAACTATGGCGTTGACAATAATACTGCCTTTCATAGCGTTATATAAACTTTGTTTTGCAAACATCAACGGAATTGATATTATAATAATTGCGGGACCGACGAATACGCCCGCAGCACTCATTTCAATTTGATTTAAAATAAACGCTTTCAAAAAATATATTACGGCAGAATAAAAACCAAAAGATAAAATCAGTATGCCGATACTTCTTGTACTTAAATTTAAAATCTTATCTGTTAATCCCGTTATTAGATTTATAATCTTGCTGTTTTCACACTTAATTATAATACTTTTCTTTGTATTTTTTACAAATATTTTAAATTTATTGTCTTTATTACTCTGAAAAACACGGTGAAACAGCGAATTTATATAATAATCCTGACACTTTTCATAGCTTGTCAAGATAAGTGCCGAAATACTGCCGCCGATATTTTTATACAAAACGTCGGCTAAAAAAAATATAATTCTTAATAGCGCACTGGTGGTGGCTTTGTCTTTAAAATTCTTAAAGAATTTATTTTGACTGTTTTGTTTGTTGTCATAAATCAAAGCTTTATCACTCCTTTTCTGTATTAATAGCTTTTTTCCGTAAGGAAAAGAGCAAATCTGTCTTTAACGCAAAATTCACCGCCAAATATATAATAATCCCCGCAACCGCGACTGCCGCAGATGTCAGAATATTTGTAAGCAAATTCGCATTAAACACGTCGTTTTTTATTATATTATATATAAACATCGCCGAAGTAAATAATACCGCCGATGAAATAACCGTCTTGAAAAAATTCACAAAAAAGACTTTTATAAAAACTCCTTTGATTTTTTTTGCGAGGACAATCATCAGGATTAACGCCGCTAAAGTTTGAGCGCAAAAACTTGATACGGCTATATAAACAGGCGATAAGCCCATTCTTACGATAAAAATTTCACATAAAGCTATATTTAATATTATGCCGCATAACGACGCAATCATTGGAAACTTCGCCATCTTTTTCGCATAATATACACGGTTTAATATCTCCGTAACAGAGAACATCACCATAGCGGGAATTAACGCTGCAAGCATATTCGCTGTCGTCAGCGCGACGTCCGCCGTAAATTCCCCGCGCATAAACAATATTACTATCGCTTCGTTTCTCAATACATATACGATACATGAAACCGGGATTATTATAAAAAACGCGGCGGACAATCCATTTTTAACTATGTTCAAAAATTCCGTTTTGTTTTCGTCAGAAGCGTTCTGCGCGAGTTTGGGAAAAATATAGTTGCAGATACTGTGCGTCAAAATGCCCGATATTAGCAAAAATACAACCGTCGAATAATAGAAAGACGTTATGGCGGCATCATTTTCTATCGTTTTTGATGCATAGTTATTGCCTGCTAAAAATCCAACGGGAACAAGCCACGACCCCGCCATTATGGGAATTGTCGTCTTAACCGCCTTAATTAATTCAGGATTCTTAAAATCAAGTTTAAATTTATATTTATAATTTGTCTTTCGAAGGGGCAACGCCAACGTCAAAACCTGTATCGCCCACGATATCAAATATGCCGCGCTTAACCCATATATCCCGAAATATTTATTTAAAAACAAAAAATAAAATATAACGCCTGTATTTGAAACTGCCGACACAAAGGCGGGAATCAAAAATTTATCTTTTGACTGTAAAATACCCGTAAGAATATAAGTCGAGCCGATAAATATAATCATCGGGAAGAGTATTTTCAGCAAATCCGAAGTGAGTTTTAATTTTTCTTCGTCGTATCCCGATGTTATCAGCATTACTATCCGTTCAGAAAAAATTATGCCCAAGAACGATAATATTCCCGTCAAAAGAATTACCGTGCTTATGAAAATATTTGCAAAATCATCTGCATTGCCGATGTTTTTTATGTCGGGTTTATTTTCATTTTGTTGATTGGTTTCGCGTATCGAATTATAAATCGGGATAAATACTCCCAAAATTGCCGCTCCGAATATCAAATCAAAAAAAGTCAGGGGAATCCGCAAAGCGGCAAGAAACGCCGCGTTTTCAGGAGTGGCTCCGTAGTAATACGCAAGGAGCATATCTCTGACCAATCCCAACACTTTTGAGAACATTGTAGCAAAAATTATGAGAGTAACGGTTTTTATCGCGCTGTTTTTCATCAAATTTATACCATTTCAGTTGTATTATTATTTTTATTAATCAAATCGGGACGGTTTTTCTCCGTAATCGACAGCGACTGTTCTCTTCGCCATTTTTCTATATTCGCGTGATGTCCCGTCAATAATATATCAGGAACTTTTCGTCCCATGAAATCATACGGGCGCGTATATTGCGGATATTCCAAAAGTCCCGAACTGAAACTTTCGTCTTTGTGACACTCGGGGTCGGACAATACGCCGTCTACCAGTCTCGCCACGCAGTCAACCAATATCGCGCAGGGCAGTTCGCCGCCTGTCAAAACATAATCACCGATTGATATTTCTTCATCTACAATTTCTTCAATAATTCTCTCGTCCACACCCTCATAGTGACCGCATATGACAATCAAGTCGCTGTATTCGGCTAATCTCTCGGCGGTTTTCTGCGTCAGTAATCTGCCTTTCGGGGACATATAGACTGTTCTTGAATTTATACTGCTTATACTTTTATCGCGGACTTCTCTGTCCCGTATGCCGTTTATAACAGCCGTGTGACAATTATAAAGAGGCGGAGCTGTCAATAACATTCCCCTACCTCCGCCGTATGGCGTATCGTCTACGGTTCTGTGCTTGTTGCCTGAATAATCGCGGAAATTATAATAATTTATTTTTATGCAGCCTTTTTTTTCTCCCCTGCCGATTATACTCTCTGAAAGTATAGTCCGCATCATATCGGGAAAAAGCGTCATAACGTGAAATTGCATTTTTTATTGTTCCTTAATAATATTTATTTGTTTACGTAGAAAATGGTTATTAGTGGGTGTTTAAAAGTTTAAATTCAAATAAGGCTCAAGCCATTTTGTCAAACTCATATTTTTGTCCCACCAAGTTCCCTCGCTTCGATTTTTCGCCCACCACCAAATCCCCTTACGCTCCTCAAGACTGTATAATTTTAAGCGTTCGAAGAATCCTTTTCGCGGCGGATTTAACTTTACATAAGTATTTACAAATTCAAGTGCTAAACTGGCGTCTTTATCCATTTCGCCGATATACATAGCATATATTCTTGATAAATCTCTTTCGCAGTCGCCGAAATTCGACATAGCAAAATCAAATACTGCACAAACTTTCCATTCGTCGTTATTATTCGAGAACAGCACATTATCTTCCTTAAAATCACCCATTAAAAAACACGGCTCAAATGGTACTAATAGCGCGTCTTTATTTTTTTCGATAATATCATTTACATACTTTATATCGCTGTCTTTAACATCTGGAAGTTCTTCAATTCCATTTGTGATTCTGCCGATTATAAATTCCGCGTAATCTTCACTGCTTCTATATTCATAGGCGAAAGGGAAAGGATTTGTGCCAGTTATATAATTTTCAGGTTCATACTTTAATTTGTGCATTTCTGCTAATACTTCAGCCATTGCACGAGCAATTTTAAGGCGTTCGTCTTTTGACAAGTCAAGAATAATCGTGCCTCCGTTCGCGGTTTGTATACCTGAAAGTCTTGGCATAATTGAATATTTAAATCCGAATATATCAGTGTCATTGTCAATAATATATGGATAAGCCGTAGTCACGTTTGTTTTATCGCGCAGATTTTCGACTGCGAATTTCTCAACGTCAAACTGTTCGTCATAAAATGGTCTCCCTCTGAATACATATTCACCTTTTGTGGATGTGAGAAAAACATTCTGACCGACAACCCCAGCTTGTACTTTTTCGACTTTTACCAGATTGCCTAAGTTTAATTTTTGCAGAGCCATATCAAACTGCTCGCCGCTTATTTCGCCAAGACTTCCAGCGTAATCAACTTTTTTTTGTAAATCCATATTTCCTCCGACTAATATAAATTAGTTACGTTTAAATACGTATATCTAACACAGCATTATCTTATAGTCAAGTTATTTTAGCTTTTCTTTATATTCGCACACGCTGTTCAAAAAGCATACGCCGCAGCGCGGATTTTGCGATTTGCAGTATTCCCTGCCGAAATATACTAATCTGTGGCAAAAATCATTTGCTTCGGCATATTTTTCTTTTGGGATAACTTCCCATAATTGTTTTTCCGCAACATGGGGGTTTTGACTCCGAGCCAAACCCAATCTGTTAGATATGCGTATACAGTGCGTATCCGTAACAATTGCGGGTTTTCCGAAAACATCTCCGAGAATTAAATTCGCTATTTTCCGCCCCACTCCCGGCAGTTTTAAAAGTTCTTCCATAGTATCGGGTACGGCGGAATTAAATTCATCAATAATCATTCGGCACATATCTTTAATATTTCTTGCCTTTGTTTTATATAAACCGCATGAAAATATTGCTTTCTCAAGTTTTTCCAAATCAGCGTCAGCGAAGTCTTCAAGCGTTTTAAATTCAGCAAAAAGCGGCGGCGCGACAATATTTACCCTCGCGTCCGTACATTGAGCCGAAAGCCGCGCCATAATTAATAATTTATAAGGCTCACTTTCATATTCGAGCGTACACTCAACCATTGGATATTTTTCATTAAGTTTATTTATTATATATATAACTTTATCTCGCATTTCTTTTCCCTAATATATAAATGATAAAAATTACTATATTCATACGTAGTGATAAGCCCTCTTTCGTAAAGAGAGTGCCGCCGTAGCGGCGGGTGTTTTGTGATTTCAGGTGTTGTTCGGAGAGACAAAAACACCCGTCACTCGCTATGCTTCGTGTCACCCTCTTTACTAAAGAGGGCTTTCGGCACAAAATCGTTATGTTAATTTGATTTCCAAGGAGGTGAGGTCTATTATATATTTATAGTATCAAAAAAGTATCGCTATAATGTAGATTAATCTTTTCTGAAATGTAAATACCGCCTTAATTTTACTCTCCCATAGATAGCCTATCTTCTGTAATTATTCAAAGTTGATTGCAGTCTGTTGCAAATCGTTTCACGGAAATATAAAGGTTCTAATACTTCCGCATTGTGATTGAAAGATAATATATATCCGTATAGCCACTCGTCTTCGGGGTATGATGCGTATACGATAAAATTGCCGTTTTCATCTTTCTCAATGCAGTTTTCGTCAAATTCGTCATATACTCTGTATGCCATCGAAGCGTTTATAAATAATTTTATGTTAATTATCT
>Ga0099364_10013456_pt1 | contig 10971 bp, 12 predicted proteins | sample TergutTh196P3_FD_73070 | JGI IMG/M metagenome (GOLD analysis project Ga0099364, IMG submission 73070) | Microcerotermes parvus P3 segment gut microbial communities from Pointe-Noire, Republic of the Congo - Th196 P3 | ecosystem: Host-associated > Arthropoda: Insects > Digestive system > Gut ... | reverse complement strand
TCAAGAGCGGAGAAATCTAAAGCGTGCTTTCGGACGACATTGCGGCGATGGAGAAGCGGCACGCCAATGGCGCGACGATATTTGCACAAGGCGGCATGTATGCGCCCACGCTGGGCGTCGTCGGCGCTGCGCTTGGACTGATTGCGGCGATGAACTACTTGGACGACCAAGACTTGCTTGCGGGCGCGATTGCCGCTGCTTTTATGGCGACTATTTTCGGTATTGTCCTTGGCTATGTCATCATGCATCCTTTCGCCAACAAACTAAAGATGAAATCAAAAGAAGAAGTGTTGTATCGCGAAATCGTCATCGCGGGCATTTTAGCGCTTGCGAATGGCGATCCGCCGTATCTTGTGCAGGACAAGCTGCTTTCTTTCTTAACCCAGCGAGAAAAGGAGAACTTTACGGCGGATTCGGGAGTATAAATCATGGCGAAGAAAAGAGGGGAAATCCACGAAGAACACGCGGATGAAAGCTGGTTGGTTCCTTATTGCGATCTTTTGACCCTGCTGCTGGCGCTGTTTGTTGTGCTGTTTGCGATGAGCAATACGGACAAAGCGAAAATGGATGCGCTGGCAACGGCCTTTCGTGAAGTGATTTGGAGCGGCGGCGGCATGACATACATCCCCAGCTTCGCAAGCCCGGCGACGGTTGTACCCAGCCCGCCATCAGATGAATTTGAAAACATGAGTGCGGAGGAAATTGAGCAGGCGCAGCTTGAGGAAGTACAAAGGCAACTGGAAATCTACATGGACCAGACGGGATTGACTTCGGAAGTCCATACGTCGATCGACCAGCGTGGACTCGTAATCAGCTTGAACAATGCGCTTTTCTTTGATTCCGCAAGTGCCAACATCCGACCGGAGCATCAGCATATTCTCATCGACATCGGCAAAACGGTCAATATGATGCCCAATTACATCCGCATCGAAGGGCATACGGACACGGTGCCGATCCGAACGGAAAGATTTCCCTCCAATTGGGAGCTGTCTTCGGCAAGGGCGTCCGCCCTTGTGCGCTTATTCGTTGATGAGTCCGGAGTTGACCCGAACAAACTGATGGCGGTGGGGTATGGTGAGTTCAAGCCGATTGCGAGCAATGCCACACCGGAGGGGAGGCAACAGAACCGGCGGGTGGACGTCATCGTGCTAAGCAGCCGTTACGATGGCCTTGAGGAAGACCGCAGGGAGTAATCGCCCCACCATTCTCTCAAAATTCCGAGCGAATTCCCCTGTTCCGTTGTTTGCGCAAAATCCATGCACCGCAAGGGAACCGGCTGATTCGCTCTTTCAATGCGAAAGGAAGGTCATTTCCATGCCTCTGATTATCCCGAACAATTTACCGGCGTCGGACACGCTGAAAAAAGAGAATATTTTTACGATGGAGCGGGCCAGGGCCGTCCGTCAGGACATCCGGCCGCTGAAAATCCTAACCGTCAACCTAATGCCCACGAAGGTCGCCACGGAGACGCAACTGGCCAGGGTGCTGGCCAATACGCCGATACAGGTTGAGTTGACGCTGCTGCGCATGGATTCCCATGAAACGAAAAACACGTCGGAAGAGCATCTCAACACCTTTTATACCACCCTGCCCGAAATTGAAAACCAGCGGTTTGACGGCATGATTCTGACCGGTGCACCGGTGGAAACCATTCCCTTTGAGGCGGTGGATTATTGGAAAGAGTTGTGCGACATTCTGGAATTTTCAAAAGAGAACGTCTACAGCAGTATGCACATCTGCTGGGGCGCACAGGCGGCGCTGTACTACCATTACGGCATTGACAAATATTTGCTGGAACAAAAAATATTCGGCGTGTTCCCCCATGCGGTCTTGCGGCCGCAAAGCCCGCTGATGCGGGGCTTTGACGAGTTTTTTTTCGCCCCTCATTCCAGATACACCGCGATCAAAAAAGAAGATGTGACCAAGCACCCGGAAATCCGCATCCTGGCGGAATCGGCGGAAGCCGGGCCGCATATCATGGCGACAGACAGCGGGCGGCAAATTTTCATCACCGGCCATCAAGAATACGACAAAGAGACGCTTGCGCTGGAATACCAGCGCGATGTCCAAAAGGGTGTTCCCGTTGAAGTGCCGCAGAACTACTATCGCAATGACGACCCGGCGCAGGAGGTTTTGTTTCGCTGGCGGAGTCATGCGCATTTGCTGTTCTCCAATTGGCTCAATTACTACGTTTACCAAGCGACGCCGTTCGATTTGGAAGAGCTGGCGCGGTAACATGGTGCCTGCATGAAAAAAGCGATCAAAAGCGCTTTTCCGGTGACCATACCGGTATTGCTCGGTTATGTGCCGCTGGGCATCGCCTTTGGCTTGATGATGGCAAACGCCGGGTACAATGCGTTGTGGGCGTTTGCGTCGAGCCTGTCCATCTATTCCGGTACCGCACAGTTTGTTTCGGTGCGCTTCTTGTCTTCGGCGGCGCCGCTGCTGGAAATCGTTTTGATCATCGTCATTATGAACTCCCGCATGATGTTCTACGGGTTGTCTTTCTTGCAGCGGTTCAACGGGATGGGGTGGAAAAAGTGGTACATGATCTTTTCCCTCACCGATGAAACCTACGCGATTTTGTGCGCCGTGCCTGCGCCGCCGGGGGTGGACGAGCGGCAATTTTTGTTTTGCGTGTCGCTGCTCAACCAATGCTATTGGATTGCCGGCAGTGTCGTCGGCGCCGTCTGCGGCGCGTTGATTCGGTTTGACACAACGGGCATCGACTTTATTATGACCGCGCTGTTTGTCGTACTCTGCATGGACCAGTGGCAGCGCTATCCGACCCATGAGCCGTTTTGGATCGGCCTTTTTTGTTCGTTGTTTTTCCTGCTTGTATTCGGTGCGGATAATTTTATGATTCCCGCCTTGCTCGGCATTTTGGTCTCGCTTTCGCTCAGGCGGAAAGCGATCGAGCGAAAGTCAGCGGCAGCGGGCGGGGAAAGCGCAAGCGCCTGTGCAACTGCGGCCGGCAAAGAAAGCACAGACGCCCATGCGGCTACGAGCAACGAAAAATGCGCAAGCGCCGCCGCAACCGGCGAAGAAAACGCCGGCGCGAAAAGGGAGGAAACGCCATGAGCGGGGCCTCATTCGGGTATTCGATACTCATCCTCGCGCTGATCGCGGTGTTGACCTTTGGCGCGCGCTGGTTTCCGTTCCTGCTGTTCAGCAGAAGCAATCGCCGGGCGCCGGACAGCGTCCTGTACATCGGCAATATCCTGCCGCCCGCCGTCATGATTTTGCTGGTCGTGTACTGCCTAAAAAACGTCAGCCTGCAAACCTGGCCCCACGGTATTCCAGAGTTTATCTCGGTGGCCGTCGTGGCGTTGCTGTACAAGCTGACGAAGAATAATTTGCTGGCGATGGTGGTGGGGACGGCATTGTACATGTTGTTGATTCAAAATTTCTTCTAGCGGCAGGTTATTTTCCCGCATCTTGGAACCGTAACGGCAAGCGCCGCCTCCTCACGTACCATTATGTATGCTCCGGGGCGGCACTCGCCGTTAGAACCGCAAGCTGCGAGAAAATTCCTCTGCCGCCTAAAAGCAGGTTTCTTTCCCGCATCTTGAAACCGCAACAACAAGCGGCAGGTTATTTTCCCGCAGAAAAATCCCCCGCTGCCGGTTGAAAGGCAGGCGGGGGAGGCGCTTACTTCTTCTCTGTGGGGGGCGGCGTCTGCATCGGTGGCAGCTTGCCATGCCCGGGCAGCTTGGGCAATTTGCGCGGGTCGAAAGAATCGGCCAGCGATTCGAGGTTGGCCTTTTTCACTTCTAAAAGCTCCTTGCGCAAAATGGGAACGCTCCTTGGCGCGCCGATTGCAATTTTGGCCTTGTCCCCGGATATTTCAAGCAGGGTGACTTCGATGTCGTCGCCCAGGAGAAAGCTTTGCCCCTCTTTTCGGCTTAATACCAGCATCGTCAATCCCCCTTTCGCATTCCGGCGTTGAGCGGATGGCGCAAACCATAGGAGGAATTATCCATGACAACCTGTTTGCCGAGCCGCATTTCTGGATTAATGGCAATCGGGCACCGCAAATTGACGGTAGAGTCGATCCAGTCCTCATGCACGACGACGATCACGTAAAACACGAGAAGCGTATCCCGCTCGGCCCGCAGCGTCCTAAAATCCTCCGGGGCGAGAACGGGCATATAGTCTTCAAACAGATAAAACGGGTTCATCACGACAAAAGCCAAAGCCGGCTCGTTCAGCGATTGCAGGCACAACAAACTGTCGTCGTCGTCATAAAAGCGGATGATGACGTATTCATGGGAATCGTGAAGACCGGGGAGTTGCTCTGGAAAGCGCACAACCTCCGCCTCGGCGATGTCCATTTCGCCAAAATATTTCGTATTGATTTTCATAGGCAATCCTTCTTTATATGCGCATATCGACAGAAAACCGGTGTTCGGGGTCTGCGGAGGGCGGCACGTAAATCGGCCGACCAACAAATTCAATGATCACCTGGGGGCGTTCCTCAACGACAATCTCAATGCTGCCCGGCACAAACTCAAACCGCTGCCGATCGGTCGTCCAGTCAAAGTTCATCTTATCCATTTCGTACTCAATCTGCATTTCGCCCGGTACCCAATCCATTTGAATCGGCTGGTCGGGTATGTATTTGATGTTGGCTTCCGGCATGGGCGGCAGATTGCGCTCGCGCAGGATGTCCATGATGGGGTCTTCGTTTAAGTGAATGTTCACCAGCATCGTGCCCTCGCGGGCGATAGACCCGGTGGCCTCGTAAGCCATCTGTATGCCGCGATCGCCGGCGTCGCGTATGCTTCTCATGGCGCTGGGCGAAACGGAATTTCGCGCCTCGAAAGAATCAACGTTCAGGCGGATGGGGCGGCTCTTGATGGACAGGCCGCGCGTGTCCCTGGAAATCTCAAGTTCCGCCGTGGTGTGTTTGGTTTCCAACCGCGCCGGCGTCATCTTGTACTGAATTGAGATTGGAACCGTTTTAATCTCTAACAGTGGTTTCATTTCTCGTCCCTGCTACGAATAGAGTCACTATTGCGTATGATGTCATGTGCTTTTTTGTAGCTTTCCCCTTTCATTTATTTTATCGCATGAAGTCGATGAACGACGGTGTGAGGATTTTGGTTCCCATTTCCAATGAGGCCCGATAGGTATAATCCGCCATCTTCCACATGTTGATCAGTTGCTCCATATCCATAAACTCGGTGTTGAGGATTTTGCTGTTCAGCGCGTCGTTGTTTCGTTCCAAAATTGATTGCCGCTGCTTCAAAAAATGCGTCTGCGCGTCGAGGTTCGTGGCGGCAATCAAAATATTCTGCTGATGCCTGTCCGCTATTTTGAGATGCCTGTCCAGCGCTTCCCGGTCAAGATGCTCGTTTTCCAAAAGGTCGGCGATGATGCCCAAGTTGAGGATGAAGTTGTCAGACGGATTGACGCCAAAGCCGATGAAGTCGATGCCCGGATACGCGGTATTGAACGCCGTGTTGGGCTTCACGTTGGGTTTGCCGGTTTCGGGATCCAGGTCTACGGTGAGGCCAAAACCCAAATCCATGTAAATCTTTTCATCCGCAAGGCGCGCCAATTCGTCCTGCGCCTTGGGGTCGGTCACGTCAAGGCCCCGGAACGTCAATGCCCATGAGATGCGCCCGTCGTCGGCCACCGTCTTGAGCAGTTCAAAGGGCGGGTCGTTTTTCGTATTGGTGCCACCAAACAAAAACATCTCCTCAAATTTTGCGTTGAGTTCGTAAGCGCAAGTTTCCATGATCATCCGAATTTCAGTGGCCATAATTTCTCGTTCCTCAAGTGCCCACGGGTCGTTCATGGCGCGGAGGGCGAGATTCTTGTAGGCGTCGGTGGCTTGTGCGGACAGGAGTTTCATGCTCTGCTGGACCGGGTCCATCTTGTCGAGGATGTCCATCGTGTTGTTCAAATGGTCGTCGTTTGCCTGCATGGCCTTGCGCAACTGATACGCCCGGGCGGCCCTGGCCGGGTCCTCCGCGGCGGTGAGGAACCTACGCTGGGTGTCCACCTTAATCGTCGCCTCGTTCAAATGCGCGAGCGTCTTGCCAAGGCGGCTCGTGTAGGCGTTCATCATCATGCTTTGCGTTACTCTCATGGTTTATTCCTCTATCACTTATTGCTTGTCTTTTTGGCGAATCACGGTGTTATGAAAAGCATTGCGTACCTCCAGTACGCGCAACTTTTCATGCCTTGTGATTCGTCAAAAATCCTGCGCAAAAACAGTCAACTCTATTTCTTAATTACCGGCCCACCACGCCGGTCCGGTTAATCAAGTGGTCCAGCGCTTCGTCCAAGGTCGTCATAAAGCGGGCGTTGGCCGTGTACGCTTTTTGAAAGCGCAACAGGTTGACGCCCTCTTCGTCCATGGAAACCGAGGAGATGCTGTTGCGCAAATCTTCGATGCCGGTGATGACGATCATATGTGCTGCCGCCGCGCTGCTTTTTGAATTGGCGTCAAGCTGGGCAATCGAGCCGATGTTGTTGAACATCTCCAAAAAGCTGCCGGAGAACAAGTTCGTGGAACCGGGAGGCACTTCGCCGCCGGGGGGCCTGATGCCGCCGGTGGTGAAGTTGAACTGCTTGTCCAGCAGCGCAATCATGTACAGCAGGTTGTCTGTGCCGCCGGAAGTGTCCGGTGTGCCGCCGAGGGGCGCGTCCACCATCGTATAGGTGATGCCGTATTCATTTTGCCGCCACGCCTGCGCCAGCGTGATGTTGCCGGCCTCGCTGTCCGGTTTGAACGTGTATTGTGAATACAGGACGGGGACTCCGGCGTCCACTACGGGCGCAACCGCCGGCCCCCACCACAGTTCGTTGCCGTTGTGGTCCTTGATGCGGTCGCCGTTTGCGTCCTCCGCCGCCGTCAATCCCAGCAGGGCGTCCAGCGCCGGGTCTCCGGTGGAATGGTAGAGCGGCGCGTTATGCGGGCTGTCAAAATCCGTGCCAAACAGGGGCTGCCCGTCCTGGCCCAAGGCGGCGGTCATCGGCATAAAATAAAGCGGGCCGCCCGCATCCGAGACCGGTTCACCGTGCATGTCCAAAACAGGCACGAGGAGTGCGTCAAAGGCGTCGTCTCCGGTGGCATGGAACACCTGCGTCTTCCAAAGTTCCGTCGCAATCGGTGGATTGTCGATGGTGAACAAGGGCTGGTACAGGTAGGGGATGTCGAACAGGGGGTCTGTGCCGTCGGTGGCGGCGGAATCAAGCAGCTCGTCGGGTAGCTCAAACAGCGGTATCCCTTGACGGTCTGTGATGATTTCCCTCGCCGGGGTTGATGCCCCGATGATGGCGGTGTCGGTCGTCGCAAAGACCCGGTTGCCGTTCATATCCCGGATGGCGTTGCCGTTGTCGTCCACGGCGGGCGTGATGAGCAGGCGATAAAGCTGGTTGCCTCCGTCGTCTGTTTCGCCCGGCACCGGTTCAAAGAAATCTCCCAGCGCTGGGTCGGGCTCAAGGAACAAATCCCGCCCCATCGCGTCCTTCCGAACCGGGCTGGCGATGGCGGCCTCCAAGCCGGGGGGGAATGCGTACAGCGTCCGCCCGCTGCCGTCGACCATCGGGCGATGGGCAGGGGAAGCCGCCGCGAGCAGCGCATCCAGCGCGTCGTTTCCGGTGGGGCGGTAGACCAGTTGGTTGCCGTTTGCGTCTCGGATGACCCGGCCGGCCGCGTCGTAGGCGGGCCTGATGTCCATGTAGTAGAGCTGGTTGCCGTCGCCATCGACGAGGGGGTTGTTGGCCGCGTCCACCGCCGGTTTCAAAAAACCGTCCGCAATCCAAGCTGCGATAAACGGATCGGGGTTGTCCGGGTCATGCTCGAAAAGCTGCACGCTTCCGTAAATCGGCTTGGCGTTCGCTTTATTAAATTCCAGCGCAAAGTCGCTGACAATCTGATCCAGAATCTGCTCATAAAAGCCGATGCCCCGGATGTTTGACGCCGGAACGTCAAATTCGCCGCTCCGGTTGAGCATATCGAGGACGCCCTTGAGCGCGCCGGTCGTGAATTGCAACGCGGGCGGATTCTTGCTTGAATCCAGCGGATGGATCGGGTGATCCACTTGATAGAGGATTTGGTGCAGGGATTTATCCTGGTAATAGGTGTCGATGTATAGTTGCGTCTCGCCGGTATTCTGATGTTGCATGACGCCCAAAACCGCATGCTCCCGCCCGAAGACGAGGGTGCGGGACTGCAAGCCCAGCGGGATGCCGTCACGCGGGCTGGTTTCGTTCCCTTCCGCATCCAAGGCCGTGCCAAGAAACGCGACGCGCATGTTGTCAATGTGGGGAAATTCCTTGTCCTTTTCATACGTGACGTCGATGCGGATGTAGCTGGAAAGCTCGTCCAGCAGCATATTGCGCCGGTCTTTCAGTTCCAGCGCCGGGTCGCCAAAAAGCTCACTCTGCCGGATGTTTCGGTTGAGGAGCGCGATATCTTCCAAGATGGCGTTGACCCTGGGAATGGAAATTTCTTCTAGTATCTTTTCCTGATCGGCGCGCACGGTGGCGAGCTCCCTGGAGTATTGATTGAACAAGTTGAGCACGGCTTCCGCTTTGGCGCGCACGGTGCTCTCAATGGCGATGTCGCTTGGCGTTTGGGTATACATTTGCAGTTGGGTTTTGAAATCCCGCAGGGCGCCTTGCAGTGCGTCGTATCGTATTTCATCAAAAACGCGGGCAATTTCACCGATGCTGCTCAAGTAGGCGTCAAGCTCGCCGATGCTGGAGGCCTCGCGACGAAAGCGATTGTCTAAAAAAGGGTCGCGCATTTGAGACACGCGCTCGACCATGACGCCCTGTCCGATGGCGGAAGGCTTTCTGGCCGCATAACGATCCGCATAGCTGGGGGCGGCGATGCTGTTGAGGTCAAGCCGTTGCCGCGTAAAACCAACCGTGTCCATATTCGCAATATTGTGACCGGTCACGTTCAGGGCCATCTGAGAGGCGCTCATCCCGGAGAGCGCTGTGCCGAATCCGTAAAAAGTCGATCGAATCATAACGAACGCTCCTTTCAGACTTTTTTTGATTCAAACCGCTGTGGCGTCGCCGTTTCGGCGGCCTTTTCACCGTCGCTGGTGTATGTGGCGCCGCCGGTTTCCAAGTTTTCAAGCAGGATGCCGATGGCGTTGATGTGCAGGTCGATGAATTTTTTCGTCGTCGCGATCGCGTCTTTGAGTTCCGTCGATTTGGCGGAAAGCTCGTCATACAGCGCAAGAAGCGCGGCTTGTTCCGCGCCGCCTATTTGTTCGGCGATCTGTTTCAAGGTCATATCCGCATAGCCGAGCTTTTGCTGCAACTGCTCTCGCTTCGCGTCAAGGTTTTTCATCCGTAGCAGACAGGCCTGCTCCTCGTTCAAGCGTCGATCAAGCCGGTCTACATCATTAGCCGCGACCGCATCGAGTTTCTCGTTTTCAAAAACAAGCAACTCATCAAAGAGGCAGATGGTGTCGCGCAGGGTTTCGAAAAAAACGACAAAATCATCGGCGTGTGCTTTAGTCATAGTTGGCCTCGTTGTCGAGCAACATCCGCCTTGCAATATCCGCCGGATTGATGTCGTACTCGTTCAGCGCGACCTGCTGTTTCAGATTGGCAATCTTTTGCTGCGAAGCGCCCGCCTGGATGTCCGCCATGATGCTCTTTTTCAAAGAAGCGATCAGTTGTGCGTCGGAGAGTACGGGGGAACTGTCCGCGCCGATGGTCATTTTGTCGCGGTCAACCGCTTTGCCACCCTCTTTTGGGGCATCGCCGGATTCGGCGCGTTTCTTCTTCGCGTCGTATAGATTGCTCACATCTGGATTTCGGGTAATGCCCGGTGGTATGATTTTCATAAGATCACCTCACATCTATTGGAACCTCCAAACACCCATCCGACGCGGTGTGGTCAGAGGAATCCTAATGACAATACGTCACATCTTATATATCGGCAACATCCAACAATTCATAAATCCGTTTCTAAAAAAAATCACATATTATTACTCCAGCGGATTTCCACATCGTCGCCCTCCATGATGGGGTCGGTGTACGACGCGGCGCGGTTGTTGACCGAAAGAATCAATTCGCCGTCCGGCTGCTTGGTATCAATGTCCACATAATTCAGCATATCCACAAAGATCAAGCTTTTGTCTTCGTAAATCGGAATATCCATCCAGTCCGAATTGACGCGGATGCGGATGGTGCGGAGGGGTGTTTCTTGTGCCTGCTCTTGCCGGGAATCGCCGTCTGCCGCATCTTCTTCTAAGTTTTCACCCGGAAGCGGGCGGTCGAAAATGCGAACCGGCTTGCCGCCATCGAGAATTTCGATGCGGTCGCCGTTTTGAATTTCATAATCCATGGGCTTCACCTTGCCGCCGACGGTGATGGCCACCGTAGGCCCGAACGCCTCCCGGACGCTTTCGAGCCGGATGATGGGCTTGCCGCCGTGCCGCGCGGGTTTTGCCGTAATGGAATCGCCTTGCCGAATCAAAGCGTCCAGCGCGGCGGGTTTGTTGTTGAGATAAATTTCGCCCGGTTCCGGCGCCGCGCCGCGCGCGGTGAATTTTTCGCCGTTCAGATAGTAGACAAGCGGCGGCATATAGCGGCCAATGAGGTTGGCGGCCTTGATGCCGGCCAGCAGCAGCGCGTCTAAGACTTTGACGGTCGCCGTGCCGGGCAGCGTGATTTTCTCACCGTTCACCGTCACAGAAAACAAGTCGTGAATGTGGGTCAGCCTCGATGTGGCGCCGATGCCGAGTGGTGTCACAAATTCCGGCGTCAGCAGCGCGGGGGTATGCAAAGAGATGTTCTTGTAGGGGTGCTTGCCGCCTAAGGCGACGCGTTGTTCCGGCATATTGAGTTTCTCCGCGGTTTTGCGGCACAGATCCGGGGTCTGGCTTCCGCCGCCAACCAAAAAGAGGGCTGTCGGCGGGCCGTCGTTGATCCTGACGATGGGGTCCGCGGTGGATTGGCTCAGAAGATCGAGCATCCGGGCAATGACAT
>Ga0099364_10013455_pt1 | contig 10972 bp, 8 predicted proteins | sample TergutTh196P3_FD_73070 | JGI IMG/M metagenome (GOLD analysis project Ga0099364, IMG submission 73070) | Microcerotermes parvus P3 segment gut microbial communities from Pointe-Noire, Republic of the Congo - Th196 P3 | ecosystem: Host-associated > Arthropoda: Insects > Digestive system > Gut ... | reverse complement strand
TTCGCCGGAAAATAATATACCCCAAAACGGCAACACCGTCATTGCGCTGCGCTCCATTCCGGCTTTTGTTCAACATTTACAAGAGTCGGAATGTATTGTTATTAAAGGGGGAAGTGCAATGACGGATTGGGGCTCCACTCACACCGGAGTTTCCTCGGGCTCTGTGAACTTTTATCTGCCGTTTTACACTGCAAACGGCATGAAAGTAGTCTTTGCCCTCCTTGCGTACTTGTATGTTTTCCGTTAGCGAAAACGTTCCTTTGTGCGTTACAATGGAACCTTGTCATTTTGCCCCAATGGGAAAGAAAAATGACAAAAAATCGTCAACCGCCGGGACTTCGATAGCGTACGGACAGACTAAAAAATAGACATGTCGCCGCAAAGCATGAAGCCCGGCAGTATTTCCTGTTAAACTCGAACAATTGCCAGAGACGAAAAACGATCTCGCATAGGCAAGGATGAGAAAACAAGAAAAAAATCAAACTCTAACACACAACGAAATCATGAAAAACAACGAAAATCCAAATTACATTGGAATCGATGTCGCCAAGGAAACACTCGACGTACACCGACTCCCTAGTAACCTGCACAAACAGTTTAACAACTCGCCCGAAGGTTGGCAAGAGTTCCTAAACTGGATCAAAGACGAACCGCCAACACTCGTTCTCTGTGAAGCAACCGGAGGATACGAAAAAAACTTCGTCATCGCCCTCGCCGAAGCAGGAATACCCTTCCGAGTCGTCAACGCCGCAAGAGTCCGAGACTACGCAAAAAGCCTCGGCATACTCGCCAAGACCGATAAAATCGATGCGAAAGTCCTCGCACAGTTCGCCGCCGAAAGAAAGCTCGAACCCCAGAAAATGCCGGACGAAACGCAAAGAAATCTCAAAGAACTCATCGTCTGGAGAAGGCAGTTGATCAAGACAAGAACCATGCACCGGAACCAACTCGAACACGCTTCTTACAAGACCATCGTCAAGGGCACGAAGACGTTGCTTGAACAGATCAACAAGCAGATCGAAAAGGTCGAGTCGGAACTCACGCAACTGATTGACGATGATCCTCATTGGAACAACATCAATGAGATACTCCAATCGATTCCGGGCATTGGACCGGAGACGGCGAGAACGATCATTGTGGAGTGTTCGGGTTTGGGCGAGGGTGATGCGTCGCAGTTATGTTCGTTGGCGGGCGTGGTGCCGTTCAACTGTGATAGTGGTCGTCATCGGGGGCAGCGCCGGATTTATGGCGGTCGGGCGTTGTTGCGTTCGGCACTCTATATGGCAGCGCAATCGGCGGTGAAGTGTACGAAGACGGACAACGTTTTCAAGCAGATGTATGAGCGGATTGTGTCGAAGCGACCGCACAAGGTCGGCATCATCGCGGTTGCTCATAAGATGTTGCTCATTGCTCATTCGCTGGTCAAAAACGGTGTCAGATGGGAAAATAAACTCCTGCAAAAAGTCCAAAATTCCGCCTAACCCCCCTTGACGGAAACACAATTGCTTTGCGGTTAAATCCTTTTTTTAACCGCAAAGTACGCAAAGGGCGCAAGGAAAATTTTATGCCGTCTGCGGTACATTGCTGTGTAAACATAGACAGAAACTGTGTTCGTATGAACACAGCTCTGTTGACGTTGCTCTGTTGACGTTGCTTTGTCAATGCTCTCCGTCTTTCAGCGGCACCCGCAGCCGCAACTGCTCTTAGGAAGATCCAGCACTTTTTCGATTCGTGCAAATATCTCCTCGACCGTACCGAGTCCTTCAATCGTTATGAGCAACCCTTTTTTTCCGTAGTAGTCTAGCAACGGACTCGTTTGATTGTTATAGACTGCAATGCGTTCTCTGATCGTTTCAGGATTATCATCGGCACGTCCACGCTTGGCAAGCCGAGTGAAAAGCTCTTCGTCCGGTACTTTCAATTCGAGGACGACATCGAGCGGCGTACCCGCTTCGGCAAGCATTTTGTCCAGGGCTTCGGCTTGAGCAATTGTTCGGGGAAAACCATCGAGGAGATAACCGGCTTTGCAATCATCCAATTTGAGCCGGTCTGCAATAACGCCGATAACGACTTCGTCGGGAACTAGCTGTCCGCTGGACATGTATTTGTCCGCTTCGAGCCCGATTTCCGTTTTGGCATCTCTCGCTGCCCGGAGCATGTCGCCTGTCGAAAGATGAGCGGGTTTGTACTTCGCAATAATCTTTTCCGCTTGCGTTCCCTTGCCTGCGCCGGGAGGTCCGATAAATACGATTCGCATAATGCTTAATAATGGGGTTGGTGTTCTAATGTAAGCGAATTCTATCACGTTGTCATTTCATTGCAAGGATTGCCTCTGTGGTCTGGTATGTAAGGGTGTGTAAAAATAAAGGGTAGTGTTTTAGATTTGTTGAATTAGATGTTTGTATCCGAAAAACCATACATTTATTACGAGTCCGACGGCAATTTTGTGCATTTGTTCCGTCTTGAAAAAACGAATGGGCACAAAGGAAACACGAAAGGAAAAAGGTAAATTATTGCCGCGCCGCAGTATATGCAACAAGTCCATTAACCCAACCTCACCGAAACGCTCGCCGGCGCCGAACGGTAGAGTACCACACCTAGCATATCTTTTACCACAGCCCGAACAACGAACTTGTGCCGTTCGCCCGGCTCCAAGTCCAGTACCGTTGCATTGGTGTCAGACGTAAATACGACCGCCGCCGGTATTTCCGTTCTGCCGACCAATCGGAACACTTCGTAACCATTCGTTTCCGCAAACGGCGAAGGCTCCCAACTCAAACTTGCGAAATCCGCACCCGCCGTTGCTGTGAATCCGTTCACCGCAGTATATCTCGCCGTCGAAACTCTGATTCTATTTTCAAGCGATACCGTTCCCTCTGCCGACTCGGCTTTCACGACAACAGTGTACTTCGTCCCCGGCGCCAAACCCGAAATCGTTGCACTCATACCCGTTAAGGTAATGACTGCTTCGTGAATCTCTACCCTACGAGGAGCATTCCATATCTCGACAATGTAACTCTCCGGCACGTCAGTCGGCAATGCCGCTCCCGAAGGGCTCCAATTGACTGTAACACTTCTCAAAGTCGTTTGCGTTTTATCTTCTTTAAGCCCCTTCGGTGCATTGTACTTTTGCGTCTTGGCGCTCACTTTAACCGCAGTGGACTTCATTTTACTTCCCTGTTGATAAGTACTGCTACCCGAGGAGTTTTTCGCTACAACGGAAAACTTGTAACGCTTGCCCGCTTCTAGACCGCTGATGACCGCACCGGTAATCAGTCCGCTCTCCGTGTAAATGTAGCGTATCTGCGAATCGACGAGCGTAATGTTCGGCGAGGCACAAACAATTTCAAACTCCGTATTCCGCTCGTTCGCCGTCCAGGTTAATGTTACCGAATTGATCGTCGCAGCCCTAGAATTTGATTTCGCCTTAGCAATCTTCGCCGGATCAGGGGCAGGCAGCGTAACCTCGGCAACATTCGACGGCAGCGAATTAGCAAAGTCGCCCGAACCGACGGCAATTACTCGCACATAATACGTTGTTTCTCCAGAAAGCCCCGTGATGTTCGCCGTTACCGTCGGAATCGTCAGTTGTCCAACTGTTTGCGTTCCCAAACCTTGCGTAAAGTTTGCGTTAGTGGCATACTCAAGCAAGTAACTCGAAGCGTCGGTGATACGGTTCCACGATGCCGTGATGGTTGACGCGTTGACCACTGTCAACGAGAAGAGCGTCGGAGTGGGAAGCCGATTTGCCACATGGTCTGTCGGTGTGCCTTGGACAAGGTTGGGCGAAGGCGGCGAATCGAGATAGTCCATTCCATCTCCGCGAGCGGCGATGGTGATGGTATACGTTGTGTCCGGCGTTAAATCGTCGAGGTCAAACGTTCCGATGTCTCCATCGCCGGGAACGCTCCGCGATTGGAAGTCTGAAGGGGCAGACGGATTGACAGCGTAGTAGATTGTGTAACCCGACGCATTTTCAATGGGCGTCCAAGTGAGCCGCAGTGTCGTTCCGTTTACGACGGTCGGCTGATTGAGCGTCGGGGCATCGAGAGTAACTGCGGTTGAATCGTTGAGTGTTACCTCCGTCGTCAGCAGTGTCAGGTCAGGATACAAGACGTTGGTCATTTCGCAGTAAACAACAGTGCCGGCGGGAAGTCCGGTGAATACGAACACGCCATTCGTTTCCGCGTAGAGTGAGGAATCGACTACGGTACCATCGGCACGATACCAAATGTAATCTGTGTTTCCGCCGATGTTTTCATTGAAAAGATCGACGGTATTGTTGGTGCCCAGTGTAATCGGCACCGTTCCTTGTTGCGGAGAGCAGGTAAAGGTATCGAGGGGCTGGTCAGGTAAAAATAACGAGGAGAAGGTCAGTTGGTTGTTTTGGCATAGTAGTTCTGTCAGTGCTGTGTTGTTCGAGACATCCAGCACCGTCAGTTGGTTGTTCTGACACTGAAGGTTTGTCAGTGCTGTGTTGTTCGAGACATCCAGCACCGTCAGTTGGTTGTTCTGGCACTGAAGGTTTGTCAGTGCGGTGTTGTTCGAGACATCTAATTCCGTCAGTTGGTTGCCGACACACTGTAGGTCTCTCAGAGCGATGTTGTTCGAGACATCAAGTACCGTCAGCCGGTTATTCCAAAACGAAAGATGTGCCAGCAATGTGTTATTTGTAACATTTAGTTCCGTCAGTTGGTTGTCGGCACACCACAGTTCTCTCAGTGCAGTGTTGTTCGATATGTCGAGTACCGTCAGTTGGTTATTCCAGCATGCCAGGTTCCTTAACGCGGTGTTCTGCGTGACATCTAGGGCTGTCAGTTGGTTGTGGTCGACAGACAGTATTTCCAATGCTGTGCAGCCGGAGACATTCAACCCCGTTAATTGGTTACTGAGAGCCTCCAAGACTCTTAGGGCATCGCAACCGGCAAGGTCTAAAGTGTCGGTGAGTCCAAGATCAGAGACGCGCAATTCGACCAGCCTCTCGTTTTCCCAAACTGCTCGTTCCGAGTTTAGCCAATCGTAGTTTTCTCCGAACACGTCGGGATTTGCGTCGGAAATTGCGTTTAGTTTTTCCAGATCGTGAGTCTGACTCATGAATACGACGATGGGATTATCGTCGGGGTTATCGGCACTGGTATCGGGAAAGTTTGCCGTTTGGATTTGTTCACCATTGAAGTCGGCAACAGGTGCGTCGAGAACGTTCACCGAGAGCATTTCTCGGCTTTCGAGTTCTTCGATTCGGCATGTACGGGAGCGTTTTCGTTTTTTAGCGACCGCACTTGTACGGTGTTCGTGCGCCGAATAAATTCGGTCGCCAAATGAGCCAAATGATTGGGTGATGTTATCGAAAAGTTGTTCGAAATCGAAGTTTTTCATGGTGTTATTCCGAAAATTGGCGTGTTGTTTTTAGCCGCCGCACTTGTGCAGCGTGTGTCTCCCTGCGCCGCACAAATGCGTAAGCGAAACATAACCATGTGTAATATAATACACAGTTTGCAAAAGTCAAGAAAATGGAGAAAATAAATAAGGGGAACCTCTAATAATTAACTTCAGAGCCGCGACCGGAAGGTCGCGATACTTACTGCCCCGGCGGATAAAAAGTTCACAGAGCCCGGAGCGGAAGCTCCGGTGCTACCGTACCGGGCTCTGTTTGTTCTGTGCTAATTTTTCCCGCCAACCCTGTAAATTTTGGCGTCGCAACCTTCCGGTTGCGGCTCTGAACTGGATTTTTAGAGGTACCCTAAAGGAAATGCACGGCTACTGGAGACTATCTTTTAATCGGAATATCTGATACAATCGGTATGAACTGAATGGTTTCTTCTCGAAATGATAAATAAGAATGGACTCACAGGACAAACGACCGCCTCTATTGACGACGTTTTATTGTGCTTATCTCCAAAAGCATGATGCCCGATTGTTTATCGATCAAGTCATGCGGCATTATCAAGAATCTTCATTGATCCGCTTGACAGGAGCGATGTGTACCGAAACACGCCGGGCAGCTGCCTTGGCACTCGGTTTCATCGGGACTTATCAGGCAAACGCTGCACTGGGGCGATTGTTGAAAGACCGAGACAGAAGTGTCCGTCTCATCGCCGAGGGGAGTTTGAAGTCGGTTTGGTCGCGTGAGGGTTCCGAAGGGCAACGTCAGGAGCTTTACGCCGTGATGCGGCTTATTGGCGCACGGCGGTTCGGAGAAGCGGTGTGCCGAGCGAATATCTTACTCGACGAATTCCCTCTCTACATCGAAGCCAGAAATCTACGTGCCATTGCTCTATTTGCTCTGCGAAACTTTGAGGAGTCTCTCGAAGACAGCCGTATTGTACTCGATTTGAACCCTTTTCACTTTGGTGCCGCAATCAATCAGGGACACGCTTATATGCAGCTGGGGGAGAGCCAAAAGGCAATCGAAAGTTTTCAGCTAGCACTGGCTATCAATCCCAATTTAGTTCCCATCCGCCGCCACCTGGAACAACTCACAGAAAGTCGTACGCGATAGCATGTCAGAGCCGCGTTCGTAAGAACGCATATAGTAACAATTTTCGAAACAATCTCCGCTATCACAATTTTTGAGACTTCACAAGCCCTAGACATCGCCCCAAACAAGAGTATAATATCGCAATGTCAACTCGGAGGTGTACCATGAACGAACAAAATAACACAAAACAAGGTTTTTCCCGAAGAACATTCTTCCAACTTACAGGCGGAAGCGGACTCGCACTGGCAACCGGTTGCACCGGAAATCCCACCGGAGGAGAAGGGTGGATACCTGACCAATACAATAACACCGGAAACTTTCCCGTACAAGTCCGAGGACGAATCCCCATCGATCCTCGCAACCTCACCATCGAACGAAATGACCGAAAATGTATCCTCTGCGGACAATGCGTCGAAGTCTGTGACCGATACCAAGCAGTCATGGGGCACTACGAACTGCCCCTCATCGACTTCATTCCCTGCATCGGATGCGGACAGTGTACACTTTGGTGCCCCACCAGTTCCATTACCGAAAGAGACGATACACAGAAACTCTTCGACGCATTGGAAAATCCTGACATGCACGTCGTCGTCCAAACCGCCCCCTCCACACGCATCGGACTCGGCGAAGAATTCGGTCTGCCCGTCGGAACAAACGTCGAAGGAAAACAGGTCGCCGCACTCCGTGCACTGGGAGCTAATACCGTACTAGATACCAACTTCGCCGCCGACTTGACCATCATGGAAGAAGCAACGGAACTAGTCCAAAGACTCGTAACGGACGGAGTAACTCCGATGTTCACTTCGTGCTGTCCCGGCTGGGTCAAATACTGCGAAGTCTATTATCCTGAATTCATTCCGAACCTCTCCACTGCCCGGTCGCCGATGAGTATGTTGGGCGCTATGATCAAAACATACTACGCCGAAAAGAGAAATGTCGACCCGGAAAAAATCGTTTCGGTCGCCATTATGCCTTGCACCGCCAAAAAGTTTGAAGCAGCGCGACCGGAAATGAACAATGCCGGTAGAAAAATCGGCAACGATACCCTTCGGGACACCGATATTGTGATCACTACTCGCGAACTGGCGCGGATGATTAAGCAAAGGGGCATTAACTTCCTTGGGTTGGACGATTCTCCGTATGATGATCTTTTGAGCGAGTACTCTGGCGGCGGTGCGATTTTCGGTGCGACGGGCGGGGTGATGGAGGCGGCGGTACGGACGGCGTACTTTTTTGTTACGAAGGAGAATCCTCCGCCGTCGGTCGTTGACTTCAAGCCGGTACGTGGGCTGGAGGGCGTGAAGGAGGCTGTTCTGGATGTACCGGGCTTTGGTGAGCTTCGTATAGCGGTCATTTCCGGTACGGCAAATGCGAAGCGGGAGTTGGACAAGATTTTGTCTGGTTCGAAGAGTTGGCATTTCATTGAGGTGATGGCGTGTTTAGGTGGTTGTCTTAGCGGCGGCGGTCAGCCGAAGTCTGCGTTGCCTCCTTCTGATGTTGTTCGTCATCCTCGGACTAAGGCAATCTATACTATTGATGAGCGTGCTGCTGTTCGCATGTCTCACATGAATTCTCATATTAAATTACTTTACGACGATTTCCTTGGTGAGCCGTGCGGCGATGTTGCTCATAAGTTGCTTCATTCGCATGACGGAGACTACGTTGACCGTAGCAGGCGTCTGACGGCGAAGAGGTGAACCTGTTAGACTTCCGCCGGAAAGTACCATGCCCATAAAACAGTCCTGCCTTATTGGGTGTGTAAAAAATTTGTGGGTATTTTCAGCATTGTGCAAGCGAGCGAGCAAGAGAAAAAGCGAGCGGGGGGCGTTTAGCCCCCCGATGGATATCCAACACGCTTCGTACCCCAACGGGGGGCTAACGCCCCCCGCTCGTTGCGCCGCACCCACTTTATTTTGACACGCCGCTCCATTCCGGCTTTTGTTGTTGGGGCACTAAAAACGCCAACTAATTTTCGACACTCTCATTTGACAGTTTAGAACAAGTCTAGACTTGATATTTTTTCATTTTCGACTAGAATTGTACGTCATGTCAAGACGTACACTCAAAGCAGCCGAAGCGGTTCGACAGGTTGTCGGAATGGCAATCCTCACCGAAATTCAGGATCCGCGGGTTCAGGATGTGACCGTGGTGCGTGTCGAAGTTTCCGGCGATATGCAAACGGCAAAAGTTTACGTCTCCGTGATGGGAGACAAAGTCAAACAAAACCTTTGCTTACAGGGACTCAAATCATGCGCTGGTTTTCTACAATCTAAGATAGCCAAACGGCTAGACACTCGATATGTCCCTCATTTGCAATTTGTCATAGACCAAGGAGTGAAGAACCAACTCCTCGTATCCAAACTGCTCGACGAAGAATATGGACGCAGTGCACATGAAACCGAAACCAGTGACATCAGCACTGATAAGGCGGAGGTCAAGTCAATGGAAACGGAGTCATAGGGCTTTTGCCTTTTTGTCTTTTTTGTCTCATGATATACAGTATATAAAGCCAACGGGTAGAAATTGGGTATATTTCCTTGTGAAATCATTGTGTCCTTTGTGTCTTTTTAGTTAAAATCCTTTTTGAACCATAAAGAGCGCAAAGCAATCGCATTTCTGCACTTTCACGCTTTTTGTGCTATACTGGCGACGCCATGACGACTTCCTCACCGATAATTTTACACGGCAACAACTTCGACCAAAATCGCGGCTGCCAAGCCTTACGCTTGACAACACAAATGATTTTAGACCTATATCTGCCCAATACGCCAAGATTGCACGCCAATATATTCCGCAACGACGCCCCGCAATTTCACCAAATCGAACCCGACGCCAAATCCGCCGGTTTGCACTGGGAAATCCGAAACCGCTCGCACCCCCTTTTTTATCTCTGGGGCGTCAAACTCGTTAGAGCCGCCTTATTCGGTTGGTTTCCCCCGCTCCGCATTCATCGTGAACTGCCGAAGTGCCGATGCGTATTAGCAATGGGAGGCGATAATCTATCGTTCGATTACGGACTCCTGCCGGTCTTGATGTTTTTATCCCCCTTTGCCAAAGCGGTTAAATTGAATGTCCCTTCTGTGATTTGGGGAGCGTCCATTGGACCTTTCCGGCAGAAGCCAACCTGGGAACGCAGGTTTGCCGACGTTCTTCGGCAAGTTAATTTGATAACCGTACGCGAATCCCTCACGCAGACCTATCTTGAGGAGTTGGGAATCGAAAAAAATGTACGAAGAGTTGCCGATCCCGCTTTTATTCTGCCGACGGAGCAACCTGAACTGCCGAAGCCGATTGAAAATGCTTTGACTACCGGTGCCGTCGGTTTGAACATGGCTCCGCTAATGTCTCGTTACAGTGGTCAATCGCCGCAACAATGGCTTGCTGCCGTTGCCGAAATGGTAACACATGTGGTGCGACGCATTGACATGCCGGTTATCTTGATTCCGCATGTGATGATGTCGCCGAACATTTTTCCGTCAAACGATGATTATCTTTTTATGAAAGAAGTGCGGAACGTTCTCGAACCGGCGGATAGGGAACGGACATTGTTGTATGATGCGAGGGAGCATACTTGCAAGCAGATTAAGGGGATGATTTCCCGGCTTCGACTCTTTGCCGGCAGTCGGACTCATGCGGCGATAGCGGCACTTTCGACGAATGTACCGACGTTTTCCATCGGTTACAGTGTTAAGTCGCGAGGAATCAATCACGATTTGTTCGGACACGAGAACTGGGTAGCCCATTTTTCCGAATTGACCGGTGAACGTCTTGCTGACCGGATCGGAAGTCTTCAACAAGAGGAAGATAGTGTTCGCAAGCATTTGGCGAATGTCGTTCCCGATTACGCAGAGAAGGCATGGTTGAACGGTGAGTATTTGCGGCAAACGCTGACGGAGTCTTGTGGTTAGAACGACATGCCGAGCATATCAACGCTTGTATGCCCTCGTGCTGTTAGCCGCCCCGCAGACGAAGCGGCTAAGGAGCTGTGCATAAATAACTCTTCCGTCATTCCCGTGCCACACGCCTACGGGTTATCCCGCCTTTTCGCTCAACGCTGTAAAGTCAAACCCTACAAAGGTTTACAAACTTTCACGGTTTATAATTTTCGGTCATGCAGCGCAAATACTTACACCCAATGACGAAGATACGTCGCCCACTCCTAAAAGACAATGGAGAGTGAAAAAACAACCTCATTTTCAACCTCATTTACCATCAACAAAACAACCTCAGTAGCCAATTGAGCAATAAAAAGGTCAACCTCATTTACCTCATTTTCCCGCCAACAAGATGAGATAAATGAGGTTAATCGTTAAAGAACGCTTGGGCTACTGAGGTTGTTTTGTCAGAAAAATGAGGTGAAAATGAGGTTGTTTTTTGCATTCTTTTGCGTCAGGGTTTGTCACGAGCCGTTCCAGTCTTTCGGTGTAACCCGTTTCAATGCCGAGAGTTACGTCGACGGGAAAAGAGTATTGTTCGCAACCGGAACAGTAGCGA
>Ga0099364_10013454_pt1 | contig 10972 bp, 11 predicted proteins | sample TergutTh196P3_FD_73070 | JGI IMG/M metagenome (GOLD analysis project Ga0099364, IMG submission 73070) | Microcerotermes parvus P3 segment gut microbial communities from Pointe-Noire, Republic of the Congo - Th196 P3 | ecosystem: Host-associated > Arthropoda: Insects > Digestive system > Gut ... | reverse complement strand
GCGCAACATTTACCTAAGTCGAGATATTAAATCAGTCTCAGAACTTTACGGACAAAGGATGTAGTTACCACTGCACTTCGTGTGGTTAAGCAAGATGAGCCATTTTATATTACAGAAGCATAATGTGTGATTGAATTTCAAGCTTTAAGTGGTTTAGGTGCCTGTAAATATGTTAAGAAAGGATGTTATTTCATGTAATTAGAGATGGTTGATGCCATTTGATCTCTTTTGATATTTTTCATGAACTGAATAAGAAGTTTATCTGCCCCTGTATATAGTGTTTCCTTAGTACAGATTCCCAGTCTGAGGTAGAATTGTGTAGTAATAAAAATGTAATTTCATAAAACTAAGTCATTACTTCAAAATACTGTAAAGCATAACAAAATTAATTAATTTTAGATATTGGCCAAAGTGTGTTTCCACTGCCACTTCATGCTTGTGGAGCAGGTTGACAAGACTGCATCTCTTTACAGCCGCTCTATCCAGGACCACCATGTCTGTCTTCTCATTAAAGTAAGGCACCTTAGTAATAGAAACTGTTTTCTTTTTGGTTTTATAACTTAAATTAGAAGGCTGAAAAAGTTTCTTCCTTTGTTGGGAAACACGGTGTAGTATTACAGTGACATCTCACAGCATTTACTAATAACCCTATAATTCCAGGGAGCATGTTATAACCTTTTGCTCGGAGGATGCTGTGACACAACACAAAACCTCATTGTGAGCTTAAACAGGGCCATTTTTTTTATCTGACTCATTTTTTGGTCACTTCCTGCCACTATTCTGTTAACTATAGTTGGGGGTCCATGCATGTGAGGTCAGTGTATTACGTTAATATTAGGTTTGTACTTATCTACGAGGTGCAACAATTTAATTCCTGGAATAGTTGCAGCATGTCGCTGGGGTGTTGAGTCAGGCAAGCTCATGTACTCAAGCACGTTTGGACATGTTCCAACTTGCGTTTACTCAAGCAAAAGACCAAATGAATTATTCGTTCCTGAGCAGCAGAGGAAGTAGTATGTGTCCGTGGTATATGGTTGGCAGAAAAATGAGTGACAAGAATCTGGAGCAGCAGATTAACATCAAGTTTTGTGTGAAGATTTGTAAAAGTGCTAGTGAAACGTTAGCCCTATTAATGGTGGCCTTTGGTGAATAGGCTATAAAGAAATCGAGTGCTTTTGAATGGCACAATAGGTTCAAATAAGGGCGAGAAGATGTGCAAAACGACCCAAGAAGTGGACTGCCAAAAGCGCAAAGGACAGATGCAAATGTGGACAGAGTACAAACCTTGTTGTGTTGAGATCAAAGATTAGGTATGAGAGTAATAGCAGAAGAATTGGATATGAATAGGGAAACAGTGCGACAGATTGTAAAGGAAGATTTGGGAATGAGAAAAATTTCCGCAAAAATGGTGCCTCAAATCTTGACACATGATCAGAAACAATGTCGGCTTCACATTTCATCTGATCTTTTATGCATTGCAGAGATGTTTGATAGGGTAATTACCGGTGATGAAACATGGTGTTTTCAATATGACACAGAAACAAAACGACAGAGCATGCAGTGGAAGACACAGAATTCACCTCAGCCGGAAACAGCATGCATGTCTCGGTTGCAGGTCAAGACCATGCTTGCGTGTTTCTTCGATCACAAGGGGGTAGTTCACTATGAATCCATTGCACAAGGACAAACAGTAAATCAACAGTGTTATTTGGAAGTGCTGACAAGGTTACAGGAAACTAGACGAAAAGACCCGGACTCTGGCCTGATAAGTGGATTCTCCACCATGACATTGCCCCTGCACATGATGTGTTAAGAGTTTGCGAGTTCCTGGCTAAGAACTCCATTACAAAAATGGACCATCCACCTTATTCACCTGACTTAGCCTCTTGATTCTTTCCAAAATTAAAAAATGCCCTGAAGGAACAAAGATTTGCTGACCTTTCTGATGTCCAACGCAACGTGAAAACGTTACTGTGAGGTATTCCGGAAAATGATTTTCAAGACTGTTTCCGGCAGTGGCACCATCATCTCACGAAGTGCATAGCTTCACAAAGACAGTATTTCAAAGGCAACAGCAGCCGCTAGTTCATAGGTAAGCAAATTTTGCTTTCACAGGGCCATTCCGGGAATTAAATTGTAGCATCTCATATCCCTTATGTGAGCAACTGTAGCCTCTTTTGTTCCCCAAAAGTGCCTTGAATCCATGTTCTAAAACACAAAATTCATAAACAGTAAGCACACATTTGCTCCTTGTTTCCCATTTTGTACATAAGTAAATATGTGTATACGTGCCTTATAAAACAACAGTTAGCATGTATGGCATTATACAATAAATTAGAAACACATGGGGAAGATAAAACACATTTTATGTTGTTTCGGACTTAGCTATAATTTATATGAGATTGCTCTCATGATGAAACAGAAAAAAAGCCACCTGCTAGTGACAGCCACAGGCAGTACATTGAAAATACTGTGAAAGGACGTGCCTAAAGAAACTGGTAATTTCTGCATCTAGAAGTCACTGACCTTACATGATAATCCTAATCCCATTTGGGAACACTATGTGTATAAAATGCAAACAACACAATTGGGAATGGAATGTGGTAGAGGGTTAAACATCACCTAGAACTAAATACAATAATAACACAAAAACTACATAAAACATGTCTTACATTCAAGGAAGTCGTTAAATGATTAAAAATCTGACAAAACATAATGCCAAACAATTCATAAACAGAAAAGATGAAATACATACTGCTGTTCTTGCACTGCAATCTCTGTTGGATACTCTTGTGCTGTCCTCCATGAATTATAAACTTACTGAGACCAATAATTTCAAAAAGCATAAGAAATAAACACACTTACTTAATCACATGGTATTATAAGTAACTATTCCTTCTGTCAACTCTAGTAATCTAACATGATATATCTGTTACATTTACCTGCATTAATATTCACGTGTAATATTAAACTTGTGTCATTTGGAAGGTAATTTAACATCACACCCACAGCAGCCAGCATCAATGACTGAGATTAATCAGTGGATAAAACTAGACAATATTACAACAGAAATCAGACATCAACATCTTGCGTAAAATACTGTGATTATTCCCCTAAAGAGTCGGACCAGCAACCTGTTTTGTACTTGTGGAATTGATTTTGTTTGGCTTGTTGCAATATTTCACTATGCATGTTAGGCATCCTTGGGTCCCCAGGTTTTCTACCAGCTAGGCAGGATTTTCTACAAGCAGATTATGATGCACTGCATTGTGACAATTTTCCACCAAACTGTTTGTATCCAAGAACATAATCTAAATACAGACTACTATGAAAACCTCAAATCTAGTATTTTCTACATCAGTATTGTGTGAATAAGATAACAATAAAGCCTGTTCTTCAATCCTACATTTGTGTGGCTAATAAATAAAGGAACAGGATGCTGAAATGCTTTTTCAGAGTTCAATAACATACCATGACAAAAGAGGCTTAACTGTAAGGGACTGCAGGTGAATAGTATTACATATATAGAATCCAGACCTAATGGTAGGAACAGGTAAAAAAATTAAAGCAGTTACATGTGGTTACACAACTTACTGGGCCTGATCAATGAGAGCTGATGGTGTAGTTCAGTTACAGGAAAACATAAATACATTGCAAAGCTTACTCAAAATACCCACTTACACTACTTCACAGTCATTCTTCATTTTCACAGGGTAAGATTTTTCTAAACTGCATTCTGTACAATTCGCAGGGGTTTCAAACAATTCACTATTATCCTGTAGTATTTCGTTGAAAACACTTGCCAGTGACAATGTACAATACCTACCTGGTAATGTGAATAAATACATTTTTGAGGCTAGGGTCCTGCTGAGACATGTTTTTTCCTACAGTTAAAGTCAGAATCATGGCCAGAGGATGAACATTCAGCTTAATATGATCTCCAGATCAACAACAAGCAAGTACTATCTCCACATTCTCAAATCTATGCTCCGTGTGTACAGACTACACAAATCCAGAACATGTGACAATAATAACAGAGAGACATTTCAAAAAAATTATAAATATCCATATAAATACACTGAAAAATGACCACTTTGAAAAAAGCATCACTTATTATAAAACTAAGTGCACAGTACAGTAAATAAGCACAAATTACCTCCACTAATGCATCAAATACAATTCCACACAGTCAAACTTCCCACTTCACAACCCCACCTAATTCCTGTGAAAGGAACTAAATTAATTAAAAAATAATCTCAATGAGGCACAGTTCAGAGTACGAGAAAAGGAAGGAGGTGGCTAGGTATAAAAAACAAAGTAAACTATGTTACAGAAATTCAGAAATAAAAATGCCAGCAAATGAGTCTTAATACACAGGGAGTAGCAGAAATGTATAGGTTTAATATGGAAATATGGATCACTTATAGAAGTTGCATGCTTGCATACATGCTACAGAAATATCTGCATAAAAATGTGAAATCAAAGACATCACAAACAGATGTATAAATGGCAACATATGCAAGCAGACACTATTCTGAACAAATACCCATTATAGAATTGGCTGTTTATTATCATTTCTTAAAATCTGTTTAACAATTCAGTAGCACAAGTTAGTACAACCTCTGAGGTGGGCCCATTGTAGACTTCACATGCAGTGAACGTACATTCTGCCAATGTTTCTTGAGCAGAGACACAAGGAAATTAATCAACAGGTGAACATTCTGCACCAATTCATCTTCTGTCATACCCACATGGCCAACAGCGACGGACAAACACAGTACCTGTGTGATCATTTATGCATTATTAACCAAAAAAAAATTGTCTAGTACAAATACAAATAATACACAAACACATATGTACACAAAAAAGTGCAACCCACTTTTTTTTTTACATATGAAGTGTAATACTGGTTAGGCCCTTGAAAGACGTAACTTCTATTGTGGTCTTCTGGCTAAAATCCATGCAAGCACATTCCCTGGCAGAATGCAATGGCTCCAGTTTCAAGTAGAAAACCCTTAAGTTCTTCAGCATCACAGTGCGCTAGCAACGGACTGTACCTCATGTCCCTTCAGTTTAATCCCAAGGTAAACATCAGCACAATGCAATGAATGCATTCCTCTACCAAAGCTGATACATGACTCACTCCCCTCAGATGACTGGATTCATAGCAGCAAGCAATTACAAGTACACAACGCAGCAACATATCCCATAAAAGCTGTGCCATTTGATGTACTACTGAGGGCTGCAGACAGTGACAGTAACTGTTGTCTTACATTTGGAACACACCAGTTCTTTAAATTTTATTCATTTTTTTACAAAGTGCATACATTACATAAGTTTATTTACTTTTTATTTCTCACAGTATTTATTCATGTAATTGTACTGTAATGCAGCAGTTCTTAATCTCTCCTTCTGGCGCAACACCCTTAAAGAATGACATCCACATATGCAACACTATTTCATGGGAATACCAAAATTTTAGTGACATAAACATAAATAGCCCATATTTATTTAAAACTGTCATTAAGCAACACATTTCATGTGACTACCAAACTTCTGATGACAAAAATAAAAAAACATAAAAACAACTCCTATTATTAGAAGCCATCAGAGGTACGATTTACAGATGACTTATGGATTACTATTTGCGACAGTGTACACAAGCTGGAACTCTTCCCTCTCCCTCCGAATGTCAGTTTGCTGTAAAGGCATGCAGTGATCTATAGTGCCATTATAATTCAGTATTCAGCAAATAAATCATGCTGTGGATGGTCAAATTTCTCACCACACACCTAACAACTGGGATGTAGTTTGACAAGCACCACTTTCACGCATATTGTAACAGATGGGGTACCAATATTCACACTGATGTACTTCCTGAGATGAAACAATTATAGTAACTTTCTTAGAAATTCTGTAATGGCTCAATATCGGCCAATGCAATCACCAGTATCTGTAGTCTCATTCACCAACCACCACTTGTAGTGCCACTGAAACTGTTCCAATCAGTATTTAAAAGCACTCAATGACAGTCTGCATTTCAAAACGTGGAACTTCCACAATTATTCGTGCTGCAACATGTGTTGCACATAGTTCTACCCCATGTCTGCAGTTTCCTCCATCACAACCGGTTCGAGCATCTCCCACACACCCTACGGCTTACAGGATGTATGTTTCTTGCCACTTAACATTTCACCAGACTCCAGGTAAGCTTGATCAGGTTTAAGAAGCAATGGTAAAGAGACTTAACACAATATGACCTGCCTTTTCACTTGCACACACCTTCCCCCTCACTAACTTAAATCTTTCACTATGCTGAAATTTTACATCAGAACCATGTTTCAAGCTGTGATTTTTAGTTAAGTACTGATCTCACATTTCCACAACACAGTGAGAACTCATTCTGAACTTAAAAAGGCATGTGCCCTTCATTCAACCACGTTTCATATTAAAAAATAAATCTGCAACATCTGTTGCAAAAGCATTTTTCAATGGGCATAAATTATTTTCATCTCCACAGCACATCTTCACCTCTATCAATTACTAGTGTCTTCTACTACCTGTTCATGAGTCTATACAAAGTGCATGTTTTAAACACATTAATGAGGTGTGATCAAAAAATACGGTGAATGTTTAAATAAAGAAAATTATTACAGTAAAAGACACATTGCCATTAATCCCCCTCAAAATACACCCCCTTGCTTCGAACACTCTTATCCCATCGTTCTTGCCACTTTCTGAAGCAGCTCTGGAAGTCCCCTTTCGTGAGTGTCTTTAGTTGCGCTGTCGTAGCTGTCTCTATGTCCTGAATCAATTCAAAATGTTTACCTTTCACGGTCATTTTGACTTTGGGGAAGAGCCAGAAGTCACACGGTACCAGACCTGGTGAATAAGGTGGATGAGGACAGACTGTAATATTTTTATTTTACAGAAATTGATGTACCAGAAGCGATGTGTGACATGGAGTGCTGTCATGATGGAGGATGAAATTTTGCACTCACTCGCCTCATGTTCAAATTTGTTGTTAAAAAGTTTTGAACGGAACCATAAGAGATGTTCAGATCCTCATAAATTTCCCTAATAGTCAATCGCCCGTTTGATCCAATCATTTCGCTTACTCTTTCAACATTCTCTTGGGTTTTTGATGTTGAAGGATGTCCCGATCTCTCCTCGTCTTTAACCGATTCACAACCATTACGAAATCACTCGAACCACTTGTAAGCCGTCTTAATGGTCACTGCAGCATCACCATAAACTAATTTTAACATTTTGTGTGCTTCTTTAGCACTTTTTTTGCAGTTTGAAACAACATTTCATGTTAATGTGTTGTTCGTGATCCATGATTTATGGCACACTTTAAAACACACTTTCTCTCAACTGTAGCTCACAACCGACTGACTGCACCGACAAGTTAAAACTTGTCACACACTGTTACTAAGGTTCAACGCGCTACTTCCAATATTGAAGATCCCTGCCTTTCCTTTGGATCGCACTCGGCAGCAGCATTCACCGTAGTTTTTGATCACACCTTGTACGTCACTACCTTAGCTCACATACTGCAACATTTTCCCCAGATGTTGTTCATTGCTAAAGATGAATCCATGGTCTTCTCTTTAGAATGCAAACGTAATGAAAGCACATTTGCCAACTGTCTGATTACTGTTAAGTTACTTTTTTCATACTGTGTTTATATTTATGCTAGTATTAGGTTTTGTTTAACTCCTTAAATATTTTTACATACAGAGTGCCTTCTGGCCACTTTTCAACTGCTTTTCTCATTCATACTTTACCACACTTGCCCAGCAACCTTCTGTCTCCACTTTCATAGTAACTATTGACATTAATTGGACAAAGCAGTACAGTCAAGTGACACACACTTGTAACATTTGTGTGTTATTATTTCAATTTTCAAAGGATCTGAATATCATTACCACATAATGGCAGTTCAGAAACTATTTCCTTTGAATGCATGTTCCCATTTTCAATGAATAATGCATGCCAATAGGGCACCTACTTTCTGAAGTGGGTGATGCAAGAACCAGTCCTGTAGATTCACACCAGGATTAATCTGAACTGTAATGATGAATGCATGGTATTATAACCTGAAGGACCACAATATGAATCGAACATAAAACCATCAGTATTATAAATATACCTGTCCACCATACAGAATGTTTCACCTTGCTGTGATCCTATCAAAATCACTGAAAGTCTGAAGAGACTTCAGAACTCCAACTGGAATCCCATTATCGGGGTGCTTCCACAAACTGTGCTCAACTGTTCAAAAGAAGTAAAAAATGTGTGGAAAGGACAGTAAGTTTCAACAAATAGTGTGGGGGTAGGAGGAGAACCCAATTTAATATTATAATATACCTTAACCACCAACACTGGCATACCCAAAATGATCATTTCTATGGGATTAAATAGATCCTTAAAACTTTTATTTACAAGTAATGGTGCAAAGCAATGATGTACGAGAGTTTCACACATCACATACAGAGATATGTAATCTTATCTGCATTTGAAATCTTGGCAGGTGATAAGATCTGAACCATAAAAAGTGAAACATATTAAAACACAATGAAACCGAAAGGTATGGAACGTATTTGCTCCTAACTAAACAATAATAAATAAAAAACAGGAGGAGGATTACAGCCAATTCTTTTTCCAACATCATACAACTATAACTAACTCAAACAGCCTAATCCTTCTTGAAAAGCTAACAGTTCTTCAGCTAATCTTGAAATTCCCTGCAGTTAATGGAACGTGAAGGTTTCATTACCATGTTCACAACAGCCCACCACTTGTCCCTATCCTAAGCCAAAGCAATCCATGCACTTCTCCCCCATATATACCACATAATATATCCACCTCATCCTCCCTATTTGATAACCCAAAAATACCCAGACTGGAATGTCAATCACATACAATTTTTTCCAGTCTCCTCCTCAGCACCCTAGTCTATAACATCTTGCTTATGGTCCTCCATTCATATGAGTGACAAGGGTACGCACCCACATATAACTACAGGCAAAATTTGAGTTCTGTATAGTCTAACCTTTGCAGCCTTAAAAACATATAAAACAGTCCTAAATACAAAACATGCCATGTCACATGAACCCTTAATACAAAAAAAACTTATAAGAATAAGGCACATGCACATCTAATGGCAATAAATACCTTCTTCATCTGAAATTTGATTGTGGCTTTTACTCCATCTATTTTTGCCATCATGGCTTCCTGATGTGATAGAAGCCCAGGAAACTTCCCAGCTTTCTTTAAACCAGGGCCAAAAGATGAGGAATTTGCTTGATCAATGCCTCACTGGCCAGAAATGCATCATATTTCTTTGCTGCAACATATCCAAAAAGACCACATCAGACAATTTTGTGTCAATAAAATATGTCCTCAGGAACAGAAGAGCCAATAAAATGGATAAAGGCCATAAAAAATGTACAAACCAAAATTACTGTGCATGCATGGACACACGTGGTGGATCATAAGGAACATGAGGACAATGTCAGATTGTTGGTTCTCACTGCAATGTTACTGAAGATTAGAGATGCTGTGCCAAGTAGGCTGGTGACATTGCTCATATAGACAGCATAATGTCCCAGAATAATTGTACCTGCAGTTCTGACAATTACCTAATTTTTCATCCCAACACATTCAGGTAGAAACATAGCCTGCACACTCCCCATATTCCTAGGTTTTGGAGCTTTTGAATAAAATTTCTAGTAGTTCAGCAGTTTCTTAGATATGCAACTTCAAATTCAAATTCCTAGTAACTCAAAACCCTCTGTTACTGGGAAAAAGCTACACTATCTCCATCATGTTTAAAACATGGTTCAGTTACTGTATGACTGCAGTTTATTTAACAATGTGGTGAATAACTCTGGTTATGTAGTTTTGAATGACACAATAGGTAATAACAAAGATACCTACAAGATATCTCAAAATAACAGGGGAACACACTGCAGAAAGGGGATGTTCAGGCAATTCAATTGATTTGTATGAACTACAACAAATGACTTCAAAAATTACACTATTAGTACTGAAAATTGAAATGGTGGGTTGGTAAAACATCTATCAAAGGTATTTTAGGAACATAAATAATTAATATAGAGAACTGCTATATTTCATCAATTAATTAGTAAATTACCATCAAACACAACTACATATTTATTATGAATGATAAGTTACATGTATGACATACCTGTTTTGGTCTTAACAGACCATTATATTACCTGCAACATTATCATCGCAGGTAATATATATTTTAGAGCTGGTAAAACATATCACAGATATTTTAGGAACACGTGGTAAAGTCGTATGATATACAGGTAATCATTTACTCGATTTTTTAAAGCATTAACAATTTAACCTTTAGTCTGTGACCTTTAAGTTTCAGGTTTCTGATGCAGCTGGAACACTGTTCATATAAATGCCCACTGTGGGACATATTCCCTTTTGGATGAAGAGAATGTACGTAGGTTGCTCAGAAAGTAATGCCCCATATTTTTTTTCTCATTCCAGAATAAAGACAGCAATCTTAAAATTGATAGGTACCAACACTGATGTTTATTGCACGCATGTGTATAAGTACATGGTCGTCCGACAGATAGTGCCGCTGTAGTAGTCTATGAAAATGGAGTCTGTGTGTGACACACGTTACAAACGATGAGCTGTAATTGAATTCTTAGTGGCGGAGAAAGAAAGTGTGGGGAACATTCACAAACGGTTGTGTGCTGTGTATAGAAGTTATGCAGTCAGTAGGAGCACCGATGGATACTGGGTTCAGAGAGTTAAGGCTTCAGGAAGTGGAGAAAAGGAGCTGCATGATCAACCACAGTCTGGGCGTCCTGCCACAGCCACCAGCCCAGACATTCTGGTGGATGTGATGGCCAGAGTTGAGACAATCAATTTGGACGCATACATCAAAACCCTCCAAAAACTAAAACAGCGTTACCGT